>Ga0302325_10003350_pt1 | contig 37881 bp, 43 predicted proteins | sample Palsa_T0_2_FD_201948 | JGI IMG/M metagenome (GOLD analysis project Ga0302325, IMG submission 201948) | Peat permafrost microbial communities from Stordalen Mire near Abisko, Sweden - Palsa_T0_2 | ecosystem: Environmental > Terrestrial > Soil > Palsa > Peat permafrost | place: Sweden: Abisko...
CATGACCGGTCGGATATTTGGCTTCTTCATCTCGTGTGGGATTTCCAATGCATTTTGAATTCGACTGATTCGTTGCTGCTCCGAAACTGTATCTTCATGCTGGGGTCCGTCTCAACTTCCTCCACAATCTCGTTATAACGCTGGATGCTCGGAACACAGGTTTCGACCCATTTCGGTGGCAGCATTGCGAGCCGAGAAGAACCGGCCTTCACAAGAAGTTGGGTTCTTCCATCGGACCATGGTAAACAAAGCGGGTGCGCTCGAAGGACCTAGACCTGACTGTTGACGCCACGCCGGCGCCGGAAATTCGCCTGGCGCAGCTTTGCGCCAAGTGCGGTCAGGAAATCAATACTGAACATCGACGCAGCGTCCTCGCAATGCTGAAGCTGTTCGGAATGGGACACGGCTGGCGCCTTTGCGATTGCAAACAATCGCTGCTGAAAGGTTGGGGACCGAAGAAGCAGATTTTTGATCCATTGAAGCAGGACTGGCCGCCGTGGAAATGATGACCGCGAGGCTGTTTACAGGCTCGATCCTCGGAAATCCTCGACGTGTTGTCGTTCTCTCGGCCGCAACCGTTGTGACTGGGGGTCACCGGGCTTCTGCCAAGTGCGACCCTGTTGGTTTCCCCTGCGCGATCGGTTATCGTCAAACGCAGTTTGGTTATTCGAGGCCCGTCGGGCGGGGCTCGGCAGACAAGGGCAGGGCCTGATCAGGTCAGTGGCGCGGGTCTTCCGGGCCGGGGGAAGCGTAGCCGGAACGAATACGTGCGGGAGGCCATAGATCGGCCAGAGCGGGTGCGTACAAAAATCCCCGCGGCCACCATCGGTCACGTTGCGTGTGCGGTCCGCCATTTCGAAGTTGACCGATGCAGTCCGGTAGTCGATCGTCTCGAAAAAATTCTAATCACGCGAGTATTCGCGTGGGATCCCTGTTTGCCGCCATCGGCGGGTTCTGTCGCGCCTTCCAGGAGGTCGGAGCCACGGTCGCCTGGGCGAACGAGGTTGATCGATTTGCAAAAGAGACCTTCGAGCTGAACTTTCCTCGCGTTCCCTTCATCCACAAGCGTGTCGAGGACCTGAGCGTCGAAGAGGATCGCCTTCAGCCCGTCGACATTTTGACCGCGGGATTTCCGTGCCAACCGTTTTCCGTGGCCGGTGAGAAACTGGGATTCAAGGATGAGCGAGGGCTGCTGTTTCTTCATATCATTCGCCTCATCAAGGAATTCGGCGCGCGCAAGCCGAAGGTGCTGCTGCTCGAAAATGTGAAGAACTTCCGCAGCCACGACAAAGGCCGGACGTTCAAGCGGGTTCAGGCAGAGATTCAAAAGGCGGGCTACTGGTTCACAGACGCGAACGCGCAAGTACTGAATACGGCGAGGCATACGGAGATTCCGCAGAACCGCGAGCGAATCTTCATGGTCGCCATGAGTACAGACCACTTCTCGTCGAACTCGTTTAGTTTCCCGGAACCTTTACCTCCGTCGTCACTCCGCGAGGTTCGGGAATTCCTGGACCTAGAAAAGAAGGCACTCGATCGCTTTTACTTCAAGCCCGGCGACCGCTATTACCCTCATTTCAAGGAGGCCCTGAAGCACGGCAACCGCAAGGCTGTATATCAACTCCGCCGCAACTATGTGCGGGAAAACAAGTCCAATCTCTGCTTCACGCTGATGGCGAACATGGGCGACGGCGGCCATAACCAGCCGGTCATCGTCGATTCCTGGGGAATCCGAAAACTGACGCCGCGCGAATGCGCGAGGCTTCAAGGCTACGAGGATAAGTGGTTCAAGATTCCCGAATCCCTCTCGATTACGCAAATCTGTAAGCAAGTCGGAAACTCAGTGACGGTCCCGCTGGTGGTGCGGATCGCTGAGAACCTCGTCGCCGAATTGAAGACCCAGCACAAGGCGCGCGCCGCATGACACTGGACATCAAGTGGAATTTTGCGAAGAACGACGGCGGGCGCGAGACCGGCTTTCACGACGCCGGCGTGGAAACCTTCAAAGGTAATTTCGACCGCTATTTGGCCAGAGAGGTCATCCAGAACAGCCTGGACGCCCGCCACGATCCCAACAAACCGGTATTGGTCGATTTTCAGGTCAGGCGTCTCAAACGCTCGCAGGTTCCCGACATGGACGGCCTGCGCGCCACGTTTGCGCGGTGCGCGGAATACTGGAAGACCGACAAAAAGGCGGTGGAGTTCTTCCACAGAGCCGAGAAGTTGGCAGGCGCCGACGAGATAACAGTCCTCGAAGCCGCCGACTACAACACGCGGGGCGTGCGCGGCGGCGACGATGAGCGGGACAAAGACTGGTACAACCTGCTGCGCTGCGCTGGCTCCTCGGCAAAAGGCGGCGGCGAAGGCGGCTCGTTCGGTATCGGCAAGAACGCCCCCTTTGCCGCGAGCTGGATGCGAACCGTTCTCTATTCGACGAAGAACATCGATGGTCAGCACGCCTTCCAGGGCGTTGCGACTATCGTATCGCACGTTCATCCGGAAGGCGGGATCGCACAGCCGACGGGATTTCTTGGCGGTGCCAAGGGGATCTCCATTCGGTCTGAGAAGGACATCCCGAAGATTTTCCTGCGCGGAGAATTCGGAACGAACATCATCGTGCTCGGCTTTCCGATTTCCGACAATTGGGGAGACGACCTCACCTATTCGGTACTGGACAATTTCTGGCCCGCGATCAATTTCGGAGACCTCGAAGTCAAGATCGGCAAACAGAATATCAACAAGAACAACCTGGCCGAACTTCTCGAGAAATTTTCTGGCGCCGACGAGTTTACCGCGCACCGATATTATCAGGCGTTCAACAGTCCAAGCATCGCGCCGCTCACAGAGGAGCTGCCTACCTTGCGCGAGTGCACGGTGTACTTGCTCACCGGAACCACGAACGACATGCCGAAGAAGATTGCGATGATCCGCAGAACCGGCATGAAGATTTTCGAGAAACCTTTCCGTTCGATCGTTCCGTTCTGCGGGGTGTTCATTTGCCGCAATGAAGTCGGGAACAAACTGCTCCGCGACATGGAGCCGCCGCGTCATGACACGTGGGATCAGGACTATCCGGAAAAGGGCGCTCACAAGAAAACGAACGCCGAACTCGTGAACTATATCCGCAGCTGCATCAAGCAGCTCGCGCCCGCCGATGACGGCAAGGCGATGTCGGTGCCGGGACTGAACAAGTATCTACCCGACGACGATGAAACGCCTGAAGAGTCGTTCGACGATACGGGCGCGGAAGAACAACAGAAGATGGAAACGTTCAAGCGCATCATCGATCCCGCCCAGCTCAAGGGGCGGGAAATCGAGCGGCGCAAGCCGATGCAACCTGACAAGGCGGAGCCCGGCGACGACGATTCGGACACCGAGCTGGTCGGCGCAGGCACTGGAAGTGGTGGTGGCGGGAATGGAACCGGGAAAAACGATACCGATGGCGGCGACGGCGGCGGGGGCGGTGGCGACGGAACAGGCGGCGCCGATGAATCCAAGGGAGGCCTTGGCGGCTCCAGTTCCAAGCCGGCCATTCCAATCCGGTATAGAACCTTTGCGTCAAACAGTTCGGCTGGCGTCTACAAGGTCAGCGTCACGCCTGAGAAACAGCCGCCGTCAGGATTCCTCAGCATGTTCATTTGGGCGGTCGGAGATGACCGCAAGGTGCCCGCCGAGGTCAGCGTCGCGAGACTGCTGGACGGCACCCCCGTCACTGTCAGTTCCACGGGCGCGCTCGGACCGATCAGCGTTCCACCGAATGCTCCCATAAGATTCGAAGTAGTATTGCGCGAGCCCCTCCGCGTTGCGATGGAGGTCTCCGCGCATGAGGCTTAGCCGCAGGTCTTATCCTCACCCCGTCGTCGGAAACCTGGACGACGTTCCGGGAGCTGCATTTCAGGCAACCATCGAAATGTCGGTAGATCAGGACAATGTTTATATCGACACGAACATTCAATGCAGTAGCACCACAGTCTGCGGACTCGTTGACGACGGGCGCGCCGCTTACGCCGTTCATGTCGAATGCACGAATACAATTTTCCGGCGGGCATACGAGTTTGCCGAGACATCCAAGAGGATTACGATCCCCGTCAGCCAGCTTAACGACACTGTAGAGGTGAATGTCTTCGCAGTTGCGATGCACGATATTTCAAGTTATGCGGTTGAGAAGTCCCATCCCGACTACGACGGTTCTTCGTTTGACATCCGCAAGGGCGACATCATCGCCGTGGGCGAAGGTAAAACCTTCACCATCGAAAGCCGGTTCGATGCGCTCAGCCGGATAGGATCGATAATGCTTATCGAGGCATCGCCCGATGATGGCGACATGCCGATGAGGATCGAATTCAACGGCGAGAAAATCCGCGTTATTCTCTCCAAGGCTGACTTCTCGGCTTACAAGCTGCTCCGTCATAACGAAGAGCTCTCGGGAATTCTGACGACAACAATCGTACTGCCGGTCTTGCTGGAGACCTTGTACTACATCGAGGGTTGCGGGGATGACGATGAGCTGGATTCCCTGAAATGGTATCGAGCCCTGACGCGGAGAATCGAAGCGCTAGGATTGAGCAATGAAAGCGAGAAACTGACCAAAGCACAAAAGCTCCTGGAGTTGCCGGTCAAAAGAACTCTCTCCACGGCGCAGTCGGTGGCTGAATCCGCGTCGTAGATTCCACCATCCCGATGAAGCCTCTCAATATTCTGAAGGAAAACTTCGCGATCAAACTGGCGGGATCGATTTCCGACAATCTCACGCGCTACAAGCGCGACAAGCCGTGGCTTGCGGAGTTTGCAGGCTCATCTTCGTGGGATTTCGAGACGGGTCTGGTGCCGGCCGAAGCCCTCGCATTGGCGATGCCCGATGGCGACAACCTGAAAGACCTCGAAAACGCGATCCGGATGCACAGCGCTCTTCCGAGTCTGACGCCTGTGCAAGCACGCGACCCGCGCCTCTGGACTCATCTGACACACGTCGAATTGTGGGAATACATGCGTCGCCGCTGGCCGGTCGAGAAGCACCTCTCGAATAAACAGCGGGCGAGAAACATCATTGAGTCGCGATATTTCGTCGCCAGAAACGAAAGCCGGGCGCTACTGCGGAACGGCGCCGCCAGACTATGGTGGCTGGCCAAGTTGTCGCATGATGAAACGCGCGACAATCCTTATGAGCTCACGGGTATCTTGCTCTCTACTCTCGATATTACGCAGCAAATACTAGAACGCAGCCTCGGGCGCGCCCCGGCGATCGTTCACGGTTTTCTCGAGTTTCTACAGATCAACCCAGAATTGCTGGGCGGAGGAAACGTCAGCCGCGAACGAATCCGCCAGCTCGCCAAATTTCTCAATCTCAACGGCGGCGTCTGCCTGCTGGACTGTCTCTCTGATACGAACGTGATCGCCATGCTACAGGGGGAATACGACCAAATGCGCGCGCAAGGCGGCGCCAGCGCGAGCGCATGACCGATGTTTTTACGCGCGATGAACGGTCGCGGATCATGTCGCGCATCCGCTCTCGCGGGAATGAATCGACCGAACTTCGCTTCATCCGGATTCTGAGGAAACATAAAATCGCCGGCTGGCGACGCGGAAGCACGCTTCCCGGCAAGCCTGACTTCGTCTTCAGAAGAGAACGCATCGTCGTCTTCATTGACGGAGACTTCTGGCACGGTAATCCCAGAAAATTCCGAGTTCCTAAATCGAATGTCGACTATTGGGCTCCAAAAATAGAGGCGACCAGACGCCGCGACATCGCCAACAACCGCCGGCTGAGAAAGCTCGGCTGGCGCGTGCTGCGGTTCTGGGAATCCGGGTTGCGCAAAGAGAGCGCAGTCGTAACCAAATTCAAGCGCGCACTGGGATAGCCGTCTTTGTTTCAGCGCCGAGCGTCCGCGTCATTAGACGCTTGCGCGGCAATTTGGTAGATGGGGGGCGCTGACTGGGTTTGCCCCCCTTTTCCAGTCGGCGTTCGGGCTGGCGTCTATGCGCTGGCCCGTTCTTCTTCCGCTAGCGGGGATGAATTCCCTAGAACGTCCCGATTTGGACAGTGTCCAAGGGGGAGCGGGAATTACCGCGCCGCGCGGGCGTTGCCGCAATCCTGGCAAATTCCGTCCGCAGCGAAATTATGCCAGCCACCGCCAGTGAAGCAGGGTTTGTCATTCAAGGCGACACGGTGCGGCCATTCGGAAGCTCCGCATTTGCAGCGTCCGTCCACTTGTAGTGTGTGACCGACGAAATCGTTGTAGCCAAGTTGCTTCAGTGTTTCGACTTGGTCCGAGTTCATTATTCGCCTCCTTTACTGCTGGGTTCTTATCGGCTTTCTGGCTCTCATACCCTCTTGCGGCTCGAATTCTTCTTGGGCGTGCGCCCGACATACAGGTCGCGCTCGGAGACATAATTGCGAAGAGCGCGCCGCACGACCTGCGAAAGAGTTTCGTCCCGCTCGGCGGCCTTCTTCTCGGCCTCCTGCTTGAGCGCTGCGTCTATCCGGATGGTCAGCGTGTCCTGCATCGTAATACTATGCACTAACAATGCACGACAGTCAAACGGGCGAGCGAACCGTACACCTTCACGGTTAATGATCGGTTCTCGATAACCCTTTGGGCGCCGGGTCTTTTGCTCATCCGTTGCTCAATGCACCACAGAACGCCATAGGACGATAGATGGCAATATGGGACTGCGGCAAGTTCATTGCGGACGGCACACGCCCGGTTCAGCCCAGAACGTCGATTCCCTTAGTCCGACAGGGGATTGAGGTGTGGAAATCTGCGATGGTGGAATTCACGGCAATCTGTCGTGAAGATTGTTTTGCAGATCGTCGACCATAAGCGAGGATCCGAGCACCGGCAGGGCCGTCTCGATTACCGCCAAATCTGCTTTCCCGGGCACTGCCGGCGATTCGAAAAGCAGACCGTCGATTCGCCCGAACGAAGCGCAGCGTTCGCCCAAGATCTGCGTCGGAGCTGGACCCGGTATCAACGAACGAAAATTGAAGGCGAGTTCCGAGGGATCGCTTTGGAGAAGGCTCTGGACACTGGGATCGCTAAGATCGACGATGGCCTTCAGGTCAAACTGAACGGGTACGATCGCTGTCGACGTGGCGGGCCAACTGAATGCCTGAATCTCCTGCAGGCAGGTAAAATGATCTTCCGCGAGGTAAAGTACCCTTGCTCCACCGGCTATGTTAAATCGCTGTGCGTTGATCGGCCGCCGTTTGCCGAGAGGGTCGGAGGCGTAGCGGAGAGGCATTGCACGGAAGAAGGTATTTCGCTGGGGCCGAGAATGGAGCTGCTGTATTGCCTGGCCCAGTGCGGCGCCGGTCAGCACGGGATTGAAGACTTCCCTGAACGACCAAGCGACTACAGAGACAGGCCGCTGTGCACTTCGCTGACGAGATTGCGAACTTTGGGGAAATCGCCGCGAAGGATGAGGTCACGAGGCGAAGTCCAGTCGAGAACGCGAACTGGAGTCCGAAACCACGCGATGGTCGCAGGCAGGTCCTCGTTCATAAGAACGAAAACTTCCTGGATGAGAGCGGCAAGTGTCGCGAGCCGATCCTGATGGACGTGAGCCGAGCCGGAGCGAGAGATCGTGGACGCGTCACGTTCCAAGTATCGGCCGAGATCGGCCAACGACCATCCGAGCAGTTTGGCCAGCCTCGCTGCGTCATAGCGCCCACTTTCGTCTATGGTTTCCCGTATGATCGGGGACTGTCGGAGCGTTGCCATCTTCTTTGATCTCCGCCTATGGTTCTGCAAGCCTGACGCAACTAAATTACAGCAAAAATGCAAGCAGAACGCAAATGGCCCCGCGACGATGCTCGCTGCCACGTGGGGCACGGCGATGCGCACGATCAGAAAGTTGCGTTGACGATTTGGCACAATTGTGGCACATTTATGTCAATGCTGAACGCTCTGTATGTAACACGAAATGACGAGGGACCGGAATTCGAAGAAAGGGTAACCGCGGCTCTGCGGTCGGCTCATTTGCGGAGGCTTCCGGTAGCAAAAGCTGTGGCCGGCGTACGGCCGGACACCGCTCCCGATTTAATCGTAGCCGGGCTCGGCAAGCATGGAACCGCTGTTCTCGAAGTCAAGGGATTGCGTCGCAGGTTTCCTGGAATCGCGATCGTTATTACGGGCGGCAAGCTCTCGCGAGAGATTAGCGCGCAAGTTTACCGTGCCGGAGCAACGGCAGTAGTTCCACTGGGTGCCCTCGGCGATGCGATCGCGAATCTGGCACAAGTGTTCGAGGCGGGAAAGCCGAAAGACGACCGCGCACTAGAGATCGTGGTCGAGGAATTTCACGACAAGGCCACGGGTCGCCTCGATTCTGATGCGGTGGCTCGCGGTCTTGGCATTTCTGTTAGCGGGCTAGCGAAGGCGGTCGGGCTAACGCCGTCGGCGCTGTCGAAACGGCCGCATGCGAGAGCCGCCCAAGACGCTCTTCGCGAGATCGAATTTGCGGTGGCTGCGCTGCGTAGGCTCCTGGGTTCCGACACGCGGGTGCGCGCATGGCTCAATGCACCGCATCCTGACCTCGGAGGAGACGCCCCGTTGGCTCTTCTTACGAAAGGCTCGACCAAGGACTTGGCCGATTACGTCAGAGGCGCTCTCTCTGGTCAGCCCACGTAGTGCTCTCTGAAGACGAATTGAAACGAGCGCTTCGGCGCGTGCCGCTTATTGGCGCTGACGGCCCATTCCATCGATTCGTAGATCTGTGGTTTGTGCATCAAAACCTTGCTGGAGACAGGAAGACAGAAGTTCTCGCCGGGCTGGGTGCGAGGATGCTTGGAGGCCGTTTCACTCCGCGCGGCACATTCGAAACGCTGTACGTCGCGACAACCGCCGCGACCGCTCGAATTGAAGCTGAGTCCCGGATAACGGCCTCGGGCGTGGTTGACGCTCCGAGCAAACCCTACGTTCACTTCGTGGTCCGGGGCCGTCTCCAGAAGGTTTTGGATCTGACCGACACCGGCGTGTTGGCGACGTTGAAAACGACCGACGATGAGATGACTGGTCCTTGGATCATGGGGCAAGTCCAGGGCAACGAAGCGCCGACTCAGGTTCTCGGGCGCGTCGCTCATGCCATCGGAAGAATCGAAGCGATTCTCTTTCCGTCCAGCAAGGACAGACCTGAAGGGCGCTGCTTGGCCGTCCTGCCCGACCGGCTGAAGAGAGGCTCGTCCTTGGAGATAGTAGACGAGACGGGTCTCGTGAACGAGCGGCTGCCATAGGAGATGTGTCGGGAAATTCGATGAAGCCGTACAGGCTGAGGCGATGGAGACCAAGTTCCTCATCACAAGGTGTCCAATTCTTCACTTGTGCAAGGCTGGAAGATCAGGGAAGGCCGAAAGTCGCTTTTGTCGCGTATCGGATTATCTAGTACACCAAAAAATCCCGCTCTTCTCGGAATCTCGTGTTTCGTTGTTTGCCGGGGGCCGGGGGTCGAACCCGCACGGAGCTTTCGCTCCAGAGGATTTTAAGTTCCATTGAATCGTGGCCGCCCGCGTCCAAACCTAAAGGAATCGTAGAGTGTGCAGTCCGCGTTTGTACGCTTCATCCGTACTTGGCCAAGCCCGTGGCTGTCAAATTGGCTGTCGAAACTTCGGGTTGCGTGGACTTGGTTGGAATGCGGAACGCTTGGTTTACTGGAAAAGCGATCACGCCCAGCCTGCTCGATCGCTTGCGCCCAGTTGCGCGCGGCGTAGAACGCGCTGCCGACAACACTCCTGCGCAGCTCGATATCCTATTGGCCGTCGCCGCGCTCTTGGTCGTCAACGGAAATCCCATTTCAGTCCGAATACGAGTCCAAATCCGGACTTGCTCCGCCACCCTGTCCGCGATTTTCGCGTCGTCTGCAGAAAACAAGAAAATAGTGATCACGTTCGCGCACTTTCTTAATTCGCAGACTATAGAACAGGCCAGAGCCGGAATAGTAGTAGGGTCCCGGGTCGGTGAACTGTTTCTCGCGACCTTTAGCACTAATGATTGGGCGTCCCGCTCACAATCCTCTTCCAGATCAAATCACTCCATTCCTTATGTTACTCATTGCCTCTTCGATATCCTTGGCAAGCCGCCTCTTTCTGGGTTTATCTAATGCGCATTGCTGGAGAGCGGCGAAGGCAGCGGGGTTGATCCTCGCCGAGTCACCTCGAAATTCCCACATTTTTGACAGCGCATAGACGCATTCAGTTTTAAGGCGGTAAGGTTCAGGCGACTGAAGAATCTTCACCAGCGCTGGTATGGCCCGTCTGCCCCTCAGGATTCCGATTGATTCGGCGGCGTGTCCTCTTATGCTAGTGTCTTCTTCCTGGGTCACCAGGATACCTAGCAGCGGAGGAACCGCCTCTCTCGAGCCCATAAAACCTAGCACATGGATGGCCGCGATTCGGTTCCATTTCTTGTTAGCTTTGTTCTTGGCGATCGCCGCCAGGTGCCGAAGGTAAGGGTGCCTTTTGTGCTGGAGTAAGACCTTTGTGGCCTCCATTGCTTCGATCGGATCTCCCTTCCGAATAACATCTAAAGCATCGCGGGAAGTCATTTTTTTTAACGTTTCTTGCAATCGAAACATCTGGGGTGCCGGGGATAGTTTCCGCGCGGTACACGTGCCTTGGCCTGAGCTATCGCATTTTGACAGGCTTCTTTCTGGCTGCTTCCAGAGCCAACCCCTGTTGAAAAAGGGAAAGGAGGTGGATGGTTACCGATTGCGGTCACATGAACCGACGCCTTGCAAGTCCATCGTCCGGCGCCGAAACGCTGGTTCACTTCATAGCCCGCGATCGCCGCGCTGGTGATAATCGTAGCGGCGGCCAAGACGTCCGCAACTACATCTAGTGGACCTCCTCCAATGACCTCCTCTCCCTCTGCTATTTCCAGTCCCCCTGCCAACGCACAAGTGTAGGAAACGGCTCCAACCTCCCAGCCCTGCGCTGGTGTGGGCAGCATGGGGACTTCGTCCGGAACCTGCCCGGGTTGGAGTCCTAAGATCTCATCGTAGAGCGGGTGGCGACCGTGGAGCAACTGGCGCGGAGTCGGAGGGGCGCCACTCCCGCCGAGTAACCAATCGAAGAAGGACGCCCAAAACTCAGCTGCTCCTATAATAGGCAGTACTGGGATGTCATATGAGGCGTCAGAGGCGTCCGAGTTTCCGAAGCCAGAGCCGCCGCTGCCCAAGCCACCCCCTAAACTGGCTAGCTCGTAATTTGCCAGCCAGTGTCCGAAACTTCCGTTTCCCTGGCTGCCGGCCCCGTAGGGCACTTGACTCGGCGGCGGACCGCCCGCGCCGTCGGCGCTGGTCTGACCGGCTTCTGTCAGTGAGCGCTCGAATTGCGGACTGTAGAACTGGCCGGAGCCGGAATAGTAATAGGGTGCAGGATCGGTGAACTCCTTCTCGCGGCCTTGATACTGGAACGGCCATTCGTTCGCCGTTCCGCTGACCGACGGAGTCCCCGACGGATCGTAGGTGTAGGTCGTTACCATCCCAGACTGGGGTGAGGCTGCATTCACCAGACCAAGGGTCGAGCCGGACGCATCGACCACAGGCACCCAAGTGGTAGTGGTTCCGCCCGAGGTGAACGATCCGGCCAAGGCGGCGCCGCCGGGAATTGTCAGGAAGTTGTAGGAAGGGCTCGAGCCCGAGGTGTTCCAGCCAATCATCGAGGACCCGTCGTATTCGAAGTCCTGAATCGCTCCCGGCGGGCTCGCGTTGGAAAGCTCACGCCGGCCCAGCCCATCGTAATTGAACAGCGCGGCGACGCCTCCTGAGACGGTTGAGAGCTGGTTGCGGGCGTTCCACTTAAACGTCAATCCGTCAGGATCATTAATGATATTACTGGCTTTGTCGGGGTTCGTGGAGGTAGTGTTCCACATCGTAATTTGATCGGTGGTGGAGTATGAGGCTGTCGCCGCTGGCGGAATGTTGACTGCGGCGAGAGTGCCACCCTTGTCGATCACATGACCATCGGGATCGTAGGCATAGGTGAGACTTCCGTAGGAAGGTGAGGGGCTTGCATAGGGTTGGAACGACTCGGCTTTGATCCGTTCATCCGCATCGCGCGACGTTATCTTGGTATCTACCCCATCCACCAGTGTCTCAGCGGCGTTGCCGTCCGCATCAAGGTTGAAGGCGACTTGCGCCGAGCTGATGATGTTGCCCGTGTAGTTCACGAAGGTCGAAGGGCTGCAGTTCGGCGGGGTCCAGGTTCCGTTATTTGAGATGCCGACCAACTCGTCACCGCAGTCGTAGCCATACTCAAATGCTGCCTCCCAGGACGGCGTCGTGGTGATGATACGACCATTCGAATCATAAGCGTACGATACGGTTGGAGCGGGGGACACATAATTGTCGGTGGCCTTAAGAATCGAGTCGAGGCTGTCATAGGTGAACGTGTTAGTGTTGCCCAGAAGCGAGTCGGTAATCTGTCCCACCCGACCAAGCGCGTCGAAGTTGGACATATCGACCTTGTCCTGCGAGTATCCAGATTTGTTGTTTGCGTTGAAAAACGCCTCAGTAACTTCTCCGAATTTGTTGTAGGTATAAGTGGTTTCGAAATTTCGCTTGTCAGTAAAGTCGGTACTGCGTCCCTGCCCGTCGAGATCGGTTATGGTCTGGTTACCGAGGGGGTCGGTCACCGTCGTCTTCGCGAGGCTTGGGTTGCGCGTGATAGTCGTTGTGTAGGCGCTATTGATGTTGGCACAGAGACCGTTGAGGCCTCCGACGCCCTTTGGCGGTGTGGTGCTTGCTAACTCACCAATCAGATCGTATTTGTTGCAGGTAAGGTTGCCCAGCGGATCGGTGATCTGCGTGACGTCGTCGATTGCGTCGTAATAGTATTGCGTTTTCTCGTTCAGGGGTGAGGTAACGCTCGTTACGCGTCCGTCCGAATCGGTCACAAAGGTCGTGGTATTGCCGGCTGGATCTGTAACCGATTTGAGGTCGCCGGAGGGGCTGTAGTACTGTACCTGCGTTGCCGGATTTCGAAGCGGATCCTGGACGCTCATCGGCTGGCCCTGTGAGTTGTAGTCGACTATGGTCGAGCGGCCGAGCTGATCGGTTACGGTCATCTGGTTTCCGGAATAGACATAGGTTGTGCCTACACCGTTGTAGTCGAGAGGTTCTACCGCTTTGGTGAGACGGTTCAGCGAGTCGTAAGTATAATTCCAGGTCGCGGTTGGTGTACCATGGCCGCAGAATGTTGCAGTCTGCCCTGGCGCGGGACAAAGGTTGAAACTCAGGAGGGTGCCGGCGCTTGTGTCGTAGGTGTATGTGGTCTGCCGGTCCACAACATTGTTCTGATCCTCCTCTTGAACCACTCCGACGAACTCTTCCGAGGTGCCGACAGTCTGCTGCCCGCGATCAAAGAAAGTGTACTCGGGATTAGCGGCATTGACGTTTCTTACGTCCTTGTAGACGTAACCGTCCGAATCAAAGTATAAATCCCTGGTCGCGTTGTCCGGCAGGCTGACGGTGACGTGGCTCGCTGGGTATGTTCCGGGGCTATTGTAGTTGTAGGTGTAACCGTTTCCAGGCAGTTGCGAACTAATGCTAGCGAGCACCGTGCCGAGACCGTCAGTCATATAGGCGATATAAGTGAACACCTGGTTAGGCGACCCGCAGCCGCTGCTGGGGCAAGAGTCGTTCACGATTATTGTTGTTATGTCGCCCCTCGCATCCGGCGGGGTCTGCCCATACTGATAGGTCGTGACCGCTTCGGAGTTGTTTGCCTGAGTCACGGTCTTCAGCGTGCTGCCAGTGTTATAGGTATAAATGACTTTCTTGATCGGGCCGGCGTTGTCAGCGACGGTCGTGACGTCGTACGGATTGTTGGCCTGGTCGTCGTAGCAAAAATATACCGCTCGCCCGTTGGACGAAGACACCGTGCCGACGTAGTATTGTGGCACGACACCGCTGCCGCCCCCGAACGGCTGACATGCCGTGTTCTCAGGGGAGCCGCCTGAAGCTCCACGCGTGATCGTGATGCTGTTGCCGAAGCGATCCGTGATGCTCAAAAGCAACCCCGATGCGGAGTCAAAGCTGTACAATGTCCCGTCCAGGCGAGTCAGTGTGCTACCGCTGATTGTGGAGCCAAACCAGACTCCCGAAGGTTCGGAGTTGCACACGTATTCGGAGCCTGACGGGGTGCAAGTAAGGTATGAGCTGTCGGGCATCGAGACATATTCGTTAGATCCGGACGTGTACAAGAAAATATCGTAATTCAAGCGCGTGCCGATCCCGAACGCCCGATTGTTCCAGCTTCCTGAGGTTTGGTCTTCGGAGCGATAGACTCGCGTGACATTAATCGGCATCGGACCCGGCAGGCTTAAGTCCGTCTTCGAATATGTGAATATTCCAGCCGAGAGCTCGGTGAATTCCTCGCCGATGGCGGGACCGTGCATGCTCGTGACGGCAGTAAGCGAGTTTTGCGTCGGATTTGGAGGCGGCGGTGCGCCCTGAGGACGAGCTTTCGTAGCTCCTCCGAACGTGACCAGTAAAAGGATTCCGATGAACTTTGCAGCACGACGGATAGTGCGGTTCATGCTCTGGTCCTCCTTTCCAGCAGGCGGGCTAGGGTGTGGCGGTCGCGGTCGGCGTCGGACAAATGGTGTGAGCTACAGACGTTATGTTCCCGTCGGGGTCGTAACTGTAGGCCACGCCACCAGACGGGGCACCCACACAGATTAGTCGGCCGTCCGGATCATACTGATAGGTGACATCTGCCAGCACGAGTGAAAACGCTATCAGCAGAAAAGTGAGGACGAACGCAGGGAGCACGAGCGAGGAACGCTGAGCGCGCGAAGCTGAAATCATAATTCGCCCCCGGCAAACCAAGTTGGCGACACAACAAAAACGGGATCCGGGAACCGCGCCAACTGCTTGCTGAAAATCTCTACATCAAGTTAGCGAACTATGTCAAGCGGTTGATTTATTCGATCTCTGTTTCGACGCGAACCGATCCGCGTCGGCCAGTATTTGGTTAGGTAACGCTGGCGGATACTGTCGATCCATCTGCGTCCCATCCCGCCTGTTGAAGAATCCGTAAAATCGGGTTTCAGGCTGATGATCCCCCGCAAGAGCGCGAAGGTGTTAGTTCGATGGGTTGCAGGACAACTGGCGATTGAGTTGGGCGCGCCGAGCCCTTAGCTCGTCGTTCAGCCCAACTTCAGATGGAACCTCGGCGTCCTCGATCAAAGTCTTACGTTGATGAAGTCGGCTAGCGTTTAAAGATTCACTCGACAATTATAGCTCCCGAAGCTTGCCAGCGAACTGCCGGTCGTCCTAGTTTCGGGGGGGTCACTATTAGATCGGCGTTGACAGTGGAGTCGCATTTGACAATTGCCAAGCTCCCTTTCTCGTCCACGATTCGCAATTGCTTCTGCGGATCTGCAGCTGCCCGCTCAGCCCTTCCGGTTGCTTGATCAGATTCCTAGAATCCAAGGTAGCTTAAGTAATATCGAACAGTCTGTCAGCGCAGGGTCGATGCCGCCTGGAGACTACACGGCGCTCGATCACTCCGCGCGCCTGGCCGACGACCAGAAGCAGGCGCTGCTGAAGTGGGCATCGCAGCCCGCACTGCCTGCACACGATCGACCCTCGAGTTGATGCATGCTCTCAGCCGGCTTCCGGACCGAAGTTTTGAAGATGGCGCGCCGCGTCATAAATGTCATTGGAAGTTGCGCCTTCGCATACCTGCTGACCATAGCAGTTTCGATTTATGGTGCTGCGTCGGCTGAATTGAGGTCTGGAACGCTTGAACTCGACTCATCAAAGACACTGATTGAATTTCGTTTGCCGGGTTCTTTACACACTACACACGGAACTTTCAAACTTGAACGGGGAACCATCATCGCGGACCCCGCTACTGGAAAAGCTGGCGGTTCCATCGTCATCGATGCCAGAAGCGGCGACACGGGCATCGGCGCGCGTGACAATGACATGCGAGAGAGTGTTCTCGAGGCTCAAAGGTATCCAGAGATAGCTTTCGACCCTCAGCACTTTACTTTAGAACTGAGGGGGGAAGGTCAGTTTCAAGCGACGGTGCAAGGGGTGCTGACGCTCCATGGGGGGAAACATGATGTCGCTCTCACGGCACAAGGTCAGCTCGTCGGAGACAACCTGACTGCCACAGCACACTTTTCAGTTCCGTATGTCGAATGGGGTATGAAAGATCCGAGTGTCCTATTCCTTACGGTTGCGAAGAAAGTCGACATCGATATAGCCACCTCGGGCATCATCCGGGAAGGTAACCAAGCCCCAAGGCCGCAGGAGGCAAAACTTGAGGCGGTCGGGTACGGTCGGCAGATCGGCTGGATCACGGTTCCGGCGCGGCCGAAATGATGGAGCTGGCCGCTTTCGTAGAACAGCTTCAACCAAGACCAAAGAAAACGTCCGGCCGCTTGCGCTGCAGGGCGGCGTTGGGCTACACGGAGCCGGGTCTGATCCGAGGCGCTAAAACGGAAATTCCGGGTTAACGCGGCTGAGGAGAAAATTGAGGGCATGGGCAGTTGGAATTGTGCGTCGGATAACAGGCCTGCGACGATCGGCGATCAAAACGGTGTCGCCGCGCGGACTCTTTTCTTCAGCCCGATCTCGGTCAATGGAGATTTCAAGCTGGACGCCCCCAAGGGCTTCAGCGGTCTCTCTATTCGGTCTGCTTATATCACTGAATCTGCTTTTCGGGGCTGGTTGCTCCTCGTCAGTATCTCGGGGACAGACGGAGCAGCCGCAGACGGCCAATTCAAGTTCCTGTCGCGTCAGATGTCTCACATAATCCAGATGCCACTCACTCTCCCGCCTCCGCGCTGACGCCGACCAAAGAGGAAATAGAAGATTCCCAAGATGGCAACACCGCAAACTCGGAAGAAGAGAAGGAACAGTGGCACCGAAAATCTTTCCAGACGTGTCCCACCTGTGGCATCGATCCATCTCAAGCTCAGTCCTGGATTGAAAATGGCATCCTATGGGCTGACGAGGCCAAGTCGTGGAGAGATAATGGTTTCCCCGACCCAGTCGTCGCCGGAAAATGGAAGGAGCTAATCGGAACGCGAGTTCCCGGGGGTTGGAGAGACCCATCTCCCACTGCAAAGGCATATGTTCAGGCTGGCTTGACTCTTGAAACCATTGCAAATCTCAAGCGCAGGGGGGTCAATATTCAAGATGCCGATGAAACCCTTATAATCGCGTCCCTTATGAAGCGCGGTTACAGCTTCGAGCGTGCCCGCTATTACGGCGAACATCATACTCCGGTGGTGAGTATCAAGTCCTTCGACAAGATCGAACGCACGCTCGCGAGCGTGTGTCATCGAAAGGTATACAACGAACTTCAGCTACTCTATGCCTCACCGTACGCGACGACAGGACGCTGCTACATCATCTCGTTCGCTGAAGTCTCGCAATGGCTGGGACCGAATATCGCTTTGGTCGGGGGCAAGGTGCTCGTGGAGTTCCGCACTTCGGCGAGCAGTAATATCATTCGGAATCTACTAGTGCAGGGACAAGGTGCTTATACATATACGAGCGTAACCGGCGCTCTCACGACGGTGCCGCGTGTTCGTATGATGGATCAATTGTCGGATACGATGACCTACTGAACAAGGGTAGATGCGGCACGCCAGCGAATATAGGAACTTCACAAATGTTTTGCACCAGCTGTGGCAAAGAACGGGTTGAGGGTGCGAGTTTTTGTGCGTTCTGCGGGGTTCCATTTAAGCCTGTCGCCAGTGTAAGCGCCGAGATTCAAGCGGGCCACCCTGCACAGCGCCGCAATGTGGCGAATACGATGAAGCCCAGACACGTCGCGTTCTTCCTTGTCTCTGCAACGATAATCTGCGTCGCGCTCCTTGAGTTCATTCAGAATAGGACGACTGATGCTCCCCAGGCGCCTACCGAAGCTCTCAAGCCGCCGCAGAGTTCCTCGGTCGGTGCGGAAAGAAGCTCAAGTTCAGAACCGAACCCCAGCCAGAATCCAGATCTTGCCCAGAACCTTACTGACGAGCGTGCTGACGCTCTTGCCGATGAGGCGGCGAGTGGGAGAGACGAATCGCTGAATACACTCGAGAAGGCAGTCAGTGCCGGAAGCCCGTCAGGAGCGTACGGTATGGCAGCCTACTATCTCAAGCGGTACGCCGGCTTCGGCGCTACCGAATGTCTCCCGAGTGACTTGAACTACGTGGCCACGCTCTCTCCTAGGTTGGCGCAGCAAATGAAGCGCGTTCACGAACATCCTGAACAGTTCATGGACGATAAGATAGCGGCTGAGCGTCAAAGAGAACTGAACCGGCTCTGCGAAAACGCTGTTTCATGGCTCGAAAAGGCCAGCGCACAAAGCGATCCAACCGCCCAATATGAGCTTGGCTCTCGATATCTCACGTCGCATCAAGACGTTGAGTCGTTTATGAAAGAAGAGAGCCGCGTCCTGCACACTGGCCCTGTGGCCGAGGACGCAGTAGCCAAAGCCATGATAAAGCACGAATGCGACCGAGGCCTTTTACTACTAGAAAAATCCGCTGCAGTTAGGTTTGCCCCTGCTGAATTTCGGCTCGGCGCCGAATACGAGATGCCTGGAAATGTCACCTGCGTTTCCAGTAACGAAAAGGTGGCGCGCGACTGGCTCAGAAGATCAGCTCTCGATGGAAGTGCTAGGGCCGCTATTTTCCTGGCGGATTCCTACGTCGAGTTTCAGCCAACCGATTTTGAAGAGGCGAAGCGATGGCTTGCCCGCGCTCAACAACTCGGTATCGATTCAAACGATCTCGCCGCCGCGTGTGGAATGGTCCTATACTACCGCCAAACGGGCGATACCGATGAAGCGGAACAATGGCAGGCCAAGTGTCGAACGCCAGGTTCGCGGCCGGGGGAGCAGGGAGAGCAGAATGATGAAACCACCAAGTAAGTTAGCCTATTAGTAGGCTGTGGGATTTTAAGTCCTCTGCGTATGCCATTTTGCCACCCCGGCACGTAACGCGGACGCAATCAGGTGGCGTGATCGACGCCGGTCAAGTCACTAACCAGCTCCCCTGAGTTATACAACTCGATTGCCACCCGTCCGATTTCCTGAGCCAGCGCTGGCATATTGGAGACCTGTGCCATTGTGGCAAGCGCTACCAGAACCTCGTGCAACTTGCTGGCGACTGTTGCCTTGTACAGTCGCCTCTTATCGCCCCATTCGACCCCTCTCAGCATGAACTTGTGGCTGCGGCCGTCGTAGAGCTCCATGGCCGTGATGTACGCCCCGTGCACAAACTTGTCGTATCCGTGAGCTAGGTAGCGAAGTACCTTCCTCAGATGCTGCGGATCTCCCTTGAGTTCAGTTGCCAATCGAGATTGCGCCGCCAGTAGCTCCTCACGAGCCACCCACCTTTCCTTCTGCTGCCTGTCATATTCATCGGGATCTTTCGCCATGGGTGTGAAATACTGCTCGACGAATTTTTTTTGTGCCATTGTTGGAGTTCCGGTTCGAACCCCCTCGCAAACCGAAAGGATCTCGCCAGTGCAATCGGAGACCGTGCGCAGAATCGTCCCGCACTCGGCGATGTAGCCCGCCTCGGCAAGCATCAGAGCAACCCTGATGCCGCTAACCATCCTGACGGCCTTGCCGACACAAACGGCGCGCTCCGTCTGTTCTCGAAACGCCCACTGGAAGCCGTTGATTTCCGGCGGTCCAGCCGGAATCTGTTGAAGCGGGAGCAGCGGCGAAGCCAGCGCCATGAGCCATTCATCAAGGCGCTCAATCGCGCGCCTGGTAACCGGAAAGCCATCGGAGGTTGTCGCAGTGCTCGACCCATCGTTCATGAAGGAAGATGATAGCAGCGCTGGAACGCCCGATCACTCTCGCTGTTCACGCCGAGGCGTGTCCGGTCGGCGAGGCGTCGCGCGTGTCAGAGAATTCACAAAGTCCCGCATCACATGTAGTGTATTTGCCCATGGCTGGAATAAGCGTAAGTCCTTTTATCTGCGCATTCTGTGGGCGTCGGACTCCCATCCCATTCCGGCCCGAAGGTGAGGCCTACGAAGCAGTCGGAATGTACGCCGTGAACCGGTGCCCCTGCGGTACCGTCGCCTTCTGCCAAGCAGACGCCCCACTACCGCGAGAAAACTGGCCGAGAGCTCAGATAGTCGAAATCCTCTGCCGCGAGGTGCTCAAGCTGGAACCGGGCGGATGCGAGGTCCGGCGAAACCTAACGACTGCCGCGCCGCAGTTCGAAGTTGTTTGGGCGCGGCCGAAATGAATACGGTTTCGGATTTCATCACTCCGAGACGGCAATGGTGATCGGGCTCTATATTGCAGCAGCAGCACTGCTCGTCACGAGTTTCGTCGCTGACAGTCCCTTTACGAGTACCGATCTTTTAGTTCTCGCCTCAGTATGTTTCCTGCTCGCTCGTTTCATTCGCATCGAGCGCCGACTCGACAAGATCGAAGGAGTCCAGAGAGAGTCGAAAATTAATAGTGCGCTGACTTGGGCGCGAGCGAACCGAAGCGGCTTCATAACCGTCGGCGAAATCGGCGTCTTTATTGTATGCCTCTGGTACAGTTGGGGATGGATCACGCAGTCAGCCGGGGAGGACTGGGCCACCATCAGCCCAAAAAGCCCGCATCCGTCATTCCACGCTTTCTTAGGGGCGAACCCGCTAATCACCGCCGTGCTCGTCTGGTTTCCGATCGGGACGTTCCTTGCCTTCCTGCTGCTCGCGATCGTGGCATTCTACAAAATCGGGACGGCCACATTGATCGGGATCTGGCCTCAACGATGGCTGAAAGCTGCTTCATCTTACTCGCGCAATTCTCGTTACGAACCAATCGTGGGATTGGTATTCACGGTAGTCTGCGGCTGGTCCCTGCTCGCCATGACGTACGCAAACAAGGAAACCGACGCGTTCTTTTCGTTCTTATCGGGATCGAAGACCAGCGATTCACAAGCTCTGATTACGGTTCTCGTGCTAGGCGGTTGGATGCCGTTGGTGTTTGTCGCGCAGGCCGTGCAGCGTCGAAGGGAGAGACACAAGATCGATCGCGCCGATTCGAGCATCTAGGAAGGAATGCGGAAACGTAGGAAAGCGCAAACGCGGTCTGTGTCGCCTGGAGTATTTCCCGAGCGCAAATATCCCTGCCCAAATTGCGCGGGCAATGTGACAGTGATCTCCCAGCGAGAGGCCGCGGTGGTCGCAGGAAGACATCCCGGAACTCATTTCGATGGCGTGTGTGATGACTGCCATCTACCTCTTTGGCAGCACGCGACGGGCAGTAAGCCTGACATAAACTGGTGGACGTCATCCGAGAAAAATTATCAGAACTGTCGTTGCCCTTATTAGTAAAGAGGCATGCCCACCGAAGTGGACGCCTCTCCCCTCAGGGCGAACGGCATGGCCGGCGTCGTGAGAAGATTTGCAGATGATGGAGAACGAACGGTTCATCTCGGCTCGTACGAATTTCAGCTTTGCTTGGACATTCCTGAAGGAAGGACACTTCCGATGGTTCTTGGTGTCTTTTTGTGGAGGTCTGCTGGTGCTGTTGGTAGGGCCAGAAAAGGCCGACAAGATGGAGAAAAAATTATTCGATTTGTTACTACTCAAAAAGGATGACGAAAAAGAAGACGCACCGCCGAAGTGACGCGCAATTGCGACTGGCCATTTGTCGCTCGCACGGCGGTCTGCTAACTCAGTGTCGATGAATCCTCATCACGCTCCCGCGCCTGTGTGCTTTACCTGAACCAGATCGTGTCAAGTTTGTGGCAGACATTCCTGTCACACGCAGGAATTGTCGTCGCGATCGCCGCCTTGGTGGCGGTCGTCTCTTTCGTGTTCGGCGCTGTCGGGTGGCTAGCGCGTCCAGGCGTCAAATGGATCATCCGGAACGTTTGGAATCCAATATGGGAGGCGCGGGCGCGGATACCGAGACATGCCCTCATCGTCCTGCCCGGCGATCGGAGAGCAACCTTTTGGGCAGATGGCCGGGCCGGGGCGGAACCCTTAACGCAGGTGCGCATCTGGCTACACGTGTCAAACGTAACCGCACAGCCAGTCCAAGTGAGCAAGGCATGGCTTCACTTTCGTCGGCATCTCATCCTGCCGCAGACTCGCGAGGGCTCGATCGATGTCCGTTTACCGGACACGGACCTATTTGGCGACTACGCGATTCTGCCCGGCCGCATGTCTGAGGCGATCGGGGTTTGGATGATCTGTCCCGCGATCCACAAAGGGAAACACCCCTTACGAGTGCGAGTACAACTCGTCGATCAATTCGGGTACAGTCACTGGACCCAAACGATCAAGGTGGGATTCGTTGGCGACACTCAACGCGTGCTCTGACGCTCGCGTGGCCCGGCGGCGAGGCAACGCGTAATCGCGAATGGAAATTACTTCTTGCAGCGCATCAGCCAGCTTCAACGAGGCTGCTTTACTGGATGTTGCACAGGTGGTGATCCGCTATCGCTCTCAAGGATCTCCCGCACGTCTGAGGACGATTCCTTGATCAGGTGAGCGTCGTCACCCGTCCTAAGACTTGTCGGAGCCGACTTGCCTTGGTTGTCGTCGTTCATCATCATCCACCTCCCCCTCACGGGTTTGAGATATTTTCTCAAAGCTAATCACGGGATCGGAGATGGCAAGGGGGCTATGCCGTCAACTCGAGCCGCCACGCGTCGCGCAGCTCCCGCTCGCAGCGCGCCTCGACCCTTGGGCATTCCCGGCGCTGCGCGGTTGGCGCTTACATCTCCAGCGAGAATATCTACAGAATGTCTACAATTTCCAAATTTCGAAGCGCATCGAGAATTGACGCTACGGCCAAGCCCTTCTCGCCACGCGGGGCGGCCATCAACGCCGAGATCGTCGACCAGGCTCAACGCATGAGTGCCGCGTGGCCGGACGAATACATGTGCACCGCGCGTGTTCTCCCGCCTTAGCCAATCAACTGCGGCGTCGATCTGGTCGGTGCGCCAGCCCCTGCGGAGCAACATCCGTCCTTTCTGGTGAAGAACGCCAATTTCGAACAGCTCGCAACCCATCGCACTGAACTGCTTGCGGATAACCGATCTTGTAATTGAGGCGCTCATCAATACTGCTTCCGGTGGCGCTGGGAGCAGAGAAATCCTCTGCTCAGATTTTGCTGGTCGCCTTACTCATCGCCGTTGTGCCGCTGTTGCCGTTTCCAAAACGTGCTGTGCCTGGATTTATCGCCGTGGTGTTTGAAGCGCGCGAGGGCATGACGGATGTGCCTCGAACATCCTTCGGTGCTGGTACCCGCTGTCCGCCGTCTGGACCGAGATTGCCGAGTTGCTGCGTCTGTCGGCCGAAGTCCATTGCCTTTACCCAGCCGGTCGATTCGCCGCTATTGCCGGCGCCGCCGTTCCCTATCTGGGCGACCTTGTTTAATCCCGTCTGAAGCGCACTAGTGATCGGTCGAACCACAGTCTGGGCAATGTAGGCGGCTTCAAACGCGTGGCTCAGCGCGAGGCCCGCGGTTCCACCCGCGATGCTGGCCGCGATGTGTGGCACAGCTATGGTTACGATTGCAAAGACGATTGATTTCGCGACGACATCAAGCATTACGGCGGCTGGTACGGTATTCGCACAGACCATCGTAACGAGTGACGATGGAGAAGATCCGTAAGTCCCGAACCAAGGCAGGAACATTGGGGTGGGCTTGCAGGCGGCGATCAACGCAGTATTCCAGTCGTTGGCCAACATCACGCCGAGAGCCAGAACCAAATAAAAGAAGAGCAGTCGGACGCCGACCTTGATGACGTAGCCGAAGTAGCCTTCTGCTGCGGGCGCCGTAAAGCGGTTTGCGCCAAAGCCGAGCAGAATGATTCCTCCGCCCACGACTAGATAGGTCTCGATCAACGTCAGCAGCAGCATTGCCGCAGCAATTACGAAGGAGAGGAGAACAAAGAACGCTGCCACGCTCTGTACGATCGCGAGCTCCAAATTCGAGAGAGTGCTCGAGGTCGCGGGCGAGTTGAATATTGTCTCGGCCATGCTGGCACCGATGACGATGACGCTTTGCGGACTAAGGGCGGGGAGTCCGGTGAGTGAGGCTCCGATCGCGGAGAAACTCTTGAGTACAAGATTCATCCACGTGAATGCATTGACGATCATCAGGTAGACGAAACCGCCGCTCAGAACTTGCTTTAAGAGACGGCCGAGAAAGTGCGGTGCATCGAGCTGGCCTTCGGCGACGAATTGAATCCAGGTAACGAGGATCTCGATAAGAAGGAGCGCGAAGAACAGCTTGAGCGCATAGGGTTGGATGGCTGCGCTGTATTTTAGGCCTGCGGTGTAATACTGCCCGGCGATCGCGTCGAAGCCAGTCATTGTGAACTCCGTTTTATGGCTGAGGTGGTGGTGCTCCGGGCGTCGCGTGTAGCAAATCGGGATAGCCGGAAGGCGCAGGCGCCGAGAGAATCGAGTGCGCTTGATCTTCAGCAGCTTTCCCTTGGTAGAGATGCCAGATGCCGTACACGACGGCGCACACTCCAATGAAAGCCAAGATCAAGACGATGGGATTTCTGCCTTTGTTCATGGCCTAACTGCTCGCATCAATTGTTAAGGTTGGGGCGGCGCCGTTCCGGACCCAGCATGCAACCAGTCCGGATAACCTGCCGGTGCTTGAGCAGATAATATCGCCTGCGCCGCAAGATTTCCTTGCACCTGACTATTGACCTGATTCGCAGCCGCAACGTTCTGGGAATTCATCTGGGCCATCACGAGCTGCCGGAGCATCTGAACCTGCTGCACCTGCGCCAGCGCGATTTCGTTGCTGACCTGAACCGCCTGCAGATTACCTATCGCCGTCTGGTTCTTCAGCTCAAGGTTTTGAAGGGTGGCTTGTTCGGCCTGGAAGTTCTGAGCCTGCGCCTGCGCTGAAGCGAGCGCACCGTTGAGCGTGTCCAACGTGGTATTGATCGTCGTTTGCGGACTCTGGACGCCTGCGGTCGTGGCTGCATTGAATCCTGGATAGAGCTGCTGGAATTGCTGCGCGAGTCCCTGAAAGGTATACGAGAGTCCTTCCTGCTGATTGATCAGATCGCCGAGGTTCGTAAGCAGGTTCTGGTTCGACTGCCAGACACCTGCGCCGCCGCCGGTCGTGTTCTTGATCGCGTACTGTAGTTGCTGCGCGAGGTTCGTGACGGTGGCGGTTTCTTGCTGAAGCTGCTGGAGCTGGCGCGCGAACATATTCGGGTCGAAGACAATCTGCGAGCCGCCGAACTGCGCGCGGGCAGGAACCGATGCGACCAACAGCCAAACAACTGCGACTGAAACGGCGAACAAGAATCGGGAGAACCTTTTCGACTTCATTGATTTAACTCCCTTTGATGAGCTTTTCCGTTGGTGTGGAACGGCGGAATGCCGTTCACACTTAAGATCGCGTCGGCCAGCGTCTCGACACGACCGTTGAGTTTGTCGAGGTACTCCGCCCAATCGTGCAACCCGCGCGCGTGAAGCCATTCGGCGGTCCAGCGATCGCCGTGCTGTTCGATCATCCGTCGCGCCGCGAGTACATCGTCCTTCGATCCCGCGCCGATGAAGGCGAGCGCTGCCGGACCGAGTGAGAACTGGAAGAGCCGGCGTCCGAGCGGCGAAACGTAATAGTAGTGCCGCTTGGGAGTGGCGTCGGCGACGATGTCGATCTGCCGATTTGAAAGTCCGAATCGTCGGTACATCTCCTGCGTCCCGCTGTTCTTCGCCTCGGGATTCGGCAGATAGAGCTTCGTCGGACAGGACTCGAGAATCACGTCGCGATGAGGCGAATTGGCAATTTCGCTCAGGCTCTGAGTGGCGAGCACCACCGCCGCATTCTTCTTGCGCAGCGTGCGAAGCCACTCCTCGATCTTCGCGCCAAAGACGCTGTTGGTCAGCATGATCCAGGCTTCATCGAGGATAACGAGCGTGGGTCTGCCGTCGAGGCGTTGATCGATGCGGTGAAAGAGATAAGTGACTACGGGCACGACGACCTTCGGACCCATTGCCATCAACGTTTCGAGCTCGAAAGTGATGAAGCGCTCTTCGAGCAGAACATCACGGTCGGCGTCAACGAAGCGCCCGAGCGGACCCGCAAGCGAATAGGCGCTCAGCCCGTCGCGCACGACATTGTCCTGCACCTGAGTGACGAGATTGCTGATAGTGCGCTGCTCTGGCGGTGCTTCCGCGACCAGTTCCAGCGCCCGCCACAGTGCCTTACGCTGATTCGGAACGAGTGGCACGCCCTGAAGCTCAAGCCAGTCTTCCAGCAGTCCCTGCATCTTCATACGGTCGGTTTCGTCGTCGATGCGCGCGAGCGGACAGAGTGGAACCTCGTCCTCTCCGAGATCGAGATGCTGTCCGCCGAGTGCCTTGGTCAGAACGTAGGCAGAGTAGCCCTTGTCGAAGAAAAAGATTTGCCCGTCAGGGATTGCACGGAAGTTCGCGGCGATCGTGCCGAGCGCTACGCTCTTGCCGCTCCCCGTTGGACCGTAGATTCCCGTGTGACCGGTGTCGCCAACATGGAGGTTTAGCCGGAAGGGCGTGCTGCCCGTGGTTGCGCCGTAGCACAGGACCGGCGTGTTCTTCGCATAGTACGGGCAGGGGTTGGTCGCGAGGCCCGCCCAGATGCTCGTTAGCGGCAGAATGTCCGCGAGGTTCTGAGTGTTAACCAGCGGGCGGCGCACATCGTACCAGCCGTGTCCGGGGAGCGAGCCGAGCCAAGCCTCGACCGCGTTTATGGTTTCGTTGCGCGGATCGAAGCCCATGTTTTGGCAGACCTTGAAGACCAGTTGCGCGTTTTCGTCGGCGACGTCGGCCCTGTCTTCGGTGATGATCACCTTTGGCGTGACGTAGCAATATCGAACCGCGCCGCCCTCGGCCTCGGTGATCGCCTCATCGGCGTCGGCTGCCATCCTGAGCGCATGCTGGTTCTGAAAAGCTGCTCCCGCTCCCGAGCCGAAATGTTCGCTAATGACGCCGCGAAGTCCGAGTCGCTTCTGGAACCAATTCCGCCGGTACACGGTGAGCTGGCTGATCGCCGTCCGCGGGCCTACGGGAATCCCGCGCGTTGAGTAGCGGTAGGATATCGGTAACTCGCTCAAGAACGCGGCCATCTCGGCGTAAGAGAATGGCGGGAAGCCGGCCAGGGCGATGACGCGGATGTGCCTGCCGCCGATGCGCGGTTTGAACCCGGCGATCAAATCCTGATTGCCGAGAACCGCATCCAGATAAGTTGGCGTTGTCGGCGCGGAGACTTCGCATATCCGCCCGTTGATGCAGCTCGCGAGATGCGACAGCAATGCGGGCATGTCCAGCGGAGTAAGTTTCCAGACGGGACTGATCGCATCTTCAAAATCGCGGAGTCGCTGCTTGAACCATTCGAGCAGTCGTCGCCAGTCAGGGCGCGACGGCGTGCCCGTCAGAAAGACAGCGCCGATCCGCGTTTGCGCGTCGGCCGGCGGGCGATACGTGATCGTGAGAATGCATCTGGCCTCGAAGTGCTGGCCTTCGGTCGAGTATTGGATCTCCCGCTCGCGATCGAGCGTCGCGCTGACCGGATCGGTAAACGTGCGGCTCGGGTAGTCGACGCTCGGATGACGGATGAGGTCGACGTTGTACATGAAGCCGTCGTCCAAACGCGCAAGCGCGCGATTGGCCTGAGCGCGGTGCGCGTCGAGTTCTTCAACGCTCGCAGAATTGAGGTCGAGCCCTGAACACTCGAAGGCCGACAGGAACGCGCCGTCCTTCATCGCAATAGTGTAGTCGTCGATCGGGATCGCGTAGTTGAGCTGGTCAGGCAGACCGAGCAGCTTGCCGCGCTTTCGTCTTAAATCCTTGAACTCTTTGAGGAACATACTTCTTCCTCTCTCTTCCTACGCGCGCATCTCCTTGGGTGTCGGTACAGATACGCGGATTCGGGGTGGCGATGCTGAGATTGGGGCGCGCGCCGGATAGTAGTCCTGATAGCGGATGTGGCGGACGTAGACCTGGCTTAACTGCGGATCGAACTTCGCCGCCTGGACCAACGCCCAATGGCCAACGGTCAGCAGGAACGCCCCCATCCCGACCGAGTACCAGTGGAGCCCGCCGCCGAAAATCAGAGCGGCGGCGGTGATCCAGTTGGAGATCGCCAAGGGTCGCTCCGCTCCAGCCAGCAGAATTGGGCGGGTAAGCGATTGATGAATCGCGCTTACCCGCCGCTCACCTTCAGCCATCGTCCTATCCTCCTCCGCCTAGAAGAGCGCTCCGCCCATCGGGAACAGCGTGGTCATCACTTGAGTGGCCCCAAGCGCACAGGCCCCACCGAACGCGAGCGAGGACATTTTTCGCACGCCGGTCCCGTGCTCGCTGACCGACCACATGATGCCGGTGCCGATAACTGCTGCGGTGGTGACCGCGTGGGCGACCGGTCCCTGCAGGTCGGTCTGCAGGGTTGTGAGCGGGGTGTCCCACGGCAGCGCTCCGCCCGCGGCGATTGCTGCGAAGGCCCTGACTGGCCAGACAAAAGTGATCATTCCGTAGCCGTAAGCAATCGTTACTGCCCATTTTCTCCACGTACCCTTTTTCCCTACCAACCGCTTCATTTCGCGTACCTCCTCTTGATTCGCAGATGACTTTGAAACGCTATTGCCCTGATCCTTTGCTCGACTGCGTGTTTGGGGAAGTGAGTATGAATCCGTCGGTCGCGCTGTATCCGTCGACACGAACCAGCTCCTTCACGCGCCGTCCTGCAGGCGTGCGGACGATGAATGCGAGTAGGTCTATCGTCTCGGCGATGAGTTCCGGCTGTGGCGGAACGCCGGCCTCCTGTACGAGGCTGGATAGCCTCGTAAGCGCGGCCTTCGCGCTGTTCGCGTGGATCGTCGTGACTCCGCCGGGATGACCGGTGTTCCATGCCTTGAGCAGTGCGAGCGCTTCGGCGCCGCGCACCTCGCCGATGATGATGCGGTCGGGCCGCAATCGCATCGTGGTGCGAACCAGTCGCGTCATGTCGGCGGCCTCGGCGGTGTGGAGTTGGACGAGGTTCTTCGCACGGCATTGGATTTCGAGGGTATCCTCGATAATCACGTAGCGCTCGTTCGGATCGGAACGCTCGACCATTTCGTTGATGAGCGCGCCCGCCAGCGTGGTCTTGCCCGAGCCGGTCCCGCCCGCGATTACGACGCTGCTTCGCGAATCGACGGCCTCACGCAAGATGCCGGCGTGCGCGTCGCTCAGGATCTCGTCGCGCACGTAATCGTCGAGCGTGTAGAGCACCTGGGCCGGCTTGCGCATGACGCAACACGGCTTTCGGGCAACCGGCGGAAGCAATCCTTCGAAGCGGATTCCTCCGATCAGAAGTTCGCCTTCAACTATCGGATTGATTGAGTTCACCACGCTGCCAAGTGACGAGGCGACGGTGCCGATCAGGCTTTCGACCTGCGAAGCCGCGAGCACCAGGCCGGCTTCGTGCATTCCCTTTGCGTACGACTCAAACCACACGCGGCCGTCTTCGTTGACGATGATCTCGGTGACGTTCGGATCGTCGATCGCGGCGAGAATCCGTGGGCCAAGTTGCCTTCGGAGCAACTCGTCCAGGCGCCGCTCCTGAGTCTGTTGTGCCGAGATCATGCGTTGTCTCCGTCAGACTCTGCGTTGGAGTTGTCTTCTCCCCGAAGCTCGCCGTTCTGGGATTCATCCGAGCTCGCAACGGGCTTCTTTCCGTTCGCGCCCGCAGATTCCATCTGCTTGATGGTGTCTTCGACCTCGAGCCGCCATCCATGGTGTCGCCGCTCTCCACTGGCCAGAGCTCGTTCGCGCTGGGCCTCGGGAATTTCGGGGAGGTGGGTCAGCACGCTCAGCGCGAATTGATCGAGCATGGCAAGAAGCATCGTCACCTGTTTGCTCAGCGGCCGGATGGCTTGGGCGATGTAGGTACGACTCGTGTCGATAATTTTCTTTTCAGTTGCGGCCAACTTGGACTCGGAAAGGCTCACGGCCGCGCGTCCGTTTGACTGGACCAGACGCTCCTGGATGTAGCGTGAGAGCGAAAGGCCGGCCGCTTCAGCCTCTTCCTTCAATCGAGCGAAGTCGTCGCCGCTGACGTATGCCGTAAGTTGTCGCCTCAAAGTAGTCTCTCCTTCTTCCGTCCGCGGTTCGTGATGGCTGGGGCGTCGGTTGCGTGGTCAACGGCAAATTTTAGAAACGCGAGCTGCGCAACCGGCTGCGGTTCTGCCGCCTTTCCCAGAGAGTTGGTTTGCGGTGCTGGTCGATCCTGGGCGAGACTTTTCGTGTTCTCCTTGATCTCACAGGATACGGACGCTGCCGTCACTGCGCTCGCGGCCTTCCCGACGGTAGTTGAGTTCGCGACACGATCGCTTACCAAAGGCGCTGGAATCCTCGTGAGTCGCTTGAAAAGTCGCTCGCGGTAGTGCCGGAGCTTGGCCGCGCGAATCGCCGGTAGCCCGGAGGCAAAGATCAATGCGTCGCGGGGTCTCAGGTGCATCGCCTCATCCGGGGTCAGCAATGGTCGCGCAAATTCCGGCTCCGACACGCTGGCTCCGGAACTTGAGATCGTCTGATGCACGTGGCGAACCGTGGTCTCGCCCGTCATCTGGGAGAGCAGCCGCGCGGTCTCGATGCCGTTCGGCCTGAACGCCACGCGCGTGTCGCAGTTCGACGTGATCGTCTCGTCATGGCCGTAGGCGCCACGAATCTGCGTAATGTCTTGGGCGATCAGGCAAGCCTTGATCCCGTATCCGGCAATCAGCGACAGCGATTTGGCGAACATGTCGAGGCGCCCGAGTGTCGGGAATTCGTCGATCATAAGAAGGAGCCGGTGTCGGTAGCCTGCGACCGCACGCCCATCGCGGTATTCAAGTCGCTCCGTCAGCCGGTTCAGGATCTGGGCCAGCACCAGCCGCATGAGTGGCCTCATACGGTCCTGATCGGCGACCGTGACCGCGATATATAACGAAAGCGGCCGGCGGTGATTGACCAGATCGTCGATGCGAAAGTCCGAAACGGCGGTGTTGGCCGCGATCACCGGATCGCGGTAGAGCCGCAGAAAGCCCTTCACTTCAGAGATGACCGAAGCCCGCTCCTTCTCCGCCATGTCGAGCAAACTGCGCATCCCTCCGGCGACCAACGGATGAGTCCGAGTCGGATTGCCGTGCGCGTCCTTCCAGCCGAGAGCGCCCGTGGGGTCATGTTCGGCACGCATCAGGTGCTCGACGGTTTCGTCGGCTTTCCGTTCCGGATCGAAAAGCAAGTTGCCGACTCCGCCGAGCGTAGGTTCGCTTCCTTCATAGAGCCGGTGGAGGATGAACGCCTCGAACGCCTCCGAGCCGGCGCGCGACCAGTGGTCCGGGAGTCCGCGGCCGTCGGGGTCCAGCAACAGTTGCACGATGTTCTGAACGTCGCGCACCTCGTAAGCCGTGCGCAGCCGCACCTCGGCGAGCGGGTTGAAACGCGCCAGCCCCGATTCTGGGGAGGCTGGCTCGAACTTCAGGCAGAGCTGGCGCAAGCGCTTGCGGACACCCGCAGTCAGGGCCCAATTCTCGCCCTTGAGGTCATGAACGATGACAGAGTGCGGCCATGTCAGGAGCGTCGGGATCACGATCCCTCTGCCCTTTCCGCTCTGCGTGGGCGCGAAGACGAGGATGTGCGTGCGACCGCAATCACGGATGTGCGATCGATGCCATACACCCAGATAAACGCCAGCGCGGTGCGCCAAGGGTTTTAGAAGTTTCGCGCGCTCGGCGATCCTGCGAAGCCTCCGCGGCAGAAAGCGGCGTTGGTCTACGAGTCCGGCCGCTCGAAGATCCCTGGTGTTGGCCCAGCGTGCTGATCCATGCAGATCGGATGGATTCTGAAACCATCCGTGGCGGGCGACTGCAATCGCGCCCATCGCGACTGCGGTTAGCGTAACCATCGGGTAGACCGCCTCATGCACGCACAGCTCCCAGAGTGGCGCGAGGGTCGGGTCGGAGTGCCAGCGGAACCACCAAACCATCCAGTTCCACGGACGGTAGAGCGATCCGACTAGCCGAAAATGGCACCACGGCTGGCCGAGCGCCGGCGAGTAGCCGAAGAGTCGTGCGGCATGTTGAGTCGTCATCCAGTTGACCACTACGAATACCGATCCCAGGGAGAGCAGGACGACAATCTTGATCTGACTAAGACGCGTATCGACCGCCGTGCCTGAGAGGCGATAGGGGCGTTGTTCAGCCATTGCGGTCCCTCGTTTTGTCGAAGCCGCGATCAAGTCCACGATCGATGTCGCGCGGCTGGCTGCGCGCCCGGCTCTTGATGATGTCTTTCGAGATCTGGCGTTCACGAAGATCGCGCTCGTGATCTTGCGAGAGCTTCCAGCTTGCTTCACCGACACGCTGGGCGAGGCCGATGCCTTCGAGGAACTGCAATCGCGCCAAGTCTTGCTCCGCCCTCACGCGGGCGGCATCGCTACGCGGTTGGAACTGCTCGTAACTTACGAGACCGGACTCGTTCGCCTTGCGTTGCAGCGATCGGTCAATTTCGGTCCATTGCTCTTTTCGAATCACGCGCTCGCGCGCATGCAGCACCTCGGGTTCGAGTCGCGGCCCAAGCTCCCTCGTTGCGATCTCCTGGCTTCGCCCGCGCATGCCGAGCTTCAAGTATTCGCGATCGATCTGCAGAGTCCGCCCGTCATTTCGAACGCCTCGCACAAGCAGATGGACATGGGCGTCGTCGGTGTTGTGATGATCGATTGCGACCCACTGAAGCCTCGTCTCGAGATCGCGCTCCATCTGTTCGACCAGGCCGCGCACGTGCTCCCGAAGATCCAGCCTTGAGGCGTCCTCGGGTGAGACAATGAAGCGCCAGAGCAGCTCGTCGTGTTTCTCCCAATCGCGCACGAGCGGGACCATCTCCAGCCCCTCATGCTCGGCATCAAAGCCCCTACCCTTTCCCTGTTCCTGCTGCGCTCCTTCGCGTGACAGATAGCGAGCATGGGCCGCCCAACCGCCCGTATGATCGTTGCGCTTGAACGACGCTTTGACCACGGATCGGCGGGAGTAGACGTGCGGGTCGAGCGCGACCCTGCGCCATGTTTGTCCGCCGCTGAGACTGCCCCACGATTGGCGTCGAATTCCCCACCTTACCCGCACTCGCCGCAACGCAACCGCCCACCACGGACTCAGCGGGCGCGGACGCTCCGTCGGCGCGAGACGGAGCTTGATATCGACCTCCTTCTGGCCAAAAAACCTACGCCGGCTCATGCGTCGACTCCGTGAGTAATGCGCTCAAGCTGGCAATGAGTTGCGCCGAATTCTCTGGCGGGTGTTCATGCAAAGCCTCGATGATTTCTCTGACCTGCGCGCTGCTGAGTGTGACCGAATGAAGTTCCTTTGCGCGGCTCCACGACTTCCACGCGCGCTTGCTGGTAGCCCGTTCTTCGAGCCGCTCCCGTCCGGCCGCTGCGACCCGCGCGCGCTGCGCCGCATCGAGGGTTGCGCTCTCGTGTGAGACGCTGAGTAACGCTCCGAGCAGGAAGTCTGGGGGCTCGTGGTCAAGGCCGGCTATTGCTACCAATCCGCCAAGATTGGCGAGGTGATGGACTCTCAGTCCCTGCTCGCGGCTATGTCCGTTCGTCGCCATGATTCACCAAGTGAGAACCGGCTTGAGCGCCGCTCGAACTTCTGAAAGCGGAACCGGTCCGAAGTAGCGCGCGTCCCAGCTCCGCACGTTATGGAAGCCGAACAGCCAGACCTCGCCCGGCGCGACCTGGCGCCTGCCCCAAGGTACGTGTGGCAATGGTCGGCCTATGCTGTCGTGTGCTGCGACGGCGCTGTCTGCGAACACCTGTCCGTCGACGGAAACCCGTCCGGGCTGCACATCCAAAACGTCACCGGGGAGGGCTCCAACAATCTTCGCGACCGGCTCGGCTCCGCTCGGGCAGTCGCCTTGCTGAAGGTAACCGCGAGCGATTCCTTCCTGTGCGATCGATGCCGGCAAGCAGGCACCAACGAGCTCGCCGTGTTTGACGGATCCTCCGCGTACGTTCCGGTAAATTCCTGCTGGTGCGGCGCTGTCGGTGAGAGAAATGCGCAGGCCGAGGGCGCTGCCCAGCGCGACCAAGAAGACCATCGCGATCACTGGTCCGAGCATCGCCAAGATGGGTCTCCGCCCGTGCCGAAAACACTCGAAATGCAGCCTTGGAACAACCCGCTTCGAGGCAACTTTCGCCGTACTGTACAGTTGGCTGGCTAGGATGCTCTCAAGTGGGGGAAAGGCCGTGAGAAGTTTCGAGAAAACGGAGGATCTGCGGCACTGCACCGCAGATGCTTTATCTTGCTCTACGAACGAACGACCTTTACCCCACTCCTTCACCCGTCCGAACACACCACTCTGAACCCCCCGTCCGCCCGCTCGAGATCTCTGCAACTCGATCATAGGTCGCACCCCATCCCGAACTCCGACGCGCATCGCTTCATACTCCGCCCTGGCCATCAGCAGCGCCGCTGGGAAGCATCCGATCTGAATGTGCCACTCCGTTCGCTTTTGTAGGCCTTTGAGAACGGCCTCTACCCGCGGTCTTCCCGTCCAAGCCATCCATCTCGTCGCGCATCTGTCGCGTCAGGCGAGTGATCGATTCGCAGATTGTCGCGTTCAGATCGAAACCCGCCTCGCTTGTCCGCTCGCGCAGCCGATCAATCTCTGCCTTCACCGAAGCCGGCACGCGCAACGTGATCGTCTCGGTCGGTTCATCCTTGCGTTTGAGCACTCCCATCGCCGTTCTCCTCGAATCGGTTTTGTGTACGATTTGTGTACGTTCAGCCTTTGTAGGCCGCCGGGAACACGAGATCCTCTGTAACCATCACGTTGAATTGGTAGCCGGGTCGGATTTCGATCGTCGGTGGACGGTTCATTCCGTTGCCGATCATCTGCTGACCCACAGCGCCGAACTGTCCTGAGGCAGCTGAACCGGCCGTCTGACTCGTCATCGCCCACTGGTTCGGCTGTGTGTAGCCGTAGGGACCGTAAGTGCCGCCGCCTCCGAACGTCGCCATCTGTCCGACCATCTGGCCGGCGCTGATAAGACTCATAACCGCCGCGGTGCCAAACGTTCTCAAGTAGTGGTTGTTCACTTCGTCGGTGAAACCCGAGTAGCCGCCCTGGTCGGCTCCCGGCATCTGCGGGAGATCCATGCTCGAGGTGTTCGGGAAGATGAGGCGCTGCCATGCGATCTCGACGCGTTGCTGACCATAAGTGGAAGCGTTCTCGTATATGCCGATGAGCCTGCTGCCCTGCGGTACGAGCAGATATTTTCCCGTGGCGCTGTCGAAAACATTCTGACTGACCTGGGCGAGGATCGGCCCCGGCAAGTCCGAGTTGATCCCGCTCACGAGTACGGCGGGAATCACACTTCCCGCCATCACCGAGAACGCCGATGCGGGCGGGTGAAGCGTCACGGCCTGATCAGTGGAATTCCCAACGTTGAAGTTCGTGCCTTGCTGGCCATTTGTGCGGGCGATTTCCAGCGTCCCGCCATCGTGGAACGCAGAGACCATCTGCGGCGATTCGAGCGCCTTCATGTACTTCTCTTCTGCCCACTGCGCGTAACGGCTGGGCGGTCGCGGCGGTGTCTGTTGGATGGGCGCTTGTACGGTCGCGACGACCGCTGGAGGTGGTACGAAAGTTGGTGCTGCGAGCCGTTTGCCGCCGTTCGCGGCGAGGTCCGCGATCTCTCCGTTGTCGCGTGCAGATGCTCCGGGATCGTCAGCGGGCTTCTGTAGCGCACTCTGCCCGATACCGGACGACTCTACTCCCAGCGCCACCACCACGCCGCTCACAATCGCGACGACGGCGAAGGTAATCAGTATGAGCCTGTTGAATCGGCCGCCTCCGGAATGCTCCTGCTCCAGCAAGTCTTCCGGTTCGCCCTGGCCGTCGAGTCCGACATCCTCAGTCGCCATGGTTCTCATCTCGCCGCTCCCGCGTAGCTGATCGTCACTCGGTCCTGATCGCGTCCGACTCCTGATACGAGAATTGCGTCGGTGACTAAGCGGTCGACGACGTAGTAGTTGCCCTTCACCCGGTAGTTCACCATCTGGGTTCCGCTGCCTGCGTTCACAAGCAGCGCCGGCGCTTCACTCGACTTCATTCCCGGTGGCATCTGGATGTACACGTGCGAACCGTCATCGAAGGCACGAATCGGTTTCCACGGAACGTTCGCTCCGCCCACCGTGTATGCGAAGTTGAGTTGTGCCGGATCGACGTTGGCAACCTTCACGACGTTGCCGGAGTCATCGCCCGGCGGATCGGCCGCGGCATCTTGTTGTGTCTTGGCGGCGGAGTCGGCAGTTTTCATCGCCGTCATCAACTCGTCGGGGTAGTAGAACTCAACCTCCTGCACTGCATGGCTTCCGCGCGAGCGGAGCAGCAAGTGGTAGATGTGCTTCGTCGTGTAGATCGTAAGGTTGGTCTGGATGCCCGGAGCTTGCGGCTTAACTGCGAGATGCGGCACAGGGTCTCGCGGGTCTCCCGAAGAAGCGGGCGTTGCCATCCAGCGCTCGCTGTCACCAATCGCAACGTCGGTGATCGTCTCTCCTGGCTGCAGCTGAATGTCTGAAGTCCGTAGCGGCTCGCAATCGAGTGTCGGCTGGGGGCCCTGGTTATACGGATAGAGCGTGTACGCCGGTGTTCTGTAAATCGCCCAATCGCCGCTCTTGTCGTGCTCTTTGAGCGCCTGCTGAACCTCGGGCGGCTGCGCTGCCAGGATCTGCGCCGGAGTTGGCAGGGCTGGCGGCGCTTCCGCTTTCGGTTCGGCTTCGGTTACAAGGTTGAGCGGCGGCGGTGCTGGTGGCTGTTTCGCCGCGCATGCTCCCAACGTCAGCGCCAAGCTGAATGCTCCTGCGATAGCGATCCGTCTCATCGCTCTGCCTCCTTATCCTGTTGGCGGCCTAACCTTGCTGTTCAGTCCAGCTGATCTGCGTCACACAAAAGCCCAATGGATTGCTGACAATCGCGTCGTCGGAACTGGGCGGAAGAATTTCGGTTTCAAGAGCCGCTTCCCAATGGGATTGTGACCCGACAGCGACGCCGTTCAGGTCACGCTGCTGTTCGGTCCATCTCACTTGATAACTGCGCGGCGAAAGCTGAAGGATCGAATCGATCTGAACCGAGACGGTCTGCTTCTCGGCGATCTTGAACGGGTTATGGGAGAAATTGTCGGAGTGGTAGTACTCGTCGAGAAACCGGTCCGCGGCGCCGCGCGTATGCGCGAGCAGCGCGTTGAGCGTCTGATGCTCCACCTGCGCGTCGCTGGTAACCGAGCGTGCGTCGCGGATGAAGGCCGCTACCTCGTAGCGTTCAATTCGCGCGGTCACGTCCGGCAGGGCCACCGGCGTGAGGGGTTGTGGGACCGTCAGCGCGTATCCAAGCTTGTCGACTTCGACGACGTACGGGATGTAGCGGCTCCGTTCGCTCAGCCAGACCATTCCGCCGGCGAGAATCAGACCAAGGACCAGAAGTCCGCCTGCGGCAATCTGCCAGTTACGTTTACCGAGAACGAGGTCGGCGTATCGCTCATCCCATTCTCGACGCGCTTCGAGATAGACGTTGCTCTCCATACCGACGCCTCACCGCAGAAATTACGAACTCACACTTCAAAGTGCAGCCCGCTGGATTTGTAGGTTGAGCAACTTCCTTGCCATTGGCGGGCATGAGGGCGACCGAGGAGCGGATGCGAAAGAGTTAGTGCCGTGTCGGACGCGAAGATCGATGCTTCGTCTGGCGAACTCGAACAGGGGCAACGACCGAATGTCAGCCTGGGCGCTCTTGCCAGAGTCGGAGGCTGGCCGAAGAATGGCTAGGCGAGATCCGTTCAGCGGCTCGCCAGATTCACAACAACTTGGTGGGATCGAACGGGTTTGCCGGCGCGAACTCGCCTTGCCACGCTCGCTTATGGAGATC
>Ga0302325_10003351_pt1 | contig 37874 bp, 36 predicted proteins | sample Palsa_T0_2_FD_201948 | JGI IMG/M metagenome (GOLD analysis project Ga0302325, IMG submission 201948) | Peat permafrost microbial communities from Stordalen Mire near Abisko, Sweden - Palsa_T0_2 | ecosystem: Environmental > Terrestrial > Soil > Palsa > Peat permafrost | place: Sweden: Abisko...
CGAGCACGCCCTCGGGGGTATCGCCGGCGCCGGCGTGGTCGCGGTGTCGCTGGTCACCGTGCGCACGCTCGGCGCGGGCGGCCTGACCGCGGTCCTCGTGGCGGGCCAGCTGGTCGTCGCCGTGATTCTCGATCGATTCGGGGTGCTCGGACTCCACCAGGTCCAGATCGGCTGGGTACGCGCTCTTGGTGTGGTGCTGATCGCGGCGGGAGCGTTCCTGGTGACGAGCAGGTAGCGGTCGCGCTGCCCGCCGGCCGCTGTCAGACGCTTTCGAAGATCGCCGCGAGCCCCTGGCCGCCGCCGATGCACATCGTCTCGAGCGCGTAGCGCCCCCCGCGGCGACGGAGCTCGCGCAGCATTGTCGCGAGGATCCTCGCGCCCGTTGCGCCAACGGGATGCCCGAGCGAGATGCCCGACCCGTTGACGTTCACTCGATCGAGACCGTCGGGGAGGTCCCAGCTGCGCAGCACCGCCAGCGCCTGGGCCGCGAACGCCTCGTTCAGCTCGATCAGGTCGAGGTCGCCGAGGGTCAGCCCCGCCCGCCCGAGAGCGCGCGCGGTCGCAGGGATCGGCCCGATCCCCATCGTGCGCGGCGGCACCCCGGCGACAGCCCAGCTGACGAGGCGCGCGAAGGGCGCGAGCCCGAGCTCGCGGGCGCGTTCAGGATGGGTGACGATGCACGCGGCGGCGCCGTCGTTCTGGCCGCTCGAATTGCCCGCGGTGACGGTCGCGTCCGGATCGGTCGCCGCCATCACCGGCCGCAGCGCGCCAAGCTGCTCGAGGCTCGCGTCCGGTCGCGGATGCTCGTCCCGGTTGACCATATGATCGCCGCGGCGGTCCGGCACGGTCACGGCGACGATCTCCTCGCCGAACGCGCCGCGCTCGTGGGCGGCGACGGCGCGCTGGTGCGAGCGCAGCGAGAGCTCGTCCTGCTCGGAGCGCGGGATCCGGTGCTCGCGACGGACGTTCTCGGCGGTCTCGAGCATCCCTCCGGGGACGGGGTAGTTGACTCCTCCGGCGGTCGAGCGCGAGCGAACGAGGCGGTCCTCGAGCATCGCCCCGCCCGTCCGCGCCCCCCAACGCAGCTGGCTCGAATACAGCTCGACCTGGCTCATGCTCTCCGCCCCGCCCGCGATCACCAGCTCCGCGGCGCCCGTCTGGATCTGCATGCCCGCCTCGATCACGGCCTGCAGGCCAGAGCCACAGCGCCGGTCGATCTGCATGCCCGGCACCTCCACCGGCAGCCCGGCGTCGAGCGCCGCGACCCGGCCGATCGCCGGTGCCTCAGCGTTGGGGTAGCACTGCCCGAGCAGCACGTCATCGACCGCTTCGACGGGTAGCCCGGTGCGCTCGACCAGCTCCGCGATCACCCTCGCCGCGAGGGCCGCCGCGGAAACTGTGCGGAAGACGCCGCCGAAGCGGCCGACCGGCGTCCGTAGGGGCTCGCAGATGACCGCGTCGCGCATCGGCGCGGGACTGTAGCGGGAGGGCTGCATGCGCTCGGCGGTGCGACTTCTTAAGAAGATCTCATCAACACCAGCTACCTTGCCGGAGGGCGTATGAGCGCTCCGCGACATCTATGGTCCGGCGACTGGCAGCTCGAGTCCGCGGCCGCCGCGGAGGAGCTGGCAGAGCGTCGTGGGCAGATCGCTGAGCCGCTGGAGCCCGAGGCCGAGTCTGCCCCAGTGGGAGCGGAGCCGTCGCGCCTCGCGCGTGTCATCGCTTGGTTGCGCGACGCGGCCCGGCGTCTGCGTCAGCGGAGCCCGAACCTGCGGGAGCGCCTCCGGGCGGCGCTTCGGGCCAGGGGCCGCCAGGTCCGGGTCGTGCTGCTGGTAATGCTGGTGGCGCTCGTCGGCGCCGGCGCGGCATGGGGGGTGACATCGCTGCTCGGCGGGTCAGGCGGCCAGGCTGCCTCGGCCGCCGGCAAAGCCGACCAGTGGCTCGGCATCAGCGTCGCCGGCTCGCCGCTCGGTGTGGTGATCACCGGTGTGGTGCCGGGTAGCCCCGCCGGTGACGCCGGCCTCGAGCGGGGAGACCTGCTGAGCCAGGTCAACAATCAGCCGATCGGCACGGTTGACAGCGTCGGCCCCGCACTGAGCGGCCTCCACCCCGGCGACCAGATCGAGATCCAGTTCAGCCGCGGCCCAGCGATCTTCACGACGCTGGCCACGCTCGGCCCGCTGCCGCCAGGCTATCCATGAGCTTCGCATCGCCGCTCGTGCTGCTTGCGTTGCTGGCGATTCCGCTGCTGATCGGGTGGTATATCGGACAGCAGCGCCGCCGGGTCCGAGCCGCGTCCGCATTCGTCGCGCCGGCGCTGACCGCGTCGGTCGCGCCGCGCAGCCCGGGCTGGCGCCGCCATGGGCCGATGCTGATGTTCGTACTCGCGCTCGCTGTGCTGATCATCGCTGCTGCCCGCCCGCAGCGAAGCGTCGCGGTCCCGGTCACCAACGGGGCAATCATGCTTGCCAACGACGTCAGCGGCTCGATGCGAGCCACCGACGTCGCCCCCTCGCGCTTGGGCGCCGCCGAGCGCGCCGCCAAGCGCTTCCTGGCGACCATCCCGAGCACGGTCCAGGTCGGGCTGATCGAGTTCGCCCGCGCACCGGTCGTCCTCCAGTCGCCGACCACCGACCACGCTCTCACGAGCGCGGCATTCGCGCAGCTGCGGACCAGCGGGGGCACCGCCATCGGCGAAGCGATCCTGGCGGCGGTGCAGGCGCTGCGGAGTGTGCCGCTCGTCGCGGGTAAGCGTCCGCCTGGGGCGATCGTGATGATCTCCGACGGGGGCTCCAACTTCGGGACCGACCCGCTCGCCGCGGCTCGCCAAGCGCGCGCGCTGCACATCCCGATCTACACGGTCGCGGTGGGTACGCCGCACGGAACGATCGAGTTCAAACTGGGCCACCGGACGGTCACTTCGGCCGTGCCCGTCAGCCCGCAGCAGCTGGCCCAGATCGCAAGCGTCTCCGGTGGCCGCGCGTTCACCGCCTCCGACGCTTCTGGCCTGACCGCCGTGTACACCCGACTGGCAGCCGATCTCGGACGCAAGCACGTCGAACGCCAGCTGACCGAAGGCTTCGCCGGCGGGGGGCTGGTACTGCTGCTGGTCGGCAGCGCGCTGTCGCTGCGCTGGTTCGGCCGGCTCGTATAGATGAAAACGATCATGGAGAACAGATGAACCACAACGACACCGCCGACCACTCGCGTGGGGAGGCGCGCGATGCCCTGCAGGAGGCTCTGTACGAGATCAAGCGCGTGATCGTCGGGCAGGACGCGATGCTCGAGCGGCTGCTGGTCAGCCTGCTTGCCGGCGGGCACGTGCTGCTGGAAGGAGTCCCCGGGCTCGCCAAGACGCTGACCGTGAAGACGCTCGCCTCGGTCCTTGGCGGCTCATACAGCCGGATCCAGTTCACACCCGACCTCGTTCCCGCCGATCTGATCGGCACGCGCGTGTACCGGCCCGACACCGGCGGCTTCGACACCGAGCTCGGTCCGGTGTTCTGCAACTTCCTGCTGGCGGACGAGATCAATCGCGCCCCGGCAAAGGTCCAGTCGGCGCTGCTCGAGGTGATGCAGGAGCAGCAGGTGACGATCGGCGGGACGACCTACACGGTGCCGCTGCCGTTCATCGTGATGGCGACCCAGAACCCGATCGAGTCAGAGGGCACCTATCCGCTCCCCGAAGCGCAGGTCGACCGCTTCCTGATGAAGATCCTGGTCGACTACCCGAGCGTCGGCGAAGAGGCCGCCATCGTCGGCCGCAGCCTCGCCCAGCACGCCCAGGTGCGGGAGCGCCTCTCACTCGAGGATCTGCGCCGACACACCGCCGCCGCGGGAACCGTTCTGGTCGATCGCGACGAGATCGGCTATGCGGTCGCGCTGGCGGACGCGACCCGCCACCCGGCACAGTACGGGCTCAGGGAGATCGCCTCGCTGATCGAGTTCGGCTCGAGCCCGCGCGGACCGATCGGGCTGGTCCAGGCCGCGCGGGTGCTGGCGCTGCTACGGGGTCGCGGGCACGTGTTGCCCGAGGACATCCGCGATCTCGCGGCGGACGTGCTGCGACACCGGATCGTGCTCTCATATGACGCTCTCAGTGAAGGGGTGACCGCCGACGAACTGCTCGAGCGGATCCTCGCCGCGGTTCCCGAGGCGGGCGGCGGACAATCGCGCACCGTGCAATCGGCCACTGTGAGAGTGGTGTGAGCACGTCGCTGTTGGAGCATCCGGCGGCGCGACAGGGTCCTGGCCCGCTCCCGCAGCCGCTGATCGATGCGATCGATCTGGCCGTCAACCGGCTGGTCGCGAGGATGCTGCCCGGCGACCGGCGTGCCGCCGGTGTCGGCATCGGCACCGAGCTCGCGCAGCTTCGCCCGTACATGATCGGCGACGACGTGCGCCACATCGACGCCGCGGCGACGGCACGCACCGGCCAGCCCCATGTCCGCCTGCACGTGCCCGAGCGGGCACTCACGACCTGGATCGTGCTCGATGTCTCGCCCTCGATGGCATTCGGCACGGCGCGCCGGCTGAAGGCGGACGTGGCGGAGGGTGTCGCGCTCGTGTTCGGCCGGCTCGGGGTACGGCGCGCGGGCAGCGTCGGGCTGGTCGCATTCGGTGCCGCCGCGCCGCGAGTGCTGCCGCCGCGCGGCTCGAAGCCCGGGCTCGTCGCGCTGCGCCGGGCGCTCGACGAAGGTGTCGCCCCCGACGGTCAGCACGACCAAGAAGGGCTGGCGGGCGCGATGCTTAGGGTGGCCCGGCTCGCCCGCCAGCCGGGGCTCGTCGTCGTGATCTCCGATTTCCGCGACCAGCGTGCCTGGGAGCGACCGCTCGGCTCGGTGCGCATGCGCCACTCCGTGCTCGCCGTCGAGATCGGCGACCCGCGCGAGGCGGAGCTCCCGGCGGTCGGGCACCTCGCGCTGATCGATCCCGAGAGCGGCGCCGAGATCCACGTCGACACCTCCAGACGCCGTGTGCGCAGGCGCTTCGCCGAGCTCGAACGCGAGCGGCGCGAAGGAGTGGCCCGCGAGCTCGGCCGCCTGCGGGTCGATCACGTCGCGCTATCGACCGATCAGGACTGGCTGCTGGCGCTCGGGGGGCATCTGCGCTCATGAGTTTTGGTGCGCCGGTCTGGCTCGCCTCGCTCGCGCTGGTTCCGATCGCGATCGCGGCGTCGGTTGTCGCGCGCCGGCGCGCGACCCGCTACGCCGTCCGCTTTCCTGCCGTGTCGACGGTGAGACTCGCCGCCGGGCGCGGGTCCTCGTGGCGGCGCCAGGTCCCGGCGGCGCTCGCGCTTGCGGCGCTCGCGGCACTGGCGCTCGCGCTTGCCCGCCCGCACGTCAGCTACGGAGCCGCAGTCAACGCAGCCTCCGTGATGCTCGTGACCGACCATTCGGGATCGATGGCCTCGACCGACGTCCAGCCGACCCGGCTGATCGCGGCCGAACGCGCAGCCAACACGTTCATCGGCGAGCTGCCGAGCGCCGCGCGGGTCGGAGCGATCGCCTTCTCGACCACGCCGGACGCCGTGCAGGCGCCCGTCACTGATCACAGCGCCGCGCGAACGATCATCGACGGGCAGGTCGCCGGAGGCTCAACCGCCACCGGGAACGCGCTCTCGCTCGCGCTCCAGCTGCTTCACGGCGGCGATGCCCAGCACCCACCGTCGGCGATCGTGCTGCTCTCGGACGGTGCCGCCAACGCGGGCGAGAACGTGCTCACCGTTGCCCGTCAGGCGCGACAGGACAGAATCCCGATCTACACCGTCGCCCTCGGCACGCCCAACGGGACGGTGCAGCTCGACCCGTTCTCACCGCCGGTGTTGGTCCCGCCCGATCCGCAGCTGATGCGCCAGATCGCCGATCTCTCCGGCGGGCGCGCGTTCAACGCGCAGAGCGCGGACGAGCTCAGCTCGATCTACGAGCGACTCGGCAGGGGACTCGGCACAGTCACGCGCCAGCGCGAGGTGACCGCCGATTTCGCGATCGGCGGCCTCGCCCTGCTGCTGTTCGCCGGCGTCACGTCGACGCTCTGGTCGGGGCGGCTACCGTGATCGCGGCTCAGTCGGTGATCAGGATATGCCCGGGCTGGGCGGCGACCCGCTCCAGCCATGGGCCAATCGCCGGATAGACGGCAAGGTCGAAACCTCCGTCGTGCGCCAGATGGGTGTAGGCGTACAGCGCGATGTCGGCGATGCTGTAGCGGTCCGCGACCAGGAACCGGCGCTCGTTCAGATGGCCGTCAAGCGCGGCGAGGGCGCGGTTGCCCCACAGGATCTTCTCCGCCCGCTGCTCGTCGCTCGGAACGACCCCGAACAGCGCCCAGAAGCGCGCCACAGCGATGTACGGCTCGTGGGAATACTGCTCGAACATCAGCCACTGGAGCACCTGGGCCCGCTCGTAGCGGTCGGCGGGGAGGTACTCGGTTCCGTCGGCCAGGTAGGCGATGATCGCGTTCGACTCGGCCAGCGGGCGACCATCGTCGAGAACGAGCACGGGGACCCGCAGCGCCGGGTTGAGCTGCCCGAGGATCTCCGGGCGGTTGGAGCGGTCGACCACGTCCAGCTCGTGCAACTCCAGCTCCAGGCCGAGGTGCGCGCACAGGAGCCGGACCTTGTAGCAGTTGCCAGAGTCCGCGTTGTTGTAGAGGAGCATGGCGACGATGCTACGCGAGGGGTTTGGCGGGGGGCCTGGACGCTTTTAAGCACGTTATGCGTGCTCAATAGCGTCCACGTCTGCTGGCGGCGGGGGTGGCCGGCCCCGCGCTCGCGGCGGGGCGATCGGGCCCGTGGCCCCGCCCGGATCGTTCTTGACAAACGACAGATCGCGATATATCGTGATAGCACGTAAGCAATACAGGAGGGTTACATGACAACCTTTGATTCCACCTACGACACGCCCTGGGGCGCGGGCAATCCGTCGTCTCGGGGAGAGGGCAAGTGGCGAGGCCGCTCCGGCGGACCCCGCGCGTGGCAGGCAGTCCTTGCTGCGCATCAGCGCGGGGGTCGGCACGGGTTCGGTGACGAGCGCGAGTTCGGTTTCGGACCCGGTTCCAGGTTCGGTCCGTTCGGTCCGTTTGGCCCCGGTCACCCGGGACCGCTCGGGCGCGGCGGTGGCGGTGGCGGTGGCGGCGGCGGCCGGCGCGCGCGGCGCGGCGATGTCCGCCTTGCCGCTCTGCTGCTCCTCGCCGAAGAGCCGCGAAACGGCTACGCGATCATGCAGGAGCTCGAGCAGCGCTCCGGCGGCCTCTGGCGGCCAAGCCCGGGCTCGGTCTATCCGGCGCTCGCGCAGCTCGAGGACGAAGGCCTGATCCGTTCGCTCGAAGCGGACGGCGGCCGGGCGTTCGAGCTCACCGACGCCGGCAAGGCGCAGGTCGCCGAGCGTCCCGAGGACGCTCCGGCGCCCTGGGACACAGTTGGACAGGGCGTTCCTGACGCGGTGCGGTCGATGTTCGGCCAGCTGCGCCAGCTCGCGATGGCCATGACCCAGGTCGCTCGGTCCGGGAGCACCGAGCAGGCCGAGAAGGCGACCGCGGTGCTCGACGAAGCGCGGCGCTCGATCTACCGCATCCTCGCCGACGGCGACACCGGCGAAGGGCTCGACGCCTAGTGCACTAGCCTCGCACCCGCCGACCGCCGGGCGCCTCGACTGGGGCGTCCGGCGGTTCTCTGCTCGCTCCCTTCACCGGCACTGCAGGCCGCTCAAGGAAAAACCTCTAATGTCGATTGATATAGTGGAGAATATAAGTTAGGTTGGCACCGGGGGAAGACCGTCAACCCCGTCCATTCGATCCACTCGAGGACCGCACGCGAGCACAAGATGCAGGTCGACGTTCATCAGCACATCTGGACCGAGCCTCTGCTCGACGCGCTCGCCGCTCGCCGCTCGCTTCCGTTCGTGGCGCGCGAGAACGGCCTCACGATCGTCCATTGCGCGGGCGAGAGCCCGTACATCATCGACACCAGTAACGAGACGCCGGCCCGCCGAGCAAAGCTCGTCCACGACGACGGACTGGACCTCGCCGCCATTGCGCTGTCGTGTCCGATCGGCGTCGAGACCCTTCCTCGCGAACAGGCTTCGGAGCTGATCGACGCCTATCTCGCGGGCGTTGCGGCACTACCGGAGGAGTTCCGCGCCTGGGGTCCCCTCGCGCTCGATGGGCTCGACCCCGGCGACGTCGATCGCCTGCTCGCACTTGGCTGCGTCGGGATCTCGCTGCCGGCCCCGGCGCTGGCGGGGCCGGACGCGCTCCGCGCCTGCTCAGAAGTGCTCGCGCGAGCGGCTGCTCTAAAGGCACCCGTTTTCGTTCACCCTGGCTCAGTCGGAGGCGACTGGGGCAGCTGCGTGAGTCTGGATCAGCCGCTGTGGTGGACCGCGCTGACGGACTATGTGGCCCAAATGCAGGCTGCCTGGCTCACCTTCGCGGCCCTCGGACGGTCGGAGCACCCCGACCTCGTGGTCCTGTTCGCCATGCTTGCCGGCGGCGCGCCGCTGCTCAGCGAACGCCTCGGTGTGCGCGGTGGACCGCCGATCGACCTCTGCGACCCGCTGACGTTCTATGACATCTCGAGCTACGGCCCGGTGGCGATCGAGGGGATGGCGCGGCGCGTCGGCGCCGATCAGCTGGTGTACGGCTCGGACCGCCCGGTCGTAGAACCAACGCTGACCGGTCGCGAGATGCTGCTGGCCGAAAACGCCGCCCGGCTGATCGAACGCGCTGGAACGCCGGTATGAGCCTGGCTCACAAGCAGCTGGAGCGGTTCGCCGCCGGGCTGGCGGCGACGCCGGAACGGTGGCGGCATCTGGTCCGCGAGTCGGGCTGCGCGCGGGCGTATGAGCTGATCTGGTCAGACGAGCACGTCAACGCGTGGGCGATCCGCTGGCAGGAGGACAACGACACCGGCTGGCACGACCACGACGACTCCGCGGGTGGCATCGCGGTTATCTCGGGCCGCGTGCGCGAGGAGCGCCTGGTGCTCGGCGCGGAGCCGCGCGTGCGCCGTCTCGGACCGGGCGACACGTTCATCGTGCCGCCGACCGCGATCCACCGCGTTCTCCACGACGGTGGCGAGCCGGCGATAACGATCCACGCCTACTCCCCGCCGCTCCGGCGCATGGGTGCCTACACGGTAGGGCCGGACGGCGATCTCCAGCGCGAATCACTGCCCTCTGAGGTCGAGCTCCAAGCGCATCCTGTGGCCGCGTGACCGCTTAAAGGCCCGTGCGGCACTAGCGGTCCACTAGGATCCGGTCCCTCGTGAGCGGGGATGGCTACGACTTCGATTGGATCGTGATCGGCTCCGGCTTTGGCGGCAGCGTTTCCGCCCTGCGCCTGGCCGAGCGCGGATACCGGGTGGCCGTGCTCGAATGCGGTAAACGCTTCGAAGATGGCGACTTCGCCGATACGACGTGGCAGGCGCGGCGCTACTACTGGATGCCGAAGCTGCGGATGAAGGGCATTCTGCGGATGACGATGTTGAAGGACATCTTCATCGTCTCCGGGTGCGGTGTCGGTGGCGGCTCGCTCGGCTACGCGAACACGCTCTACCGCGGGCGCCCAGCGTTCTACGCCGATCCGCAGTGGGCCTCCCTCGCCGACTGGGAATCGGAGCTGAAGCCCGCCTACGACGAGGCCGAGCGGATGCTCGGCGTCACCACGTACGACGACGACACGCCGGCCGACCTCCTGCTCAAGCGCTATGCAGAGGAGAACGGCTGCGGCGACACGTATACGAAGACGAGGGTCGGTGTCTACCTGGGTGAGCCAGGGAAGGTCGTTCCCGACCCGTTCTTCGGCGGAGAGGGCCCCGATCGCGCCGGATGCGTGCGGTGCGGGTCGTGCATGGTTGGATGCCGGCACGGAGCCAAGAACACGCTGGTCAAGAACTACCTCTGGTTCGCGGAGCGCCTCGGGGCCCGGATCCTCCCCGAGCGCACGGTGACCGATGTCCGCCCGATCGGAGCCCCCGACGGCTCTGACGGATACACGGTGACCCACGAACGCTCTGGTTCCTGGGCCCTGCGGGACACGCAGCGTCTGAGGGCGCGCGGAGTGGTGCTGGCAGCCGGGCCGCTCGGCACGAACCGGCTGCTGTTCCGGTGCAAGCTCGGCGGATCGCTGCCGGCGGTGTCTGACCGTTTGGGTCACCTCGTGCGCACCAACAGCGAGTCGATTCTGGCGGTGACCGCTCCGGATGACGCCAATGACTTCACCCGTGGCGTTGCGATCACGTCGAGCATCTACCCCGACCCGGACACGCATGTAGAGCCCGTTACGTATGGGAGCGCCGGCGACTCGCAGTCACTGCTGTTCACGCTGATGACCGAGGCCGGCCGGCGCGGCACGCAGCCGCTCCATTTCGTCGCGAACGTGGCCCGCCACCCCGGTGCGGCATGGCGTGCCAGCCGTGTACGGCATTGGTCCCGTCGCACGATCATCCTCCTCGTCATGCAGACGCTCGACAACTCGATCAGCCTGCGGGTCAAGCATCGCCTGCCAAACGGCAACGTGACGCTGACGACCGAGGTGGACTCGGAGAATCCTAATCCGGACAAGATCCCGGCCGCCTACCGCGTAGCCGAGTGGATGCAGGCCCAGCTGGGTGGAACCGCGCAGGCTGGGCTCACCGAGGCGATCCTGTCGATCCCGACGACTGCTCACATCCTCGGCGGCGCGGTGATCGGGTCCTCGCCAGAAGATGGGGTGATCGACTCCGATCAGCGGGTGTTCGGCTACCAGAACCTGCTCGTCTGCGATGGCTCGGCGATCCCGGCCAACGTGGGCGTCAATCCCAGCCTGACGATCACGGCGCTCGCCGAGCGCGCGATGGGCAGGATCCCGCTGCACCAGCCCGCAGCGCAGCCCGCCCGCGCGGCGGTATGAACTGACGCCCGGTTCGGCGGGCACGACCAGCCGGGGCGGCGTCAGGGTGCCACGGACTCTGCACGGCCGAACTCGGCCAGGCGCGACCGGAGCTCTCCGGCGCTGACCGGAGCGCCGAAGTGGAAGCCCTGCGCGAGCGGGTATCCGAGGCGGAACAGCTCCCTGGCCTGCTCACCGTTCTCGACCCCTTCCGCTACGGCCGCCATCCCGAGCGCGCCGGCCATCGGCGCAACCGCGGCGACGACGGCATGCTCGCGCGAATGCTCGATCTCGGCCACGAATGAACGGTCGAGCTTGATCAGGTCGACCGGCAGCGAACGCACGAGCTGCTTCAGCGACGATAGCCCGACGCCGAAGTCGTCGATCGCGAGCTGCACCCCGATCTGGCTGAGGCGCGCGAGGGCGCGCTCGGCGGCGTCGGGATCGTTGACGACTGCGGATTCCGTAATCTCGAGGCAGAGCGCTGACGGCGGCAGCGGCCAGGACCTGAGCAGCTCGTCGACGAGGAGCGGGAACTCCTCGCTCGTCAGCTGACGGGGTGAGACATTGACCGACAGTACGAAATCGTCCTCGAGCAAGCCCTCCGTCCACCAATCACCGGCATCAAGCATCGCGACCTCGAGCACACGGCGTCCGATCTCGGCAATCAGGCCGCACTCCTCCGCGAGCGCGATGAACTCGGGCGGTGGGACCAGGCCCTCGACCGATCGGTTCCAGCGCGCAAGGGCCTCCACGCCCTGCAATGCGCCGCTCGGCAGCCTCACGATCGGCTGGTAGTGAACGAACAGCTCCTCCGCGTCGACCGCGGCGCGCAACGCAACCTCCGTATCCAGCCGTCGCAGAGCGTCCGCGTGGAGCTCGGCATCGAACACGCGCACGCCGCCGCGCCCCTGCGCCTTGACCCGGTACATGGCAGCGTCCGAATCGCGCACGAGCGTGGCGGCGTCGACCTCGGGATCGGCGGGCGCATGGATGGCGATGCCCACGCAGCAGGTGATGTGAACAGACCGGCCGGCGACGTCGAACGGCCGGTCGAGTGTCCCCCGGACGCGCGCCGCGACCCGCACCGCGTCGTCCGGCTCGTCGAGCTCGTCGCACAGGATCAGGAACTCGTCGCCGCCGAAGCGACTGACCGTGTCCTGGGGACGGATGGCTTCGCGCAGGCGCTCCGCGAGCACGGTCAGCAGCTGGTCTCCCACCTCATGACCGAGGGAATCGTTGATGCGCTTGAAATGATCAAGATCGATGAACAGAACGGCGACTGCACGCTCAGTGCGTCGCGCTCTCGCAAGCGCAAGCTCGGCGCGATCGAGGAACAGCGCGCGGTTCGGAAGCCCTGTCAGCGAGTCGTGCAAGCGCTCGTGCGCGAGCTCTCGCGCCGCCAGCTCGCGGTCACGCGCGCTGCCGAGCTGCGCTGACTTCCGGATCGCCGCGTCGGCGACGGCCAGCAGCGCGAGCACCGCGAGCACGAACAGCCCGAATAGCAGCCACGCGGTACGGCGGGTCGATCCCTGGATAGACGCGAGCAAGGTGGACCGGGGAGCCGCGAGCACCACCTTCCATGCGGTCCCGGTCATCACCGGTGCGGCGGCAAAATAGGAGTCGCCGACATCGCCGGAGGACCGGCCCGCGACCGCTTTCGCGAGCGCCGCGTCCGGGATTCTGATGCCCTGCGGCATGTTCGGCGATGACGACGCGAGCAGGCGGTCGGCACCGTCGATCAGGAACGCCCGTCCGCCGCGGACGGCAGGCGCGCTTGCGAGAAACCCCGAGGCGAACGACGAGATCTCTGCGGCTGAGATCAGGGACACCAGCACGCGCCGGCCGAACCGGGTCTCAAACGGAGTCATCACAGCGACCATCACCGCCGGGGAGGGCCGGCGCACAAGCACGTCGGAGATCTGCTGGCGGCCGTCGAGGGCCTCGTGCAGCTGCTGATAGCCGATCACGGTCTTGATCCCGCTTGCGACGGCTCCCGGCGACTTCGCAATCGGGTCGCCGCGGGCGTCGAAAACCTCGACCTCGGCACCGGCACCGGCGCTCTCGAAGCTGGAGAGCGTCGCCGTCAGCGTGGCGCGCGGCCCACCGAGCTGCTTGTGCAATGCGGACGTGTCGCCCGTTCCGGCGTCGAGCGCGGCGGCCGTCAGACGCGCGGCGAGCGAGGCCCTCGCCTCAAACGACGTCTCCACCGTCGTTCGAGCCCTCGCCTCACTGCGAACCAGATAGTAAGCAAGCCCTCCGATCATCAGCGCCGCGATCACGATGACAGCGAGCACGGAGCGTGGTCTCGAGGATCTCACGGAGGAATCATCGGCCACACGCTCGTCGTTCTGGATGCGTAAGAAGTCCCGAACTTTCCGTGTGGGTTTGCCGCAACGCCTGAAGAAATTGCTCTGTCGCTACAGCGTCAGCCATAGGGCCAGCGTGCAGACCACCACAGCCATCGCGGCCAGCGGCGCAAACTGGCGAACTCGCAGCGACGGCGCGTCCGAGCCGACGAGCGTGGTCGCGAGTAGCGTCGCCACCGATCCCTGGGGCGTGGCCAGCGACCCGACCGCGAGGCCGACCGACGCTGCGTATCCGATCGGCGCGGTGGTGATGAGCGCCACCGCAGATGCCCCGACCGGCAGATTGTTGAGCAACGCGGAGGCGGTCCCGGCCGTCACGGCGACGATCAGCAGTCCGGGCAGCGCCGACCCGAGCCGTTCGACGCCAGGCGTGCCCAAGGCTTCCACGACGACCAGCGTCGCCGCGATCTGGCAACCGATCTGCCAGGGGACGATCGCTGCGGGTCGCCGGCGTCCGGCGATCAGCGCGAGCACGACGACGGCGGAGAACGGCCACCACGGATCGATCCCCAGCAGCGGAGCGACCCAGCCGGCCACGGCTGCGCTGACGAGCGCGGCCCCGGCGTGGAGCTCGGCCGCCGAAAGTGCCGCGGGGATGCTCTGCTGCTCGCGCGCTGGGGCGTACCGGATCCCCAGCCGGCGGCGATGAGCCGCCGCCACGCAGGCCGCGCAGAGGACGGCGGCGATCGCGCCCGGGACCGCCATGTGAAGGAGGAACGTGGCGGGAGATATGCCGAGTCGCGCGATGATCAGGAGATTCGTCGGGTTGCCCTGCGGGACGGCGATCGAGGAGGCGTTGGCGACAACGACGGTGCCCAGGAACAGGGGCGTGAGCGGAGCTCCGTGATGGCGGCTCAGCGCGAGCAGGATTGGCGCCATCAGCACGACGGCACCGTCGAGCGAGACCGCGGCGGTCATGGCCGCGCAAGCCGCGCAGACGTAGGCATAGAGGACGAACGAGCTGCCGTCGGCTCGGGCTGCGAGCGCTTCCGCCACGCGCTCGGAGAGGCCCGTCCGCTCGACGGTGGCAGCAAGCGTGAGTGCCGCGGAGAGAAAGACGAACATCGGTGTGACGACGTGGATCGCGGGTGCGATGCCCGTCCCGAGTGCGACGTCGACGCCGGCTGCGCCAACCGCCACCGCGGCCCCGCGCGCGGTGCCCGGGCTGACCGCGAGCCCGATCACGGCGATTCCTGCAAGGATCAGTCGTAAGATAAGCATGGTTAGTTGTTAAGGTAGCTTACCTAATGCCTCCTCGTCACTCTCAAACACGCGCCGCCGACGCGCTCCTGACTGTCGCGCCGCTGGTGACCCGATGGGTCGAGCGGCTGCTCGCCCGGCACGACCCTCCGCTGACGCCGTCGCAGTACCTCGCCTTGAGGGCGATCGCTCGCGAGGGCGTGGGCGGTGCAGAGCTGGCGCGCCGCACCGGCGTTTCTGGCCCGGCGATCTCGCAGCTCATCTCCGGACTCGTCGAAGCCGGGTTCGTGTCGCGAAGCGGTCAAGCGGACGACCGGCGGCGTCAGCTGCTCGAGCTGACGAGTGCCGGCCAGAGCGCGTTCAGCTCGGCCGAGGGGCTGTTGCGCGAGCGCGTCGGCGGGCTGCTCAGCGATCTCCCGCCACCGGAGGCCGACGCGCTCGCGCGGCTCCTGCCCCGGGTTGCGAGTGCGCTGTCAGGCGAGGCGCCGCCGAGGCGGCCGCCGCCCCCGCGGCCCCCGCCCCCGCCGCGGGCGGGACCGCCGCCGGGGAAGCGGGCGCCGCGGGCGCGGTGATCAGCCTGCGGCGCGGCGCGGCGGGGTTTCGGGCCGGGACTGAACCAGGGTTGGGTCGCACCACGTCTCCGATACCGCGCTCATGCCCCCGCAAGCCAACATCGATCCTCCCCGAGCGGCCTCCGCCGCGGCCTCAGCGGACGCCGCGACCCTCACCCAGCGCGGCCGCTACGACCGCCGTGAGTTCGGCCCGGTAGGCCTCCAGGTCGGGCACGGCGGCGCCGGGCACCTTTCCGCGGTCGTCGATCAGCCGCAGCGCGACGGCTTCGCGCCAGTCGCCGGCGACGCGGAAGTCGGCGATCTCGGCGTCGCTCATTGGTCCGCCCTGAGCCTTCAGCGTGCGGGCGGAAACCTCGGTGAGCTGATCGCGGTAGCCGGGGTCGGTCGCGACGAGGTAGCGCTTGGCGGGCACGTGGGACTCCGCCAGCCAGGCGATCCGAGCGCCCACCCGTGGCTCGAGCCAGCGGGCGGCGGCCTCGCCGTGGTGCTCGCGCGGCCCGTCGTAGGGGATGCCGGCGACCGCCGGAGCCCGCGCGATGTCGTGGAGCAGCGCGGCGATCACGAACTCTGTGCCCGCGCCGGAGGTCCGGGCCAGCCAGGCGCACTGGAGGGCGTGCTCGAGCTGGTCGACCGGCTCGCCGTCGTAGGGCAGGCCGGTCATCGAACGGCACGCCTCGAGGATCTCGCCAACGGTGGCATCGATCGACGCGCCATCCGCCATCGTCAGCTCCAGGGCAGCGTGTAGAGCTTCGTGAAGGACATCGCGCGGATCGCGTCGCGCACGCCCTCCTTGACTCCGAGCCCACTGTCGCCGATGCCGCCGAACGGCGTCAGCTCGGTGCGGTAGCCGGGCACCTCGCGGACGTTGACGGTTCCGACCCTGAGCTCGCGGATGCAGCGCGAGATCGCCCGCCAGTCGAACGTGCAGAGGGCGCTCGAAAGCGCGTACGGGGTTCCGTTCGCGGTCGCGATCGCGTCATCGAGGTCGCGCACGCGGATGATCGGGGCGACCGGGCCGAACGTCTCGCTGGCGACCAGCTCGACCGCCCGCGGGACGTGGTCGAGGACGGCGGGGGTCAGCAGCGCGCCGCTCCGGTCACCGCCGTAGAGCAGTGTCGCGCCCGCGGCGACCGCGCCGCCGATCCGTTCCTCGATCACCCTCGCGGCGGCCTCGTCGATCACGGTGCCGACGTCGGTCGCGTCCTCGAGCGGGTCGCCGGCAACGAGCGCGCGCGCCCCGTTCGCGATCCGCTCGGCGAGCTCGTCGGCGACCTGCTCGACCGCGAGGATCCGCTTCACCGCGGTGCAGCGCTGGCCGGAGTTCGCGAACGAGCCCCGGACCGCGAGCTGCGCGGCCTCCTCGAGGTCGGCGTCGGCGAGGACGATCAGCGGATCGTTGCCTCCGAGCTCGAGCACCGCGCGGCGGTAGCCGAGCCGGTCGGCGATCGATTTTCCGACAGCGACACCGCCGGTGAACGAGATCACCTCGACCCCGTCGTGGTCGAGCATCGCCTGCACCACTGTCGCGGGATCGCCGCAGATCACCTGCGCCGCTCCCGCCGGCAGGCCAGAGGCATCAAGGATCTCGCCCAGCCGGAGCGCGGTCAGCGGTGCCTTCTCGGACGGCTTGACGACGATCGGTGCGCCGGCGGCGATCGCTGGAGCGAGCTTATGTGCGACCTGGTTGAGCGGGTGGTTGAAGGGGGTGATCGCGGTAACGAGCCGGACCGGGACGCGCAGCGTGTAGGCGCGGCGATCGGAGCCGTGGGCGGAGATGTCGCCGGCGAACACCTCGCCGTCGTCGTGGAGCGCCTCGATCGCGGCGAAGCGGAAGACGTCGACCGCCCGGCCGACCTCGTGGCGGGTGTCCTTCAGGCACAGGCCGGACTCGGAGGAGATCAGGTGCGCGAGCTCCTCGCGGGCATCGCCGAGCCGCTGCGCGACCTCGAACAGGACCTGTGAGCGCTCATGGCGGTTCAGCCGGTTGCGGTACGCCGCGCCCGCATCGAGCGCACGGCGCACATCCTCGGCACCCGCCTGCGGCGCTTCTCCGACGACCTCGCCGGTGTACGGGGAGTAGACGGGGAGCATCGCGAGCGCAGTCATGCGATGTGGTTCAAGAGCAGGTCGTGGAGGTCGCGGTTGCGCAGGTCACGACCGTTCAGGGCGTTCGGCGCCAGCCGGTGCGAGATGATGATCGGGACGATCCGCTCGTGCAGGCCGCCGTGGGAGCGGAGCTGGCCGTGGAGCGCGGTGAGGTCGTGATCACGCGGCGATTTGCCGAGCGCCGTGGACGCGTCCGCGAGCACGATCAGGTCGCCGATCCTGTCTGCCGGCAGCTCGAACGCCTCGGCGGCGGCCGAGCGATCGAGCACCGCCTCCACCCCTGACAGCGCGGCGAGCGCGCCACGGGCACGGTCGAGCTCGGAAGCGTCGTCGAGATGCACCCAGGCCAGGGACCCGAGCGCGGCGTGGTGGACGACGTACGGGTCGGTGATCGGGCACAGCGTGTGGCCGCTGCGCACGCCGGCCTCAGCCAGCGCCTGATCGAGGAAGCGGACGTTCGGGCTCCCGTCCGGGTGGGTCTTGGGGCGCATCCCGTGGTCGGCGGCGAGCCCGACGACGAAGCCCGCATCGAGCGCGCGACCGACCGCCTCATCGACCGCACGGTAGAACTCGTCGGCCATCGGCTCCCGAGGCGCCGCAGCGTGCTGGACGAAGTCGGTCAGCGACGCGTACACCAGCTTCGCATCCAGACGCGCGGCGAGCGCGACCGCGAGGTCGATCGTGTAGGGCGAGAGCCGCCAGTCATAGATGCCCGGGTTTGGCCGGCCGACGACATCGGTGACCGGGGTCCCGTCGGGGAGTGTCTGCTCATGCGCGAGCTCGGCGCTGAAGGCCGGCACGCCGCCGGTCGCCAGGAGCCGTCTGAGCTTGTCCTTGGCCGTGACACAGAGCACGCTGACGCCGCTCTCCCGGGCGGCCGCGTAGATCGTCGTCGCGCGTAGGAAGGAGGGGTCGGTTACCTGCACCTCCTGGCCGTCGGGGTTGCGGTAGTGGTTGCCGGCGATGCCATTGTGTGCGGCCGAGACGCCGGTCACGATCGCGACATTGTTCGGGTTGGTGAATGTCGGCACCTGCGCGCGGCCGAGGGTGTAGGTACCTCCGCCCGCGAGCGCTTCCGCGATGCGTGGCATCAGACGCCGGTCGAGCGCGTCGTCGACGTATTCGGGGTCCCAACCGTCGGCGCAGACGGCCAGTACCGGCCGCTCCGGCACGGCGTAAGGGCGATCGTTGGCGACGAAGAACTCCCCCATCTAAACCTGACTATACAAGTTGGGCGAGGCGAGCCTCAAATCCGCGGCTAGGTGGTTCACGTAATAGTCACACCTTGGTATCGCGATGTAGACTTGTATCTACAAGTATGACGATTTCGACCATCGACACGGACGTCTGCGTCGTGGGCGCGGGCATCCTCGGGCTCGCGCACGCCCACGAAGCGCGCGCGCGTGGGCTGGGAGTCGCGGTCCTCGAGCGGAGCGATCGGGCTGTCGGCGCGAGCGTGCGCAACTTCGGGCACGTGTTCGTGACGGGGATGGCGGACGGAAACGAGCTCGAAGCGGCGCTCGTGGCGCGCAGGCGCTGGCTCGAGCTCGGCAGCCGCGCCGGACTGGACGTGCTCGAGTCAGGAAGCGTGATCGTCGCACGGCACGACGACGAGCTCGACGTGATGTCGACCGCGGCGGCCGACGAGCGACGGTGCTCGTCTCTGATCACGGCGGCCGAGGTCGGGAGGCTCGTGCCGATCCCGACCGAGAGCTTGCGTGGAGCGCTGCGCACCACCCTTGACGTTCGCGTCGACCCGCGCGCCGCGGTCGCGCGGCTGGCGGCGCTGCTCGAGGGCGATGACGGCGCCGAGGTCGTATGGGGCACCTCGGTCCACGAGGTCGGGCCGGGCCTGGTCCATAGCTCGCGGGTGAGCGTCCGCGCTCCGCTCGTCGTCATCTGTCCCGGACCCGAGTACGGCACGCTGCCGCCGGAGCTGGTTCCCGAGCGCCCGGGGCTCACGAGGTGCAAGCTGCAGATGCTGCGCGTCGCCGCGCCCGGCGGTCGGCGCTACACCCCGGCGCTGCTGACCGGCCTCAGCCTGCTCCGGTATCCGGGATTCACCGCTCAGCCTGGGTTCGCGCGCGTGCGTGAGCGGATCGGCGCGGAGCGACCCGAGCTGGTCGACGCGGGAGTGCATCTGATCGTCACGCAGCTGCCGGACGGCGACCTGATCCTGGGAGACACGCACGAATACGGCGACACTGTGTCGCCGTTCGGGGCAGAGCAGCTCGACGAGCTGGTGCTCGGCGAGGCGCGAGCGCTGCTCGGCGCGGACCGGCTCGAGGTTCGTGAGCGCTGGCACGGCTGCTACCCGACCGCTCCCGGCGATCCATTCCTGATCAGCGCGCCGCTCGACGGAGTTCGCATCGTCGAGGTGGTCGCCGGGTTCGGGATGACCACCGCGTTCGGACTCGCGCCGCGGGTACTCGACGGTCTGCTCGCGCCGTCGCGCCCCGAAGCGCCCGCGCCTGCGCCCTTCTAACGGCCGGCCCCCACGCCGTCGTGGCCCGAGGCGCGAAGGGCGACGCCCGACCTGGCAAGCGCGTGCTGATTATGGATCGTGATCTCGAACGCGTCGCCCCGGTAGCGATCGTATGACCACTCCAGCGGCGTCCCGCCCGGATCGAGCGCGCGGCGCCTCACCTCGAGGATCGGCGAGCGGCGGGGGATGCCGAGCAGGTCGGCGTCCTCACCGCCTGCGGCGATCGCCGCGATCGTCTGCTGGGCCTCGGCGAACTCGACGCCGCGGTCTCCGAGCTGGCCGTAAACCGAACCGCCGTCGAGGTCACAGTCGAGCAGCAGCCGCCCGATCGGCTCGATCAGCGTGGTGCGCTCGACCATCACCGGCTCTCCGTCGAGGAGCCGCAGGCGCTTATATTCGAATACCGGTGTCCCGGCCGGTATGCCGAGCTGCTTGGCGGGTTCCGCAGCGGCCGGGCGGCGGGCTAGCTCGAGGGTTCGCGCGGACGGGGTGCGACCGAGCTGCTGGGCCCACAGCGTGAACGACACGAGCTGGTCGAAGCTCTGCGCGAGCCCGGGCCGCCGCACCACGGGGGCACGCCCACGGCCGCCGACGACGAGGCCTTCCGCGCGCAGCGCGGCGAGGGCCTGGCGGACTGTGCCGCGCGACACCTGGAAGCGTCCCGACAGCACCGCTTCTGACGGGAGCGCCGAACCGGGGACAAGCTCGCCGCTTGAGATCTGCTCGCGCAGCGTCGCGGCGATCGTGGCGTGACGGGACCCTGTCTGTGTGCGGGCGAGCATTCCTCAGCGCAAGTCTGACACTGGCCACGGCGAGCAGAGGCACGGCCCCGCTCGCGGCCCTACCCGCCGCGTGGACAAACCCTGCCCGCTGGGGTTCGGCCGCGCGTCCGTATCCACGGCTGCGTTGCGATGAGAAGCTGCCGTGGGACTTGTACTACCCGAGAGGAGAAACCCGCGAACGTGAAAACGGAAGCGCCGACACCGCTGGAAGATACGCTGGCGCCCGGGGACGCGCCCCCGCCGCTCCAGCTCGAGACCACAGGTCAGTACCTCGAGGTGCCACTGCTCGCCGCTCACGACAACGAGCAGCCTTCGGAGCCCGTCGTCGAGCGGTCCCTGCTGCAGCTGGACAGGGTCTCAGGGCACTGAGCGGCGCCCCCGAGCGCTCCGGTGGCGGCCGCAGGATCCGCGACGGAATGCAGGGCCGCCGCGCTCGCGGGCGGCTTTTACGGTCCGCTTAGGTCCTCCGTAGACGCTGTTCCGTAGCCGACGAGGCTTCGAGTGCGGGGCGCCGGCATCAGCCGGCGCAAACTCGACTTCGCCGGCGCGGTCGGCGTATGCGAGCAGAGTTCTTGGTCTTCGGGAGTCCATCGATTGGCGAGGAGGAGATCGCCGAGGTGGTCGCGTGCCTGCGCTCAGGGTGGGTGGGCACGGGTCCCAAGGTCCAGCGGTTCGAGGCCATGCTGGCCGAGTACGTGGGAGCTGCGGAGGTGCGCTGCCTGTCTTCGTGCACAGCCGCATTGATGCTCGCGCTGCGCGTGCACGGGATCGGGGCGGGCGACGAGGTTCTCGTTCCGACGATGACGTTCGTGGCGTCGGCGAACGCGGTCGAGCACGTTGGTGCGACGCCGGTGTTGATCGATGCCGAGCCGGGGACCGGGCTGATCGACCTCGATGCCGCCGAGGCCGCGATCACCCCGGCAACGCGGGCGATCATGCCCGTCCACTTCGCCGGCCGGCCGATCGATATGGATCGCCTGAACTCGCTGCGCGATCGCTGCGGCCTGGCGGTGGTCGAGGACGCTGCGCACGCGATCGGTGCGGAGTGGGATGGCGCGAGGATCGGCTCTCACGGCAACCTGACGGCGTTCTCTTTCTATGTGACCAAGAACATCACCACGATCGAGGGAGGCGCGCTCGCCACCGAGGACGCGGAGATCGCCGCCAGGGTCGAGCGCCTCGCTTTGCATGGTCTCAGTCTCGGCGCGTGGGAGCGATTCTCCGATCAGGGGTTTCGCCACTACGAGGCCGTCGAGCCGGGGTTCAAGTTCAACATGACCGATGTGCAGGCGTCGATCGGCTTGCACCAGCTGCCGCGGCTGGACGCCTGGATCGATCGCCGCACGCAGCTGTGGGAGCGGTATGACGAGCTGCTCGCCGATCTTCCACTCCGGACGCCGCCGGCGGCAGTCGCGGGGACACGGCACGCCCGGCATCTCTATCAGGTGCTGCTTGACCCGACCGCCCCACTGACGCGCGATCAGCTCCTGGACGAGTTGCACGCTCGCAGGATCGGGACCGGGGTGCACTATCGCGGCGTGCACCTGCATCCCTATTACCGCGACCGGTATGCGATTGCGCCGGAGCGATTCCCGGTCGCCACGGCGATCTCCGAGCGGACGATCAGCCTCCCGCTGAGCGCGAAGGTGACAGACGCCGACCAGGATGACGTCGTGTTAGCCCTTCGTGAGCTGCTCGACCGTTAGCTCGTGCAGGATTCCCGCCAGACGACACGACCATGAGCACCACATCCGAGTACCGCTCCGCTGCACACGTGCGCGCAGCGAAGGCCGCGGCAATGACCGGTCGCGACGCGGCACGCCGCGTCCCGGCCGAGGTGTGGATCGTGATCGGGCTGACGATCGTGGCAGCGGTGGTGCGCTTCGCGACGATCGGCAGGCAGAGCTATTGGGCCGATGAGGCGCTCACGGTGCATGAGGTCCGCATGCCTTTCGTCGCGATGCTGAACGCGGTCGCGCATGCAGAGACGACGCCCCCCCTGTACTTCATCCTCGCATGGGCCTGGGCGCACGTGCTCGGCACCGGCGAGACGGCGCTGCGCTCGCTGTCCGCGCTGGTGGGGATCGCGGTTGTACCGATCGCCTACCTGTGCGGACGCGACCTGGTTTCTCGTCGCGCCGGGGTGATCGCCGCCGCGTTCGCGACCTTCAACCCGTTCCTGATCTGGTACTCCCAGGAGGCCCGTTCCTACATGCTGCTGATGGCGCTGACGGGTGCGTCGTTCCTGTGGTTCATCCAGACCGAGCGCGAGCCGTCGCGGCGCAACATCGCCTGCTGGGCGGTCTTCTCGGCGCTTGCGCTGACGAGCCACTTCTTCGCCGGGTTCCTGGTCGCTCCCGAAGCCCTGTGGCTGCTGTGGCGGGTGCGCAGCCGAGGCGTACTACTGGCGGCAGGGGCCCTAGGCGCGGTGCAGCTCGCCCTCCTGCCGCTCGCGGTCGGTGACACGTCCCACGGGGTTGGCTGGATCCACCGCACACCGCTCCTGACGCGGGTCTCGCAGGTCGCGATCGAGTTCGGCGTCAGCAACGTGTACCGGCACGTGAGGATCCCGGTGGGGCTGTGGGGAGGAGCGATCGTGATCGCGGTCGCGTTGCTGCTGCTTGCCGTCGGCGGCGAGCGCGTCGAGCGAAGTGGCGCGGCGCTGGCCGGCGCGATCGGGGCGGCGGTGATCGTCGTCCCGCTGGCGCTCGCGCTGGTCCGGCCCGCGGACGACTTCTTCCTGGTCCGCAACCTGAGTCCCGCGCTGATCCCGATCTTGGTCGCGCTCGCCGCCGCATGCTCGGCGCCGAGGGCACGGGACTTCGGGATCATCGCGGCGACCGCGCTGCTGGTGATGTTCGTGGTCGCCACCAACGAGATCAACACGGATACCGCGTTCCAGCGGGCCGACTGGCGAGGCGTCGCGCACGTGCTCGGTCCGTCGTCCGAGCCGCGGGCGATCCTGATCGCGGGCGGCAAGGCGGCGATCCCGCTCAAGATCATGCTGCCCGGGGTCAGCTGGAAGCAGCCTCCGGACACCCGCCGGCTCGTGTTCGACCAGGTCGCGGTGGTCGGCTCGATCGCCTGGGCGCGCATCAGAGGGCCCGGACACCGGAAAGGGCGGGCGCTGCCGATCGAGGACCCTACCGGCGCGTTCTACCTCGGACACAGGTTGGTCAGGAACTTTCATGTGGCCGGCTACGAACTGCTGCACCCATGGCGGCTCGACACGCGCCAGGTGGCGGCACGCGCCGGTAGGTTCTTCAGCCACGCGCCGGCGAGCCTGCTGGTGCTCGTCCAGAGCCCAACCGGGGCCGGCAGCGCCCGCCGTGTTCGTCCAAGCGCTGGGCGCCGGATTGCAGCTGATGCGGGCTTGACGTACCTGGCACTACCCTGGAACAGGTGCTGGTCAGAAGTAGAGCCGCTAGCCGCTGGGCTGCGGCAGCATGGATGCTTGCGTTCGCGCTCACGATTGCCGCTGCTTGCCCCGTGATCGCCTCCGCGGGGCTGATCCGCGACAACAACACTCCGTTTCCGACCAGCAAGCAGATCCTGTTCGCGCAGTTCACCAGCAAGCGCTACAACCCCCCGTCCAACCAGGAGGGCGACATCCTGCCAACGGTCTGGGCGGCTGACAACGAGCAGTACGTGGACATCAACGACGGCGGGACCAGCATCCCGAACGGACGCGGGATCTGGCGAAACTCGTTCGCGGAGATCACTGGCTCGCCGCCTGACATCCGCTTCAGCTTCATCGGGAATCCACTCGATCCGCCGCCCGCGACGTGGGCTGAGATCAGCAAGGACCCGAGTCTTCACTCGGGCCCGCTCGGTCCGTACTACAGCGATGGCTTCGTCGCGGTGGACGGGGTGTTCTATGCGACTCAGACGGCGAACTGGGACTACGGCCAGAACGCGCCGTTCCAAGGACTTGCCGGAATCGCCTACTCGGTCGACAACGGCGAGTCGTGGATCTCCCCCAGCATCCCGTTCCCAGCTCCGCTCGGGAATCTCTCCTGGGTGCTGCGCGATCGCGATCAGGGCGAAGCCAAGCCCGACGGCTACGTGTACGCGATCAACTCCGAGCGTGAGTTCAATGCGTCGACGCTGATCCTCGGACGCAGCCAGCCCGGGATCGCCAACATCACCAACCCCGCGAACTGGCAATGGCTCTCGGGCTGGACCACGGACGACGGCCGGACCGTGCCCGTCTGGTCGGGCGCGGTGACGGCGGCCAAGCCGATCATTTCCTGGGCGTCGCACCTCACCTACCCGCAGATGTCATACGACCCGGCGCTGCACGTCTTTCTGCTCACGTTCACCCACTCCTATGCCCCTGCGACACCGGACATCTGGCGCTCGGGGTCCGAGCTCGATCTGCTAGAGGCCCCGAATCCGTGGGGACCGTTCTCATTCGTGGCGCGGGAGATCGACTTCGGGCCCTCGAACGGCTACGCCGCCGGCTTCCCGGAGAAGTGGATCAGTCGCAACGGTCGCACCCTGTGGATGAAATGGGCAGCCAACTTCGACGGCTGTGACCCCGGGCTGAGCTGCGCAGGCGCATACGGCTTCAATTACGCGCGAGTCCAGCTGACCGTCGCGCGTTAGAGCCGGATGACTGCCCGGACGCGCGGGTGCGCGGCGGTGGGACAATATGCGCAATGGCCGAGGTCGAGGGAGCCAACGCGGGCGGGGACGCTACGGAGCTGAGCGTCGTGGTACCGGTGTACGGCTGCGCTGACTGTCTGATCGCATTGCACGATCGCCTGAGCCGCAGCATTGCCGAGGTCACCGATCGCTACGAGCTGGTGTTCGTGGATGACCGCAGCGTCGATGGTGGCTGGGAGGTGCTGCGTGCGCTCGCGCGGCGTGACCCGCATGTGCGCGCGTTTCGCCTCAGCCGGAACTTCGGGCAGGACGCCGCGATCACGGCCGGTCTCGCGCAGGCGCGCGGGCAGTGGGCGGTGGTGATGGACTGTGACCTCCAGGAGGCGCCGGAGGACATCCCGCGACTGTGGGCGGCGTCGCGGGAGGGCTATGACATCGTCCGCACGACGCGGCGGGGCTGGCGGCACTCGGCGTTTCGGCGTGCGACCAGCCGCGCGTACCGGCGTCTCACGCTCGAGACCGATGTCCGGCCGGACTACAGCAACCTGAGCTTGCTCTCGCGGCGGGTGATCGACGCGTTCCTGCGCCTGCGCGACCGTGACCGGGAGTACATGATCGCGCTCGACTGGCTCGGGTTCGACTCGACGACGATCGAGATCGAGCATGCGGAGCGGCACGCGGGCGAGAGCGGATACACCCTGCGGCGGCTGGTCAAGGTCGCGCTCGACGGCATGTTCTTCCAGAGCACTGTGCTGCTGCGCGTCGTCGTTCTCGTCGGCTTTCTGGTCGCGCTCGCGGGCGCGACGACTGCCGTGTTCGAGGTGGTCGACTACTTCGCCGAGCCGGGTAAGCGGGTCCCCGGGTTCGCGAGCCTGGCCGTGCTTCTGCTGCTGCTGGCGGGGTTCATCATCGTCAGCATCGGCGTCGTCGGCCTCTACGTGGGCCGGATCTTCGAGCAGGTCAAGGATCGCCCGCTGTACCTCATCGACAGCGCCACGGCGAGCGCCGACCACGAGCAGATCTACACGCCGGCCGACAGAACGTAGACCTTCTCGCGACCGCCGGGGATCGGGAAGGACGCGAGGGTCCGCTCGCGGTAGCCCGCCATCAGCTGGTCGAACGTCGCCTCGGTGAACCGATCGGCGTGTGACCCGACTCCCGGGTCAGCGGCGCGCTTGCCGAGCAATCCAACCCCAGGGAGATCGCTGGTGGCGAGATTGCGGATCGGCTCTGAGACGATCACCCGGTCCGCGGCGGCGGCAAGCATCCGGTCGACGATCGCGCTCGCATCGGGGAGGAAGTGGTAGAGGCTGGCCTGCATGATCAGCACGTCCCCGGCCGGAAGCGGCTCGGCGGCGCTCGCGAGGTCAAGCCGGCGCGCGTCGACCCCGCGACGGCGCAGAGCGGTGACGAAGCCCTCGTTGACGTCGACGCCGATGTATCCGCCGGCGCGACCGCGCAGGTGGCGCAGATAGAGCGTGCCGGGTCCGCAGCAGAGCTCGACGACGGATGCGCCGGCGGGAACCTGATCGGCGACGGCGGTCATTCGCGCCGCGTAGTGCCGCCCGTAGAGGACGCGCATCAGCAGCTCGTAGCCGCGCGCGCTGCGGTAGACGAGGCTGGTGCTCACCCGGCGGCAGTGTATGGACGTTGGCGACCACGGCGCACGGGCCGCGGTCACCAACGCCGTCGACGGGATTGCACCGCCTCGGGTCTAGTCGTTGTCCCGGCGCGTCAGACCGGGCGTGCCGGTCCTGATCTCCAGCATCCGTCGCTGGGCGTAGTCCATCTCAGACCAGATTGCGGCGATGCGGCTGATGACCCGCTTGGTGCGGGTCGGTCTTGTCGTGTTCATTTCGTGGCTCCTCTTCCTGTCGTGGAATGCGTCTGCTGCGTTGATCGTGACACCCGCAGGACATAAACTCAAATAGGGATAAGCTGCATCAGGTATGACGTACGGTAATACTCTCACGCCGCCGCGCGCGCCGGACCTTCAGCCGCCGACGGCGGCCCGCGCCGACACCGCGGGCGCGCTCGCGCAACAGCGCGAGGATGTCCGACGTCGGCGCGAAGGGGTCCGCGATCGACGTGCCATCGGCGAGTGAAAGCGCCGCGCGCGCTGTCCCTCCGACCTCGGCGAGCAGGAGCGGCTCGTGTGGGACTTCAGCGCTGTCGAGCGCGGCCAGACGGCGCAGGGCACGCTCGTCGCGGGCGCTCGCCTGACGGATCGTGATCGTGACGCTGAGGTCGGTAGCTGGTGTACGGGGGGTCATCACCACTCCGATCTTGCCCGTTCCTTCTCATGAACTCAAATAGGGATGAGCTGGGTGCGCTATAACTTGCGGTAATGCTGAACACGACCCGACTGGGAGTCCTGCGCGAGGTCGCGCGCCGTGGCTCCTTCTCGGGCGCCGCAGAGGCGCTCGGGTACACGCAGCCCGCCGTGTCGCGCCAGGTCGCGACGCTAGAGGCCGAGACCGGTGCTCTCCTGGTCGAGCGCGCCGCACAGGGCGCGCGACTCACCGACGCCGGGGAGGTGCTCGTTCGCCACGCCGAGGTGATCTTCGCCGCGCTTGACGATGCCGAGAGCGAACTGCGGGCGGTGATGGGAGTGGACGCCGGTCGCCTACGGCTGGCGACATTCTCCTCAGCCGCGGCGAACATCGTGCCGCTCGCGATCGCGCGCTTCCGCGACCTGTATCCGGGGGTCGAGCTGATCGTCGAGATGTGCGAGCCGGAGGATTCGATTCCGCGCCTTCGCTGCGGCGAGCTCGACATCGCGCTCACCAACGACGCCGAGTGCCGCCCGGGCGAGCCGATCGATCGCGTGCACCTGTTCGATGACCCGATGTACGTGGCGTTGCCGCGCGGCCATCGTCTCTCCGAGCGCCAGAAACTGCGCCTTCGTGACCTCGCCGATGAGCCGTGGATGCTCGGCACGACGGCCTCGTGCCCCGATGCGCGCATGTTCAAGCGTGCCTGCCACGCGGCGGGATTCGAGCCGACGATCGCGTTCGAGAACGACGATTATCACGCGATCCTGGGCTTCGTCGCAGCCGGAGTGGGCGTCGCGCTGATTCCCGATCTCGCGGCTCGAGTGGCCCGCGAGGACGTTGTCATCCGTTCGCTTGGTGCGCAGGCGCCCGTGCGCAAGGTGGCGGCCGCGGTGCCGGCCGGTTATCGCTCGCCGGCCGCCGCGGCGATGCTCGAGATCCTGCGCGACGTCGGCACGGACTGGGAGCACGCGGGCGAGGCGTACGCGTACGGCTTAAGCTAGGGGTAAGGTAGCCGGATGCCTAACCTTCCTACGCTTTTTCGTAAGCCTGCCGAACTTGGTCTCCGCGGCGCGGTCGAGGGGCACGCCGTCATTCAGGGCTTCCGCTCCGGGATGCTCGGGGTCGACCCTCCACGCAAGACCGCAGCTGTGCTCCGCGCGATCGACCGGCTCGGCCCGATCGGCGGTGCGATCGCGGTGGCGGCCGCCCGCCACGGCGACCGGACCGGCGTGATCGACGAGCACGGTTCGCTCACCTTCGGGGAGATCGGCGCCCGCGCCGACGCGCTCGCGTGCGGTCTGCGCGCGCGTGGCGTGAGCGAGGGGGACACGGTCGGGATCCTGTGCCGCAACCACCGCGGCTTCCTCGACATCACCTTTGCCGCGGCCAAGGTGGGCACTCGCGCTCTGTATCTGAACACCGACTTCGCCGGTCCCCAGCTGCACGATGTCTGCGTGCGCGAGGACGTGTCGCTGCTGGTCCACGACGAGGAGTACAACGAGCTGGTCGCGCCGATCGAGACGCGTCACGGCACGCTGCTGGCGTGGACCGACGGCCCCGCCGGAGCGGACACGCTCGAGGCCGTGATCGCCGAGCACCGCGGCAAGGTGGCGCCGATGCCCTCGCGGCGCGCGCAGGTGGTGCTGCTGACGAGCGGTACGACGGGCACGCCGAAGGGCGCGCCCAGGCACGGCGGCCGGTCGCTGTCGCCACTCGGGGCGATCCTGTCGAAGGTTCCGTTCCGCGCGCGCGAAGTGACGTACGTCGCGGCGCCGATGTTCCACGCGCTCGGGTTTGCGGAGACGATCGTTGCGATCAGTCTCGGCAACACCGTCGTGACCAAGCGACGGTTCTCGCCTCGGCTCACGCTCGAGGGCGTCGCGAAGCACCGCGCCACCGGGTTGATCGTCGTGCCGGTGATGCTGCAGCGGATCGTCGGTCTCCTCGAATCAGAGCCCGGGCGGTTCGATACCAGCTCGCTGCGCATCGTCCTCGTCGCCGGCGCTCAGCTCGAGGCCGAGCTTGCCCGGCGATCCATGCGCGCGCTCGGCGACGTCATCTACAATTTCTACGGCTCCACCGAGGTCGCCTGGGCCACCTTCGCGACGCCCGAGGACCTCCGCGCCGCGCCGGGCTGCGTCGGCCGGGCGCCGTTCGGCACGATCGTGAAGCTGTTCGATCAGGACGGCGCACCCGTCGCCGGCGCGAATCGCACCGGCCGTATCTTCGTCGGTAATGGCTTCCAGTTCGAGGGGTACACGGGCGGCGGCAACAAGGAGGTGATCGACGGCCTGATGAGCACCGGCGACGTCGGGCACTTCGACGCTGCCGGGCGGCTGTTCATCGACGGCCGTGACGACGACATGATCCTCTCCGGCGGCGAGAACGTCTTCCCCGGCGAGATCGAGGGGCTGCTGATCACCCACGACGCGATCGAGGAGGCGTCGGTGATCGGCGTCGAGGACACCGATTGGGGCTGGCGGCTGGCGGCGTTCGTGGTTCTGCGGCCGGATCACGAGCTGACCGGGGACCAGGTCAAGGACTTCGTCAAGGCGAACCTCGCCCGCTACAAGGTGCCGCGCGAGGTCACCTTCATCGACGAACTGCCGCGCAACCCCACCGGGAAGGTGCTCAAGCGGGAGCTCAGGGCACGCCTGGCGGGCGTGGCGCGCACGCCCGCAAGCGACTGACCGCCGCGGCGGGCGCTGTCAGAGTCTTTTCAAGGTCATCCCCTATCGTGGATCGGGTGAAACGAAAGGTGGACTGACCGATGGCATTCCTTCGCACCGTCTCTACTCCTCGCCTGCTTGCACTGATCGTGGCGGGCGTCATCGTTGCCGGTGGCGGCACCGCGATCGCGGTGGCTGCCGGCTCCGGCGGCCCGGTGCCGGTAGCGGAACCGCTCGCACAGGCCGTCCACGGCGCCCTGGGCGCGCCGCCGATCACAGGTATCAGCGCCCGGATCAGCTTCACCAACCATCTGATCTCCTCAGACGATCTCGGCCAGGTGTCCAGCCCGCTGCTCGCCGGTGCGAGCGGCCGCCTGTGGCTCTCGACCGATCACCAGCTGCTGAGGCTCGAGCTGCAGGGCGACAACGGCGACGCGCAGATCGTGGTCGACGGCCAGAGCTTCTGGGTCTATGACCCGTCGTCGAACACGGTCTACCGCGGCCAGCTTCCTGCTGAGAAGGCCGGCCACGTACAAAGCGCGGCGCGGTCCGGCAGCACCGCGTCCGCGCCGGACACGATCCCGTCGATCGCGCAAATCCAGAACGAGATCACGAACCTGGGCACGCACCTCGACCTGTCGGGCGCGATCCCGGGTGACGTCGCCGGCCAGCCCACCTACAGCGTGCGCGTCTCGCCGCAGCACGACGGCGGGCTGCTCGGCGCGGCCGAGATCGCCGTGGACGCGATACACGGCGTGCCGCTGCAGTTCTCGGTCTACGCCACCGGTGACAGCTCCCCGGTGCTCGAGCTGACGGCCACCGACATCTCCTACGGCCCGGTCGCGGCGTCGTACTTCGCGGTCTCTCCTCCGGCCGGAGCGAAGGTCGTCAGCGTCACGGTCCCGGGCGGCGGCTCGAAGTCGAAGCTCGCGCACGGCAAGCTGAGCCGCGCCAAGCGCCACACGGTCACCGGTCCTGCGGCGGTCGCTGCCGGTGTGCATTTCGCGCTCGCCGACCCGGCCACGCTCGCGGGCCTGCCCCGGCGCTCGGTCCGCCTGCTCGACTGGGGCGGCAGCCCGGCCGCGCTGGTGACCTACGGCCAGAACCTCGGCGGGATCGCCGTGATCGAGCAGACCGCCTCATCGACCGCCAACGCTTCGAGCGCGCACTCCGGCCATCAGGGGCTCGAGCTGCCGACGGTCCAGATCAACGGCGTCACCGCCGATGAGCTCGACACCGCGCTCGGAACGATGATCCGCTTCACGCGTTCCGGGGTCGCCTACACGGTGCTCGGGTCGGTACCACCGGTGGCAGCCGAGGCCGCCGCGCGCGGGCTGTAGCGTGTACTGACGTGGCGGACGACCCGCCTATCGAGGTCCGCGGACTCGTCAAGCGCTACGGCGAGATCGTGGCGGTCGACGGCGTCGACCTGACCGTCCAGCCGGGGGACGTGTACGGCTATCTCGGACCGAACGGCGCCGGCAAGACGACGTCGCTGCGGATGATGCTCGGCCTGATCAGACCGACGGCGGGCCACGTGCGCCTGTTCGGCCGCGACCCGCTGCTCGGGGTCCGCGCGCTCGACGGAGTCGCCGGCTTCGTCGAGGCGCCGCAGTTCTATCCGTACCTCTCGGCACGGCGCAACCTCGAGCTGCTGGCCGCGTACGACGGGCATGACGCGCGCGGCCGGATCGACCAGGCGCTCGCGACGGTCGAGCTGACGGCGCGCGCCGGCGACCGCGTCGGCGGATATTCGCACGGCATGCGCCAGCGGCTCGGGATCGCGGGCGCGCTCCTACGCGAGCCGAAGCTGCTGCTGCTCGACGAGCCCGCCACCGGGCTCGACCCGGCGGGGATGCGCGACATGCGGGTGCTGATCCGCCGCCTGGCGGATGAGGGGATGACGGTGCTGCTGTCGAGTCATCTGCTGCCCGAGGTCGAGGAGCTCTGCAACCGGGTGGCGATCGTGCGCACTGGCAAGATCGTCTACGAGGGGGCGATCGCCGACCTCAAGCGTGGCGCGGGCGCCACCTACCGGCTCTCGACGACCGACGACGAGCGCGCGATCGCCGTCTGCAAGGCTCAGCGTGGGCTCGGCGAGGTGACGATCGAGCACGGCTACATCTGCTTCTCGGCTGACGGCGCGGCCGCCGCGGAGCTCTCGCAGGCGCTCGTCGAGGCCGGCGCCCTGATCAAGCTGCTTGCGCCCGAGACGGTCACGCTGGAGGACCTGTTCTTCTCGCTCACGGAGGGGGACGGCCGCGCGGCGGGCACGATGGCGACCGTGCCGACGTGAACCCGGGCGTCCTCACCGTCTACCGCTGGGAGCTGCGCAAGCTGCGCTACCAGAAGCGCACGTACCTCGGGCTCGGGCTTGCGCTGGTCGTGCCGATCATCTTCGTCACCGCCGTCAGCTTCAGGCGGGGAGGACCGCACGACGTCGCCTTCGGCGACTACATCGATCGCAGCGGGCTCGCGATCCCGCTGGTGATCCTGCTGTTCGGCGCGATCTGGATGTTCCCGCTGATCGCGGCGCTGGTGGCGGGGGACATCGTTGCATCCGAGGATCACAACGGCACCCTGAAGACGATCCTGACCCGTTCGCTCGACCGCGGTCAGATCTTCTCCGGTAAGGCGATGGCGGCGGCCACGTACGCGATCGTCGCGATCATGCTCGACGGCGCCGTCGCGATCATCGCCGGGTGCCTGAAGTCCGGCTTCAACCCACTCCAGAGCCTGTCCGGCACGGTCGTATCCGCCCCGAAGGGGCTCGAGCTCGTGATCGCGAGCCTGCTCGTGTACCTGATCCCGATCCTCGCGATCGTCTGCATCGGCCTGCTGCTCTCGACGATCACGCACAACAGCGCGGCCGCCGTCGTCGGCACGCTGATGTTCTCGCTGCTGCTTCAGCTGATCGGCATCCTCCCCGGGCTCGGAGGCCTGCAGCCCTACCTGCTGAGCACGCAGTTCAACGCCTGGCAGGGGCTGCTGCGGACGCCGACCGACTGGGATCCGATCATCCGTGCCGCCTGGGTGTGCGCGCTGTACGGCCTGCCGGCCCTCGGCGCCGCGTATCTGGTCTTCCTACGCCGTGACGTCGCCGGTGGCTGATCAGTGGAGCGGCGACCGGGTTCTGGTCGTCGACGACGACCCGCCGCTGAGGCGCATGCTCGCCCGCGAGGGACTCCGTCGCGGACCGCGTCACCGGACTCGAGGCGGGGGCTGATGACTACCTGATCAGGCCGTTCGCGGTCGAGGAGCTGATCGCCCGGCTGCGAGCGCTCACCCGGCGCGGCGAGGACGTCTCGGCGATCGTCAGCTACGGCGATCTGACGATCGACTGCGAGGCGCGAACCGCGACGCGGTCGGGCCGCAGGCTCGAGCTGACCAGTGAGCGCGGTGGCCGTCGTCGGTGAGGAGGAGGCACTCGGCCGGGCGCTCGGGAACCTGATCGAGAACGGCCTCCAGCACGGGCCGGAAGGTGGAGCCGTGACCGTGAACGTGTCCGCGAGCGCAGGACGGGCGCTGCTGAGCGTGACCGACGAGGGGAGCGGGCCGGACCCGGCCGATCAGGACCACCTGTTCGAACGCTTCTGGAGGGGGGAAAGCTCCTCAGAACACCCTGGTTCGGGGCTTGGTCTCGCGATCGTGGCGGCGATCGTCGAGCGTCATGAAGGCCGCGTTACGGTGGCCGGATCGACCTTCACGATCGACATCCCAGTGGCAAAGACGGTTGCAAGACCGCAACTTCGGGAAGCCTTTCCACGTTCTAGGGCGTAACGTTGCACCTGTATCACCTGCTGCGTCGCCTGCGAGAGGCGCCAGAATGCGACCTGAACCAAGTCCGAACGCTACTGCGGAGCCGATTCCGCAGCCCGAGACCGTCCCCGTTCTCGGCGTCCCGCTGGCGCTGACCGATTACGACAGAGTGCTCGAATGGATCGACGGGATGATCGCCCGCCGTGACCGCGGCTACGTCTGCGTCGCCAACGTGCATACGGTGATGGCGTTCGCCGAGGACCCCGATCTGAGGGCCGCCGTGCTCGGGTCGTCGCTGAACCTCCCAGACGGCCAGCCGCTCGTGTGGGCGGTGAACGCGCTCGGGCACGACCTCGGCGGCCGCGTCTACGGTCCAGAGCTGATGCTCCGGGCTTGCGCCCACGCGGTTGCCGGCGGCCAGCGCTTCTACCTGTACGGCGGCCACAACCAGGGGGCGCTCGTCGAGCTGGCGCTGAACCTGCGCCGGCGCTATCCCGGCGTCCGCATCGTCGGCGGCTACTCGCCCCCCCATCGCGCGCTTCATGCGGACGAGCGAGCCGCCGTCATCGAGGAGATCAACCGCTCGGGCGCGGACGTGGTCTGGGTCGGCATCGGCGTCCCCAAGCAGGAGAAATGGATGGCACAGATGCGGGCGGAGATCGAGGCGCCGGTGCTCGTCGGCGTCGGCGCCGCGTTCGACTTCCACGCCGGGCGCGTACCCCAGGCGCCGAACTGGATCCAGGAGGCCGGCCTGGAATGGGCCTACCGGCTGGTGCGCGAGCCGCGACGGCTGTGGCGTCGTTACATGCGCTACAACCCGCGCTTCGTCACCGGGTTCGCACGCCAGCTGGCGGAGCATCGCCGGACCCTTCGCGCGCGCTGAGCGCGCCTGTGTCTGCCGCCGCCTCGATCGTGATTCCAACGCGTGGCCGGCCGGGGTATCTCGACGTGGCGCTGGCGTCCGTTGTGCCACAGGCCGCGAGCGAGGGAGCCGAGGTTCTGGTGGTGACCGATGGCGATGATCCCGCGACGGCAGCGGCGGTGTCACGGCACGGTGCTCGGTTGGTGAGGCTGCCTGACGGCGCCGGAGCGAACGCGAAGCGAAACGCCGGCGCCGCCGAGTCGCGCGGCGAGCTGATCGTCTTCATCGACGACGACATCGAGGCGCCCGCCGGCTGGCTGCACGCGCTGCTCGCGGGGGTCGCCGGCGCGCAGGAATACGACGTGTTCGGCGGGCCGATCCGCGCCCGGCTCGAGGGTGGAGGACCGCGCGCCTGCGGTCGCGAAGCCGCCCCGATCACGACACTCGATCTCGGCCGCGAGGACAGCGACGCGGAGCTCGTCTGGGGCGCGAACATGGCCGTCCGGCGGCGAGCGCTCGATCTGGTCGGGCCGTTCGATCCGGCGCTCGACGGCTGCGGTGAGGAAGAGGATTGGCAGCACCGGTACCGGGCGCGGGGGGGACGGACCCGGTATCTCGCGGCCGCGGCGGTCGACCACCGGCGCGCCGGGACCGACGCGCAGGTCCGCTCGCTCGCGCGCGCCGCGTACCATCGCGGACGTTCCGCGCGACGCTACGACGTCTCCAAGGGGGGAGCCCCAGGGATCGCCGCCGAGCTTCGCACGCTCGCCGGCTGCGTGTGGCATGTCGTGCGCCGGCGCTGCCTGAACGGGGCGGTAATGGGCGCGCACGCCGCCGGGCGGGTGGTGGAGGCGGCGAGGCCTTCGCGCGTTGGTGCTCCGGTCGCGGCCGCTTCGGATGACTTCGTCTCGGGGCATAGCGGGTATGTCGCGGGGGTTCGGGCCACCACCCGCGCGATCACCGCGGACACGGCGCTTGACGCCGTCGCCCTCGCGCGCGGCGAGCCGTGGCGGCTGAGGCGGGCTGCGCTGAGCCTGCCGCCACGGCGCGTGCTCGCCCTCGGCGTCGAGCGGACCGACCGGCGGAACGTGCTCGGGGCCGCGCGCGACGAGCTCGGCCGCTCACGCCACGAGGTCGAGTTCGCGAGCGTCGAGGTGGGCGACCGGGGGAAGTTCGAGAACCTGAACGCGCTGCTCGCCGAGCACCCGGCCGCGGGTCACGACTGGCTGCTCGCGATCGACGACGACGTGGTCCTCCCGCCTGGATTCCTCGACGCGTTCCTGTTCCTCGTCGAGCGGTTCGGGCTCGCCCTCGCCCAGCCGGCCCATCGCCGGCGCTCCCACGCCGCATGGGAGGTCACCCGCCGCCAGCCGGCGAGCGTCGTGCGTGAGACCGCGTTCGTGGAGATCGGCCCCGTGGTCGCGTTCCGCGCAGACACCTTCAGTTCTCTGCTGCCGTTCCCGTCGCTGCGCATCGGCTGGGGGCTGGACGCCCACTGGTCGGCGATCGCGCGCGAGCACGGGTGGCGGATCGGGGTCGTCGACGCCACCCCCGTGCGCCACGGCCTGCGTCCGGTCGCGGGCGCATACAGCCGCGACGACGCGCTCGCCGAGGCGCGCGCGTTCCTCGCCGAGCGTCCATACACGCGCGCCGACGAGGCCGGCAGGACGCTCGTCGTGCACCGGTCGTGGCGGTGAGGCCTCTCCGACGCGCCAAAGCTCCGGGGCGGTGTTCTTCAACGCACCACTGGTGCGTTAAAGAACACCGCCCCCCTCGCGCGGAGCCGCTGCGATGAAGGTCGCCGTCGTCGCCGAGTACTACCCCCGCGCGGGCGACCCGGTGCTCGGGATCTGGGCCCACCGGCAGGCGGTGGCGGTCCGGGATCTCGGCGCCGAGATCCGCGTGCTCGTGCTCTACCGGCCGCTGCCGCCACTCGCGGCGGTCCGGGGGCTCGAGATCGGCAAGCTCCTGCGCGCCGCCCGCCAGCCCACCCGCACCGTGATCGACGGGATCGACATCCGCTACGTCCGCTACGCGTCACCGCCGCGGCCGTGGAGCTACGGCGCATGGGGACTGTGGGCGGCGCCGTCGCTCGCGCTCGCCCTGCGTCGGTTGCGCCGCGAGTTCGCGTTCGAGCTCGTGCACGCACATAACGCGGTGCCGGCCGGCGACGCGGTTCGCCGGGCGGTACCGGAAGTGCCGCTGGTGGTGTCGGTCCATGGGGGGGACGTGTACGCCACGAGCGCGGGTCCCGCAGGCTCCCGCGCGGTCCGGACGACGCTTGCGCACGCGCGCGTGGTGCTCGCCAACAGCGCCGGGACCGCCCGGCGCTGCGCCGAGCACGGCGCGCGCGTGACCCGAGTGGTGCACCTGGGCGCACCGCCCGCCCCCGCCCCCGCCCCGGATGCCGCCCCCGCCCCCGCCCCCGCCCCCACGCTCGTGACGGTCGGCCACCTTGTCGCCCGCAAGCGGCATGCCGACGTGATCGCGGCGCTTGCGCGACTGCGGGTGCCCCGTCCGGATCTGCGGTACGTGATTGTTGGCGACGGTCCCGAGCGTGAGCCGCTGCGTGCGCTCGCGGCGTCGCTCGGGGTCTCGGACCGGGTCGAGCTGCGCGGGCAGCTGCCCCCTGAGCAGGCGGCGGCTTGCGCCCGTTCGGCGACGGTGTTCGTGCTGCCCAGCGTCGATGAGGCGTTCGGCGTGGCTTACATCGAAGCGATGGCGGGGGGCGTCCCCGCGATTGGCTGCCGGGGCGAGGACGGCCCCGAGGAAATCGCGGCCGCGGGCGGTGGCATTGTGCTCGTGCCACGCGGCGATGTCGACGCGCTCACCGCTCAGATCGAACTGCTGCTGACCGATCCGGACCGGCGGGCTGCGCTCGGACGCGAGGCCGCTGCCACCGTGCGCCGGGCGTTCACGTGGGAGCAATGTGGGCGGGACACGATCGCGGCCTACGCTCAGGCGGGTGGCCGCCTGATGCAGATTGGCGGTTTAGATCTCTGGCAGGGCGGGAATACGACTGCCTGAGACGAACACGTGGCCTGGTGCGCCCGGGCCTTGGTAATGAGTCTCACGCTGCGCTGGCTCTGGTCCGCGGGCGGCCTCCCCGGTCCCAGGCCCCCGCCCCCAGCGTGGCGGGCAGCCGCAGATGGCGGAGGTACCCGGTCCCCCCTCCGCCACTGCGGCTGCCCCAATGCAAGCCGTCTCCGGAGAGAAACGTGACAACGCCGAAACTTCACGCGCCCGCCCCCGTTCTACGCCGTAGCGACTGCACGGACTGCTACTCTCGGCCGCGCGGCGGTCCGGGGAGGCGTCAACGTCGG
>Ga0302325_10003353_pt1 | contig 37870 bp, 36 predicted proteins | sample Palsa_T0_2_FD_201948 | JGI IMG/M metagenome (GOLD analysis project Ga0302325, IMG submission 201948) | Peat permafrost microbial communities from Stordalen Mire near Abisko, Sweden - Palsa_T0_2 | ecosystem: Environmental > Terrestrial > Soil > Palsa > Peat permafrost | place: Sweden: Abisko...
GGCGCGTTGAACCCGGTCGCTGGCCCCCACACGTCCCCTGGGACGTCGATGTCGAGGATCGACAACGCACCCAAAGTTGACAGCGTGTACGGCTCACCCGAGTTGGCCCGGGTGTCGGCAATCCTCGCTGGAGCGGTCAAGCCGTAGTAGTAGCTACCTGGGTAGAACCCGGGACAGGTCGACGGGTAGACCGCCGGGAGGGCCACCGTGGTGACGGTGTTGGTGCCACCGGTGAGGCCAGCCAGGTTGCCGGTGATGGTCAGAACTCCCGAGGCGTACGTGATGACCACCGGAGCCGTGCCCAACGGACCGCCGGTCGCCGACACACCGGTCGTCGGGAAGTAGGTCGGCGCGGCCTGCAGGTCACTCAAGACCGCCGCTGCGCTGGCGTTGTAGGGGATGGTCCCGGTGGTGTTCCCGCCGTAGTTAAGGGTGAACGTGCCACCCGTCGCCGTGAACGAGAGCGTCGTCTGGTTCTCGGCCGGAGTGGTCACCGGACACAGGGTGGCCTCTCCACCAAATTTGGCGAAGTACCCGTCCAGGTCAGCCACCACATCGGTCGACCCGGCCCAGTTGTAGACCGAGATGGTCTGGGTGGTCGTGTTATAGGGGACGATGACCCGGTTGGCCACCGTCTGGCCGGCCAGGAAATTGACGTCCGATGCCAACGGCTGAGGACCACCGGTGGCCCACGCGGTCAGGAACGACGCCGCGGTGGAGTCGGCCTCGGTCAAGTTGAGCACCACTGCGATGGTGTCGGCAGGAACCAGGGTCAGGCTCGGCGCGAAGCTCGACGTCCCCGGGTAGAAGGTCAACTGCTGGTCGGGACCGAGCGTCTCACCAGCACCTTGCTGACCCGAGTTCTGACGGGTGTCGAGCACCCGGATCGGGGCGTTGTCGAGGGTACCGGTCACCGGGTTCGGGTAGCTGACCGGGTAGTAGAAGCCATCGCCGGGGGCTGGAGGCAAGTAGTACCCCTGGACGTCCACCACCACATCGGTGAGACCGACGTGGTTGAGAATGCTCACGTACCCAGACGTGACCCCGTTGTTCCCGAGGGTGATCGTCGCCTCATTGGCGATGGTCTGGCCGGCGATGAAGTTCACCGTCGAAGCGAACGGCGTCGTCTGTCCGGACGCATACGCAGTCAGGTAGCCAGCGCTGCTGGGGTTGACGGCGGTGATGTTGAGGACCACGGCGGTGGCAGTTATCGGGACGCCATCGCTCGGCAGTCCAGCCACCCGGATCGTCAGGATCTGCCCGCTGCTGAGCGTGTCGCCGGCGCCCTGGAAGCCCGAGTTGGCCCGGGTGTCAGCGATCCGAGCCGGGGTGACCGGGACGTACAGGGTCCCGGCGGCCTCGGAAGCGGGAATCGACGCCGATGCCGGAGCGGCGCTGAAGACCGCCGAAAACACCCCAAAAGAGGCAGCAACCGGGAGCAGGAGACCGACGCTCAGCGCCACCCGACCGGCCAGGCCCCTTTTCCGTCCGGGCCCTTCGGCTCGTGAAAACAGCTTCATGACTGTGGTCTCCTTGATGTCTCGACAAGGCGCCCATTCGGTCACCTTGGCCCTCCGCACTCCCACTGACTGCCTTCTGCAAATGCCGTGCGGCCAACTGGTCCACGCCACGAAGGGGGGCACGACAGAACAAACCCTCTATCTGGTTCAACTCCGGAGCGACCCGTTGTGTGACAGCTCCGCTGCACTTTCCCCCGGGGTTGGGCCGCTACGAGCATGACGCTCTGTCGTTCTGGCCACAAATTGCATGAATCCCGTGAGGACCGGCCGAAGTGGGCGTTCGGCTTCAGTCAACCGCCCTCTAGCCGGCCTCGGTGACGTAGGCGAGTGCGAAGCCGTCGTAACCCTTCGAGCCGACGGTCTGGATCGCCGTGACGTCGACCCGCTTGTCGGTGTTGACCTCGGCGAGCCACTTGCGCATGCCGAGGACCTGCGAATCGTTCACATTTGCATCGGCGATCCCGCCGGCGCGGACCACGTTGTCGACGACGATGACCGTGCCGACGCGCGACAGCTTCAAGGACCACTCGAAATAGGGCCGGGTGTTCTCCTTGTCCGCGTCGATGAAGACGAAGTCGAACGGTCCGGCCCCCTGTTCGGCCAGTTGCTTCAGGCTGTCCAGCGCCGGACCGAGACGGATCTCCACCCTTTCGGCGATGCCCGCCCGCTCGAGGTTGCCCTGGGCGACCGAGGCGTGCTTCTCCAGCGCCTCCAACGTGATGAGTCGCCCCGTGTCGGGGAGCGCACGGGCCATCCAGATGGTGCTGTAGCCACCGAGGGTTCCTATCTCAAGGACCGACTTCGCGCCGAGGGACCGCACCAGCAGGTTGAGCAGTTTTCCCTGGTTGGGGGCTACGTTGATGGGCGGCAGTCCACCCTCGCGGCTCGCCTCGAGAGCCGCGTCCAGCGACGGGTCCGGCTCCAAGAGCAGATCGCAGAGGTACGTATCGACGGCGGCCCACGGTTGATCAGCCATTGGGTCACCATATCGGGCAACCGAGGCAGCCGACCCGACCCGACGGCCCGCGAGACGACTGGCCGGCGAGACGCCTAGGAGGTCAAGCGGGTCGCCGCGGCGACGCCCAGGTGAGCCAGCGCGACCTCAACGAACTCGCGTCGCTCCAGTTCGACCGACGCCGCACCACGCCCGACGAGACCATGCAGATAGACGCACAGGTTGGGCACGGCCTGTTGGGTGTCGGGGATCACCAGAGGTATCGGCTCTTTGTCCACGTCGAGCGCCGACACCTCGAGCAACGCCGCGCGTAGGGCGAGCAGCGCTCGGGGAGCCGCGGACAACTCGGCGCCGGAGCGTCGCAACCACACGCTGACCTCGAGTTCGAGGTTCAGCTGGTTACCTCGCAGGTCGTCGTCGCGTAGCTCGGCTAGCCCCCTGGCGGCCAGCGAGACCAATTTCATGGGATTGGACGCTGTAGCCATAACGCCAGTGTGGCGAGTGGGTGTAACAGGGTGGTGGACCCCGCCCCTGAGCTGGGTAAGACTACGCCCATGGCACGGGCGATTTGGTCGGGATCCCTCAGCTTTGGGCTTGTCAACGTACCTGTGGGGCTCTATTCGGCCACCCAGGACAAGACGATCCACTTCAACCAGTTCGAGGAGGGAACCTCGGACAGGATCCGCTACAAGAAGGTCAACGAACGGACCGGTCGAGAGGTTCCCCAAACCAAGATCGTGAAGGGTTACAACATCGCCGACGCCGAGTACGTCTTGCTCAGCGACGAGGAGTTGACCGCCGCCGATCCCGAGCGTTCGCGCACGATATCGATCTTGGACTTCGTCGACGCGAGCGACATCGACCCCCTCTATTACCGGTCCGGCTACTACCTGGCTCCTCAGGGCGAAGGGGCACGCCGCGCCTACGCGCTGCTGCGTGAGGCCATGGCGGACGAGTCCAAGGTCGCCATCGCATCGTTGGTGATGCGGAACAAGGAGTATCTCGTCACCGTGCGTCCCGACGGGCCCGATCGCGTCTTGATCCTCCAGACCATGTTCTTCGCCGACGAGGTCCGCTCACCGGCCGAAGAGCTCCCGAACCTGCCCGGCGAGGAGCAGTTCAACGATCGAGAGGTTGCGATCGCGCGCCAGCTGATCGATGCGATGACGTCGCAGTGGGACCCCGAGCAGTATCACGACACCCACCGGCAGCGGGTCGAGGAATTGGTGGCGAGCAAGCACGAGGGCAAAGAGATCGTTCTCGAGGCCCCGGCCCCGGCCCTTAAGGTGGTCGACCTGATGGCGGCCCTGGAGGCGAGCGTCAAGGCGGCCAGCGGATCGACATCCAAGGCGGCCGCGCGGACCTCGAAGACGGCCAGCAAGCCGACGGCGACCCGGCGCACCAAGGCGCCCACCGCCAAGAGCACGTCCAAATCCACCGAGACGCCGCGCCGTTCAGCGCGAAAGCAGGCGTCATAGAAACTCCGCGCGGGGGTCGGTCCCGCAGCCCGGACGCGGCCATTCGGCTCGTCGCCTCGATCACAGCGATTTCAACATCTCTTCGGAGCACGTCCTCCGATCCCACCATTGAGAGAAGTGTCCGCGGGTTGACGGCCGCCCTTGTGGCCTCACCGCGACGCACGATCTCACCAGTCGAAGGAGATTCATGCCGAGCAAGCCCAGAGTCGCCAAACCCGCCGCAGCATCACCGGCCCGCATCGAGTCCCTGAGAGCAGACACGGTCGAGGCCTTGGGGGAGCTGGAGGAGTCGGTCGTTCGCATGCGGAATCAGCTCAAGTTGATGGAGAACTCGTTGCGACGGACCCGCCGACTCATGGAGTCCCGCCTTCCGTCCCATGAGGTGGCGGTGAAGATCGGTGCCGCCCAAGGGCGGGCGGTCACCACCTCGATGATCGACGAGGTCCAACGGGCGCGCCACCGGGCCCATCAGGCCGGGTTCAAGCTGGCCGTCGCCGAGGGGGCCACCATGGCCGACATCGCGCGCGATTGGGGAGTGTCGCGCCAGCTGGTCTCACGCATGGTGAGGGAGCCCTCGCCGCGTCGCCGGAGGGCCTGATCGGTTTGGCCGATGTCCGGGTGGCCCGTCCCGAGGAGTTTGCCCTCCTCGGCCCGCTCGAGGACCAGGCGGGGGAGCGGTTCGCCGACATCGGGATGTTCCTGGAGGCGCCGGTCCCGGTGGCCGATCGGGGCGAGGTGCCCCTGGCCGTGTTCGTCTCGGGGGATCCCCCGGTCGCCTTCGCGTGGTTGAGCCTCGTGTGCGGTGAGCCGCACATCGAGGAGGTGGCGGTGCTCCCGAGCGTCGGACGGCGGGGGATCGGCCGGGCGCTCGTCGAAGCCTCGTGCCGGTGGGCCGAGCAGGCCCGCTACCGGTCGGTGACCCTGTGCACGTACCGCGACGTCCCGTGGAATGGCCCCTTCTACCGCTCGGCCGGGTTCGTCGAGCTCGAACCCGACGCGTGGTGTGCCGACCTGCGCGCGTTGCGCGCGACCGAGCGCGCCAACGGGCTGGACGATCTGGGGCCGCGCGTGGTCATGATCCGGCACCTGGGCCAAGCTCGGACCACCGGAAGCACGACGTCAGATGGTCGTTGATCAACCCGGCCGCCTGGAGGTGTGAGTAGCAGACGACCGGACCGACGAAGCGGAACCCGAGTCGCCGGAGGTCCTTGCTGAGACGTTCCGAGAGCTCGGTGCGCGCCGGGATCTGCGCCGTCTCGGTCCATCGGTTGACCACCGTCGCGCCGCCCACGAAGTCCCAGAGATAGGCGTCGAGGCTCCCGTGGGACTCCTGCACCGAGAGGACCGCCCGGGCATTGGCGACCGCCGATTCCACCTTGGCCCGGTTGCGAATGATGCCGGGGTCCTCCAACAGCGTGGCGATCTGCCGGTCACCGAACCGGGCCACCTGTTCGGGGTCGAAGTCACAAAAGGCCTGGCGGTAGCCCTCGCGGCGCCGAAGCACGGTGAGCCAACTAAGGCCGGCCTGGGCCGCCTCGAGGACCAGGAACTCGTAGTGGCGCCGGTCGTCGTGGATCGGCACTCCCCACTCTTCGTCGTGATACGGGGTGAGAAATTCGCCCGTTGCCCACGCACAGCGCGCAGTGGACCCCTCCGGTGGCTTGGTCATCGGTCGAGTCTGCCAGGCCCCTGTATCCGATCACCCGGACGCGAACGACAACAGCGGGTGTCGGTCCGTCGCGGCCGTCGGTTCTGGGGATTGTCTGGGGTTCACTTGGGGAGTATGGGACAGAAGTTGGGGAGGAACGGTCGCGCGCTGGGGACGAGCCGACTTTTGTGGGGAGAACATCTGGATTTCGCGCAGAGGTCTTGACCCGGCAATTCCAAAGGCGCACTCTTGGGATCAGTTCGGGTGGCTAAAGCCCGCCACAGCCCCCAGGGGGTCGCCGCAAGGTGAGTCCCTGAGGGAGCAAGACCGAAGAAAAGCCGCAAGGTGGATCTGAGGAGGATCCGAGGGGAAGCCGAAAGGTGGAACCAAGGACGGTCGGTAGCCCGCGAGGGAGGCCGACCGGGGCGGAGGAAAGGTGCCCGACAGGCGGCTCTGCAATGGTCGGCGGCTTCCCTGGAGCTTGTCGGCTAGCGCCGGGTCGGGGTTGTCCGACACGGCCCCGGCTGCAGGTTGCAGCAGACCACCACGGGCGTAGCCCCGAGGAGCACGGACGGTTTCGGCCGGACGGTTACTCGGGGCTGCGTCGCGTCCGGGGTCAGTTCGCCGGTCGGACCCGGACCACCGGCGGCCCGCTCAGCTCGTCCATGCCGCAGGGGTCGTCGAAGTCGTAGGTGCAGCGCTCGCACTCGAGCTCCAAGGTGGTGTGGGCCAGGCCGAACCTGACCGCCACCGCACCCCGGACCCGCTCGGCCAGCGCCTGGGCCTCCTCGAGGCTCGGATGGCCTTCGAGGACCAGGTGGGCCGACAGCACCCGGACCTCGCTCGAGAGGCTCCACACGTGCAGGTCGTGAACCTCTCCGACATCCTCGACGGAGGTGATGGCCGAGCGCAGCGAGACCAGGTCGACGTCGGACGGCGTCGACTCGAGCAGCACCTCGACGCTCGAGCGGACCAGCCGGTAGGCCTCGATGACGATCATGAGCGAGACGACCAGCGCCGCCGCCGGGTCGGCGCGGTCGGCTGCGTGACCGACGAGCACGATGATCACCCCGGCCACCAAGGCGAACGCGGCCGCCATGGCATCGGCCGCCATGTGCACCATGGCCGTCCGCAGGTTGAGGTCGTCGCCGCGGTCGCGCAAGACCAGGGCCGTCGCCCCGTTGATCACCAGCGCGGCGCCGGCCACGATCGCCAACGGGACGCCATGCACCCTCTCGGGATGGATCAGGCGGTCGACGGACAAGACGACGATGGTGACGGTGACCAGTGCCAGCGTAACGGCATTGAACAGTGCGGCCAGGATGGTCGCCCGGTGGTTGCCGAACGTCCGGGCGTCGTTTCTCGGTCTGGTGGCCCACCGGATCGCGAGCAGCGCCGCGGCCAGCCCGGCCACGTCGGTCAGGTTGTGACCGGCGTCGGCCAGCAGGGCCGACGCATGCGCAGCCAACCCGGCCACCAGCTCTCCGGCCACCATCACCACGTTGATGGCGAGGGCAATCCGAAGGCGGCGGGACCGGGTCATCGAGTCACGACCACAGGCTGGCGGGCCGTTCGCCCCGGTCGACCTGCGCGGCCACGTCGTGTTGGACGACCGCCAGGTCGTCGGGGTGGGTGACCCCGATGCACCGGCTGTCGGTGGGGAGGACCAGGAACCGATGGGCGCCGTGTGGCGCCGCGATCAGCTGGCCGACCAGGTCGGGCAGGAGCACCTCGTCCTCTCGGCCGCTCTCCATGGCCGTCTCGAACTCCCGGCGCAACGCCGACGAGAAGGCCCACAGGTTCAGCGACACCAGGGTGTCGGGGTCGAGGACCTCGGGGGTGCGACCGTCGCCGGTCCCAAAGGTGCCGTCGTCTCGGGGCACCACCCCACGGCGCTCATCGATCTGGACCAGGTAGCCGTCGTCGTCGGTCCGGCAGACCCCCCGGGTCACCGGCAAGGTGCCGACCACCGCCCGGTCCAGCCGGAATCCGACGAGGGCGTTGTCCTCGTCGGTCCCGGCGAGGTGGGTGGCCAAGATGGAGAGGGCGGCGGGGCCATAGAGGTCGTCGGCGTTGGCCACCCCGAACCGTGGGTGTCCTGCGACCTCGGACCAGCCGGCCACCACGGCGCCGACGGTGCCGGTCGGGGTCGCCTGGAGGGCGAAACGGACGTCGACGCCCCCGGGCCAATGCCGCCCGACGTGGTCGCGGATGGTCGGACCGGTCTCGGTGCCGATGACCAGCACGATGGTCCCGAACCCGGCCGACAGGGCGTCGCTCGCCACGAGGTCCAAGATGGCCTCGCCGCCCGGTCCCACCGGGGCCAGGGGCTTGAGGCCCCCGTAGCGCCGGGCACGCCCGGCCGCCAGGATCACCAGGACCGGTCCCGCGTGTGGTGCGGTCACGCCCCCCAGCGTAGAACGGCGCTCGCCCAGCTCATGCCCCCGCCGAAGCCCGAGAGCAGCAGGAGATCGCCGTCTTTGACCCGGCCGCTCACCAAAGCGTCGTCGAGGGCGAGCGGGATCGAGGCCGACGACGTGTTGCCGTAGCGATCGATCACCACCGCGGTCCGCTCCTCCGGGATCCCGAGGCGCTGGCAGGCCGCCTGGATGATCCGCAGGTTGGCCTGGTGGGGGACGAGCATCGCGATGTCGTCGATCCCGACGCCGGCATCACCAAGGGCCTGTTCGGCCGACTCGACGACGACGCGGACCGCCTTGCGGAAGATCTCCTGACCGTCCATGAACAGGTAGCCGCCGTGGTCGCAATAGAGGAGGTGTCGCAGCGAGCCGTCCGAGTGGAGGTTGTGGCTGAGGAGGTTGCCCGGGCCGTCCACGGCCTCGATGACCACCGCCCCGGCGCCGTCACCGACCAGGATGGCGATCTTGCGGTCGTCCCAGTCGGTGATGCGGCTCAAGGTGTCGGACCCGATCAAAAGGACGCGATCGGTTCCAGTAGCGGCCAGACCCGCGCAAACCACCAGGCCGTACATGAACCCCGAACAGGCGGCGTTCACGTCGAAGGCGCCGCAGCCCCGCATGCCCAAGAGCTCTTGGACCGTCGACGCGGTCGACGGCACCAGCGCGTCGGGAGTGGTGGTCGCCAGGACCAGGACGTCGATATCGGCCGCCGCGACCCCGGCCCGCTCGAGCGCCTGGCGCCCGGCCTCGGCGGCCAGCGAGGACGTGGTCCCGCCGATGTGGCGCTCGCGGATGCCGGTCCGCTCGGTGATCCAGGCGTCGCTGGTGTCGAGCCGGGCGGCCAGGTCGTCGTTGGTGAGGACCTTGTCGGGCACCGCGATGCCGCAACTCCTCACCACGATGCCGCGGCCGAGGGTCATGCCGGCCTCGAGATGGCGGTGACGCCCACGTACCCGGCGTCCCCGTCGATGATGCCGCCGGTGTTGACGGCCAGCCCGAGACGGGCGCCCGCGACCTGCCGTGACCCCGCCCGTCCCCGGAGGTGGCTCACGATCTCGACGACCTGGGCGATCCCGGTGGCACCCAGGGGGTGTCCGCGGGCGACGAGGCCGCCGCTCGGGTTGACCGTCACCCCGGAGCCGCCGATGGCGGTGTCGCCCGAGATCGTCGCCGGCCCGGCCTCACCAGGTGCAAAGAACGAGAGCGATTCCAGCGCGTACAGCTCCTCGGCGCTGGTGGCGTCGTGGAGCTCGACGATGTCGAAGTCCTCCGGCCCGAGACCGAACGACTCGTAGGCCGCGCCGGCGGTCTCGGCCATGCGATCGTGGTAGTCGAGGCTGCCGCAACCCGATCGAGCCACCGACCCGACGATGTGTGCGACCGGTTCGGCAAAGCTGGTCGAGCCGCCGGCCAGGACCAGCGCGGCGGCCCCGTCGGTGAACGAGCTGCACATGAACCGGGTGAGCACGCCGGCGATCGGGGCCGAGCCGAGGACCTCATCCATGGTCACCGCCTGCTGGCACTGCGCGAGCGGATTGAGTGACCCGTTGCGCCGCGCCTTGACCGCGGCCGCGGCGATCTGCTCGACCGTGGCCCCGCGCTCCTCTATGAACTTGTCAGCCCACCAGGCGTTCAGGCCCATGAGGATGCTTCCGGCCGGGTTGCCGTGCTCGGCCAGCCGCTCGTGCATGTCGGCCCGATAGTCCGCCGGCAAGCCCGATTCGATGGCCTCCAGGGTGGCCGCCCGGTCGCCCGTCCACATCTTCTCGACGCCGAGGACGAGGATGGGCCGGTCCTGGGCGCGTGCCGACAGCGTGCCCAGGTACAACGCCGAGGACCCGCCGGCGCACGAGTTGTCGATGTTCACGATGGGGACGTCACCGAGGGCCGACTTGCGCAGCCAGGCCTGGCCGCGAGTGCACCCCTGATCATTCAGCCGACCGCCGCTGGCGTTGGCGATCACGACGAGCGACAGGTCGCCCGCGCCCACGCCGGAATCGGCCATCGCCTCGGCGATCACCTGGAGGGCCAGCTGGTCGGGTTGCAGGTCGCGCCGGCTCATGTCGGTCATGGCGGTGCCGAGGACGGCGACGGCGTCGGTGCTCATGGGGCGACTCCCTGGCGCTCATGTGACCTCGTCGTGGCCGATCCCGATCGGAGTGCCTCGATCAGCGGGCCGAAGTGGTCGAGGGTTTCATCGGCGGCCACCATGACCACCACGTGGCCGGCGCCGGCGTCGTGGTACGAGGCGATGCCGGCCGCGCAGTCCTCGGCCGTTCCCGCGATGATGTGGCGGTCGAAGGCCTTCGGCGGGAGGGCGTAGAGGTCCGAGAGCCAGGCCGTCCCCGCCTTGCGGGCGATCTCGGCCGAGTCGCCGACGCACACCAAGGCCACGACCGAGGTGTCGATGGCGTCGGGGTCCCGTCCTTCGGCGGCCGCCAGGTCAAGGAGACGGCGGCGCGTGCTCCCGTACTCGGCCGGCGCGATGAACACCGGCACCCAACCGTCGGCCACCCGGGCGGTACGGCTCAGGGTCGCCTCGCTGGTGCCGGCGAGCCAGACCGGGATTGCCGTCGCCGGGTCTTGGCGGTACCGCTCGTCGATGTCTCCGGCGGTCGCCCAGGCGCGCGCCATCGCCGCAATCCCCTCGTCCAGGAGCCGGCCGCGACGGGAGAAGTCGACGTTGGCGGCCTCGTATTCGCCGCGATGGGAGCCCACTCCGAGTCCGAGGATGAACCGGCCTTCGCTGAGCACCTGGAGCGTGGCGGCCTGGCGCGCCACCACCGCGGGGCTCCGCAGGGGAAGCTGGAGGACGCACGTCCCGAGGGTCGCGGTGGTGCTGGCGGTCGCCGCGACCGCGAGCGAGGTCAGTGGTTCGAGCAGCGGGCGGTGCCAGAAGAGGTGATCGCACGCCCACAGACCGGTCGCGCCGGCGTTCTCGGCGGTGCGGACGACGTGTCGCAAGGTCTCGGTAGCACCAGTGGTACGGCCAAAAGTCGCACCGACAGTGATACCACTTTCATCAGGACTTTCTTGCCACGGGATGGTGGGAAGAATGAGTCCGACCGACGCTAGTGGCCCCACCGGTCGTACCGATCGCACAAACCATTGTAGGACGGCTTTCCCAGGTCGCGCCACATCCTCATCGAATTGTACGTGGTCTCCGATACCCGTCCTCTACCCGTTCTCGCGTGGCGGCATGCGCCCAATCTGACCGGCCGCATGCCGAAAACACGCCGGTACCATCCGGTGGTGGCCCAGTTCGTCGACCTCCGGAGCGACACCGTCACGCGTCCCACCCCGGCGATGCGCGAGGCCATGGCACAGGCCGAGGTGGGCGACGACGGGTACGGCGAGGACCCGACGGTGAACGCGCTCGAGGCCGCCTTTGCCGCCCGGGTGGGGATGCAGGCCGCCCTCTTTGTGCCGTCGGGAACGATGGCCAACCAGATCGCCCTGCGCGTGCTGGCCCCACCGGGAACCACGGTGATCGCCGGCCGTCGCCAGCACCTGGTCGCGTACGAGATTGGGGCGGCCGGGCGCAATGCTTCTGTCCAGCTCTCTCCGGTCGACGACGACGACGGGCTGGTCGACCCGGCCGAGGTGCTCTGGGCGCGCGAGGGAGCCGAGAACCATCTGCCCACTCCGGGCATGGTGGCGATCGAGAACACCCACATGGCGTCGGGCGGTCAGGTGTGGTCGCCCGAATCGTTGAAGGACCTGCTGGCGGCCGCGGGAAGCCTGCCGATCCACGTCGACGGGGCCCGCATCTTCAACGCCGAGGTGGCGAGCGGCGTGTCGGCAGCCCAGATGGTCGAGGGGGCGGCCACCGTGATGGCGTGCCTGTCCAAGGGGTTGTGCGCGCCGGTCGGGTCGCTGCTGGCCGGGTCGAGCTCGGTGATCGCAGAGGCCCGGGAGGAGCGTCGACGGCTGGGTGGCGCGATGCGCCAGGCCGGGGTGATCGCCGCGGCGGGCTTGGTTGCCCTCGAGTCGATGGTCGAACGGCTGGCCGAGGACCATCGGCGGGCGCAGCGCCTCGCCGACGCGGTGGCCGCCCGCTGGCCCCGGTCCGGCCTCGATCCGGCAACGGTCATCACCAATGTCGTGGTGTTCACCCATCCGGATCCGCCCGCGCTCATCGGTCACCTCCAGGCGGCCGGGGTGCTCGCCGGCACCATTGCTCCGGGTACCGTGCGTCTGATGACCCATCACGATGTCGACGACGACGGCATCGAGCGGGCCGTCGCCGCCCTGGCCGGCGCACCGACATGATCGGTCCTCGATGATGATCGATCGTCGGCCCGCCATGGAGCGGTCGTGAAGATCCGGATTGGTGTGAGCACGTCGAGGGGTGACTCCGACGTGAGCTCGATCGGCGCGCTGGCCGACGACATCGAGGAACTCGGGTTCGACTCGATCTGGTTGCCCGAGGTGTTGACCCAGCCGGTGGTCGACCCGCTCGTCGCGCTGGCGTGGATCGGCGGGCACAACCCGAGGCTCAAACTGGGCACGACGGCCCTGCTCCCCGGCCGTAACCCCCTTCGGCTGGCCAAACAGGTGGCGACCGCCGACGCCCTGACCGAGGGACGGCTCCTGCTCACCCTCGTGCCGGGGTTGGCGCAGTCACCCGAGCGCGACGCAGTCGGCGTGGCCACCGGCCGTGGTGCGGTGATCGACGAGCTGTTGCCGGTCCTGCGGGAGCTGTGGTCCGGAAAGACCGTCGGCCACGACGGCCCGTCGGCGAGCTTCCCGGCCACCGAGCTATGGCCGTTACCGGTGCAGCAGCCCTTCGATGTCTGGCTCGGGGGGATGGCCCACGCCGCCCTGGTCCGATGTGGACGATTGGGCGATGGCTGGCTTCCGGCACTGGTCACACCCGAGGAGGTTGCCTCGGGCCATCGGGTGATCCTCGAGGCGGCCGAAGAGGCGGGTCGAACCATCAGCCCCGAGCACTTCGGGGTGAGCGTCGTCTACTCCGGTGCCCCCTTGGACGACCGGGTGGTGGCCACCCTGTCGGTCCGCTCACGCGGTCGGGATCCCCGCGCGCTCGTCCCGGTGGGTTTCTCCGAGCTCCGCGAACGGCTCGAGAGCTTCATCGCCGTCGGATTCTCAAAGTTCGTGGTTCGCCCGATCTCGCCGTCCAAGGGTTGGCGGCACGAGCTCGAGAACCTCGCTGCTGCGGTGGGTGACCTCCAGACCTGACGAGTGCTCAGCCCCGAGCGGTCCGCCCTCCGAAGCGGAGCGGGTGGTTCGGCCGGCGATCGAGACGGCCACGGCGGCGAGGAAGAGGACCGCCGCGGCGATTTCGACCACGAATGCGTCGATCGCATTCGATCCCGAGAACGAGTCTTGGAACCCGAAGAGGCCGTAGTTCACCGAGATGAGGAACCCGGTCAGGGTGGCGATCATGGTTCCGGCTCCGATGAGCGCCGTCCAGACCCTCCGGAACGCGGCCGCGCCGACTGCGAAAACGAACGCCGCCACGCCTTGGACGATGAACAGTGGGCCGATCGTCGCGATGTTCCGATAGGCGATCTCCCACAGGTGGAGGTGGATGTAGCCCGAGACGACCATGAGCGCGGCGGCGGCCCAGGTCGCGGTGTTGACCAGCCATCGGTGGGACGACCCGTGCGTCCAGAGCAGCGACAACACCGAGGGTCGCTCGCGGGACGTCCTCGGGTGGGTGGCGGTTGCCGTCGTGGTTCGCGTCCTCGAGTCGTGTTCGGCGTTCGGCCAGGCTGCTTGGTCGGCTCAGTACCCCGCCGAGGGACCGGCGGTGGTGGTCTTGGTGGTCGGCGAGGTGCCCGAGGTGCTGACGTTCTTGGCGGTGGCCGCGTACCAAACGCCGCTACCCTCCTTGACCGCGTTGCCGTTGACCACGCCCGGACCGGTGTCGAGCGCGTACGTGTAGAGCGGATGCTCGTGCCAGGTCACCACGAGCTTGCCGTCCGTGGAGACCGTGCCGAGCCCCTTCACTCCGGGACCGCCCTTGGGCTTGGTCCCCTTGGGGACGGTCACCCACGGCCACACGCCGGCGCATCCGCCCGTGCAGGTCACCTTGTTGGCCGAGTCGGAGGTGTAGATGTACACGGCCATTCCGGCGCTGTTCACGAGAATCTTGCCCCGGGTGCCGTGGCTGACCAGCTTCACCGTGGTGCCGCCGGTCGCACCGGCGGCAGACGGCAGGAGGGTGGCGGTGAAGGCGAAGCCGGTCGCGAGAGCGGCGGCGGCGACCGCCCATCGGGACAGGCGGTGCGTCAAGCTTGCTCGTGCGGCGGCGGTCGGGGACTTCATGAGCGGGCTCCTTCGTCTCGCGCCGAGTTCCTTCGGCATCGCCAGGTGGTACGGGCGAGGCCGCTCCACGGATTGCTCCCGGCCGGAATCCGCCCCCCTGCGTGGGAATTCCGTGCCTCGGGCAATCCCGCCGGCGATCCGCGCCGTATTCCTGCCGGTGGAACGATTCGATGACATGCGCCGAGATGGCACGGGACTCCGGGTGATCTGGTGAGCGAGCTCTCCGACGAGGCGCTGTTGGCCGGCATGGCCGTCGGCGACGAAACGGCCGCCGTCACCTTCGTTCGGAGGTACCAGCGGAGGGTCTACGGGTTGGCCGTGTCGATGCTGGGCGACCCCCAGGCCGCCGAGGACGTGGCGCAGGAGGCCCTGCTCCGGGCGTGGCGTCACGCGCAGGTGTTCGACACTCGTCGGGGTTCGGCGGCCACCTGGGTGCTCGCGATCACCCGCAACCTGGCCATCGACGCCATGCGGGTCCGTCGGGCCGCCCCGATGGACCCGGCTCGGTTCTTGTCCCTGGGCTCGGTGAGCCTGGACCAATCGCCCGAAGAGGCCGCCGAGGCGGGCGACGCCAAGCCGGGGATCCGGGCCGCCTTGGCGTCGTTGCCGCCCGAGCAGCGTCGGGCACTCGTGCTCGCCGTGGTCTACGGGCTGACCGCAGCGGACGTCAGCCAGCGGGAGTCGATCCCGCTCGGGACGGCCAAGACCAGGATCCGCGCCGGGCTTCAGAAGCTGCGCGCAACGATGGATGTGAAGGTGAATCGACCATGACGATCAACCCCCCTGACCCGCACTGCGAAGCGGTCCAAGATGAGCTGGCCGAGCTGGCCCTCGGAACGCTCAGCGGACTGGAGCGATCGGTCGTGTTGACCCATGTCGAGGGCTGCCCGAGCTGCCGCGCCGAGGTGAACCGCCTGTCCGCGGTCGCCGACGCCATCTTGACGCTCGCCCCCGAGGTCGAGCCCACCGCAGGCTTCGAGACCCGGCTCTTCGAACGGATGGGCGTGTCGGATCGGCGGCGCTGGAGCCTGCCCCGTCGCCACGTGCAACGGCTCGCCCTGGCCGGGGGTGCCCTGCTCGGCGCGCTCGGGCTGGGGCTCGGTCTGGCCCTGACCTCCGGTGGGGGAGTGCCGGCCACCGACACGACGGCCATCTCGGCCAATCTCACCGCCGACCACACCAGCCGCGGCGAGGTCTACCTCGCCCCCGGCCATCCCGGCTGGCTGCTCATGTCGGTCGACCACGCCCAGGTGACCGGCCTGGTCACCTGCCGCCTCACGACGGCGCGCGGTGAGACGATCAGCGTCGGCACGTTCTGGCTGGCCTCGGGTTCGGGAACCTGGGCCTACCAGCTCCCGGTCCCGGCGGACCAGGTGAAGAGGGCCTGGGTCACAACCAGCGACGGTCAGGTCGTGGCCAGCGCCGTCCTGAACACCTGACCTCGGGTGCCCCGAGGCCTCGCCGAGGTCTAGTAGCGGTAGGTGTCGGGCTTGAACGGACCGTCTGCCGGCACGCCGATGTAGGCGGCCTGGTCGTCGGTCAACCTGGTCAGCTTCACGCCGAGGGCGTCGAGGTGCAGCCGGGCCACCTTCTCATCGAGGTGCTTGGGCAGCACGAACACCTTGTTCTCGTACTGACCGGGGTTGGTGAAGAGCTCGATCTGGGCCATCGTCTGGTTGGTGAACGAGTTGGACATGACGAAGCTCGGGTGCCCGGTCGCGTTGCCCAGGTTGAGGAGCCGGCCCTCCGACAACACAATGACCGCATGGCCGTCGGGGAAGACCCACTTGTCGACCTGGGGCTTGATGTTGATGTGCTCGATCCCGGCCACCTTGGTCAGGCCGACCATATCGATCTCGTTGTCGAAGTGACCGATGTTGCCCACGATCGCCTGGTGCTTCATCTTTGCCATGTGCTCGGCCGAGATCACGTCCTTGTTGCCGGTCGCCGAGATGAAGATGTCGGCCTCGCCGACGATGTCCTGCAGGGTGGTGACCTGGTATCCCTCCATGGCCGCCTGCAGCGCGCAGATCGGGTCGACCTCGGTGACCACCACGCGGGCGCCCTGGCCGGCCAGCGATTGGGCACAGCCCTTGCCCACGTCGCCGAAGCCGCACACAACCACCACCTTGCCGCCGATCAGCACGTCGGTGGCCCGGTTGATCCCGTCGACCAGTGAGTGCCGGCATCCGTACTTGTTGTCGAACTTGGACTTGGTGACCGAGTCGTTCACGTTGATCGCGGGGAACAGGAGCTCCCCGTTGCGCTCCATCTCATAGAGGCGGTGAACACCGGTCGTCGTCTCCTCGGTGACCCCACGGATGCCATTGGCGATCTGGGTCCACCGTCCCGGGCTCTGGGCCAAGCCCTCGGCCAGGCGGGACAGGATGACCGTGTACTCCTCGCTGTCGGCGCTCGAGGGAGCCGGTACCGCGCCGGCCTTCTCGAACTCCACCCCCTTGTGCACGAAGAGGGTGGCGTCGCCGCCGTCGTCGAGGATCATGTTCGGGCCCTCACCATGGCCCCAGTCGAGCGCCTGCTCGGTGCACCACCAGTAGTCCTCGAGTGACTCGCCCTTCCACGCGTAGACCGGCACCCCCTGGGGGTCCTCGGGGCTCCCGCCCGGTCCGACCACCACGGCCGCCGCGGCGTGGTCCTGGGTCGAAAAGATGTTGCAGCTGGCCCAGCGGACCTCGGCCCCCAGCGCGACGAGAGTCTCGATGAGCACCGCCGTCTGGATCGTCATGTGGAGCGACCCGGTGATCCGCGCTCCCGCCAGCGGCTTCGCCGTTCCGTACTCGTCCCGCATGGCCATCAGGCCGGGCATCTCGTGCTCGGCCAGCACGATCTCCTTGCGACCGAACTCAGCCAGGCTGAGATCGGCGACCTTGAAGGGAAGCCGTTCTTGGGTTGTCGTCATTGACTCTCCTTGATGGGCAGCACCGACCGTCCAGATCGCCCGAATGACACACCGACGCGGTCTGTCCCGGCGGTCACCGGGGGATGCTCAACAATAGGCCCGCCGCGAGTGGCCACCGTCACGGTGGTCCGCCGCGCGAGTGAATGGAATCTTCTAACTGCTGGGCGCGGCGGAGTCGGAACCCGACCCGATCGCCGGTGATGCCATCTGTGCCTTGAGCGCCGCCAGCTCCTGGTCGACGTTGGACTTGGTGCCCACCGCGTCCAGCTCCTTTTGTATGTCGTCGCCCCCGCCCCCGACATCTTCCAGCGCACCGGATTCGAGCAGCTCGTCGAGGGCACCCGAGCGCGCCTGCATGTTGGCGATCTTGTCTTGGGCCCGCTGGAGCGCCGCCCCCGAATCGCTGAACGACTTCGAGATGCCCGAGACGCTCTCGTTGACGCTGTTCATGGCCGAGGACGCGGTGTACTGCGCCTTCAGCACCTCCTTCTGCGAACGGAACTGGTTCACCCGCTCCTGCAGCGCCTGGAGGGTGTGGGTCAGCTTGTCTTCCTCCTCGCTCAGCTGTTGGTGCTGGGGCTCCATCCCGTCGATCTGCGCCTGGGCCGTCGCCTTGCGGGCCAGGGCCTCCTTGGCCAGGTCCTCCCGGCCGGCCCCCAGGGCCTGCTTGGCCTGGTCCTGGAGGTGGTCGACCGAGTGCTGCAGCTGCTGTTCTTGCAGCTCGAGCTGCTTGCGGGACGCCGCGATGTCGACGAGAGACCGCTTCACCGCGGTGATCTGCTCGAGCATCTTCTCGTAGGAGAGGTCGAGCATCTCGTCGGGCTTCTCCGCCGAGTCGAGCGCCTTGTTGGCCTTTGCCTCGATGATTTCGTGCGCTCTTTGGAACAGTCCCATCGGTCCTCCTCTGAGCCGGGTCCCGGTCCGGTCAACCCGAAACCTACCGCCCCATTCGAAAGCTGTCGGCACGCCTCGTCGGGCGCCACTCACCGGGGACGAGAGTGGGGCTCGGTAGGCTGGCGTGGCGGGCCTCGGCCCCAGTAGCTCAGGGGATAGAGCGTCGGTTTCCTAAACCGTGCGTCGCAGGTTCGAATCCTGCCTGGGGCGCCTCTTCACGGGCGCAATGGTGATGTATCAGGCGTCGTGGACGCCCCGATCAGGCGGCGGCCGGCGCCTCTGGCCGGGATCGACCTTGCAACGACCGATCGGTGGACCCGGGACCTACTCCGTCGTCCGTCGCTTGAAGATCTGTGATGCCAACGGGGCGGCCAAGGCCAAGATCAGCACGGACCAGATCAATGCGGCTTCCACGGGATGTTGCATGGGCCACGCGTGAATGGCGCCGGAGGGGTTCGGATTGCCCCACAGGTGGCGGGCACCGGCGGTCACCGCGCTGACCGGGTTCCAGTTGGCCACCGCCTGGAGCCACCCAGGCATGTGTTGGGTGGGGATCATGGTGTTCGAGACGAAGGCCAACGGGAACAGAACGATGAAACCAAATGACGCGGCCGACTCGGGGCTCTTGCTGTTCAGCCCCACACATGCCGCGATCCACGACAGCGAGTAGGCAAAGAACAGCACGAGGAAAAAGCCCCCGATCACCGGCAGGACCCCGGCCTCGGGCCGCCACCCGACCACGAGCCCGGTCACTGCCACGATGAGGGCGCACAGCATCGCCGTCATGAGATCGGCGATGGAGCGTCCCACCAGCACCGCGGCCCGCCACACCGGCAAGGTGCGAAAGCGGTCGATCATGCCCTCGTTCAGGTCGGTGCTCAGCCCCACCGCGGTACCCATGGTCGAGGTCACCAGGTTCAAAGAGAGCAGTCCGGCCAGGACGAAGTCCTTGTAGTTGCCGCCGTCGGGGATCGGGATGCCGCCGCCGAAGATAAAGATGAACAGCACCGTGAACAGGACGGGCTGGATGGTCACATCGGAGAGCTGCGTCGGCTCCCGTGAGATGTGCACGAGATTGCGCCGGGTCATCGCCCACACGTCCAGGACGCGACTCCACACGGCCCGAGGAGCTCTCCGGGGCACCGGAATTGCAGCCCGCCCGGACGGCAGTGTCGTCAGACTCGTCATGTGTGGGCCCCTTGGAGCTCGGACGGATTCGATCCCGTGCCGGCACCCGCGGTCCCGTCGATCTCAGCGTCGTCCTCCGCGATGTGCCCGCCGGTGAGCGAGAAGAACACGTCGTCGAGCGAGGGCTGACGCACCTCGATGTTGTCCACCAGCACTCCCGCCTCATCGAGCGCGCGCACGACGGAAGTGGCAAACCCCGGTGAGCTGTCGACCGCGGCGCTGAGGTGCCGACCGTCGTCGCTGACATGGATCCGCCCGGTGACCAGCGGCGCCAGCGCCGAGACGGCCTCGGCATGAGCCGCTGGGAGCGTCACCTCCAGATGGGCGCTTCGGCTCGCCTCCTTCAACTCCTGGGGCGTCCCGTCGGCGATGACCCGACCGTGGTCGATGACGACGATCTGGTTGGCCAGGGTGTCCGCTTCGTCGAGGTACTGCGTCGTCAACAGCACGGTGACGCCATCACGGAGCAGCTCGCGGATGGCGTCCCACACCGCCTGGCGGCTCGTTGGGTCGAGTCCCGTCGTCGGTTCGTCCAAGAACAGCACCGGGGGCCGAGCCATCAGGCTGGCCGCCAGGTCCAGTCGCCGGCGCATGCCACCCGAATAACCCTTCAACACTCGGTCGGCGGCGTCGCTCAGGTCGAACAGCGCCAGCAGTTCGGTCGCCCGGGCCCGGGAGGCCGAGCGTCCCATGTCGCTGAGTTCCCCGACCAGCACCAGGTTCTGGCGGCCGGTCAGGAGTCCGTCCAACGTGGCGTCCTGGGCGGCCACGCCGATGTGCCGCCGTACCTCGGCGGGGTGCGCGACCACGTCGATCCCGGCGACCGTCCCGCGGCCGGCATCGGGCCGGGCCAGGGTGGTGAGGATTCGGACTGCGGTCGTCTTGCCGGCACCGTTTGGCCCAAGCAGACCCAAAATGGTGCCGACCGGCACCGAGAAGTCCACGCCGTCCAGGGCCAGGGTCTCGCCGTAGCGCTTGACCAGGCCCTCGGCCTCGATCATGAGTTCGCCATCGGCCATCCGTTGCGTCCTTACCTGCCGGTTAGTATGCTGCTTACTAGTCGTATGGTAAGTGGGTATCTTACCTGCCGTCAAGTAAGGAGAGCACAGCCCACCGTGACACAGGCGACAAGCCACACCGGGGCAGTCAAGGCCCACCAGCCGGCAGAACCCGATGTGGGCGAAGCGCCGGAGGCACCCTCGACCAGGGAACGCATCCTCAATGTGGCCCTCGATCTGTTCACCGAGAAGGGCTTCGACGGTGCCTCGCTACGGGAGGTCGCAGAGCGGCTGGGTGTGACCAAGGCGGCGATCTATTACCACTTCGCCTCCAAGGACGACATCTTGATGGCGCTCCACATGCGGCTCCACGAGTTCGGGAAGGACGCCCTCAGCCAGATGACCGAGGGGCCCGTCACCCTCGAGCGGTGGGGCAAGTTGCTTGACGAGATCCTTGGCCAAATGCTGGCCCAGCGGAAGCTTTTTCTCCTCCACGAACGGAATCAGGCGGCCCTGGAAAAGCTGCACCGGGAGGTCCACGACGCCGAGCACGAGGACATCCAGGACAAGTTCCATCGGGTGCTCGCCGATCCCCGGGTGCTCGTGCGAGACCGAGTGCGGATGGCCGGCTCCTTCGGGGCCGTCTTCGCGGCCCTCTTCATGTCCGGCGATGCCTTCGAGGGAACGTCCAATCAGGAATTGGGCGACCTGGTCCGCCAAACCGTGCGCGACATCCTCGTCTGACGGCTGAGACCAACTGCTCCAGAGCGTGGAGCGACCAACGGAAGATCTACTTGGTTTCCCAACCCTTCCGGGCCTGCTTCTGAGAGGCCTGCTTCTCGTTCTTCGCCGCGCGCTTCTCTTTGACCGAACGACCAGGCTTCTTGGCTTCGCCGGTTGGTTTGGACTTGGTGGCCATGGGATGAGTCTACGAAGGTGGCCCGCCGGCCGCTCGGCGCTGGGTGCGGGATCCGCCTAGACCAGTTGGGTCCTCGGCACCGAAGAAAGGTGCCCATCTCGACGAAGTTCGACGACGGCCGGGACGGGATCGGGATCGGCAAAGAGCCCTTCGTCGGCGTAGTCGGCCGGCCGGCCGGTCGGATCCACGACCCAGCAGGACGCCTCGAGGGCGATCCCGTTCGGGTCGGTGAAGTAGACCGACCGCAAGAAGCCGTGGTCGACCACGTCGGTGACCTCGCTCCCGGCCGCCTTCAGCCGGCTTCGGAGATTGAGCAGCGCGTCCTCATCGGGGAGATTGAACGACACGTGGTCGAATTGGATCGCGCGGGGGTCGGGGACACCGGCCGGCTTGGCGAACGCCTCCACCGGGTGATCCGTGTACTCGAAGAAGGCGATGGTGTTCTCGGCCCCGAGCTCGAAGAAGTAGTGGCGGAAGTGCCCCGGGGCAGCCAGGTCGGCCACCAGCCGGGCGCCGAGCACCCCGTGGTAGAAGCGCACCGTCGCATCCATGTCGTTGGTGATGAGGGCGAGGTGGTTGATCCCTCGCCACCGGGGTGCCTCTTCCTCCGAGCCGTTCGTCAGGTGCTCACGTTCCGTTGCCATAAGCCCAGCCTACCGGGGCCGGCTCGAATTGAGAACGGCGACGTACCCGACCCGGGGAGGTCAAGACCCCAAAACCCGGTCGATCTCCGAGTCGCAGGGCCCCCCGTGGGTGGTCAGACTGTCAGGTGGTCGGCGGCCCCACACTTCGGGTCCGGAACCGCCGAAGTGCGAAGTGTGGGTCGAAGAAGGTGGGTGTGCGATGAGCGATGCCAACGCAGAGGGGGGAGCGCTCTCGGCGCTCCTGCAAGAGACGCGTCGATTTCCACCGCCGGCCGGTTTCGTGGCCAACGCCGTGGCGGGCCCCGACGTCTACGACGCCGCCAAGGCCGACCCGGTGGCGTGGTGGGCCGAGCAGGCCCAGCGGCTGCGGTGGGAGGAGCCGTGGACCCAGGTCTTGGATTGGGAGGTCCCGTTCGCGCGCTGGTTCGTCGGAGGCCGACTCAACGCCTCGGTGAACTGCGTGGACCGGCACGTCGCGGCGGGCTTGGGGGATCGGGTGGCGTTCCACTGGGTGGGCGAACCCGAGGGCGACACCCGGACCATCACCTACCGGGACCTGTTGGAGATGGTGTCCCAAGCGGCCAACGCCCTCGCCGAGATTGGCGTGCACGCGGGCGACCGGGTCGCGATCTACATGCCGATGATTCCCGAGGCGGTCGTGGCGATGCTGGCCTGCGCGCGCCTGGGTGCTCCCCACTCGGTCATCTTCGGAGGCTTCTCGGCCGAGGCGCTGTCCGGCCGGATCCTCGACGCCGACGCGCGGGTCGTGATCACCGCCGACGGAGGCTTTCGCAGGGGTGCGGTGTCGGCGCTCAAGGTGAACGTGGATGAGGCGCTCCTGCAGTGCCCCGACGTCCGCAACGTGCTGGTCGTCCGGCGCACCGGCCAGGACGTCGACTGGGAGGACGGACGCGACGTCTGGTGGCACGAGCTGGTCGACCGCCAGAGCACCACCCATGTCCCCGAGGCGTTCGACGCCGAGCAGCCGCTGTACATCATGTACACCAGCGGCACGACGGCCAAGCCCAAGGGCATTCTGCACACGACGGGCGGCTATCTCACCCACGTCAGCACGACACACCGCCTGGTGTTCGACGTGAAGCCGGACAAGGACGTCTTTTGGACCGCCGCCGACATCGGCTGGGTGACCGGGCACAGCTACATCGTGTACGGGCCCCTGGCCAACGCCACCACCTCGGTCATGTACGAGGGCACCCCGGACGCCGGCGGGCGCGATCGATGGTGGCGCATCATCGAGGACCACAAGGTGTCCATCCTGTACACCGCGCCGACAACGATCCGCACGTTGATGAAGTGGGGCGAGGAGCACCTGGCCGGTCACGATCTCTCCAGCCTGCGCCTGCTCGGTTCGGTCGGTGAACCGATCAACCCCGAGGCATGGATGTGGTACCGGACCCACGTCGGGGGGGACCGATGCCCGATCGTCGATACCTGGTGGCAGACCGAGACCGGGGGAGTGATGATCACCCCGCTGCCCGGGGTCACCACCACCAAGCCGGGCGCGGCGATGACCCCGTTCCCCGGGGTGGGCGTCGACGTCGTCGACAACGACGGCGAGTCGGTGGGCAACGGGCAGGGCGGCTATCTCGTGCTCACCGATCCGTGGCCGGGCATGCTGCGGGGCATCTGGGGCGACCCGGAGCGCTATCGGGAGACCTACTGGTCGCGGTTCCCCGGCCGGTACTTCGCCGGAGACGGGGCCAAGCGAGACGACGACGGCGACCTGTGGCTGCTCGGCCGGATCGACGACGTCATGAACGTGTCGGGGCACCGGATCTCGACCACCGAGATCGAGCACGCGTTGGTGGGGCACCCGGCGGTGGTCGAGGCGGCGGTCGTCGGTGCCTCCGACGACACCACCGGACAGGCGGTGGTGGCCTTCGTCACGGTGAAGGGGGAGGGGGTCGAGGGCGAGGCGGGCCGACGGCTGGTCGACGAGCTCCGGGCCCATGTGGCCAAGGTGATCGGTCCGATCGCCAAGCCGCGGCAGATCCTGCTCACCCCCGAGCTCCCCAAGACCAGGTCCGGAAAGATCATGCGTCGCCTGCTCCGCGACGTGGCCGAGCACCGGGAGCTGGGGGATGTGACCACCCTCATGGACCCGACCGTCGTGAACATGATCGACACCCAGATGCGGGAGTCGGCGGGAGACGACGAGGACGCCTGAAGGGTTTCCGTCCTCTTCGGGACGGGCGAAAACCACCACCACCGGTGCTTCTCTTTGGCGCGCCCTTGCAACTACTAGGTATGTATGTAATCATGTAATCCATGCAAGAACCAATGAACTGGCAAGGTCGGCGTGGTCCCCGACGGGGCGGCCGATTCGGTCCCGGTCCCTGGGGGCCCGGACAACGACGTGGCCGCGGACGCCGCGGTGCCGAGGAAAGAACGACCGGAGAGCAGCGACAGCGCATCGGCGCCTGGGTGCTCGGCCGGGTGCCGAGCGACTGGTACATCGAGGCCCCGCAGGTGTCGGTGGACGCCGACGAGATCCTGATCGTCGGTCGGTTGGCCACGGTGGAGCTGCCCGCGGGGGCGTCCCCCGAGGACCGGGCGACCGCCGAGTCGGCCCGGATCGGCGGGCATCGCGAGGACACGAGGGACCAGCGGGTCAGGATCGCCCAGGAGGCCGAGGAGCAGTTCGGCCGGATCGTCTCGTGGGGTGCCCGATGCGGGGACTCGCTCGAGGTGTTCACCTCGGCGAGCGTGCCCGTCATGACCCGCCTGCGGATGCCCGAGCGCCACGTGCTCGACACGTTGCTCGACGCCGGGGTGGCCCGGAGCAGGAGCGAGGCGTTGGCCTGGTGCGTGCGCCTGGTGGCCACCAACGAAGAGGGGTGGATCAGCGAGCTGCGAGACGCGTTCGCCCACGTCGAAGACGTGCGTTCCCGGGGGCCGGCCCCGGAGGGTTGAGGTTGGTTCCCTCCTCGACCGGCGCGAGCTCGGTCGCCGGGGCACACTGGTGCCACGGAAACCCGCTGGCGCGGACAGGAGGTGGCCGATGGCCCACTACCACGAGGTCCTCGACGAGGCACGCGGCCCCTACCAGGAGCTGCAGGAGGCCATCCCACGGGTCGCGCTCGGCTACTCCGAGCTGCACAAGGCCGCCATGGGGGAGGGCGATCTCTCGGCCAAGGCGAAGGAGCTCATCGCGTTGGCCATCTCGATCACCCGGGAGTGTGAAGGCTGCATCGCCGCCCACGCACGGGGAGCGGCCCGACGTGGGGCAACCGCTGCCGAGGTCGCCGAGATGATCGGCGTGACCATCATGATGAACGGCGGACCCGGGACCGTGTGGGGTCCCCGGGCCCTGGCGGCCTTCCACGAATTCGCCGACCACTGAGGCGTTCCGGCTCCCCGGTGCACGGAGGGGTCCAACTTCACGGCAAGATGGAGCAGAGCCGGCCGGTCTGATTGGCCGCTCAAGAGACCCATACCGAGCGAGAAAAGGACATCGAGGACCCCATGGACGAGCCGACCACCAGCAGCGAGGGAGCGGACACCGCCCCGCTGGATGACACCGTCCGGGCTCAGCGGCTGGCCGAACTCCAGGCCTTGATCGATCTCATGCGGCCGGCCGTGCAGGCCGACGGCGGGGATCTGGTGTTGGTCAATGCCGACGTGGTGGCCGGGGTGGTCGAGGTCGAGCTGGCCGGTGCCTGCAGCTCGTGCGCGATCAGTTCGGCCACGCTGCAAGGTGGGGTGGAGCGGATCATGCGCGACCGGCTGCCGTGGGTCACCGAGGTGATTGGTGGCCTCGACGATTCGATGGACGACTTCGAGAGCGCCGCGATGGGCCGGGGAGCGTACGTCCCGAGGATCTGAGCTTCAGGCCACCAGGGCGTCGGGGTCGATCGGCCCGTAGCGCACCAGCGGTTCGAACTGGTCGAGGACCGTCCGGTCCTCGTTCAACAAACCCCGAAGTGGCTGTTCGGCCAGCCTTCTCGTGACGAAGCGACGGGCCACGGCCGCCTTACGCGCGTCGCCGGCGTGGTCGAGGGACCAGGCCGCCTCCTCCACCAAGAGCGCGGCCTCGGTGGTGTCGGCGAGGAGCTCGGCCATCCGACGCGACTGGAGAAGGGCCAGGTCCTCGGGGGCCGCGCCGAGCACATCGATGGCCGCCCACGCGTCCTTGCGGGTCCGGGCGATCACGTCGACGCTGGAGGAGAGCACCGGGTGCCCGGCAGCCGCGTCGAGGGCGCGATCGATGCGGTTCCCGAGTGCCAGGTGGGCCTGCTCGCCCCGCATGGCCCGGCGGACGTCGATGGCCAGGATGTTCTCGGTCCCCTCCCAGATCGTGTGGCACTGGGCGTCCCTCAGCTGACGGGCGATCGGCCAGTCGTGCATGTAGCCGTTGCCACCGAAGATCTCGAGCGCCTTGGAGGCCGACCACAGCGCGACCCGGGTGCTGCGCATCTTGGCCAGCGGAATGAGGATCCGGCGGACCAGGCGGCCCTCCTCCTGATCGGTGGCGCCACGGAGCGCGCCCGCGCACTCAAAGGTGATGGCCATCCCGGCTTCGAGGTCAACCACCAGATCGACCAGGGTCTCGCGCACCAGCGGGTACCGGTCGATGCGCTGGCCCCACTGGGTCCGCCGGGCCGCGTAGATGGCCGCGTCGAGGAACGACCGCCGGTGGATCCCGAGCCCCATGAGGGCGACCCCGAACCGGCTCGAGTTGACCATCTCCATCATCCGATTGATGCCCCGGCCGTCGCGAGCGGCCCCGGGGTCGGCCGTTTCGGGGTTGCCCCCGGCCAACCAGGCCCGCGCCCCCTCGAGGTGCACCTCTCCGGTCGGGACGCCGACCGTCCCCAGCTTGGGCTTGAGACGCTTGATGTTGAACCCGTTGGGGGAGCCGTCGGGCTGGCGGCTCGGCACGATGAAAGTGGCCAGTCCTCGCGTCCCCTCGGGCGCGCCCTCGGGACGGGCCAGCACGATGAACACGTCGGCGTCCACGTTGGAGCAGAAGTGCTTGTCTCCGAACAGCAACCACTCGCCGCCGTCGGCGACCGCTCGGGTGCTGTTGGCGCCGACGTCGCTCCCGCCCTGGCGCTCGGTCAGGAACATCCCGCCCTCCCAGGCCTCGTCCGGGTCGAGGCTGTTGAGGCGGGAGACGAACTGGTCACGGATCGACAGCGGTGCGTACCGTTCGACGATGTCGGCGGCGCCACCGGTCATCCCGAGCGCGCAATAGGCGGCCGTCTCGCACTGGCTCAACAGGTAGGCACGGGCCGCGGTCACCACCGCCGGCACCGACCGACCGGCGTGGTGGGCCAGCCCGACGAACCCGGTGCGGACGAGGTCGGCCTTGTTGGCGGTCCAGTTGGGGTGGTGGGCCACCTCGCCGACGTCGTAGCCCCATCGGTCGTAGCGGTTGAGGACCGGCCCGTGGGCGTCGGTCACCTCGGCCCGGGCCGCCAGCACGGTGCCGACCAGCTCCCCGTACTCGGCCACGTGCTCCTCGGCGAACTTGCGGTCGTCGGGGTCGGGCAGGTGCCGGTCCAAGAGGAAGGACAGGTTGGGGTCGAGCGCGTACCAGTCCTGGCCGATCGCTTGGTCGTACTGCGCGTAGTCGGCAAGCATGTGCTCACGCTACGCCTCCGAGAGCGGAGTTCGGGGCCGACACGACGGGGGCCGGTACCATAAGGGCGCACACCGGAGGGCGCCGTTCCCTACTGGGTGCCCCTTTCTGTCCGGTTCCTATCTGGCGGTCCCTCGGGCCGCCAGTTGCCCGCCGAGGGCCAGAGCGTGAGGAGGTGTGTCGATGCGCCGAGACGAACCTCCTAGACGCACCGTGACATCTCGGCGCCCCAGCGTCAGGTGATCTGGCCCCGGTAGAACCGGCCGAGATTCACCGCTGCCGTTCTGGCGACGAGCCGTAGGCAAGTCGCGCGCGTCGGCGCGCCTCGATCTCGGGAATCGATGGGAGGCATCATGGCGACATCCGGCGACACCCCCGGTACTCCTCAGCCCGACCACGGCGAACCCGCGCGCCGAGGTCCGGCCCGACGGGCCATCAGTAGGGTCCAACCCCGACCGAGCCGCCGCCGGCGGACGCGCCAGATCCTCGCATCGCGGGGCGTCTTCGACTCAATCGTGTCGTTGGTAGGGCTGATCGGCCGGCCCGTTCGCAACCAGGCCGGTCAGGAGATCGGCCGGCTGGTCGACGTGTTGGCCCGCTTGTCCGACGGTCAGACCTATCCGCCGGTCAGCGGCCTGGTGATCCGGGTCGGTCGGCGCCTGACGTTCGTCGACGCCAGTGTGATCGCCACCCTCGAGCGCCGTCAGGTGCTGCTTCGCACCGCACGGCTCGATCTGACCGAGTTCACCCGACGCGAGGGCGAGGTGATGCTGGGCAAGGACGTGCTGGACCACCAGATGGTCGACGTCGACGGCGTCCAGGTGATCCGTGCTGCCGACCTGTACTTGGCCGAGGCGATCGGCCGGGTGCGGCTGGTCGGCGTCGATGTCAGCGCTCGCACGTTGCTCAGGCGTCTCGGTCCCAGCCGCCTCTGGGCGCACCCGACACCCGAGCGGGTCATCGACTGGGCGGCCATCCAGCCGTTCGGTGATTCCGAGTCGGGCGCACCCGAGGTGCGCCTGCGCACGACCCATGAGGGGTTGCACCGCCTGCGGCCCGGTGAGCTGGCCGACCTCTTGGAGGACCTGCGCCGAGACGAGCGACGCAAGTTGCTGTCCGTGCTGAGCCCTGATGAAGCCGCTGACGCGTTGGAGGAGATGGAGCCGGACGAGCTGGCCTCGCTGCTTCGCGAAGCCGACCAGGCCACCGCGTCGCGGCTCCTCGCGTCGATGGAGCCCGACGAGGCGGTGGAAGCGCTCAGAGACCTCCCGGTTGCGCACCGTCGATCGCTCTTGGAACGCATGCCGCCAGAGATAGCGGCACGTCTGGCCGCGCTCCTCGGCTACCCGGAAGACACCGCCGGCGGCTTCATGACCACAACGATCGTGCTGGCCGGCATCGACGACACCGTGGCCGACGTCGTCGATCGACTGATCGAGGCGCGCGACCACGACGCCGACATCGACGCAGTTGCGGTGGTGGACAGCCGTGGGGGACTCGTGGGCGACCTCCCGTTGCTCGACCTGCTGATCGCGCTCCGCCAGCGTCACGACGTGCCCGTTGGGGTGCTGGTGGGCGACGAGGACCCGGTCACCGTAAGTGCGGACACGCCGGCCGACGAGGTGGCCAAGCTGCTGGTCGAGGCGCGCCGGCTCTCGCTGGTCGTCGTCGAGGACGAGCGACCGATCGGGCGGATCCTGGCCGACGACGTATTGGATGCCCTGGTTCCGACCAGCGGCCGATTCCGGTTCCCGCGCCTGTTGCAATGAAGCGCGGTCGTCGGCTCTGGCTGTACGCCGCCGCGGCAGGTCCGGGGTTCATTGCCGCGGCCGCGGGCAATGACGCCGGCGGCGTCGCGACCTATTCGTCGGCCGGGGCGCAGTTCGTCTATCGGACGCTGTTTCTCATGGTGCTGATCGGGATCGCGTACACAGTGGTCCAAGAGATGGTGGCGCGGTTGGCCGCCCACACCGGCAAGGGCCTGGTCGCCCTCATCCGCGAGGAGTTCTCGCTACGGCTGACCGCGTTCGGGGTCGTCTGCTTCGGGGTGGCCAACGTCGGGCTCGTGGTCACCGAGTTCGCCGGCATCAGCACGGCCCTCAGCCTGTTCGGCGTGTCCCGATATGTGTCGGTGCCCATCGCGGCCGTGGCCATATGGGCGCTCGTGCTGTTCGGCTCGTACCGATACGCCGAACGGGTGTTCTTGGTGTTGACGCTGGTGTTCATCGCGTACCCGATCGCGGCGGTCCTGGGTCACCCGGACTGGTCCAAGGTGGCCTCCAACGCGGCCTGGCCGCACTTCATCGCGTCCAAATCGTTCCTGTTGCTCGCGGTGGCCCTCATCGGCACCACGATCACCCCCTACATCCAGCTCTACGAGGGCGGTGCCATCGTCGACAAGGGCATTGGCCCTCACGAGTACAAGTACCAGCGCGTCGACGCGATCTTCGGCGCGATCGCGGCCATTTCCGTCTCGATCACCATCATCGTGGCGGCCGGCGCCGTGCTGGGCGGGACCGGCCCGCTCCAATCGGCCGCCCAGGCCGCCCACGCCTTGCGACCCTTGGCCGGACCGGCCGCCGCGGCGCTCTTTGGGTTGGGCCTGCTCGGCGCCTCGGCCCTGGCGGCGGCGGTGGTGCCGCTCTCCACCTCCTATGCGGTCGCCGAGGCCTTCGGCGTCGAGCGCTCGGTCTCCCGTAACTTCCGCCAGGCCCCGGTCTTCCTCGGGATCTTCAGCGCCCAGATGCTGGTGGGGGCGGCCGTCGTGCTCATTCCAGGCAATCTGATCCACCTCATCGTGAGCACGCAGGTGCTCGAGGGGATCATCACCCCGCTCACCTTGGGGTTCGTGCTTGTCCTGGCCAACCGGCGGTCACTGCTCGGCTCCGCCGCCAACGGCCCGTTGGCCCGATGGCTGGGCGGGATCAGCGTGGTGGCGGTGGGGGCGTTCGCGACGGTCCTGGTCGTGATCACGGTGCTCGGGTGGTTCGGTGTCCACTGAGTCCGACGCCCCCCTCTTGGGCGAACAAAGGTCGTGTTTGCGCCGGGACCTGGGCCGGGGGAGGCTGAGCCCCATGGTCGGGCTGGCCGTGGGGCCTCGGAGATGAAGAGCCCCCGGCGGTTCTGGCGGGAAACCACGGCCTCGGCGGCGCTCAGCAGGCAGATCACGGTCCCCGATCGCGTCCCGGCGAGCCCCCCCGCCCCCGGAGGGTTGCGCATCGCATTCCTCATCTACCGGGGCAACCCGCTGTGCGGGGGCCAGGGCGTCTACACCCGCCACCTGACCCGGGAGCTGGTCGCGCTGGGCCACTCGGTCGAGGTGTTCGCCGGCCAACCGTGGCCCGAGCTCGACCCGGGGGTGGGCTTCACCCCGGTGCCCGGCCTCGACCTCTACCGTGATCCGGACCCGTTCCGGGTGCCCCACCCGAGGGAATTCCACAACACCGAGGACCTCACCGAGTTCGCGGTGATGTGCGCGGCCGGGTTCGGGGAGCCGCTGGCGTTCTCCCGCCGGATCCGCAAGGTCCTGGCCGAACGGGTCGGCGAGTTCGATGTGGTGCACGACAACCAGTGCCTCGGGACCGGGATGCTCGGGCTCATCGACGACGGATGGCGGCTGCTGACCACGTTGCACCATCCGATCACCGTCGACCGCCAGCTGGCCCTCGACCACACCACCAATGCCTGGCAGCGGTTCACCACCCGGCGATGGTTCGGGTTCCTGCGCATGCAGGTCCGGGTGGCCCGCCGGCTTCCGGCCGTCGTCACCGTGTCGGAGTCCTCCCGCCGGGACATCTCGGCCCAGCTCGGCGTGGTGCCCGACCGGGTCAGCGTGGTGCCGGTCGGGGTCGACCACACGGTGTTCGAGCCGATCGAGGGCGTCACGCCGATTCCCGGGCGCCTCATCGTGACCTCGTCGAGCGACGTGCCGCTCAAGGGCCTCGTCCCGCTGCTCGAGGCGGTGGCCAAGCTTCGGACCGAGCGCGACATCGAGCTGGTCGTGATCGGCCGGCCCCGGCCCGGCGGCCGGGTCGACCGGGCGATCGCTCGGCTGGCCCTGGCCGACATCGTGCGGTGCGTCAGCGGGATCAGCGACCGGGAGCTGGCCACCCTCTACGGGGAGGCCGAGGTGGCCGTGGTCCCGTCCCTCTACGAGGGCTTCTCCCTGCCGGCCGTCGAGGCGATGGCCTGCGGGGTTCCCGTCGTGGCCACGACCGGCGGCGCCCTGCCCGAGGTGGTCGGCAACGACGGCGAGACCGGGCTGTTGGTGGCGCCCAACGACCCCGGTGCGCTGGCGGGCGCCATCGGCCGGCTGCTCGACGATCCCGAACTGCGGGCCTGCCTGGGCGCGGCCGGCCGGGAACGGGTGCTGACCCGCTTCACCTGGGCCGTGACCGCCAAGGGGACCGCGGCCTGCTACGAGGCCATGATGGCCGGGCTCCCCCTTCCCGGCGCCCCCCTTCCCGGCGCCCCCGTGCCCGGCGCGGCCCTGCCCGATGCGACCTCCGCCGAGGTCGCCCCGTGCTGACCGCCGACTTCGATCGGTTGGGCGTGCTGGAGGGGGACCGGTTCTTGGATCTCGGCTGCGGCTTCGGCCGCCACGCGTTCGCGGCGGCCCGCCGGGGGGCGTCGGTGGTGGCGCTCGACGCCGGCCGGGACGAGGTCGTCCAGGTGCGATCGGTGCTCGGCGCCATGGTCGAGGCCGGCGAGCTGTCGGCCGACCGGGTGCGGGCGGGGGGCGTGCAGGCAAACGCGCTGGTGCTCCCGTTCGCCGACGCCACCTTCGACCGGATCGTGGCCTCCGAGGTGCTCGAGCACATCCCCGACGACGCGACGGCCATCGCGGAGCTGGTGCGGGTGCTCCGTCCCGGCGGGACCATGGCTGTCACCGTGCCGCGCTGCGGCCCCGAGGTGATCAACTGGCTGCTCTCCGACGCCTATCACAACGTCCCGGGCGGTCACATCCGCATCTACCGGCGCGCTGAGCTAGCCCGTCGGGTGTCGGCGGCCGGGCTGCGGCCGACCGGCGGCCACCACACCCACGGGCTCCACTCGCCCTACTGGTGGCTCCGGTGCCTGGTCGGCCCGGCCAACGACACCAACCGGGCGGTGGCCGCCTACCACCGGTTCTTGGTGTGGGACATCGAGAAGGCCCCCCGGCTGACCAGGACCCTCGAGCGGATCCTCAGTCCCCTGATCGGCAAGAGTCTCGTCTTGTACTTCGAGAAGCCGGCCGCCCGGCCCGTCGTCGGCACCGACGCGATCGTCCGACCGCCCCGCGTGCGTGAGGCCACCGCGGCATGACGGAGCGGTCCATCTCGGTCGCCATACCGGAGGTCGCAGGCGTGCTGTCGGCGTCGGACATCATGGCCAGCGCCCACTCGATCGCGCTGGTCCAGCGGTCCGACGGGATGATCCCGTGGTTCGACGGCGGGCACTGCGACCCCTGGAACCACGTCGAGGCGGCCATGGCCCTCTCGGCATGCGGGCTGTACACCGAGGCCGAGGCCGCGTATGGGTGGCTGGCCGACCGCCAGCTCCCCGGGGGCAGCTGGTTCAACTACTACCTCGACCAAGGGGTGAAGGACCCCCGGCTCGACACCAACGTGTGCGCGTACGTGGCCACCGGGGTCTTGCACCACTTCTTTATCACCGACGACCTCGAGCAGCTGTCGCGGTGCTGGCCGATGGTCGAGGCGGCCATCGACTTCGTGCTGCGCTGGCAACGGGCCGACGGATCGGTGTTCTGGTCGGTCGACGGGTCGGGCCGGCGAGAGTCTTACGCGTTGTTGACCGGGTCCTCGTCGATCTACCACGCGCTGCGCTGCGCGGTGGCCATCGCCGAGCACCTGGGCAAGGACCGGCCCGACTGGGAGCTGGCCGCGGGGCGGCTCGGTCACGCGGTGGCCCATCACGCCCGGTCGTTCGCGCCGAAGGAGGAGTACGCGATGGACTGGTACTACCCGGTCCTCGCGGGCGTCCTGCCCGAACAGGCGGCCCACCACCGCGTCGTGTCGGCGTGGGACCGCTTCGTGATCGAGGGCCTCGGGGTCCGGTGCGTGTCCAGCCAGGACTGGGTGACCGCGGCCGAGACGGCCGAATGCGTGATCGCCCTCGACGCGCTCGGCCTCGACCAGGTGGCCCGCGAGCTCTTCGCGGCCGTACAGGGCCTCCGGCTCGCCGACGGCTCGTACTGGACCGGGATGGTCTACCCCGAGGAGCTGACCTTTCCGGCGGCCGAGCGGACCACCTACACGGCGGCCGCCATGGTGCTGGCCGCCGACGCGCTGAGCGGGGCCACCCCGGCCTCGGGGTTGTTCCGGGGCGAGGGGCTGCCGGCCCCGATCGACCTGCCCGAGTCCAGCTGCTCGTGGGGCACCGGGGAGTGCTCGGCCCGGCGCCGCCATCCCTGAGCCTTCAGGCGGGGTCCTCGGTCACCCGGCGCAGTACGCGCAGGCTGCCCTGCTCGCCGTCCTCCCGCCAGCGCCCCGAGGCCAGCGCGTCGCGCCACAGCTCGTAGGGGGGGCGGCCGCCGTCGGCCGGATCGGGGAACACGTCGTGGATGGCCAGCCATCCGCCGACGGCCACATGGCGGGCCCAGCCCCGGTAGTCGGCCCACGCCGGCGCGTCGCCGTGGCCGCCGTCGATGAAGCAGAAGGCGAGCGGGGTCGACCAGGTGGCGGCGACGGTGGGGGAGTCGCCGACCACCCCGACCACGCTGGCCTCCAGACCGGCCGCGGCCACGGTGCGCCGCCAGTGGGGCAGCGTGTCGAGGCGGCCGTCGGCCGGGTCGACCAGGTCGGGGTCGTGGTGCTCCCAGCCGGACTGGTTCTCCTCCGAACCGTGGTGGTGGTCGACGCTGAAGAGCACCGCGCCGCTGCGCTCGGCCGCCGCGCCCAGGTAGACGGTCGACTTGCCGCACCAGGCGCCGACCTCGACGAAGACCGGCCGCGGCGACCCCTCGGCCGGCCCGAAGCTCCGCCCGGCCCGCAGCGCCGCCCCCAGCAGGGCCGCCCCCTCGTCATCGGGCATGAACCCGCGCACCGAGCGGGCCAGGGCGACGAGCTCGTCGGTGCGCCGGTCGGCGTCGTCCCGGGCCATCAGCCGACCAGGGTGGAGATGGAGTAGGCGCAGAAGCCGAGCAGGGCCACCCCACCGACGCGACGGATGATCGACAGCGGGACCACCTCGATGAGCAGCCGTCCGGAGAACGCCCCGATCGCCGCCACCCCGGCCAGGGCCAGGAACCCGCCCACGTACACCGACGCGGGGGCCTTGTACCGGGCCTCCAGGTTGACGATCAGCACCTGGGTCAGGTCGCCGAACTCACCGATGCCGATCACCCCGAAGGCGCCGAGGGCCACCCGCCACGGCGGGGTCTCGGGCAGGCCGACCGCCGCCCGTTCCCCACGGCGCTGCTCGGACTTGTCCGGGACGAACAACAGGTAGATCGCACCCAGACCGAACAACACCGCGATGACGGTCTCGAGCGGGCGGTGCGGGAGCAGGCTTAGGAACCGACCGGCCGCCACCGCCAGCGCCACGTGGAGGGCGAACGCAGTGGTCGAACCCACCCACACCGGCAACGGGCTGCCGCGGCTGCCCATGACGATGTTGGCGATCATCGTCTTGTCGGGCAGCTCGGCGAGCGCGACCAGTCCGAAGACCGTGGCCGCGACGGCCAGGTTCACCTCTGCCCCGGTGCGGCCGGTGGCGCCGGACTAACTCCGCGGCGCCGGCGCGACGCCGGCCAGGGTCGCCGCGAGGCCGTCGCGCTCCCGCTCGACGAAGGCGACGTTGATCCAGAGCCGTTCGAGCGCCTGGTCGACGGTGCGCTGGCCGGAGCGGACCGGGTGGGTCGAGAGGAACTCGGTCACCCGCCGGGCCACCGCCGTGTCGCTGCACATGACGCGCACCCCCTGGAGCATGCGGGCATGGCTGTTGAGTGGGAACCGGCCCAGCGCCTCGTCCCAGTGCTCGGTGAGCCGCTCGAACACCGCCGGCCCGGCGGTCCGGTTGGCCAGCAACCCGACGATCAGGTAGGGGGCGTCCTGGGTCCGGATCTCCCCGAGGGCCAGCTCGAGCGTCCGCTCGGCCAGACCGACGTCGGGGAACGCGGTCAGCGCGCTCAGGTAGCGCTGCTCCTCCTGGGGCGTCGTGGCCTTCTGGTAGCGCGCGTAGAAGGCGTCGTAGTCGCCTGGGCGCAGTTGTTCGGCCACCACGGTGAGCACGGCCGACTCCAGGTTGGAGTCGAGCGGGGCGCCGCCGGCCTGCGCGGCGTCGAAGCGTTTGGCCGCCTCCTCCCGCACGGCCTCGTCCTGCCCGATGGAGCCCAGGGTGGCCAGCAGCACCGAGCGCAGCCCCGGGATCCGCTCGCCCTCCCCGGCCGGCGACTCCCAGCCGAGCGCGGCCGCACGGGGTCCGAGGAGCGCCCGGGTCGCCGCGGCCAGGGTGGGGCGGGCCTCGTCGGTCACGGCCCGGTCGCACAGGCCGAGGGCCCCGGCCACGGTGGAGAAGGTGGCCGGCTCGGGGTCCTGGCCGAGCGCCGCCGCGATGGCGAGGAACGAGGAGAGCGGTGCCCGACCGGAGAGGACCAGGGCCCAGGTGTCGCTGAACAGGTCGGCCCGCTCCAGCGGGCTGAACTGGTCGAGGTGCCCGCCCAGGTGGACGAGATCCCCGTCGTGGTACGCGACCCGGTACACCCCCCACCCGCCGGCGTTGACCACCAGGTGGCCGTCCACCTTCGGCGCGGGTGACGAGGCCTCCTCGAGCAGGACCCGCTCGGTCTGGTCGTCGTCGAGGGAGCGCACCAGCACCGGCACGCTCCACCGCTGGCCGATCGCGCTGTTGTCGGTCGGAGGGCCGTAGGCGAACGGCTCTTGGGTCAGGGTCGACCCGCGCACCGAGACGACCGGATGGCCGCCCTGGAGGATCCAGGTGTCCATGACCGAGCGGACCGGCTTGCCGCTGGCCGACTCGAGGGCGTCCCACAGATCGGCCGTCACCGTGTTGGCATAGGCGTGGGCCGAGAGGTAGCGGCGGACGCCGTCGCGGAACACGTCGGGACCGAGATACTGCTCGAGCATCCGCAGCACGCTGGCGCCCTTTTGATAGGTGAGGACGTCGAACATGCCGTCGGCCTCCTCGGGCGAGCCGACCCGGTACTCGATCGGGCGGGTGCTGTGCAGCCCGTCCACGGCCAGCGCGGCCTCACGCTCGAGGCCGAAGCTGACCCAGCGGTCCCAGCTCGGCCGGAACGCGTCGACGCTCATGATCTCCATGAAGGTGGCGAAGGCCTCGTTGAGCCAGATGCCCTCCCACCAGCGCATGGTCACTAGGTCGCCGAACCACATGTGGGCGAGCTCGTGCGCGACCACGTCGGCCACCCGCTCGAGGTCGGAGCGGGCCGCCGAGGTGTCGTCGACCAACAGCGCGGTCTCCCGGAAGGTGACGCAGCCGAGGTTCTCCATGGCCCCGAACGCGAAGTCGGGGATGGCCACCAGGTCGAGCTTCTCGGCCGGATAGGGGATATTGAAGTAGTCGGAGAAGAAGCGCAGGGCGTGCTCGGCGATGTCGAGGGCGAAGCCGGTCAGCCGGGCCTTGCCGGGGACGTACACCACCCGGACCGGCACCCCGTCGACGTCGCGGGGCTCGGTGGCCTCCAAGGGCCCGACGATGAGGGCGACCAGATACGACGACATGATCATCGTCGGGGCGAAGCGCACCGATCGGCGACCTGCGCCGGCATCGGTCTCCTCGACGATGGGCGAGTTCGAGTACGCGGCCAGCGTCTCGTCGACCACCAGGGTGATCTCGAACACCGCCTTGCGGTCCGGCTCGTCCCAGCACGGGAAGGCCCGCCGGGCGTCGGTCGACTCCATCTGGGTGGTGGCGATGGTCCGTTTGGTCCCGTCGGCATCGACGAAGGTGCTGCGGTAGAAACCGCGCAGCTGGTCGTTCAGGGTGCCCGAGAAGCGGCAGCGCAGCACGGCGTGCCCGGGCGGCGCCGATCGTTGGAGGGAGAACACGGCCCGCTCGGCCTCTTCGTCGAGGCCGACCGTGGCGCCGATGATCGACCCGTCGGCGATCTCAAGGGTGACGTTGTCGATCTCGAGCTCGGCCGCGTTCAACGTGATGTCGTCGACCTCGGTCTCGACGTCGACCTCCACCTCGGCCGAACCGTCGAATCGGGCCGCCTCGATGTCGACGTCGAGGGTGAGTCGGTAGTGGCGCGGGGTGACCGTTCGGGGCAGCCGGAACGGCTCGTCGGGCGCGCCCGTGCCACCGGATTGGCGTACGGAGGTCATGGCGCCCGAGGCTAGCTCGGTCGCCGAGTAGCCTCGGGCGCCATGACCGAGCCCGCCGGGCCGGCGACGTCGACCGGTCG
>Ga0302325_10003354_pt1 | contig 37869 bp, 31 predicted proteins | sample Palsa_T0_2_FD_201948 | JGI IMG/M metagenome (GOLD analysis project Ga0302325, IMG submission 201948) | Peat permafrost microbial communities from Stordalen Mire near Abisko, Sweden - Palsa_T0_2 | ecosystem: Environmental > Terrestrial > Soil > Palsa > Peat permafrost | place: Sweden: Abisko...
CCTTGCGGGGTATACCGGCATAGACGAGCGGCAGGGCGACGTTCTCCGCAGCTGTCAGGCGTGGAAGGAGGTTGAACTGTTGGAAGACGAATCCGATCTCGACGTTACGGACGTCGGCGAGGCTGTCGTCGCTCATCTTGCTTACGTCTTGTCCGTTGAGGATATAGGCGCCCGATGTGGGTGTATCCAGGCATCCCAGGATATTCATGAGGGTGCTTTTTCCCGAGCCTGAGGGCCCCATGAGGGCGACGTATTCATTTTTGAGGATATCCAGGGACACGCCTTTCAGGACGGGCAGGGCCTGTTTGCCCATAAAATAGCTTTTCTGGATCTCTTCGAGATGTATTAAAGCGGTTGCTGTCATTGCGGCTGTTGTCATTACGGCTGTTGTCATTATTTCCGGATGACTTTCGGGACTTCAAAATACCTGCCGTCGGTGGCGGGAGCGGCGGCCAGGGCCTCTTCGCGGCTGATCGATCCCTGGGGAACGTCCTCGCGGAGGACGTTGGTTTCGGAGCTCATGTGCAGGAGGGGTTCGACGCCGGTAGTATCGAGTTCGCCGAGTTTTTCCACGAATTGGATCATGCGCTGCAGGTCATGCTTAATTGCTTCTTTTTCAGCGGTATTGAATTCCAGACGTGCCAAGCCGGTCAGTTTGTCGATCAATGCATCATTGACTTCCATGCAAGTGCTTTGGGACAAAAATAGCTATCTTCGCGCTTCTTATGGAAAAAAAGAAGGAAATCGTCATGAGCGGTATCCGGCCGACGGGGTTTCTGCACCTGGGGAACTATTTTGGTGCGGTGCGTAATTATGTGCGGATGCAGGAGGAGTATAACTGCTTTTTTATGGTAGCCGATCTGCATGCGCTGACCACGTTAAAGGATACGAAGGAACTGAGGGGGCATGTGCGGCGGGTGATGGCGGAGAATATTGCCTGTGGGCTTGATCCGGATAAGGTAGCGTTCTATTGTCAGAGTCACATACCGGAGACGACGGAGTTGTATCTTTATTTGAACATGCTGGCATATGTGGGGGAATTGGAGAAGACGCCTACCTTCAAGGACAAGGTGCGGTTGCAGCCGCAGAATGTGAATGCGGGTTTGCTGACGTATCCGGTGTTGCAGGCGGCGGATATCCTGTTGCACCGGGCGGCGCTTGTTCCGGTGGGTAAGGACCAGGAGCAGCATTTGGAGATTGCGCGGAATTTCTCCAATCGGTTCAACCAGCGGTATGGGGAGGTTTTTCCGGAGCCTTATGCGTTCAATTTTGGGGAAGCGCTGGCGCGGGTGCCGAGTCTGGATGGTGCCGGGAAGATGAGCAAGAGTGAGAATCAGATGGCTACTTTATATTTGTCGGACGATGACGATACGATCAGGAAGAAGGTGATGAAGGCCAAAACGGAAAGCGGCAGCGGCGGTGAAATGCCGGAATCCATTGCCAATCTTTTCCAGCTTTTGCGTTTGGTAGCCGGGGAAGATGTGGTTGCGGCATTTAAAGTGGACTATGTGGCGGGAACGATCCGTTATGGGGATATGAAAAAGGTGCTGGCGGATGGGATGATCGCCTTTATCCGGCCCATCCGGGAGCGGGCGGAGGCGATTCAGAACGATGACGCTTACCTGCGGCGGATCATGGAGCAGGGGGCTATCAAGGCCAGGGCCAGTGCGCAGGTGACGATAGGGCTGGCGCAGGAGGCCATTGGGTTGAAGTACTATTGACAATTAGTGAACGCTACTAACTATGACCAAGAATAAGAAGCCAAAGCACATCGCCGTCGCGGGCAATATAGGCGCCGGAAAGACCACGCTCACGGAGATGTTGAGCAAGCATTATCGTTGGATACCGCAGTTTGAGGATGTGGACCACAATCCTTATCTGAACGATTTCTATGAGGATATGCCGCGATGGAGTTTTAATCTGCAGATCTTTTTTTTGAACAACAGGTTGAACCAGTTGCTGGAGATACATGCGGGGACGGAGACGGTGATCCAGGACAGGACGATCTATGAGGATGCGCATATTTTTGCGCCTAACCTGCATGAGATGGGGTTGATGAGCAAGCGGGACTACAACAACTATTTTCAGTTCTTTCAGACGCTGAAGCGGATGGTGCAGCCGCCGGACCTGCTGATCTACCTGCATGCGTCGGTGCCGACACTGGTGGCGCAGATCCAGAAGCGGGGGCGGGAATATGAAGAGAATATCCGGCTGGACTATCTGAAAAGGTTAAACGACTATTACAGTAAGTGGATCGATGGATATAAGGAGGGGCCGTTGCTGATCGTGGATATCGATAAGAATAAGTTTCCTGAGAATGAAGAGCATTTGGGGGAGATCATAACGAGGATCGATTCGCAATTGTATGGGCTGTTTTAGCGTGTTGTTCCGGGCGGGGCGCGCGGATGGGAGGACGGGAAAAAGAAAACCCCACCAGAGAATGATGGAGTTAGTTTTGGCAAACAATCGAAGACTGTTGAGAGACGGCCAACATAGGCCGCAAAAATGATTGCGCCAAGTTCTGGAATTTCTTCGAATATTTAAAAAATAATTATATTTTTTTTAATTGCCCCCGGGGACCCCGGGGGTTTTTATTTGAGGGTGGGTGATTTTTTATTGCCTGGGTCCCGGGGGGAGTTATTGGGTGTGGGTGGTGTTTTTAGATGGGGGTCGGTGCTGCCTGCAGGATATCTTCCGTAACGCCCCCTGCGTATTTTCCGAAATTTTTAATAAACAGGTTGGCCAGTTGGTTGGCTATCTCGTCGTAGGCCAACGGATCGGGCCAGGTTTGTCGGGGGTTCAGCAGTGTTTGTGGAATGCCCGGGCAACCGGAAGGTATGCCCATTCCAAAAATGGGATGTGGGGTATAGCTGGCGTGGTCGAGGTCGCCGTTGAGGGCGGCGGTGATCATGGCGCGGGTGTAAGTGAGATCGATACGGCTGCCTTTGCCGTAGCTGCCACCTGTCCAGCCGGTATTGATCATCCACACTTTTACTCCATTGCGGGTTATCTTTTCACCGAGCAGGGCGGCGTAACGGCCGGGGTGCAGGGGGAGGAAGGGGGCGCCGAAGCAGGCGCTGAAAGTGGGTTTCGGCTCGGTGATGCCTGTTTCCGTGCCGGCTATTTTTGCCGTATAGCCTGAGATGAACTGGTACATAGCCTGTCCTGCTGTAAGCCGGGATATGGGCGGAAGGGCGCCATAGGCGTCACAGGTCAGGAAGAAGATGTTTTCGGGGGCCCGGCCGACGGAGGGTTCGATGGCGTTGGGGATATAGTTGAGGGGGTAGGAGACGCGGGTGTTCTCCGTGATGGAGCCGTCGCCGAAATTGATCCGGTTGGTGCCCGGGAAGAAGGTAGTGTTCTCCACGAGTGCGCCGGGTCGGATGGCATGGAAAATACCGGGTTCTTTTTCTTCGCTGAGGTTAATGCATTTGGCGTAGCAGCCGCCTTCGAAATTGAAGATGGAGCTGGTGGTCCAGCCGTGTTCGTCGTCGCCGATCAGCCGGCGGTTTGGGTCGGCACTGAGAGTGGTCTTGCCGGTGCCGCTAAGCCCGAAGAAGAGGGTGGTATCGCCTTTTGGGCCTCTGTTGGCGGATCCGTGCATGCTCAGGACGCCTTCTTCGTGGGGCAGCAGGTAATTGAGTACGGTAAAGACGGCTTTTTTCATCTCTCCGGTGTAGCCTGTCCCGGCGATGAGTATGAGTTTATGGCGGAAGGAGATGACGACGGCGTTGCTGCTGCGGGTGCCGCAATGATCGGGGTCGAGCTGCAGGCTGGGTGAGGACAAGACCTGCCAGTCGGCGCTAAAATTCTCGAGTTCTTCTTCGGTGGGGCGGAGGAACATATTATGGGCGAAGAGATTGGAACTGGCGGTCTCCGTGATGACGCGGATATTCAGCCGAAAGCGGGGGTCGGCGCAGACGGCGCAGTCGCGGACATAGACTTCCGGCATGCGGTTGAGCCGGGTGGTGATGGCGGAAAAGATGCGGTGAAAGAACAATTCGTCTATTGGCTGGTTGAAGTCATTCCAGTGGATGTAGTCTGCCGTTTGGTCGTCGTGTACGATATAGCGGTCTTTTGGGCTGCGGCCTGTGAAGGCGCCGGTGGTGATGACCAGGGCGCCGGTGTCGTTGAGGACGCCTTCCTGGCGGCTAAGGGCGTGTTTGATCAATTGCTGTGGAGGCAATTGGTAATGGAGCGAGTGAGCGAGGCGTAAGCCCAGCCTGACCAGCTGGCTGGCCGGCGAGGAGAAGACAGGCACTGACATGGGGCAATCGTTTATTTGGGGCAAAGCTAAAATTAATTTTTTCTATTAGCAAAGCGAAATAGGGGGGTAAAATTTGATGTTTTTAAATTTTGTGGCGGGTCTATTAAATAGTTGCTAAACTAACAAGTGTTAGTTTGAAGGGAATTTGCTGAAACGGGAGGATTAGTGATCAATACCTAAATTTGCGGACTTATACATTAACAGGCATGAGATATTTTCCTCTTCAACCGGATCTGTTCAAGGAGAACCGGGGGCGGTTTGTGGCGGCGATGGAAGCCCGTTCTATTGCGATCTTTGTGAGCAATGATGAGATGCCGTCGAATGCGGACGCGCATTATCCTTTTCGTCAGAATAGCGATCTTTTCTGGCTTTCCGGTATTTGGCAGGAGGACAGTATGGTGATCCTTTTCCCGGATCATCCTGATCCCAGATACCGGGAGGTGTTGGTGTTGGTGCGGCCGATCGAATTGAAGGAGAAGTGGGATGGGCGGCGGCTGCGGGCGGAGGAGGGGCGGCAGATCTCGGGTATTTCGACGGTCATATGGGAGGATGCGATTGGCAGTCTGCTGCAGGAATGGATACATATGGCCGATAGCATTTACCTGGATTCGAATGAGCATGACCGCCGGAGTGGTCCTATGCCGACGAGAGAATACCGGTATATCAGGGAATTGCAGGAGCGGTATCCGTTGCATGGTTACAGGCGGAGTGCCCGTCTTTTGCAAGTTTTACGGGGTATCAAGACGCCGGCGGAAGTGGGGCTGATGCAGGAAGCGGCTGATATCACCGGGATGGCGTTCCGGCATTTGTTGGGTTTTATCAAACCGGGGGTGATGGAATATGAGATAGAAGCGGAGATATACCGTAGTTTTTTGTCGAGGCGTAGTCCGGGGCCGGCTTACGAGAGCATTATTGCCAGTGGGGACCGGGCGCGGACGCTCCATTATATTGCGAACAACCAGGAATGCCGGGCTGGGGAATTGGTGCTGATGGATTTTGGTGCGCAATATGCGGGGTATAGTGCGGATCTGACGAGGACGGTGCCGGTGAGTGGGAAATTCACCAAGCGGCAGGCGGAAGTCTACAATGCCTGTCTGCATCTGCACAAATATGCCAAGGGGTTGCTGAAGCCGGGGCTGCTTCCGGCGGACTATACGCGTCAATTTGGGGAGGAGGCCGGGAGGGTCTTTGTGCGGATCGGCCTATTAACAGAGGGTGACCTGACAAATCAGGGGCCGGAGAACCTGGCCTATAAGAAGTACATGTATCATGGGGTATCGCATCATTTGGGCATTGACGTGCATGATCTGGGGCCGCGGAACGAGCCGTATCGGGAGGGCATGGTGCTGACGGTGGAGCCGGGCATCTATATCGAGGAGGAAAAAATGGGTATCAGGATCGAGAATGATGTGTGGATCACGGCTGATGGGAACAGGGATCTCATGGAGAAGATACCCATCACGGTGGAGGAGATAGAAGCGGTCATGAACAAATAAATAACTAATTTTCGGGCATGAAAAACATACCTAACCTGTTCACGCTGCTGAATTTGTTCTTTGGGTGCGTGGCGGTCATTCTTATTTTACAAAATGGTATAACCGTCCTGCATTATGCCGATGGGTCGGAATACATTGGAATGCCGGAAAGGATCGGGACTGCTTCTCTTTTTATCGGTTTGGCGGCGCTGGTAGATTTTCTGGATGGGTTGGTAGCACGGCTTTTCAAGGCGGTCTCGCCGTTGGGAAAGCAATTGGATTCGCTGGCAGATGTCGTCAGTTTTGGCGTTGCGCCGGGGATGATCCTGTATCAGTTGTTGCGGTTGAGTTTCTCGGGGCAGGAAGACGGGTTGGATGTGCCGGTATTGTGGTTGTTGCCTGCGTTGATCTTCCCTTGTGCGGCGGCCTACCGGCTGGCGAGATTTAATATCGATGACTCGCAGCAATACGGGTTCAAGGGTGTGCCTACGCCGGCTGCGGGTTTGCTGATCGCTTCGTTGCCACTGATCGCCTGGTATTCGACGAATCCCGTGGTGTTGGCGGCGATCGCCAACAAGTGGGTGTTGTATGGTATCATTCTGTTGGTGGCCTGGTTGATGACCAGCAATCTGCCGTTGATGGCCTTGAAATTCAGTGATTATAGTGTTCGCGGCAACGGGCCTAAGCTTATCCTGTTGGGATTGGCGGTGATCTCGGCGGTCTTTTTGAAGTGGCTGGCGGTGCCGGCGGTGTTCATTTTTTATATTATTGTATCTTTGGTGGCTAAAAATAAAACTACGTAACAATCATGACCTTTTCTGTGTTGGTAAAAGTTATGCCGTTGAAGGAATTGCTCGATCCCCAGGGAAAGGCAGTGATGGGCGGTCTGCAAAATCTTGGTATTCACAGTGTAAGTGATGTCAGGATCGGGAAGAGCATTTCGCTTCAGATAGAGGCCGGTTCTGCGGATGAGGCCAGGCAGATCGCTGAGGAGGCCAGTCGCAAACTATTGGCCAATCCGGTCATGGAATATTTTGAGACAATCGTAAACTAAAGCCTTTTATTTGCTTTACCTAGTTCCTTCTCCCATTGGCAATCTGCAGGATATTACGCTCAGGGCTTTGGAGGTATTGAAGCAAGTCGATGTGATCCTGGCGGAAGACACGCGGATGTCTTCGCGGTTGCTCAATCATTACCAGATCATCAAACCTCTTTCCCCCTACCATCAGCATAATGAGCACCGGGTGTTGCATCATTTGGTGGACCAGCTGTTGCAGGGGAAGAAGATGGCTTTGTTGACGGATGCGGGGACGCCTGGTGTTTCGGACCCGGCTTTTTTGCTGGTGCGCGAGTGCATTAAGGTTGGGGTTACGGTGGAGTGTCTGCCAGGGGCCACGGCTTTTGTGCCGGCATTGGTGGATAGCGGGTTGCCGATGAACCGATTTGTTTTCGAGGGCTTTCTGCCGCTTAAAAAGGGCCGACAGACCTTGTTGAAACAATTGGCCGAGGAAGAGCGCACTATGATCTTTTATGAGTCGCCGATGCGGTTGGTGAAGACGCTGGAGGAGCTGGGTCAATATTTTGGTGCGGGCCGCCGGTGTTGTGTGAGCAGGGAGCTGACGAAGTTATTTGAGGAGAATCGCCGGGGCAGTTTGGAGGAGGTGGGTGCGTATTTTCGGGAAAAGGGGGTGAAGGGGGAGATCGTAATCGTCGTGGAGGGAAAACAATTGTGAATTATAACCTAAATATATTTATTATGAAAAAGACCCTTTATTTGCTGCTTACCTTGGGAAGCATTTTTATGGTGGGACAGGCCAGTGCGCAATTTCGTTCCATTCCTGGCATTGTTACGGATTCCTTTAAAGTGAGGTATCCTACTGCGAAGTCTGTGCGGTGGGCAGATAAGGTTTCGGATTTCCGGGCGACCTTTTTTGTGGATACGAGCAGGTATATTGCGCGGTACAGCAGTGACGGAGGATGGCTTGGCGCAACGAAGCGGATCGGTAAGGATGCGATCCCGTCGGCGGTGAAGGATGGCTTGTCGAAGAGCAAGTATGCGGGTGCGGAGTGGGAGATCAGGGTGGTGACGATGATGTATCTGCCGGGGAGTGTGGTGCAGTACAATATACAGGTGGCTAAGAGCGACCTGGTGAAGAAGAATTTATTGTTCAGCAACGAAGGGCAGTTGCTGAAGGACAACAATACACTGTAAAAGTTATATGATAAAAAGAAGCATTCTTGCTGCGGCGGTCTTGTTGATATTTTGTTTTGGGGCTTCGGCTCAATCTGATCGTTGGCAGCAGCGGGTAAAGTATGCGATGAATGTGGTGATGGATGTGGCTACGAACCGGTTTACCGGCAGTCAGACGCTGAGCTATACCAACAATTCGCCGGACACGCTCTATAAAGTCTTTTATCACCTGTACTGGAATGCTTTTCAGCCGGGGAGCATGATGGACTGGCACAACCGGGAAGCGGGCAAGATCGTTTATTCCTCTGGCCGGCGTGGCGGAGGACAGGACCGGGACTGGGATCCCAGGGTGATGGACAGGATCTTGAACCTAAAGCCGGATGAGATCGGCTATCAGCATGTGCTTTCGCTGACGATGAATGGGGTCGCGCAACAATACAAGGAGCAGGAGACCATTTTAGAAGTGAAGCTGAACAAGCCTATTCTGCCGAGGTCGACGGTCGAGTTTCAAATGCAGTTCGAGGCGCAGGTGCCTTTACAGATCCGTCGGAGCGGGAGGGACAATCCAAAGACGGGGGTTCGGTATTCGATGAGTCAATGGTATCCCAAGCTTTGTGAATATGATTATGAGGGATGGCATCCGACGCCTTATGTGGCACGGGAGTTTTACGGTGTCTGGGGGGACTATGACGTGACGATCTCGATCGACCGGCATTACCTGGTGGCGGGCACAGGGTATCTGGAGAATGCGCAGCAGGTCGGTTTTGGCTATGAGGCGCCGGGGACAAAGGTTATGCGCCCGACTGGGGAGAAGCTGGTCTGGCATTTGGTGGCGCCGAATGTGCATGACTTTATGTGGGCGGCTGATCCCGACTACAAGCATCTTGTGCGACGGGTGCCGAACGGGCCGGTGATCAATGTCGTCTATAAGAACCAAAACAATGACCCGCGTCAGGATACGCTTTGGAACACGCTGGCGGATGCGGCGGTGCTGGTTTTGCCTTTTATGGAGAAGAGCTTTGGCAATTATCCTTACAAGCAATATTCTTTTGTGCATGGCGGGGATGGGGGGATGGAATATCCGATGGCCACGCTGTTAAATGGCCCCAGTCTGGGTGGTGCTTTTCATGAATGGATGCACAGCTGGTATCAGGGAATGCTGGGTACGAATGAGAGCATGTATGCCTGGATGGATGAAGGGTTCACGAGTTATGCCGAGCACCGGGTGACTGCGTTCTATCATCGGGAGATGGTGCGGCTGCATCCGGACGACAAGGGACAGGCTGGCCTGGTTGAAGAGGACAGAACGAAGCTACCGGCCGAACATGCCCAGGCTTACCAGATCTATTTTGGTCTTGTGAAGAGTGGGTTGGAGGAACCGCTGACGACGCATGCCGACCATTTCAATACGAACTATGCGTACGATGTCGGTTCTTACTTCAAAGGTGAGGTCTTCATGAATCAGCTGGGCTATATCGTCGGCGATTCTGTGAGGGACCGGATCCTGCATGAATATTACCGCGAGTGGCGGTTCAAGCATCCCAACGCCAGCGATTTTGTACGGGTAGCCGAGAAGGTCAGTGGTGTTAAATTGGACTGGTATAAGGAGTATTGGATCGGTACCACGAAGACGATCGACTATGGGATCGACAGTTTGTGGGAAGAGGGTGGCAAGACCAAAATCCGGTTGAGGAAGGTGGGGTATATGCCGATGCCGATAGATGTCCAGCTGCAGTACAAGGATGGGAGTAAGGAACTGGCTTATATTCCGCTATACCTGATGTTTGGGGAGAAGCCGGTGGAAGATGCCGGAATCCCAAGGACGGTTTTTGAGCCCTGGAAGTTCACTGATCCGACGTATACGATCCTGTTGAATCATCGGTTGACGGACCTGAAAGTGGTGGAGATCGATGCGACGCAGCGAATGGCCGATGTCGACCGAAAAAATAATAAGTTGGAGTTAAACTGGTAAATGTCATTAAAAAAAGGAGGCCCAATGGCCTCCTTTCCCGGAGCCGGCGAAGCCGGGTCCGGACGTTATAAATGAAAAAGCCGGTCATGCGACCGGCTTTTTCATTAGCAAATTAATTCTTTCAAGTCCGGACAAGGTAAAATGACTAATGGACATTTGATGTAAACAGCCCGATCCAAAGGTAGATGCTCCTGAGGGGCAAAAAAATACCACTAAGTGGTAGTTTTCGTTAACCTCTGCCGTAGAATTTGTTAATGGCTTCCACGCGATTGTTCACATGTAGCTTTTCGTATATGTGATAGACGTGTTTACGTACAGTTTCCTGGCTGATAAAGAGTCTGGCGGCTATTTCTTTGTAGAGCATACCCTGAGCGAGTAGTTCCAAGATCTCATTTTCGCGATTGGAGAGGATGCTGATCGTTTTTGCGGTGGTGGTGTTACTGGTGTCGGGGGATGTGCGGGCCTGAAAGGCGTTGACCACTTTGCGGGCGATCTGGCTGCTCATGGGGGCTCCACCTTCGTGCAGTTCGCGGAGGGAGTCGAGGAGTTTACCCGGCGCGGTTTTCTTGAGGATGTAGCCGTTGGCGCCGGCTTTCAGAGCTTCGAAGATCTTTTCGTCCTCTTCGTAGATGGTACACATCATGAAGAGTATTTCCGGGTTTTGGGGTTTTAGTTGTCTGACGCAGTCAATGCCGCTCTCGCCGTCCCCGAGGTTGATGTCCATGAGGACGACATTGGGTTTTACGAGGGGTATTTTTTGCAGGGCTTCTTCGGCATCGGCAAAGGATCCTGCCAGGGTATAGCCTTCAGCCATCAGGATGATCTGTTCGAGGGCAGAACGGATGTCTTTGTTATCGTCCACAATGCAAACAGAAATTGTCATAAGGCAAAGGTCCGGCGGTTTCGGGAGATAAAAATACCACATAGTGGTAATTTTTAAGTTATTTCCGGGACTGGCAGGCGCCTGGGAGTCAATATGGTAGCGTAACGGGGTTTAGTAGGGAACATGCAGGAGGTATTTTTCCCGGAACTCGTCGAGGGGGAAGAGTTCATGGATCTCCATGATGCGGGGGCGGGTGCCGCTTTCGGAAATTTCGGCGGCCAGGTCGCCTCCTTTGAGGCAGATGAGGCCTGAGGGTGCTCCTGGGGCGGGCTTGCGAAGGAGGGGCTTTGCCCAGGTCCAGAGTTCTTTGAGGGGGGCGACGGCGCGGGAGACGGCGAGGTCGAATTTGCGGTCTTTTATCTCTTCGGCGCGGCTGTGGCGGGTGGTGATATTGGTGAGGCCGGCGGCCTGGCTAACGGCTTCGACGACCTTGAGCTTTTTGCCGATGCTATCGACGAGGTGAAAGCGGCTTTCGGGGAAGAAGATGGCAAGCGGGATGCCGGGGAAACCGCCGCCGGTGCCGATGTCGATGACGTCCGAGCCCGGTTTGATGGGAAAGGCTGCGGCGATGGCGAGGGAGTGGAGGATATGTTTGGTGTACAGGCTATCGATGTCTTTGCGGGAGATGACGTTGATCTTTGCATTCCAGTCCTTATACAAGTTGCCCAGTGCGGTCAGTTGCTGGACCTGCGCCGGGGAGAAGTCCGCAAAATACTGCTGGACTATTTCCAGGCCTTCCGGGGTTTTTTCCATAGTGTTGAAGAGAAGATGATATAGTAGCCAAGCATCCACATATCGAGGAGCCACCACCAGGGGAAGAGGTCTTCTTCGCCAAGCATTTTCATGGATCGTTGAAATGTATAGCCCTGGACGATAAACCGGATGCCGAATATGAGAAGGGCTATTTTCCAGTTGACGAAGAGGCTGGCGACAAATAGCGGGTAGAACAGGAAATGGGTAGCGGAATACAGGCTCAGGAGGAATTTATCGCGGGGCTTATAGTATTTGGCGGTAGTGTAGTGACGGGATTTTTGTCGGAACCATTCCGCGAAAGTTTTTTTGGGTTCGGAGAGCATGAAGGTATCGGGATCTATGACGACGGCGGTATTATCCTTTGTGGCCACTTTATTGATGAAGAGGTCGTCGTCGCCGCCGGCCACGTGGTTGATAGCGGAGAAGCCTTTATTGCGGAAGAAGACGTCTTTTTTGTAAGAGAGGTTTCTGCCGATGCCCATATAGGGCCTGCCTGCCAGGGCGTAGGAAAGATATTGGAGGGCGGTATGAAAGGTATCGAAGCGAATGATCTTGTTGAGGAAGCCGGGGCCTTTTTTGTAGGGACTGTAACCCAGGACGACTTCGATCCCGTTGCGGTAACCGTCCTGCATTTTCTGCATCCAGAATTCGCTGGCCGGCACGCAATCGGCGTCGGTAAGCAATACTATCTCGTACAGGGCTTCTTTGATGCCCATGCTCAAGGGGTATTTTTTTCCGGGGATGCCGATGGCCTCGTGTTCGAGGTTGACGATATGGAGGCCTTTGAAGGTCTTTTTGAATTCGTCGAGGAGGAAGCGGGTGTCGTCCTGACTGTTGTGGTTGACGACGATGACTTCGTGGGAACTGGGGTAGGATTGTACGAGGGAGCCGGGCAGGTGGGTGACCAACCGGGCTGCCTCATCGCGGGCGCAGATGATGACACTTACGGGGTGTTGCTGGGAGTGTTCTTTTGGCAGGGGGGAATAGAAGGCCAGCCTTCTGAAGAACCAACCATAGTAAAACAATTGAACTAAGGTGATCACGCAAAAAACGATAAAAAACAGTTCGAGCCAGGGGAAACTCCAAAACAATTTTGTCATAAGTGTTTGCTAACGGGCGTCTGCCGAACGCCGGCTGGGCGAAAGTACAAATTTTCATTGGTTAGGCGTAACTTGCGGGGCAAAATGGGAGCATTACAATTCGAGGAGGAGGGAAGTTGCCGGGAGTCGGCCGCCCGGGCGGGAAGGATCAGTACCGAGCACGGGGAGATACTGACGCCGATATTCATGCCGGTGGGCACGGTCGGGAGTGTCAAGGCGGTGACCCAACAGCAGCTGAAGACCGATGTGCGCGCGGAGATCATCCTGGGAAACACTTATCATCTTTACTTAAGACCGGGGCTTGAGGTGTTGGAGCGTGCTAAGGGTTTGCACCGGTTTAACGGCTGGGACCGGCCGATATTGACGGACAGTGGCGGCTACCAGGTGTTCTCGTTGTCGGGTACGCGTAAGATAAAGGAGGAGGGGGTTATTTTTCAATCGCATATCGACGGGTCCCGGCATTTGTTCAGCCCGGAAAAAGTAATGGATATACAGCGGTCGATCGGCGGAGACATCGTAATGGCTTTTGACGAATGTCCGCCGTATCCCAGTGAATACGGATATGCGGAGCGGTCTATGCACCTGACACATCGCTGGCTTGACCGGTGCTGGGAGCATTTTCATGTTACACCGGACAAGTATGGGTATACGCAAAATCTTTTTCCCATTGTACAGGGGAGCGTTTTTCCGGATCTTCGCCGGCAGTCCTGTGAATATATTGCTTCGAAGGGGGCGGTGGGAAATGCTATTGGTGGGTTGAGTGTGGGTGAGCCGGAGCAGGAAATGTATGATATCTGTCAGGCCTGTTGTGAGGCTTTGCCGGGGGACAGGCCGAGGTATCTGATGGGGGTGGGCACGCCCTGGAATATCCTGGAATGCATAGCGCTTGGGGTGGATATGTTCGACTGTGTCCTGCCGACGCGAAACGGCAGGAATGCCATGTTATTCACGTCGAAGGGGGTGATCAATATTGACAATAAGAAATGGGAATTCGATCTTAGCCCCATTGACGATGGGATCGACAGTGTTCCCAGTAATTTTTATAGCAAGGCCTATTTGCGGCATCTGATGAAGTCCAAGGAGCTGCTTGGGCTGACGATTGCCAGTGTGCACAATCTTTCCTTTTATCTTCATTTGGTGCGGGAGGCGCGGGCGCATATTTTGACCGGCGATTTTCCGGGTTGGAAGCGGGAGCAAGTGGAGATTTTGAAAAAAAGATTGTAAGGGTCTTTTTTTTGCTATATTTGTAAGGTAAACTTATCAGTTTTACTTTCTATATGCAAACTATCGGATTATTTGAGTTAGCCAGTGAGCTTCGTGGGGTTGTTTCCGATCTGAACAAGCGGCTGCGGAAGCAGTTCTATTCGGGTGGGGAGCTTTCCATTACGGAGCAGACGACCTTGTCGTATCTGTATCGGGCGGGGAGTCTGTTTCCTTCGGAACTGGCGGATATCAATAAGATCAAGAAGCAATCGATGTCGCAGGTATTGAATCATCTCGAGGAGTTGAAGCTGATCCGGCGGTTGGTATCCAGGGAGGACAAGCGGAAGATGGCGATCTCATTGACGGGGGCGGGTGAAAAATTGATCAAAAAATCGCGGTATGAGCGGGATGAGTGGGTAGCGAAAGCGATCAAGGAGCGGTTGGGGGAGAAGGAAGTGCAGGCGCTGGCGGCCGCGATGCCTTTGCTCCGGTTGATAGCGGATGCGGAATAAAAAACATGTATAATGATAACAGCAATTGACAAGAACGCGGCATTGGTCGTGATCGATCTTCAGGATGGCATTGTAAAGATGAAGGTGGCGCATCCGGCGGCGGAGGTGGTGCGGCAATCGGCGAAGTTGGTGGATGCTTTTCATCGGGCCGGGTTGCCGGTCGTGTTGGTGACTGTGGTGCCTTTTGGCGCGCCTTCGGGGAAGGTGCGAACGGAGGCTCCGGGCATGCCGAAGGATGAGGCGGCGCAGCAGCAGGCGCGGGCGGCGATGGAGGCGGCGGGATTTTTTGAACTGGTGCCCGAACTGGGCGCAAAGCCGGATGATATCTATGTGACGAAGAAGACCTGGAATGCCTTTTATGATACGCCGTTGGAGGGCAGGTTGAAGGAGTTGGGTGTCACCAATATTGTGTTTTGCGGCATTGCGACGAGCATCGGAGTAGAGGGGACGGCGAGGGCAGCTTATGAGCGGGGTTTTAATTTGAGTTTCGCATCGGATGCGATGACTGATATGGTAGCGAGTGCGCATGAGAACAGTCTCGCCCTCATTTTTCCGCGGATAGGGGAGGTTGACAAGACGGATGCGGTCATCGGGCATCTTCAAAAAAGATAAATTATGGCAAGCGGGACGGATGGAGATGGGCGGGCGATGCGGCTGTTATTGCCGCCGTTGGTATTGGGGGCGATGTTGAATCCTTTGAACTCTACGATGCTGAGCACGGCATTGACCAAGCTAACGCATTCGTTTGGCCGGGATGTGAGCGACGGGGCGCTCCTGATCACGCCATTATATTTGACTGCCATGATCGGTCAGCCGCTGATGGGGCGGCTGGCCGATCTTTATTCCCCCAAGCGGATCAATTATCTGGGATTGGTGTTGGTGTTAGTGGCGGTGCTGGTAGGGGTATTTGCGCCAAATTTTGGGTGGCTCATTGTATCGCGGATCTTATTGGGACTTGGCACTTCGGCCAATTATCCGTCGGCCATCGCGATCCTGCGGCGGTATTATACGGAGCGGGGAAAGGCGATGCCCGCGAATGCCCTGGGTTGGATCGCCATGGGCGGGATGGTGAGTATGGTGCTGGGACCGATGGTAGGTGGTTTTCTGACGGAATGGTGGGGTTGGCAGGGGATCTTTTTGATCAATATCCCGTTGGTCTTGCTGGTGGGATTGCTTTCGCGGGCTTTGCCGGAGGAGGCGCCGGTGAGGGTAGAAAAGAAGGAGGGGGAAGGATTTGCGCTGGCCAGGCTTTTCAGGGGGCGACCGATCGTTGCCCTGATCTATATTCAGAGCACGGCTGCGGGTCTGATCCTGTATCTTACCTTATACGGGCTGCCGCAATGGCTGGAAGGGGTGCAGCAACTGTCGCCTTCGAAGACCGGGCTGCTTTTGTTGCCGATGTCGCTGACTGCGGCTTTGTCGTCCTTGTGGGTGTCGCGGCGGGCGGGGCCTTTGCTGACGAAGTGGTTGGCGGTTGCTAGTGCCATCGTCGGCAGTTTATCGCTTTTTTTGCTGCATGCCGGTAGTCCGGTGGCGGTGGTGATCGGCGTTTCCATTCTTATTGGTTTGATCACCGGTTTCAATCCGATCGCCAACCAGGCGTCGTTGAATGAGTCGGTGCCGCCGGAACTCAGCGGATTTTCGTTTGGGCTTTACCGAACCTTTGTGTATTTGGGGGCGGTGGGATCGGGTGCGTTGCTGAAAACTATTTTTCACAAAGGAGTAACAGATGCCAGCTTTCGGGAGATAGCTCGGTGGACGGTTTGTAGTTCATTGGTTATGACTGCATTATATTTGCCCATCCTATTTGGCAGGCCGGGTGGGGCGGGGTCTGGTGGTGAAACGGCGAATTAGGGGAGGTGTTTTGTATTAACTTTGCGGCCACCCATGTTCAAAATCATAGATAACTACATATTAAAGAAGTTTTTAGGCACGTTCGTGTTCACGATGCTGGTGATCACGGTGATCGCTGTGGTCATCGATACGAGCGAGAAGGCCGATGATTTTGTCCGCTCGGGGCTTTCGGCGGGGCAGTTGATCACGGCCTACTATATTGGATTTATTCCCTTTATTATGTCGATGATCTATCCGCTGATGGTGTTTATAGCGGTGATCTATTTTAGCAGTAAGATGGCGGGCCGGTCCGAGTTTATCGCTATTTTGGCGGGTGGGGTCAGGTTTAACCGGATGCTCAGGCCTTATCTGGTCGGGGCTATTTTTCTGTCGGTGATTTTCTGGCTGGCGAGTCAGTACCTGGTTCCCAAGGCCAATGAGATCAGGACCGATTTTCAGACGGTGTATGTGGACCGGAACAGCTCTTACAATGGGGATCCTACCAAGAACAGCAGCAGCTATTATTTGCGGGTGGACCCCAATACTTTTGTAGGGTTCAAGTATTATGACACGTTGAACAAGATGGCCAGCAATTTTTTTCTACAGCGGTTGAAGGATAATAAGGTGACCTATAATGTTCGGGCGGAGTCGGTGCGATGGGATGCCGCCAAGAAGGATTGGAAGCTGACGTCTGTTGTGGAGCGAACGATCAATGGGATCCGGGAAACGCTGACAAAGCGGGACAGTATGCATGTGAATTTGAATGTCCAGCCTAAGGAGCTGAGGCGGGATGATTATCTGAAGGACAAGCTGACGACGCCGGAGTTGCATCAATTTATAAAGATGGAGGAGCTTCGTGGGTCGGAGGGGTTAAATACGTTCAAGGTAGAGCTTTATCACCGGGATGCGACGCCGTTTTCGGTGATCATTATGGCGTTTATCGGGGCTGTTATGGCGTGCCGGAAGGTGAGGGGGGGTAGTGGTCTGCATTTGGCGATAGGGATCGTGATAGCGGCGATCTTCGTGGTGATGGACAAATTTGCGGTGACTTTTTCCACGAAGGGGAATTTACCGCCTTTACTGGCGGCGTGGTTGCCGAATATCATTTTTAGCGGTGTAGCGTGTATCCTCTATACGAGGGCGCCGAAATAGTTGGGTGGCGGCTCGTTGTGCGGCCTGTGTGTTAACGGTATTTTAATACGAACATTTGTTCTTCAACTGTCCGTACATTAACTTTAGCCGATAATTCATACAACCATACCACATGGCATTTACGAAAGAAAGGTTCAAGACCAAGGCCGATACGGTGGCAGCCGAGATAAAGGAGCTGTTGAAAGAGCATGGCAATAAGAAGATAGGAGAAGTGACGTTGTCGCAGATTTATCAGGGGATGCGGGGTATTACTGGTTTGGTGAGTGAAACTTCTTTGTTGGATGCGCAGGAGGGGATACGATTTCGTGGGTTTTCCATTCCGGAACTACAGGTCCGGTTGCCGAAGGCGCAGGGCGGCACGGAGCCTTTGCCTGAAGGTTTGTTTCATCTGATGTTATTGGGCGAGTTGCCATCTGAAGAGGATGTGCATGATATTACGGCCAACTGGCAGCGGCGCAGTCATGTGCCCAACCATGTTTTTTCCGCCATCGAGGCGTTGCCGAAGGATTCGCATCCGATGACGCAGTTTGTGGTGGCGATCATGGCTTTGCAGACCGAGAGCAAATTCGCGGAGCGGTATGCGAAGGGGATGAATAAGAAAGATTATTGGGAGGCGGTTTTTGATGACAGCATGGATCTGATTGCGCGTTTGCCGCGGGTGGCTGCCTATATTTATCGCCGGAAGTATAAGAAGGAAGACCATATTCACCCTGATGGATTGTTGGATTGGGCGGGTAATTTCGCGCATATGCTGGGTTATGAGGATGAGGCTTTCAGGGAGTTGATGCGGCTTTATATGACTATCCATGCCGATCACGAGGGGGGGAATGTAAGTGCGCATACGACGCACCTGGTAGGTTCCGCGTTGAGTGATCCTTATCTGAGCTTTGCTGCGGGGATGAATGGTCTGGCGGGCCCGTTGCATGGGCTGGCCAACCAGGAGGTGATCAAGTGGATACTGGAGATGCGGGAGGAGTTGGGGGTTGAATTGCCCAGCCAGGAGCAGATCGTAGCGTATGTGCAGAAGACATTGAGTGAGGGGAAGGTAGTGCCGGGCTATGGGCATGCGGTGTTGCGTAAGACCGATCCCCGGTTTACGGCGCAGATGGAGTTTGGCAAGAAGCATATGGCTGATGATCCGCTGGTGCGGACGGTGTGGAATATCTATGAGGCGGTTCCGCCTATTTTGCAATCGATGGGAAAGATCAAGAATCCCTGGCCCAATGTGGATGCGCACAGCGGGGCTTTACTGGTGCACTATGGGTTGGTGGAATATGAGTTCTATACGGTTTTGTTCGGGGTGAGCAGGGCGCTTGGCGTGCTTGCGAGCCTTTGCTGGGACCGGGCCCTGGGTTTCCCGCTGGAGCGGCCGAAATCCGTGACGACGGCACTGGTGGAGAGCTGGTTGAAGGGTGAGGGCGAGATCTGGGGAGAGTAGGCGCCTCGCGGTCAGGCGCCACGCGCTGAAAAAATTTAGAAATGGGTTGGTTTAGGCCAGCCCATTTTTTATGTCGGCAAGGATGTCGTCGCGGTGTTCGAGTCCGACGGAGATGCGGATGAGGCCGGGGCCGATGCCTACGGCTGCGCGTTCTTCGGGTGTGAGTTTCGCGTGGGTGGTGCTGGCCGGGTGGGAAGCGATGCTGCGGGTGTCGCCGAGGTTGGCGGTCAGGGAGAGCAGTTTCAGGCTGTCGAGGAATTTCCGGCCGGCCTCGAGGCCGCCTTTTAATTCGAAGCAGACGATGCCGCCGCCGTTGTGCATTTGTTTTTTTGCGATCGCGTATTGGGGGTGGCTGGGCAGGAACGGGTAGCGGAGGGAGGTGATGGCGGGGTGGCCTTCGAGTTGTTGGGCGATATAGAGGGCGTTGGAGGAGTGTCTTTCCATGCGGACGTCGAGGGTCTCGAGGCTTCGGCTGAGGACCCAGGCGTTGAAGGGGGAGAGGGAGGGCCCGGTGCTGCGGCAGAAGAGGTATACCTCGTGGATGAGGTCTTTTTTGCCGAGGATAGCGCCGCCAAGAACCCTGCCCTGGCCATCGATCCATTTTGTGGCGGAGTGGACGACGAGGTCGGCGCCGTATTGGATCGGTGTCTGTCCGATGGGGGTAGCGAAGCAATTGTCAACGTTGAAAAGGATCTTGTGTTTGCGGCAGAGCTCGCCGGCGGCGGCTAGGTCGATGATATCGAGGGCGGGGTTGGTGGGGGTTTCGAGGTAGAGCATCTTCGTATTGGGCCGGATGGCGGCCTCCCAGGATTGCGGGTCGCCGGCGCTTACGTAGGTATAGTCGATGCCGTATTTGGGCAGGTATTTGGTGATGATGGTATGGGTACTGCCGAAGATGGCATTGCAAGCGAGGAGGTGGTCGCCCTTTTTGAGGAAAGTGAGGAAGGTGGCTACGACGGCACTCATGCCGGACGCGGTGGCGAAGCCGTCTTCGGCGCCTTCGAGGGCGGCCAGGCGGTCGGTAAATTCCTGGACGGTGGGGTTGCTGAAGCGGCTGTACATGTAGGCTTCTTTTTCATCGGCGAATACCGCGCGCATATCTTCGGCATCGTCGTAGCAGAAGCTGCTGGTCAGGAAGAGGGGCGAGGAATGTTCTTTGTCGGGTGTTTGGTTGGCGCGGATACGGATGGCTTGCGTGATACGATGCGTAGGCATAGTGTTATTTTGTAGTGTAGGATGAGACGTTGTTGACTGTGACCTCCCAGGTCAGTTTGCAATGGGCTTCGCGGAGGGTGGCGGCTACAGAGCAGTATTTATCCATGGAGAGTTCGCAGGCTTTTTTGGCTTTATCGGGGTCGATGTCTCCTTTGAGATCGAAGCCGACGTGGATGTTTTGCCAGAGGGAGGGTTCTTTTCCTGTTTCCCGGTCGCCTTCGATGATCATGCGGAAGTTCTCTACTTTTTGTCTTTGTTTGTTGAGAATGGAGACGATATCGATGCCGCTGCAACCGCCCAGGCCCATGAGGAGCAATTGCATAGGGCGGATGCCAAAGTCTTTGCCGCCCGATTCGGGGCTGCTGTCTGTGCGGACGGTGTGGCCTGTTGCGTCTGTGGCTTCGAAACCGAAATCCCCGTTGATCCTATCCAGCTGTATGCGTACCATTAAACAAATATTTTTGCAAAAGTACGGCGTCTATAGCCTTATTTTGCATCGAAATTTGGAAAGGCTATAATGAATTTTTTTACATATGAGGACTCTTTTGCCCTGGAAGGGGGGGGAACCCTGCCCGGAATTACGGTTGCCTACCATACGTATGGCAAGCTGAATGAGGAGGGGAGTAATGTGGTATGGGTCTGTCATGCCCTGACGGCCAATTCGGATGCTGCGCATTGGTGGCCCGGGGTAGTGGGGGAAAAGGGGCCTATCCATCCCGACAAATATTTTATCATCTGTGCAAATATCCTTGGGTCTTGTTATGGCACTACCGGGCCACTTAGTGTCGATCCCTCGAAGGCGGCTCCTGCGGATGCGTTGCCGCGGTCTGTGGACCCGTTGTACCGGTATCCGGCCGCGGGGGTAGCCTATTATTCCGATTTTCCGCAGGTGACGATCCGGGATATGGTGAATGCGCATATCCTTCTCCGGAAGCATCTGGGTATCCGGAGGATACATCTGTTGATGGGTGGCAGCATGGGGGGGTATCAGGCTTTGGAATGGAGTGTGATGGAGCGGGAAGTGATCGGGCAGTTGTTTTTGACGGCTACCTCGCCGGCGGAGAGTGCGTGGGGGATGGCGGTGCATGCGGCGCAGCGGCTGGCCATCGAAGCGGATAGCAGTTGGCGGGATAAGGATCGGGAGGCGGGGAGTAAAGGATTAAAGGCGGCCCGGGCGATCGGTATCCTGACCTATCGGAACTATGGGATCATGGTGCAGAAGCAGACCGATCCTGATATGGAGAAACTGGATGGGTTCAAGGCGGCTTCCTATATCGAATACCAGGGGGATAAGTTAGTTAGCAGGTTTCATGCCTCGGTTTACTGGTTGTTGACGAAGGCGATGGACAGTCATCAACTGGCGCGAGGTCGGGGAGGTGATCTGGAGGCTGTTTTGAGGAGTATTTCTCAAAGGACCTTATTGATCGGTATTACCAGTGATATTCTTTGTCCTATGGCGGAGCAGCGGCAGATGGCGGCGCACATGCCGGATGTGCGGTTGGTGGAGATCGACAGTGCCTATGGGCACGATGGATTTATGGTGGAAGGAAATAAGATAGCCAGCCACCTGCGTGACTGGCTATTGGATTAGTGGGTCGATATTATTCGATAGTCAATTTCCCCTGATAATAGTCGAGGACTTTTGTGCGGAAGAGGTAGATGTATTTTGCGGCGGCCAGGTTGACTTCTGCGCGGTCGCTGTTTCCTTTGGCCAGGATATACGCGTCGGAAGCGATGACGCCTTCCGTGAAGCGGATGTTGGTTACCCTGAAGGATTCTTCAAAGGCGGCAGCCTGCTGTATGTAAAACTTATACGATTTATAGGCGAGGATCATGTTCTGAAAGGCGGATTCGACGTTTTGCTGCAGTGTATAGCGCGCGTTGGCGTTTTGGTACTGGTAGTTCTTGAGTGTGAGCTTGGCCTGGCGGACGTTGTTCCTGGTTTGGAGGCCGTTCAGGATGGGGATGCTCACGGTAAGCCCGATGGATTCGCCGCGGTCATTTTTGAATTGGTCGGAGAATTTCGGGTAGACGTTATAGCCATTGATCTGTTGGTTGTAAATGGGGACAGTGCCGGCGGCGTCGAGGAACTGGCTGCTGGACTTGACGTATTGGCTGCCGGTGGAATCGAAGGAGGTAGCCGCTGGGGCGTTTGTCCAGTTGGTGCTGACGCTGCCATTCAGGGAGATCGTAGGATAGTAGTATCCTCTTTGTAAGGCCAAATTCTTTTGGTATTCGTAGACCTTTAGCTGGGCAGATTTTATGGTTGGGATGATCCCCATCGCGTGCGTGAAGATGGTGTCGGATGTGGCGGGATATTGGCTGATGTCTGTCGCCGTTATCGTGTTCTGGTATGCCACGTCCGCCTTATACGGAACGTTCAGGATCGCGAAGAGGGCCACTTTGGACTGTTCCAGGGTATTGATGGCAGTGGCGATATTGATCTGGTCACCAGCGTATTGGCCCTGGAGGTCGGTCAGGTTAGAGACCACAAGGAGTGCTCCCTCCTTGTTTTGAGCCGTCAGGCGGTCCAGGGTGACGCTATCGACCTTTGACTGTTCGTAAGCGAGGTTTACCTGGTCGCGGTTGCTGAGGATGGACAGGTAATCGAGAAGTACGGTCAGGGTGATGTTATCCTTTTGCGCCTGGAGGTCCATTTTGCTGGCGTCCCAGGCGTAGCGTTGCATCCGGATATTGTTCTGGTATACCAGGCCGTGGAAGAGGGTGAGGCCGGCGCTGAGACCAGCGCTTCCGCTGTTGAACTCGGTACTGGCGTAGCTGTTGTTGGTGGTGACTAGGGTACGGCCGAAGTTCTCGCTCTGGCCGCCGGAGGCGCTGAGTGTCGGGAGCATGTATTCCCAGGACTGATCGTAGCCGATCTTATAGCCCCCCGAGCTGAGATCAGCCTGATTGACCAGGAGGTTATTTTTGATGGCTATGGCCACGGCCTGGGGCAGGGTGAGGGTGGACCCCACGGCATCCGGCGCACCGGCGGTATTCTGTGCGGCCGTTGCTGCGGCGTTGTTTTGTGCGGTAAGCCTGGTGGTGCATAGGGCGGCGGACAAAAACAAGAGAATAAAAGATGAGTAACGCATAAATGTTTTAGTTATAGATATTATTCCGCGGATCAGTTAAAATTATCCACTCGTCCGTCCAGCAGGTTGATGATCCGGGTGCCATATTCTGCGTTCTTTTCCGAGTGGGTCACTTGTATAATAGTAACACCTTGTTTGTTGAGCTCTCTGAACAATTCCATGATCTCTTCACCCTGGCGGGAGTTGAGGTTGCCGGTAGGTTCATCCGCGAGCAGCAGTTTTGGTTTGCCGATGAGGGCGCGGGCGATGCCGACGAGTTGTTGCTGACCGCCGGACAATTGTGTGGGGAAGAGGTCTTTTTTTCCGACGATCTGGAAGCGGTCGAGGATATCGGCCACCATGGCCTGGCGTTCGGAGGATTTTACGTTTTGGTAGATCAGGGGTGTTTCGATGTTTTCGTAGACGGTAAGTTCGTCGATGAGGTGGTAGGCCTGGAAGACGAAGCCGATGTATTGTTTATACAGCTGCGAGCGTTGTTTTTCCTTTAGTGTATGGACGGCCTGGCCCAGGAAAAAGTATTCGCCTTCGGAGGAGTCGTCGAGCATCCCGATGATGTTCAGGAGGCTTGATTTACCGGAACCGGAGGGCCCCATGATAGAGACAAATTCCCCTTCTTTTATTTCCAGGTTGATGTCTTTTAAAATAAAGTTTGGCTTTCCGCCAACATTAACCCATTTTGAAATGCGCTTGAGATCGATCATATTGAAAAATTAGAGATTACTGTCTCTGGTCCCCTGTAATTGCAAAGACATGCCAGAATGCAAGTCCATGATACGCAAGCTGCTATCTATCAATTACATAGGATGTAGTCCGCTTTCGATACAAGAACTGTCCGGTTTTGATACACCTATGCTGGTGTTTTTGGACCGATCTATTCGGAGCGGAGGCTCCTCGTAGGGTTAGCCGTGGCTGCCCCTACGGTTCGAATGCTCATCGTCAGCAGGGCGAAGCCCATCATGGCGGCGCCTGCGAGGGGGAAGATCCACCAGTTTACCGGTACGCGGTAGGCGAAGCTTTCCAGCCATTTATGGAGGCCCCACCAGGCTAATGGGGTCGCTATGCCGAAGGCGATGAGGAGCAAGTTTACGAATTCTTTTGATAGCAGGGTGACGATGGTTGTGACGGATGCGCCCAGGACCTTGCGGATGCCGATCTCTTTCCTTTTGGTATTGGTGGTGAAGATAACGAGGCCGGCGAGTCCCATGCAGCTGATGAGGATGGTGAGGCCGGTCGCCCATTGGAGGAGTCGGGAGAGTTTTTGTTCGGCGGCGTAGTATTTGGCGATAGCCTCGTCGATGAATATGGGTTCGAAATCTTTTCCGGGGTAGATGTCTTTGAAGGCGGACTCGACTTTGGCGAGTGTTTGTTTCCAACCCTTGCCGTCGGGTGTCTGGGGCTGGAGGGCGATATGAAGACTGGACTGGTCTTTGTCGGACCAGCTGATCACGAGGGGTTTGATGGGGGCGTGGAGGTTTTCCTGGTGGAAGTCGGGTATGACACCGATGATAGGAATGGCCTGGCTGCTGTACGAGATGGTTTTGCCGATGGCGTCTTCGGGTTCTTTGAACCCGAGGAGGCGGCAATAGGTTTGGTTGATGAGGAATTCGGCGGTGGAATCACTGGGGCGGAGGTTACGGCCGGCCAGGAGTCGAAGCCCGTAAATTTTTATGTAGTTGCTGTCGCCGCAGCGAAACTGGATCTGTTGTTCGACTTTGATCTTTTTTCCGTCGGTATAACTTAGGGCGTTGGTGATGGGAAAATCGAAGGTCGGCGGTACGGCGGCAGCGCCGGCTCTTTCGATGCCGGGGATGGATCTAAGGTGGTTGAGCAGGACGAAGCGGTTGTTATCGGTCTTGCCGAAGTTGAAGGGGGTATCGAAATAGACGATGGCGTCTTTTTTATAGCCAAGGTCGGTTGTAAGGGTGTAATGGAGCTGGCGGCCGACGACGATGGTGCCCATGATGAAGGCCTGGGCGATGAAGAATTGGAAGATGGTGAGTGATTTCCGGAGCAGCCCGCTGCGGCTTCCGGAGGTTCCATAGGCCTGGTTCTTCAGCACGAGAACGGGCTGAAAGCGGGACAAGATCCAGGCGGGGTAGAGGCCGGCAAGGGCGGTGACGGTAAGCAGGAGGATCCCGCCGAAGGCCCAGAGCCTTGGCTGATGGAGGGGCAGGAAGTGGACCTCGTGGGGGATGAAATCGGCGAAGATATGTAGCAGCCAGGGGGTGAGGATAATAGAGAGGATCAGGCTGGCGGCGGTCAGCAGGAAGGTCTCGCCGAGGAACTGGAAGAGGAGTTGGTGTTGTGAGCTGCCGAGGGTCTTGCGGATACCGATCTCCTTTGCGCGGCGGGCGGCGTTGGCGGTGGTGAGGTTGATAAAGTTGATACAGGCCAGGAGCAGCAGGAAGGCGGCCACGAGCATGAGGCCGTAGAGGGTTGGCTTGTGGGCCATGCGGCGGTAGAAGGCGTCGTAGGTGGTATTGAAATGGATATCCGCGAGGGGCTGCAGGCGATGGATCCTCGTGGTGTCAGCGCCGTATTTTTTTAGGAGCCCGGCGAATTGGTGATCGATGGAGGCGGGCTGGGTACCGGGCGCCAGCTCGACCATACAGCGATAGTTGCCGTGGACGTTGCCCCAGTCATTTGGATCGGTGTATTGTCTAAAATTGGTGTGGGCTGCGGCTGACATCGACAGGAATTCGCCCCAGCTGAAATCGGTGTTGACGGGGGGATCGCTGACGATGCCGGCAACGACAGCGGTGATGGAATCGCCGTATTGGATGGTCTTGCCGATGATCTGGGCGGGGCTAAGGCCGGGGAAATAAGTGGCGGCGCGGCTTGCGGTAAGAACGGTGTGGTTGGGGATGTCGAGTTGTGCGGCGGCGCCGGCCAACCAGGTATAGAAACGGAAGATCTTAAAATATTGGGCATCGGTGAAGGCGATAGACTGGTCTCGGAAGACTGTTGGATGGCTGCTCCCGGACTGTGTCGGAGTTACATTCATGGCGGTGGGAAAGATGGCAGTGGCCCGGGTTATGCCGGGCATGTCTTTGCGGAGGGCGGCGGGCAGGGGATAGGGCACTGCGGCGAGGTGCATCTCATCTCCGACTTCGCTGATATCTGTTACGACGCGGTAGATGCGGTTGGCGTTTGGCTGGAAGTTCTCGAAGCTGAGGTCGAAATCGACGATGAGATAGATGACCAGGGCGGCGCTGATGCCGATGGCGAGGCCGACGATATTGATCAGGGAAAAGGTTTTGGTTGTCCTTAGGTTACGTAAGGCCGTAAGGAGATAGTTCTTGATCATGGATTTTTTTTACTGGTTATTATTCCGTCCGCAGGTTTTTGACCGGGTCGGCGGACAGGGTGCGTAAGGTCAATATGGCGATTACGGCGAAGGCGATGGCCAGTATCAGGATCTCGGTAACAAAGAAGTTGCCGACGCCGATGGGGACACGGTAGGCGAAGTTATCGAGCCAGTGGTGGACGAACCACCAGCTGACGGGAAGGGCGATGAGGGAGGCGATGATGGCCAGGCGGATGAAGTTGCCGGCCACGAGGCTAAGGATATTTAGTTTTCCTGCGCCGAGGACTTTGCGGATACCGATCTCTTTTATCCTTCTTTCGATGGTAAACATGGTCAGGCCGATGAGGCCGAGTATGGCAAGGAGGATAGCCAGTGCCGTGAAGAAGGCGATGGCGTTTCCCAGGAGTCGTTCATTGGCTGCCAGTTCGGCGAATTGGTCGTTGAGGAAAGTTGTCCTGAGGGGTGTGTCGGGAAGGAACTTTTTGGCCGTGGACTGGAGCCAGTCGAGGAACCAGGCGGTATTCCCGGCCCGGAGGCGGACGACGAGGGTTTTTCCGCCCGGAGAATAGGTGATCACGGCGGGCTCGATCTTTTCGCGGAAGGAGGCGTAATTAAAATCCTTGACGACGCCTATGACGCGCTGGCTGCCGTTGATAAGGGCTCCAACGGGGTTGAAGAGGCCGAGGGCGGCGACGGCGGATTCGTTCAGGATCAGTGAATTTGTATCTGAGCGAAGGTTCTTGTCGAAGTTCCTGCCGGTAGCGAGGTGCATGCCGAGGGTGGAGATATACCGGTCGTCGGCCGGGAACATCTGGATGCTCATGTTTTTGTGGGTGCCGGGATTCTGGTAGGTTCCCATCACCAGAGTATAGCTTGCGGGGGTACGGGTGCAGAAGCTGGTGCTGATAACGACCGACTGTTGTTCCACGAGTGTCCGGAAGGCTTCGGCATGTTCTTTCATGGCGTCAACATTATCCACCAGGAGCAAACCTTCGGATCTGAATCCTTTGTCCTTTGATTTCATGAACTGCAGTTGGCTGAAGACGGTGAAGGATACGAAGACCAGGCCGGTAGCGATGATGAATTGAAAGGTGACGAGGACGTTGCGGATGCCGGGGCGGTCCTTGCCGGCGCTGCCGCTGCGGATGGTCGTCTGGTTGCGCTCGCCCGTCAGATAGAGGGCAGGGTAGAGCCCGGCCAGCAGGCCTATCGCGACGCTGAAAAGAATGAGGTAGAGGTAGTTGGCGGAGAGGAGGGGGATGGGGCCGGTGAGGCTGGTTCCCGTAATATGTTCGTAGCAGAAGAGGATGATCTGGATGAGGCCGCATGCGAGTACCATGGCCAGGAGGGCGAAGAGGGTCGATTCCTTCATGATCTGGCGGATCAGGGTCGGGCGGAGGGCGCCGAAGGTTTTTTTGAGGCCCATTTCCTTGGAGCGGATAGAGGAGCGGGCGGTGACGAGGTTGACGTAGTTGATGACGGCCAGGAGGATGAGAAGGAAGGCGACGGTTTCGAGTAATTTGACCTGGGTGAGATTACCGTTTGTATCGATATCGAATTTGAGGTTGTTGTCGAAATAGATGGATGTCAGGGGTTGGACGACGAAGGATACGGTATTGCTCGCGGTCGACCATTCGGCGTAGGAGAGGGTACTATTGTAGGAGGGGTAGACGACTTTTTGACGGAGGCGGTCGACCCAGGTCTGCAGGCTGGCGATGGGGGCGCCGGCTTTTAATTTTACGTAATTATATAGCGAACAGGAGGCCCAGTTGGTCGAGCTTTCGAGGGTATCATAGGGGCGGGGCAGGAGCAGCCGGGGGCGAAGATGGGACTTCTCGAAGCCCTGGTGCAAGATGGCCACCACTTTGTAGGGTTTCATTTCTTTTCCGACGTAGAGGGTCTTACCGATGGGGTCTTCTTTGCCAAAATAGCGTTCGGCGTAGTCGGGGGACAAGATGGCCTCGCCGGGAGCCAGGCCTTCAGCGGGGATGGCACCTTTTTCAGCGGTGTAAGAAAATATTCTGAAGAAGGACGAGTCGACATAGTAGGGGTATTGCTCCTTGAAGGCTCTATCCTGTTGCGAGGTCCGGACCTCGGTGCTGCCGGGTGCGTCGATGGATGTCGCGTCTTCCGCGTCTTTGCAGGTGGCTTTGAGCAGGGGGCGAAGCATGGGTTGGCTAAAGGCGAAGGGTCCCATATGGAAGAAGTCCGTGCCGATGCGGGCGATACGGTCGGCATCGCGGAAGTGGCGGTCGGTGTTGAACTCACGATGCGCATAGATCAGGAGGATGAAGGAGGCTGCGATGCCGATGGACAGTCCTCCCAGGTTGATGAGGGAGAAGGCTGGATATTTCAGGAACTGCCGAAGGGTAGTTTTTACGGTCTTGTTCATAGTATCATAAAGCTACTCATTCCGGGCGTAAATTTTTAACCGGATTGCCGGTAGCGGCGCGGGTTTTATTCAGATTTGAGGCTTTTTATAGGGTTGGCGGTTGCAGCCTGCAGGGATCGGTAGCCGACGGCGATGATGGCTATGGCGAAGCTGCAGAGCAGGGCGATGAGGAAGAGGCCGGGGCCGGGGTGGATGCTGTATTTGAATTCGGCCAGGTAGGCATGGGTGGCGGCCCAGGCGACCGGGGCGGCGATGGTGAAGGCGACCAGCAGGAGGCGGGTGAATTCCTGGCCAAACAACCAGCAGATCTGGCCGATGCCGGCGCCGAGTACTTTGCGGATGCCGATCTCTTTTGTTTTGCGGAGGGCCATGAAGGACACGAGGCCGTAGAGGCCGAGGCAGCTGATGAGGATGGCGATGGCGGAGAAGGCTTCGACGAGGGTGAGCAGGATATTATCGAGCTGATAGAATTCCGCGATGCGTTCATCGAGGAAGGTATAGGAGTAGACGTATTCGGGGTAGGTTTGGTCCCAGGTGGTCTGAATGGCGCTGAGGGTTTGACGGAGGCTGCGGGGATCAATTTTCATGCTACAGAGCTCGTAGTGGTTGGCATCGGTACTGATGCAGACGGCGTCGATGTCGTTGCGCAGGGAGTACTCATGAAAGTCCCTGACCACTCCGACGATCGGGGCGTCGGCGCCGTTTACGCTAAGTATTTTTCCCAGCACCTGATCGGGGGCGGCGAGGCCAAGTTTTTTTACAAAGGTCTCGTTGACGAGGTATTCGCGGGTGGTATCAGCGGGATAGGTATTTCTTCCGGCGAGGAGGTGAAGGCCGTAGGTGGAAAGGAAGTTGGCGTCGCCGCTTTTAACGTTGATGTCCCAGCGCTCTTCTTTTGGCCTGTTGTCGAAGCGGAAGTCGGTGAGCTGGCTATGATGGGAGGCGGGCGGCTGGAAGCAGAGGGTGCTGTTTTCGACGCCGGGAATGGCGGCGAGGCGATCGCGCAGGGTATGTGCTTTTATGAAGTCCTTTGCGGGGATGGGCACGGATACGATGGCGTCTTTGTCGAAGCCCATGTCGAGGTGGGTAGAGTAGTGCATCTGCCAGGCTACGACGATCATGCCGATGATCAGCATTTGGGAGATGGCGAATTGGGAGGCGATGAGGATGCGGCGGAGGGAGAAGCCGCCTATATGGGCTTGTGACAGTTTGCTTTTGAGGGCCAGCACGGGCTGGAAGCGGGCGAGGATCAAACCTGGATAGGAGCCGGCGGCGAAGACGAGGAGAACGAACAGGGCTACAACAAAAGTGATCGTCCGACCGGTAGAAAGGAGCCCGATGCTCATGCGTGATTGGGTAAGCTGGTTGAGGTAGGGCAATGCGGCCACGGCGGCGAACCAGGCAATGGCAGCGGCCACCGCCGTGATCAGGGCGGTCTCGGCGATAAACTGCCAGAATAGCTGGTTGCGCAGGCTGCCCAACACTTTCCGGATACCCACTTCCTTGCTTCGGTTGAGGGCCTGTGCTGTTGCCATATTGATAAAGTTCATGCAGGCGGTCGACAAGAGGAAGATACCGATGATGAGTAGGGTCCAGGTGTATTTGCTGTCGAGATAACCATCCATGCTGGTGTTGGTATGGATATCGCTCAGGGGTTGGAGGCTGAAGCCGTAGGCTTTTGCGTCTTCGGGCCTGAAGTATTTTGTGAGCAGGCCGGGCAGGATCTTGTCTACGGCTGCGGCGGTGATGCCGGGTTTTAGCAGGACGAAGCATTGGCTGCCCGTATACAGGTTTACCCAGTTGCTGTCGCTGGCGAAGCTGCCGTTCCAGTCTTTAAGGTTATCGTAGGAGAGGTAGATCTCTTGTTTGCGATCGGTATTTGGGGGCAGGTCTTTGAGGATGCCGGTGATGGTGAAATCGATGCTGTTGTTGACCCGAAGGGTTTTGCCGATGGGGGCGGTCTGGCCGAAGTATTTTTTGGCGATGGAAGTCGTAATGATGGCGGAATGTGGGTTGGCGAGTGCGGTGGCGGCATCACCCTGTTCGAGGGGGAAGTCGAAGATGGTAAAGAACGAGGGTTCAGTGAAGGAGATGCCGTTATCCTCCACGAATTTTTTCTGGTCTTTTTCGGCGGGGAGGGAGATAAGGGTGTTGCGATAGGTTACTATGCGTGCTGTTTGTTCGGCGAAGGCGTAGTCGTTTCGGATGGCTTTTCCCAGGGGTTGAGGGACGCATGGGAGATGGGCGAGGTTGCTTTGGTCATGGAGTTCGGTGGTGATGCGGTAGATACGGTCTTTGTTGTGGTGGAATTTATCGAAACTGAGTTGATAGGAGACCAGGGTAAAGATGAGGAGGGCGGCCGTCATGCTGAGGGTAAGGCCGAAGATATTGATGCCGGTGTAGGTCTTATAGCGCAAGAGGGTGCGCCAGGCGATTTTGAAATAATTCTTTATCATTCTGTTCTGAGGCTTTTTATTGGGTTTGTGAAGGAAGCTCTTAGGGCCTGGATGCCGACGGTGGCCAGGGCGATGAGCAGGGCCAGCAAGCTGCCCAGGGCGAAGACCCACCATTGGATGGCAATACGATAGGCGAAATCGCTGAGCCAGTTGGACATCACCCACCAGGACACGGGGATGGCGATGAACAGGGAGATGAGCACCATCAGGGCGAAGTCTTTTGAAAGCAGGATCACGAGGCTTTGGGCGGTGGCGCCGAGGACCTTGCGGATACCGATCTCTTTTGTGCGTTGGAGGACGTTATAAGCTGACAGTCCGAGGAGGCCGAAGCAGGCAATGAGGATGGCCAGGGTAGCGAAGAGGCCGAAGACTTCGCCGAAGCGGGTGTCGGCCTTGTATTGTTCTGCAAAGGATTCATCGAGGAAGAAGTAGCTGAAGGGATCTTCTGGAAAATAGCGGTCCCAATTCTTTTTGATGGCCGCGATGGTCTGATGCGGGTCGGAGCCGGAGAATTTTATGGAATAATAGTTACGGGTGTTGGGGGTGGGCAGGATAAGCATGGGGTTGATGGCTTTCTGCAGGCCTTCGTGGTGGAAGTCGGCGACCACGCCGACGATGTGGGTCGTATCCTGGCCGGATCTGATCCTGATGTTCAGGGCTTCTTCGGGTTTGCGGAAGCCAAGGAGGTGGAGGGTGGTCTCGTTGATGAGGGCGGCTTTTGCGTCGGTGGGGTACTCGCGCGAGAAGTTCCTGCCGGCCACGAGAGGTAGGCCATAGGCGGGCAGGAAGTCGTAATCGACGCCCAGCAGGAAGAGGGAAACGGGGGCTTTGGCGGTACCGTCGACGGTGGTGGATGTGCGGGTCCAGTAGATCTCCTGGCCCATGACGTTGGAGGAGGCGGTCACGCTTTTTATATCCGGCTGTTGGAGCAGGCTGGTCTTAAAGGGTTGGAAGGTGTTTTGGTAGACGGAGTCGCGGGGTGAGGCGGCGCCCTGGATTACGAGCGTGCGATCGATGTCGACGCCCAAATGCTGTCGGCGCATGTATTGCACCTGTTGCTCAACCAGGATGGTGCCGGTGATCAGGATGACGGAGACGGCGAATTGGCCAACGATCAATCCCTTGCGCAGGAGCTGCCCGCGGGTGGTGTTCTTGAACAGGCCTTTCAGTACGGTGATGGGGTGATAACCGGAAAGTATGAAGGCAGGGTAGATGCCGGATAAAAACGAGCCAATGACAAAGATGCCGAGGAAGCCGAGGGCATAGGTGGTGGGCAGGGAAAAGGCTCCGGCGTCGCTACCGATGAGGGTATCGAAGGCGGGGGCCAGCAGCCAGGCCATGCCCAGGGCTATTATCAGGGCGAGGGAATTCATAAGGAAGCTCTCGGTCAGGAATTGAAGGATGAGGTCGCCGCGGATGGCGCCGAGGACTTTGCGGAGGCCTACTTCTTTTGCTCTTTCGAGGGAGCGGGCCGTCGCCAGGTTGGTATAGTTGACCCAGGCAATGGTGATGATGAGAAAGGCGATCAGGAATAGGAAGCCTGTGGCTTTGCCGTTGCCGTTTACCTCGGCCTCCTGGTTGTAATTGGAATAGAGGTGGATATCGGTCAGGGGGATGAGGTGAAGCTCGTATCTGACCTTGTTCTTTTTGCGCCATTCGTCGCTGTTGAGGTGGTGGTCGGTGAAGGCGGTCATTTTGTTTTCGAGGGCGGTCCAACTGGCGCCGGGCTTTAACTGCAGGTAGACATAGAAGTCATACCAGCCCCATTCTGTTTCGGTGGGGTTGGTGGAGTCTCCCTGGTCGCGGAGGATCTTGCCGAGCGTGGAATAGGATACAAGGTGATGGAGGATGAGGTGGGAATTGGCGGGGTAGTCTTTGAAAACGCCGGTGACCTCGTAGGATTCGATGGCGCCGTCGCCCTGGCCTTTTAGTCTTTTGCCGAGGGGGTTTTCTGTACCAAAGTATTTTTTGGCCAGTTCCTGGGACAGGATGATCTTATCGGGCCCGTCCAGGGCCGTGACGGGGTTGCCCCGGAGGAGGTGGATATCGAAGAGGTTGAGGATGGAAGGGTCTGCGAAGTAGCCTTTTTTCTCGCTGAATTTTATGTTCTTTTCCGGATTGGAGAGCAGAAGGTCGGCATCGATCAGGCGGCCGAAGGTGTCTACTTCGGGGAATTCCTTTTTCATTGTGGGGCCGATTGCGGGGTAGGAAGTAGCGGACTTCCAGGCCAGTTTGCCTTGTTGATAGCGATCGAGCCTCACGCGTACGATGCGACCGGCGTTCTGCTGGAAAGCGTCATAGCTACGCTCATGGGCCACGTAGTGGAAGATGAGCAGGCAGCAGGTGATGCCGATGGCGAGACCGAAGACATTTAGTGCGGAGAACCCTTTATGTTTGATCAGGTTTCGCCAGGCGAGCCGCAGGTGATTTTTTAGCATATATATCGTTGTTAGCTCATTCGCTACGCAATGATTTCACGGGGTTGGCTAATGCGGCACGCACCGCCTGGATGCTAATGGTGACCAGGGCGATCGCTGCGGCCAGGGTTGCTGCCGCCAGGAAGATCCACCATTCGATGGTGATGCGATAGGCAAAATCTCCCAGCCAGCGGTACATTGCATACCAGGCGATGGGAACTGCGATCAGGGAAGCGATGGCTACCAGCCGCAGGAAGTCTTTTGACAGCATGGTTACGATGCTTCCGGTGCTTGCGCCCAGCACTTTCCGAACGCCGATCTCTTTGATGCGTTGATTGATGGTGAAGGCTGAGAGACCGAAAAGGCCGAGGCAGGCGATGAATATGGCGATGCCGGAAAAAGTGGTAAAGAGGGAACCTTGTTGTTGTTCTGTTTTATAGAGTTGGTCGAAGCGTTCGTCGAGGAAGGTATACTCGAATGGGACTTCGGGGAGGTAGCGTTTCCAGGTCTTCCCGAGGTGATCCAGGGAGCCGGTGATATTGCTGCCCGCCAGTTTGACGGAGATGCTGCCGTAGCTATTTCCTGCCTGGGCGTCTGCGGGCATAACGAAGATGAGGGGTTGGATCTGCTGGTGCATGGACTCGAAGTTGAAATCGCCCATGATGCCTATGACTTTTCCTTTGACTCCGGCGTAAGCGAAATTCTTGCCGACCATGTCCCCGGGGCTGCGGATGCCGAGGGCCTTCGTGGCGGCTTCGTTGAGCAGGAAATTGGAGGTATCGGTGGCATATTCGCGGGAATAATTCCTGCCAGCCACGATGTGGATACCGTAGGTATTGAGGAAATCGTGGTCTACGGCTACATACTTGATATCTGCGTTTACTGGGCGCAGCGAGTCGGCGCTTTCGGTGGCGGCGCCTTGTTCATCGAGGAGGCGGCCGGTGGGGATGCGTGAGGAGCGGGTGGACTGGAGGATGTCGCGGTTTTGGAGCAGGGCGTTGCGGAAGGACTCGTAGGTTTTGTCGAGGCCGTTGTTGTATTGGAGGGTGACGATATGTTCTTTATTGAAGCCGAGCGAGGCATTCTGCATGTAGTGCAGTTGTTGAAATACGATGGCGGTGCTGACCAGCAATACGATGGAGATGGCGAACTGGGCCGTTACGAGGACTTTGCGGAACGAGACGGTGTTGGAGCCTACTTTGAACAAGCCTTTTAATACTTTCACAGGTTGGAAGGACGACATGAACAAGGCGGGGTAGGCGCCGGAGAGGAAGCCTATGGCCAGGGGTGTTAAAAGCAGGGTAAGGAGGATGGGCCAGGATGCCAGGCTTTGTGCGGAGAGTTGGAGTCCGGTGACGCTGTTTACCCAGGGTAGGGTGAACAGCGTGAGGGCCGCCGCGAGCACCAGGGCCATGAAGGCCAGCAGCACCGATTCGGTCAGGAATTGGGCGATGAGTTCTTCGCGGCGGGCGCCGGATACTTTGCGAATGCCGATCTCTTTGGCGCGGAGGGTCGAGCGGGCGGTCGACAAGTTCATATAGTTGATGCACGCGATGAGGAGGATAAAGAGGGCGATGGCGCCGAAGATGTAGACGCGGTTGATGTCGCCGTTCTCTTCGATCTCTTCGTCGAGATGGGAGTGAAGGTGGATATCTGTGAGGGGTTGCAGGAAAAGTTTGGTGAATTGGTGTGGCTTGATTCCCGCGGGGGCGCCGTCGGTGGGCATGTGACGGTCGACGAAGGCCGGCAACTGTGCTTCGAGGCTTTTTGCCGGGTAGTCTTTTGGCAGTAACAGGTAGGTGAAGAATGAGTTATTACCCCAGTTTGTCTGGAGGCCTTTTTCGCCATAGATGGCGGAGTCCTTCAGGGTGTTGAAGGAAAGCAGGACCTGCGGATGCATGTGGGCGGGGTTGGGGAAGGGCTGGAAGATACCGGTAACCTTGAAGTTATACCGATTGTCCATGCGAATGAACTTGTTGATGGGGTCGGCGTCGCCAAAATATTTGCGGGCTACGTCCGGGGTCAGCAGGATAGAGAAGGGGTCTGTGAGGGCAGTCTGGGGGTTGCCTTTTAGCAGGGAGACGTCGAAGATGGAGAAGAAGTTGCTGTCCGCGAAGAAAAGGTCTTTTTCGTTGAAAACCTTTTCTTCATACCGCATTGGGGCATTGCTGGTAGGCAGGAGGCGGGTCACCTTTTGGATGTCCGGAAAGTCGTTTTTCAGCAGGGGGCCGAAGGGTGGCGCCACGGCTCCGAGGTGGAGGGAGACGATACCTTCTTTATTGTTGAAGCTTCGGGTGACACGCCAGGTCCGGTCTGCTTTGCTGTTGTATCTGTCGTAACTGGTCTCGTGCAGGATATAAATACCTATGAGCAGGCAGCAGGTGAGGCCGACGGTCAGTCCGAAGAGGTTGATAAACGAGATGAACTTGTAGCGGGAAAGGTTGCGGAAGGCAGTCTTCCAATAATTCTTGAGCATGACGATGTATTTGGGTCGTGCGACCGATTAAAAATGTATCGTTGGATGCGTTCCGGAACCTTCGAGCGGCAGTTCTGGCTACTTACACCAGGATGTTCTCTGTCACGGCCTGACCGTCCAGCATGCGGATGATGCGATGGCTATAGCGGGAGTCGTGTTCGGAGTGTGTTACCATGATGATGGTCGTGCCTTGTTCGTTGAGGTCGGTGAGCAATGTCATCACTTCGTTCCCGTTGGAGGAGTCGAGGTTACCGGTAGGTTCATCCGCGAGGATGAGCTTGGGGTTATTGACGACGGCGCGGGCTACGGCGACGCGTTGTTGCTGACCACCCGAGAGTTGTTGGGGGTAGTGGTTGCGGCGGTGCATGATCTGCATTTTGTCCAGCACGGCTTCCACGCGTGTTTTTCTTTCGGGACCTTTTACGCCGAGGTAGATGAGGGGCAGTTCGACGTTTTCGAATACTGTGAGTTCGTCGATGAGGTTAAAGCTTTGGAATACGAATCCGATGTTGCGTTTGCGCAGGTCGGCCCTTTTGCGTTCGTTGAAATGGGCTACTTCGATACCATTGAAGATGAAGCTGCCGGCATCGGGATCGTCGAGGAGACCGAGTATATTCAGGAGGGTGGATTTGCCGCAGCCGGAGGGGCCCATGACGGAAACGAATTCGCCTTCTTTTACTTCGAAGGTGAGTTTGTTAAGTGCGATGGTCTCTACCTCTTCGGTGCGATACGTTTTTTGGAGTTCGGTGATCTTGATCATGACTATGAGCTGTTTAGATGATGTTTGTGAAAATGATTTAGATGTATAGGAGTTTGTTGATAATGAGAGTAGAGTACTCTTCGTTGCTCACTTGTTTCGCGACTGGGGTCAGCACCTTGCAGCCGCCGGTTTTGCGGCCATAGCGGGCGCATTCGTTGGAGGAGGCGAACGTGCTCAGTAGGAGGACGAGGCCAAGGGTGAAGAACAGTCGGATTCTCATGGTTTTTGTTTTAGTTGACGCCTGTCGGGCGTCAGATGTTACAATATAGGTCATTTTTTGAGTACTAATTCCTGCATATTTCCATAATTCTCGTAGCTGGAAGTGACTACTTTGTCGCCGGGCTTGAGGCCGGAAAGCACTTCGTAATAGTCCGTGCTTTTGCGGCCGAGCTGGATATCCACCCGGTAGGCGGTCTTGCCGTCATCGCTGACCTTGAAGATCCAGTTCCCGCCGGTTTGCTGGTAGAACCCGCCTATTGGCACCAGGATGGCGGTCGTCTCGTCGCTAAGGGCGAGGGTGATCTGGAGGGTCTGGCCTTTACGGATGCCATGGGGTACTTTGCCAACGAAGTTCATGTCGACCTGGAACCTTCCGGCGACGATCTGGGTGAAGACTTTTATGATCTTCAGGGTATAGGTCGTGTCGTTGAAGCTAAAGGTGCCGGTCTGGCCGGTGAAGACGCGGTTGATATAGTGTTCGTCCACGTCCAGCAGACGTACCTTGAAGCCGTCGAGGACGTCCAATTGACCGAGGGCATAACCTGCGGCCTTGTACTGGCCGACTTCGGCATCGAGGGAGGTCAGCTGGCCGTCGCGTGGGGCGCGGAGGACGAGGCCGTCGACCTTTTTCTTCAGGATACCCAGTGTATTCTTTGCGCCGGCCAGGGACTCCTGATCCTGTTTTTCCTGTTGGGTGCGGGAAAGGGAGTCCGACCGGAGGATCTGGTTTTGCAAGCTGTCTTTGGTCCGGAG
>Ga0302325_10003356_pt1 | contig 37860 bp, 35 predicted proteins | sample Palsa_T0_2_FD_201948 | JGI IMG/M metagenome (GOLD analysis project Ga0302325, IMG submission 201948) | Peat permafrost microbial communities from Stordalen Mire near Abisko, Sweden - Palsa_T0_2 | ecosystem: Environmental > Terrestrial > Soil > Palsa > Peat permafrost | place: Sweden: Abisko...
TTCATCAAACCGATGGCCACTGACTTGGCCGCGCGTCCGAAGCCGCCCAGCAAGGATCCCGCGGTAACTTGCACGAGCGCGCCATTTTCGACCCAGGATTGCAACTGATCGAGGCGGGTGTGCAGGAGCGCGTTGCGTTCGGGGTGCGTGACGATGGGCGTCAGACCGGCCCCCTGCAGGCGATCGAAGATTTCCTGTGTGGTGCGGGGGATGAGCAGGTCCGAGAATTCGACCAGGAGATAGCAGTGGTAATTGATGGCATATTTCGGGGGATTGGCCAGAGCGTCCTGAATATTTTCCAGGTTGAGATGGAAGTCGCAGCCTCGGTGGATGCGGGGGAGGGGGCCGGCGGCGGCTTGCAGTTCGTCGATTTTCCGCCCGATTAGTTCGGGATCGAAGGTAAATTCGCTGTTTGCGTGGGGAGTAGCGACGATGTCGGTAGTGCCGGAATCGGCTGCCAGGCGCAGCATAGCGACGGATTCTTCGAGGGTTCTGGCGCCATCGTCGAGGCCGGATAAGATATGGCTATGGATATCGACCAATCCCGATGCTACTACAGGCGGCGGGGCGCGGTAAATTTGTCCGGAGATTATTCGGGCGAGCGGGGCACCTCATCGGAAAGGAGATTGTTCGCATGTCCTACTTCGCCCGCCGGGCTTCGCTCGGCCTCTTGTCGCTCTGTGCCCTGTCAACCAGTTTCGCCGCCAGCCCTGCCATCGGCTTGGTAGTGGCCAACGGCAGCTTCCAATTGGACCACTCGAATGTGTGGGGAACGGCCACGCTGTTCGATGGCAATGTGATCGAAACAAACATTTCGTCGTCGCAACTGCAACTCAACAACGGAGTTAACTTGCGGTTGGCGGCGGGGACCCGCGCCCGCGTCTATGAATCGCGGCTGGTCTTGGAAAAAGGCATCGGGCAGTTGGAGTCCACCAAGTACCGCATCGAGGCCGCCAATTTGCAGGTTGAGGCGGATAAGCCGGGCGCCACGGCGCGGGTGCAGTTGGCCGGGCCGCTGCGCGTTGTGGTGGCCGCCCGCGACGGGAGCGTGCGCGTGAGCAACGGCGACGGGGTACTCATCGCCAGGCTCGATAGCGGCCGCGAGATGGTGTTCGAGCCGCAGGAAGGGGGCACCGCCGCGCTCACCAAGGTTTCCGGCATCCTGGCGCTCAAGGACGGCAAGTTCATCCTGGTTGACCGGATCACGAATGTCACTATGGAGCTTCAGGGCGCCGGCTTGGAAGCCGAGGTCGGAAATCTGGTGGAGATCACCGGGACGGTGGATTCCGCCGCGCCCACGGTGGCGGGGGCTTCGCAGGTCATCGATGTCACGAACATCAAGCGCCTGACCAAAGGCGCGCGTGCGGCGGGTGCGGCAGGCGCTGGGGCTGCCGGAGCCGGGGCTGCGGGAGCAGCGGCAGGCGGCCTTTCCACCGGGGCCATCGTGGCCATTGTCGGCGGAGTGGCCGCGGCGGGCACGCTTGGCGGCCTCGCGGCAGCGCATGATCTGCCGGGGCAGAGCTCAAGCCAGCCGAGCACCAGCCGGTAGCAGGCGATCTTCGCTCGTCAACATCGAGAAAAGGCACGGATGTTCGAGGGGGCGACACGGGGGCGGACCTCCAGGTCTGTCAACGTGGGCCTGCGGCCCACCAATGGTGATGAAACCCAGTTGGAGGGCGGCCAATATTGGCCGCAGCCGGCTCTTGGCCGGCTGCGGGCAGGATTGCCCGCCCTACAGAGTGGCTTTAGACTGTGCGCGGGTCCTCCGGGACCCGCTCTTGGCGCCACGGAATCACCCATATCCGAGCGGGAACACGCCGGCGTAAACGCCGGCCGCAGGACCGAAGTCCTCCCCACATGGGCGCGAGTACGTTTTGGTACGAAGCCGGCAGAGACCCGAAGAAAAATAGAGAACAAGCAGGCGTGATGTTTACCATCTGTATGCTGAAAGTATTTCAACTTACTTTTTGGTTAGCCCCAAACGGGACTAAGATAGCGATAGCTTTGTCTCATGAATAAGTCAAATGCATGGTTCGCACTAACTGCCAGGCCCCGGCACGAGAAGATGGTCGCCGAGAATTTGCGCGGCAAAGGACTGGAGTCGTTCGTGCCGCTCTACCGGGCACGGCGTCAGTGGACGGATCGCGTCCAGTCAGTCGATTTACCGCTATTCCCAGGTTACGTGTTCTGCCGTTTCGCCTATGCCAGCCGGCTCTCGGTGCTGAATACTCCGGGTGTGACTTCCGTGGTGAGCTTTTCAGACGTCCCGGCACCGGTGGCCGACGACGAGATCTCGCGCATCCGCGCCATTCAGGCGTCGGGGTTGCCGGCGCAGCCGTGGCCGTACGTGCGCGTGGGACAAAGGGCGCGTATCGAGCGGGGGTCTCTGGCCGGCCTGGAAGGCGTTCTGATCCGCGAAAAGGACGGGCTCCGCGTGGTAGTTTCCGTGGAGCTGCTGCACCGCGCGGTTGCCGTGGAAATCGGCCGCGACATGATCCGCGCGGTGGAAGGCGCCGAGCACGCCGCTATGGCGCATGTGTATCTTACGGGCCAAGGGCTTCGCCCTTGATGTCCCGCCTCAAACGATTCAGGGTTTGGCAGATGACCAGCAAGCCTCGAAACCGGATCGTGGTATTCCGGCTCAGCCAGGAAGAGTACGAGTCGCTAAAGGAAGCTTGCGGCCGGGCGGGCGCGCGCAACCTCTCCGACTTTACTCGTTCCGAGGTTTTGGAATGTCTCAATTCGGATGCTTTCGGCGGACACCTGGCGCGCCGCTTCATTTCGCTCGAACAGCGGATAGAGTTCATGCAATTCCAACTGAATAGCCTGCTTCAAGGAGTGTTTCATGAAGAGATCAAACAGCAGTCATAGGGGCACACGACCAAGGGGGTGCCCCGGTCCGTCCTACGTGCTCTTGCTTGCAATTCTATCGGTGGCGCCGGCGCAGGTGCGTCTCGCGCCGGAGGCAGCCAACGCCAATCTGCCGGCCCAACGCATCGGCGCCAACGATCTCGTGGCGGTCTCGGTATACGACGTGCCGGAGTTGACGCGCACGGTGCGGGTGGGCGCGGATGGGCTGATGCGGCTCCCCATGCTCAAGCAGCGCATCAAGGCCGAGGGACTGATGCCAAGCGAGTTGGAAACGGCGATTGCATCCGCGCTGGTGGCGGAGCAACTGATCGTCGACCCTTTCGTCACAGTGACCATCGCCGAATACAACAGCCGCCCCATCTCCGTGGCGGGCGCCGTAAAGCAGCCGCTTACGTTCCAGGCGTCCGGTCCGGTGACCTTGTTGGAAGCCATCACCAAGGCCGGCGGTCTGGCTCCCGAAGCGGGACCTGAAATACTGGTCAGCCGTGCGCAGTCCGGGCCGGATGGCTCCGTTACCGCGCTGGTGCAGCGAATTCTGGTTAAGGGATTGATCGATGCCGCGGATCCGTCGCTGAACGTAACCTTGATTGGCGGCGAGGAGATCCGCGTGCCGGAAGTAGGCAGAGTTTACGTAATCGGCAACGTTAAGAAACCGGGCGCCTTCGCTGTGCAGGACGGCGTGGAATCGACGGTTCTGAAGATGTTGGCGTTGTCCGAAGGGCTGATGCCCTACGCCTCCAAGGATGCCTACATCTACCGGAGGGAAGGCAACGGCAGCAAGAATGAAATCGAAATCCCGCTGAACAAGATCATGGAGCGCAAGGCGCCGGACGCGCCCCTGCTAGCCAACGATATTCTCTACGTGCCGGATAACAAGGGCCGCCGCATGACCCTCGGCGCCCTCGAAAAGGTCCTGGCCTTCGGCGCGGGCGCTGGCACGGCGCTCATTTACGCCGGACTTCGTTGAGTCGAAGTTTTCCCACATGGAAGCTAACGATATGATCGAACCCAGAGCTCTCCCCGCTCCCAACCAAGCCTTGCAGCCAAGCTGGAGCGGCTATGACGTCGAGCCGCCGGAGCAATCCGCCGTTCCCCTGGCTCACTATCTGTGGATCCTCCGCCGGCACCGCTGGAAGATCCTCGCGTTCGTCTTCGCGTGCGTCACCGCCACGTTGATCGTCTCCGCGCGCCTGACGCCGATTTATGAATCCACCGTCACGGTGGATATCGACCGGCAGATACCCTCGGCCATCATCGGCCAGGACGCCGCGCGCGCCCCCCTGAACGACGCGGACCAGTTTTTGGCGACGCAGGTGAAGCTCATACAGTCGGATTCCGTGTTACGGCCCGTGGCGCAAAAGTATCGTCTGCTCGATCTTGAAAAAGACGCTTCCGACGTCACGCCTGAGAAGCCTTCCGAGGCCGAGGAGGATGCTCCCGTCCTGCTGAAGAAGCTCAAGGTGACACGCCCGCCCAACACTTATCTCTTGCTGATCAGCTACCGCTCGCCGCAGCCGCGTCTGGCGGCCGACGTGGCGAATGCCGTGGCGCGTTCCTACGTGGAGCATACCTATGACATCCGATTCCAGTCGTCCGCGTCTTTGGCGGACTTCATGGAAAAGCAGCTCGAGGAGCTGAAAGCCAAGATGGAGCACTCATCGGCGGCCCTGGCGCAGTTCGAGCGCGAACTGAACGTCATCAATCCGGAAGAGAAGACCAGCATTCTCTCCGCGCGGCTGCTGCAGCTCAACACCGAGTACACCAATGCGCAAACCGATCGTGTGCGCAAGGAATCCGCGTGGAAATCGGTGCAAAGCGGATCGCTCGAAGCCGCCCAGGTCTCGACTCAGGGCGACAACCTGAAAACACTCTCCGCAAAGCTGGACGAAGCCCGCCAGAAGTTCGCCGACACCAAGACCCACTTTGGTCCAAACCATCCCGAGTACCGCAAGGCCGCGGTACAAGTGGAGGAGATCGAGCGCCAGTTGCAGGAAAGCAGCAAAAACGCGGCCCAGAGGGTAGCGGTGGAGTACCAGGAATCCATGAACCGCGAGAGCATGCTGCGGAAAGCCGTAGCCGAGACCAAGGCGGAGTTCGACCGCCTGAACGCGCGCAGCTTCGACTACCAGAACTTGAAACGGGAGGCCGACGCCGACAAGTCGCTTTATGAGGAACTGGTGCGCAAAATCAAGGAGGCCGGCATCAATGCGGGATTCCAGAACAGCTCCATCCGGATCGCCGATCCGGCGCGGGCCGCCATCCGGCCCGTATTTCCGAACATGCGGCTGAACGTATTGTTGGCTTTCCTGTTTTCCACGCTGCTGGCGGTGGGCTTCGCGGTCCTGACCGACTTGCTGGACAGTTCCGTGCGCGATCCCGAGCAGGTTCACACGCTTTTCCAGACCGACGTGCTGGGCAGCCTGCCGATGGTGAAGACCTGGCGCCGCGGTTTGGTCTCGGCGATAGCGGGCGAGTCTGGCTCGACGGCGCTGGTGCATGGGGGCGAGGAGACCGCCGTGGCGCCGCCGGACCGCACCGTCACCGGCTTTGAAGAAGCCGTGCGCACGCTGCGCAACTCGATTCTGCTGGGATCGTTCGATCGCCGCTTGAAGTCGCTCATGATCACCAGCGCCACGCCGTCCGAAGGCAAGACCACGACCGCGGTGCACCTGGCCATAGCCCACGCTCAGCAGAAGCACAAGACCCTGCTGATCGACTGCGACCTGCGCCGCCCCGGGGTCCACTCCAAGCTGGGAATCAATCCGGAAACGGGCTTGGCCGCAGTCCTGCAGAACGGCATGCAGTGGCGCGAGAAGCTGGTGAAATTGGCGGATCTCGAGGACCTGGACGTCCTGCCCACGGGCTCTTCAAGCCGCCGGGCCGCCGACCTGATCGGGCGCCGCTTGCCGGAAATCCTGGAAGAGGCCGCCCATGAGTACGACCTGATCGTGGTGGACTCGCCCCCCATACTGGGCTTTCCCGAGCCGCTGCAAATGGCCGCCGCAGTGGACGGCGTGGTGATCATCGCCAAAGCCGGCGAAACGAATCGCAAAGCGATGGGGTCGGCGCTCAGTACCCTGCAGCGCGTGCGCGCCAACGTGGTCGGGCTGGTGCTGAACTCAGTGACCAGTAACATGAGCGACAGCTATAGGTATTACGGGTACTACGGAAAGTATTACCGATATTACAAGTCCGCGGAGTGAGCCGGCCCGCGGGTTTCCATCCATGAGCAGCGCACCATCTGTCGAGCGGCTTTGCAGCGGCGTCGTGGAAGTGGACGTGGCGCCAGTCCGGTCGCTGCGTTCCAATTTCAGTTGGACGCTGGCGGGAAACATCGTCTACGCCGGCACTCAATGGGGTATTCTGGTGGTCTTTGCGAAGCTCGGCAGTCCGGAATCGGTGGGAGTCTTCAGCTTAGGTCTGGCGATTACCGCCCCAATCATGCTTTTCGCCGGACTCCAACTGCGTGCGGTGCAGGCAACCGATGCGCGCCGCCTGGTCCCTTTCGCAGACTATGCCGGAACACGGACACTGAGTACGTGCGCCGCAGTTCTCCTGATCTGCGCGATCGGCGTGGCTGGGTACCGCGGCGCAACCGCCGCCGCCATCGCGGCGCTGGCGTTGAGCAAAGGGATCGAGTCGTTGAGCGACATCGTGTATGGCCTCTGGCAACTTCAGGAGCGAATGGACCTGGTGGCGCGGTCGCTGATGTTGCGCGGCGGACTCTCGCTAGCGGCCACGACGATCTGCTTTGTCCTCTGGCACACGATCTGGGCGGCGGTCTGCGGCATGGCGATAGCCTGGGCAGGCGTGTTTGCCTTCTTCGATTTGCGGCGCGCGGTGGGAGCCGGCGGCATTATGCTCCGCTATCGCGGGGCGGCCATCAAACACCTGCTGTGGATAGCCTCTCCGTTAGGGATCGTGACCTTGCTGGTTTCATTCAACGGCAACGTGCCGCGCTACATGATTAGCGGAATGCGAGGAATCCGCGAATTAGGTATTTTCTCCGCTCTAAGTTACACCCTGGTGGCCGGCTCCACTATCGTAAACGCCCTGGGGCAATCCGCCATGCCGCGCCTGGCCGCCTATTGGGCTCACGGCCGCGTGCGCGAGTTTCGCAAGCTGGTCAACCGGCTTCTGGGTCTCGGGCTGTTGTTGGGGGGCGCGGGGATCGTTGTGGCCGCGGTGGCGGGCGGGCCGATTCTCAAGCTGCTGTACGGTGCCGAATATGCGAAAAACACGGGGCTGTTCGTGTGGCTGATGGTCGCGGCGGCCCTCAACTACTTGACATCGTTCGCCGGTTACGGCCTGATGGCGGCCCGCTTGTTCCGCTGCCAATTGCCCCTGTTTGGCTCGACCACGGCGTTGATGGTGGCGTCCTGCGCCTGGCTGGTGAAGGCCGGCGGCGCGCGGGGGGCGGCACAAGCGATGGCTGCGGTCGGGGTAGTCCAACTGCTTGCCATGCTGGCTCTCCTGAACTCGCGCAAGACAGAACAATCCACGCGCGTGTTGTGGGAGCCGCTTTCATGAGGGTATTGCATGTCTTGGGCAGCATGAATCGCGGGGGTGTAGAGACATGGCTCATGGACATCCTTCGGAATGTCGATCGGCAGCGGATCCGGATGGATTTCTTGTTGCATACCTGCGCGAAGGGCGCTTTCGACGATGAGATCGCCGCGCTCGGTTCGCGTGTCATTAGCTGCCCCGGCACACGCCATCCGGGCGTCTACGCTTACAGGTTTCTGCGGCGCGTGTCTGCGTACGGACCGTACGATGTGGTGCACAGCCATGTACATCTGTACAGCGGCTTGGTGCTTGCACTGGCCGCGTCAGCCGGCATAAAGCACAGAATCGCGCACAGTCACAACGACACTACGGCGCGCGAGGCAGCCGGCGCAGGCTACCGTAAAGCGTATGCCGCGCTGATGAAGGCCGGAATCCGCCGGTACGCGACTATGGGATTGGCGGCGAGCGGGCGGGCCGCGGACGCTCTGTTCGGTCCGGACTGGCGGCGCGACCCGCGTTGGCGGTTGCTCTATTACGGAATCGACGTTCAAAAATTCCTGCCCAAGTGCAGCCGGAAGCAATTGAAAGAACGGGCAGGACTTCCGGCCGGCGCCCGGGTGGTTGCCCACATTGGCAGATTCGACCCGCAGAAGAATCATCCTTTTATCGTCGATATCGCTAAAGAGGTCATTCGCCGCGACAGCAGGGTGCACTTCGTGTTCGTTGGCGATGGCCCATTGCGGCCAACAATCGAGAGGTCCTGCGAGGCCCGCAATATTCGCGCGCACTGCCATTTCCTCGGGATTCGCAGCGACGTTTCCGAGATCCTGGGCTGCGCCGATGCATTTCTCTTCCCCTCACTGTACGAGGGCCTTGGGCTGGTCCTGATCGAGGCCCAGGCGGCGGGCGTTCCCTGCATTTACTCCGATGTGGTCCCAAAGGAGGCCGATGTGGCGCCCCATCTCATCACGAAACTTCCGCTGAGCGAGGGTGCCCTCGGTTGGGGGGAGTCGCTACTCGCCATTTTGTCGCTGCCCGCCCGGCCGGTGTTTCATGGACCTGGCTCACCGGTGGAGCAAAGCGCCTTCACGATACAGAAGAGTGTCGCCGCGCTAACGGACTGTTACCTGCGCGCCTGAGATGAGGAATCCTTTCCCCGTGCGAAACCAATTGCAGATTCGTAGATTCGGCGCCCCCGCGGTTGGTTGGCAGCGGCACGCCCGTTCCTGGCCCGCGTCCATAGCGATATGCACCGCCATTGTAGCCTCGTTTATAGCCTTCTCCCCGGCGTGCCTGCACTGGTTCGTGCTGCCGGTGGCGATTTGCGGCGCGCTTCTCACCAGCAGAGCCGTGGATGCGGTACTCGATCAGGGGGCCATCTTTACCGTGGACGGCCTTTTTGCGGTAATCGGCTTCCACTTCTTCTTCCTATCCCCCCTTCTAGCCGTTACTCTTGAGCACCGTCTCGAATATCTGCCCGGCCAACCGGACGACTGGCGCGACTGGCTGGGCCGCATGGCTGCAATCAACGTTGCAGGACTCCTGGCATATCAAATCGCAAGAGGCAAAGCGCTCGGCTCCATGCGGCCGTGGAAGACGGCATGGCTATTGGACGAATCCCGTTTCAACATCGTGAATGGCTGTGCACTGTGCGTCTGCGGAACCGTCCAGATATACCTGCTTGTGAAGTTTGGCGGTCTCACGGGCTTTGCCGACAAGCTTCTGCACGACGCGGCAGCTTGGGAGAACACGGGTTGGCTCTTCGTGATCGGCGAATCCGTTCCCATCCTGGCCATGATCGCCTTCGGCCAGTGGATCTATCGGCGCAGGCGGACGGTCGGATGGCCGGTACTCGCGCCGGTACTGCTTGGATTCCTCGTGGCCCAGATTCTCTGTGGCGGTTTGCGCGGCTCAAGGAGCAATACGATCACCTGTCTCTTCTGGGCTGTAGGCATTGTGAACTATTGCGTGCGGCCGGTGCCCAGAAAGGTGCTGGCGTTGGGTCTCCTGGTCGTTATGGGCCTGATGTATTTTGGCGGATTCTACAAGGCCATGGGTACGGATGCCGTGAAAGCGCTCACGAGCGAGGAAGAGCGCAGCTATATGTCTCAACGTAGCCGCCGCACCGTCGAACTCGCCGTTCTCGAGGACCTTGGTAGATCGGAAGTTCAGGCCTTCGTATTATACCGGCTCTCGGAAGGGCATGAGGGCTATCAACTCGCCTGGGGGCAAACCTATCTGGGCGCCCTGGCGCTCCTGATTCCAAAGACCGTATGGCCCGCCAGGCCGGAGGGCAAGGTCAAATGGACAACCGACGTGGAGTATGGTTCAGGCACCTATGGCGCCACTGTGGTGAGGTCGTCACGGGTCTACGGCCTGATGGGCGAATGGATGCTGAATTTCGGATGGTATTTCGGGCCCTTGTCTATGGCCGCGCTCGGATTGTTTGTCGGAGTCACACAGCGATTTACGCTGACGGCGGCGCGTGGGGATTGCAGAAAGGTGCTAATTCCCATTGTAGCCGCGATTTGCGTCACAATCCTCGCATCCGACTCCGACAACGACGTTTACTCCGCGGTCAAATACCTCTCGATTCCCTTGGCGGTTCTCTGGATGAGCACAAGAAAAGTGAGACTCCGCGGGCACAAAACGGTGCAGGCACAATGACTCGCGCCGTGTTGCATCGGGTACGCCCCTATTGCCGCAACTTCCTCGCCCGAAGAGCCGGCATGGTTCTGGTACGCAAGCCTCCGACTCTTCTGCGCAACGCCGGTTGTGAGCTCACCGTTTCCCTCGACATGGTTTTAGGGCACTACCGTCAAACACATCCGCGCGTTCAGTTCCTCCAGATTGGAGCGTTCGACGGCATTTCCAACGATCCAATATACCCTTTGGTCGAGAAGCATGCTCTCCACGGCGTCTTGGTGGAACCCCAACCCGACGCATTCCGCGCTCTGCAGTCGAATTATGCGCGTTTCACGCACTCGCGATTTGCCTTTGTGAACGCCGCAATCGCCGGCAAGGACGGATCGGCTTCGCTATATCGAATCAGACAGGACGCGCAGGGCCCCGCGTGGCTTCGCCAAATAGCGAGTTTTAACAAGAGCGTCGTCCTTAAGCATGCCGCAACCGTGCGTGGGCTGGAATCGCTTGTAGAAGAGACACGCGTTCCCTGTATATCGTTTGAAACACTGCTCGCGAGTCATGGCATCGATCGCGTGGACCTTCTTCAAATAGACGCTGAAGGACATGACGGGGAATTGATCCGCCTCTTTAATGTCGCTGCGCGTGAACCGGCTATTGTCCGGTTTGAACACAAGCATTTAACACCGGCGGATTACGAAGACACACTCTCGTCGCTGATTAACAATCGGTACAAGGTTGCGATATGCGGTGACGATACGCTTGCTTATCGTGAGGGATAAATATGCCAGCTTGCCGCGTTTGCCCATACTTCGCTTCTGATTCAAGCTGCACTGCCCAGGAGAAAGCCTTCGAAGTACTGGCGCGTCCCCTGCCGCCGCCGCCGCTCGGACCTTGCATCATCCCCATCACCGATGGCTATTTGGCCCAGATCGGACCGGGCATGAGAATTCTCGATGTTGGCTGCGGTACATATCGGGCAATCCGGTCGTATTGCCAAACCGTTGGCGCGGAGTACGAGGGTATCGACATAGGCACGACCTACTTCGGGAAGCCGGTGGTCGCGACGCGTATCGAAAACTTGGCCGATCTGTCCTTCCCCGACGAGTGGTTCGACATGGTAATCGGAAACCAGACCATGGAACATTGGGCGGAATCCGGCTGCTCCCTAAGATGGGGATTGTACCAATGCTTCCGCGTCTGTAAGCCGAACGGCCGGGTGCTGATGAATGTGCCTATTCATTTCCATGGGACGCGCGAATTCTTGCTTGGCCGCACGGAGGCGATAAGACGATACTTCGGCGAGTTCTCATCCACTGTCCGCTTTGATGCGTGGGGAGTTCCGTCCACACCGATTCCGCCCTTAGTATATTTCCCATGGTATATGCCCCACCTTTCAAAGCCGGCATTTATCCTCGACATACAGGCCACTAAGGACAAACCCTTGCCGGCGGGGGTGAAGAGGGGATTTCGCGCTACTGGTAGATTGGCGGAGCTTTGGAACTATCCGGTGTCGTACAATATGCATCGCGTCGTCCGAAAGGCTGTTGGGCGGCGGTCTTAGGGGTTAGCCGGTCGCGCGAAGCGCGCGAAAGCCGAGAGGCCGCGCGGCTTCAATAGCACGACGAGGAGCCAAAACGAGTATGAAACAACCTTCGTCCAACGTCGAGTGGCGCGCATATGGCAAGGCCGATTATGGCGCATCGCACGATGTTGCCCTGGGGGTCCGGGAGTGGGCCATCCTGCGCCGGCAACTCCGGCAATACGGACTGGAAGGCTATTGCAAGGCCGTGGAGCTGGGCTGCGGCGACGGGCGACTGACCCATAGTATCGCCCGGGAGTTCAAGGCCGTCGAGGCGTTGGACATATCCAAGGAACGTCTGGCACGGGCCCGGCAACAGGTAGACCTGCGGAACATCGAATGGCGTCTGATAGACGGCCCGCCCATACCGGCCGAATCGGCTACTGCGGACCTGGTGATCTCGACGCATGTCATCCAACACATTGCGAACCTGGCGGTCGTGAAGGAGTACTTTGCCGAGTCTTTCCGTGTCTTACGTCCGGGCGGCGTGCTCCTGATGCACGTCCCGGTTGCGGGCGCGCACGGTTCGACCGGACACTTGGGGGATGTCTTAAGGCGAACGCCAAAACAATGGGTAAAGGCCGCGGCACTGCCCCTGACCAGGGCGCTAATGCGGGCCGGGATGGAGCGCTTGCCGTGGAAGATCGACTTCTATAGGTGGTACGACTACCCGTGGCTGTGCGCCACGCTGGAGCGTATCGGCTTTACCGAGGTAGAGATTCGCTTGCTTCCCTGGTCCGGCGGCCACAGTTACGTCTTAGCGCGGCGGGCAGCCATGGGAACGACGCAGGCGATCGCCTGAAAACCGTTCTGGCCAGCTTCCGAGTTGTGGAAATTCCTATGCGCGTTCTGGTCTCCTCTGAGCATCGCTTTCAGCGCACGCCCGATGGCGCCGTCTGGACGCAGCCAGCTTATCGCTACGAGTTCTGGCGGCGCTATCTCGAGGTGTTCGATCACGTGCAAGTGCTCGCGCGGGTGCTGCATGTCCCCAGCGTGGGCCACGACTGGCACCGGGCCGATGGCCCCGGGGTCGATTTCGCAGGGATCCCTCACTACATCGGTCCGCTCCAGTACCTGGCGCGCTACCGCCGGATACACACCGCCGCTACCAATGCACTCGCTCCCGATGCGGCGGTGATCATGCGCGTTCCATCGTTCCTCTCGTCGCACCTAACACCCAGGCTCTATGCCACCGGGCAGCCGTTTGGCGTGGAGGTCGTCGGAGATCCTTTGGACACTTTTGGGCCAGGATCCGTGGATCACCCGCTGCGGCCGTTTCTCCGCTGGTGGCTCCCGCGGCAGCTTCGCGAGCAGTGCGTGCGGGCGAGCGCGGTCGCTTATGTCACCAAGTTTGCGCTGCAAGCCCGGTATCCCTGCCGCGCTTTCGGAGTGGGCGTTTCCGATGTGCAGTTGCCATCCGAAGCCATCCGGGTGGAAGACAACGTCCTGGCGACACACTACTCGAGCGTCGAACTGTCCATCGGAGACTGCTTCAGCCGCCGGTTGTCCGACGCCGCGCGAAACCGCGAACTGCGGCTTGTAACGGTCGCATCGCTGGAACAACGCTACAAGGGCGTAGACCTCCTGATCTCGGCCATTGCCACATGCGTTCGGGCGGGGCTGGATGCCAGCCTGACGGTGATCGGAGACGGCAAGTACCGTGGAGATCTCCAGCGTCTCGCTGAAGGCCTCGGGGTGCGCCAGCGCGTGACTTTTCTCGGACAACTCCCGGCGGGCGCTGCGGTCCGCCGGGAACTCGACCGGTCGGACATTTTTGTTTTGGCGTCATTAACCGAGGGTTTGCCCCGCGCCATGGTGGAGGCCATGGCCCGTGCATTGCCTTGCATTGGCACGGCCGTGGGTGGCATTCCCGAACTGCTGCCTCCCGAGGATCTGGCGCCGCCGGGCGATGCGGCCGCGCTGGCTGCCAGAATCCTCGAAGTTGCCCGCGACCCGGACCGCAGGATCGGGATGTCTTCCAGGAACCGGGTCCGCGCCCGCGACTATAGCGATCCGGTGCTGCGCGAACACCGGCTCGCCTTCTATCGCCATCTGCGTCAGGTCATGTCGGGATGGACCCCGGGACGAGCCCCCGGTGGACGCCCTCAGGTTGCCGGAACAGTTGCCCCATGCGGATCCTCCACATCGTGAAAACTTCCAGCGGAGCCGCATGGGCCGCTCTCCAGGCCGCGGAGCTTGCGCGCCTGGGAGTGGATGTGCACGTCGCGGTTCCGGCCGGCGAGGGCAGCAGCATGCGGCTTTGGCAAGACGCCCAGGCGAAGATTCACGTGGCGGCGCTCGATTTTCCGGCGAGAAGCCCGTGGCAGCTTCCGTCGGTATGTGCGCGGGCACGCGCAGTGGTGGCTTCCGTGAAACCGGATATCATCCACACACACCACGTAGGACCCACCCTGGTCATGCGCCAGGCGCTGGGCAGGAGCCACTCGACCCCCCGCGTTTTCCAGGTCCCCGGCCCGCTGCATTTGGAGCACTGGCTTTACAGAACGTGGGACTTGGCGTGCGCCGGCGCCCGCGATTTCTGGATCGCCTCCAGCCGGTGCATCCGGGGCCATTACTTCCAGGCGGGCATGGACCGTTCGCGAGTGTTCTTGAGTTACTACGGATTCAGGCCCGCCGGATTTTCCAACGCGCGGTCGAACCTGCTCCGGCGCCAGCTCGGCATACCCTCGAGCGCGTTTGTAGCAGGCAACATTAGTTACATTTATGGGCCGAAACGCTATCTGGGCCAACGATCCGGACTCAAGCGCCACGAAGACCTGATCGCGGCTCTGGGTTTGGTGCTACGCCAGCGCTCCGATGCGATCGGCATCCTGGCGGGCGGTCCCTGGGGACGGGCGGCGCGCTATCAAGACCGGTTGCGGCGGCTGGCGCAAAGGGTTGGCAAAGGCCGGATCTTGATGCCCGGCCATTGGTCGCTTTCCGAGGTGCAGGCGTATTGGCCGGAATTCGACTGCGCCATGCATGTCCCGCTTTCGGAGAACTGCGGCGGAGTGGTAGAGCCGTTGGTGGCTGGCGTTCCGACCATCGCGGGAGACGTGGGCGGGCTGCCGGAAGTGGTGATGGATGGACTTACAGGCACACTGGTTCCCATCGGGAATCCGGAAGCGCTCGCGGATGCTGTACTGAAAGTGATGGCCGACCCCGAGCGACATCGGGCTATGGCTCGGCTGGGCGGTGAACTGGTTGGGGAAATGTTCGATGTCCGCAGAACCGCCCGGGAGGTTTACCAAGCATATTGCCACATTCTCGACCGAACCCAGCCGCCGCCCGCAGAATTCGATTCGCGGGCCTTCCTGGCGGATCGGGTGCTCACCAGTTGCTATCCGGGGTGACCTGCCGATGCCCTGCAACCTCAAACGCGCCCTGCTCCTGGTCCCGCTCCTGGTTTCCTCCACGGCCGGGAAGGACGCTTTCGAGTGGCCCGATCCGCAACAAAGCGGAATCGTGCTGGTGAATGTCAACCACGACATTGCAAACTATGTCCGGAATCATTCCGATTGGTTCCAATCGGGCGAGCTTGTCCTCGATTTGTCAGTTCCCAATCAGCCCGATTTGAACGCGGCGGAGCGGGAGCGCGCCGGTATCCAGCAGTTACTCGGAGCCAAGGGAATGACTGCGGGCACATACACTTCCGGGACCACCGTGGAGCCGTTAGCCAGCATCAAGCTCTGGCCTTATGACAGAGTTCCCATTGAGTGGATGCCTAAGGGCTTCGCGGCTGCGGACTCCTGGCCCGGCGATCCGGAGCGCAAGATCGTCGATGTTACCGATAGACGAACGCGGCGGGCGCTGCAGGATGGAATCCGCCGGTTATGGCAGCAGTGCGACGCGCCCATAAGGTTCGTGGATAACGCCGCCTCTCACGGAAGCACGGGTGGTAAGCAGCCATGGGAGGCCTACTGCGCCAACATTCACGAGATCCGGCTGCTTGGTGAGTCACTCGGAAGCAGGATGGTCTTCAATGTGTCCGTTCACATGGCCATGCTCTCGGATGTGGAGGCCGCGCAGCTTATTAGGGCTGTAGGCCCGGGCAACGGCATCCTGCTCGAAGATCCATGGGGCGAGGCCACCCGCAAAAGCCCCGAGTTGACCCGCAAGGCGCAGGCACGGTACCGCCAATTTATGGAAGCGGGAACAGCCATCGTCATGCTTCCAGTCAACATCCCCGTGGAAGCTTTGCTCGATTGGGTAGGCACGTGGCGCAAACCGTCCGACCGGCTCTATGCCGGCTGGCCGTTTTGGAAGCAGCCGTGGGATGGCAGACGCCCATGGGAAGGCACAGGCCTCAAGAGTGAACGTGCAATTCAGTGATGCTGTTCGCCGTATGGCCGAGTTCGTTCTAGCAGTTGTTGCCAGTCTGGTCCTGTTACCCGTAATGGCTGCTATTTCTGCCGTCATATTTTGTGTTATGGGTGCACCGGTGATATTCCGTCATCGCAGACTAGGCTATCGGGCGCGGATTTTTACGCTCTATAAGTTCCGGACGATGTCGTCGCAAACCGGGCCCGATGGACGGCTGCTGCCCGACTCCCGAAGGCTGACTCCGATCGGCAGGTTCCTCCGAAAGACCAGCCTCGACGAGCTGCCGCAATTCTGGAATGTGCTCCGCGGCGAAATGAGCTTCGTCGGCCCGCGGCCGCTGATGCCCGAATACTTGCCGCGCTACAGTGCCCGCCAGCAGCGCCGGCATGAAGTGCGGCCCGGCATCACGGGCTGGGCGCAGGTGCATGGCCGCAACGCTATCTCATGGGAAGAGAAGTTCGACCGGGATGTCTGGTATATCGATCACAGGAGCTTATTGCTGGACCTCCGGATCGCCGGTCTGACGCTCCTTGCGATCGCCCGCCGCCGTGGAATCAGCCAGGCGGGGCACGCCACCATGCCCGAATTCACGGGGAGCGCGCATGAGCGCTGACGGCATTTTCGTGATTGGCGCTTCCGGCCACGCCAAGGTGGTCATCGACATTGTCGAGCGGCAGTCGCTCTGGCGCATTGTGGGGTTGATCGACACTTACAAGGGTCCCGGCACAGAGATTATGGGTTATGCAGTGCTTGGTTGCGAAAGCTGTCTACCGGACTTGATGGCCAAGCATGGCGTGGACGCTACGATTATCGCCATTGGAGACAACCGGATTCGCCACCAGGTCGCGTTGCGCGTGGCGTCGGTGGCGCCGTCGCTGGCTTTTGTGAACGCGGTACATCCTTCCGCCCGCATCGCCCGCGATGTGGAGATGGGCAAAGGTGTCGCGATTATGGCTGGCGTCACGATTAACCCAGGCACGCGCGTTGGGGACTTTTGTTACGTCAATACCAACGCCTCAGTGGATCACGACAATGTGCTCGATCCGTTCAGTTGCGTCCAGCCTAACGCCGCCACCGGGGGCAATGTACGGCTGGGCGCCTTTAGCGTTCTGGCAATGGGAGCCACGGTGGTGCAAGGGATCTCAGTCGGCGCGGACACTATCGTTGGAGCCGGATCCACGGTGTTGGACGATGTCCCCGATAGGGTTGTCGCGTACGGAACACCCTGCCGGGTCGTTCGGTCACGCTAAACGGGCGGGGGGAGCTTGGGGCGATTGACAATCGGCCCGCCAACCTGCCCCACAAATCGAATCACTCTAAACCTACGGAGTTGTCACTATGGCACACCCCAGCTTTGCCCCGGCTTCCGTCATCGAAGCTAGAACAGCGCCTCTGTTCAGAGAGCGTTTCCGATTCATTCATCCCACGCTGCCGCCCCTCAACCGGATTCTTTCCGAGTACCGGCAGGTCTTTCATCAGGGGCTGGTCACCAACGGCGGCCTGGTGGCCCGGCTGGAGGCGGCCGTCTGCGAGCGCCTCGGCGTGCGGCATTGCGTGGCCGTGTCGAGTTGTACCAGCGGCCTGATGCTGGTGATGAAAGCCCTCGGCTTGCGCGGCGAAGTGATCCTGCCCAGCTTCACGTTTTTCGCCACGGGCGAGGCTGCGCTGTGGAACGGGCTGACTCCCGTTTTCGCCGACTGCGATCCCCAGACCTGGAATATCGATCCGGGCGCCGTGGAAAGCGCGATCACTCCGCGGACTTCGGCCATCCTGGCGGTACATCTTTACGGCAATCCGGCGCCGGTGGACGAATTGGAGCGGATCGCCGAGAAGCATGACCTGAAATTGCTGTTCGATGCCGCGCACGCCTTTGGCGCCAGTTACCAGGGGCGGCCGGTGGGCCAGTTCGGCGACGCGGAAGTCTTCTCGCTGTCGCCCACCAAGCTGCTGGTGGCGGGCGAGGGCGGCTTGATCTGCACCAACGACGCCATCCTTGCGCACAGTCTGCGCGCCGGCCGGAACTACGGAGACCTGGGGACCTATAATCCCATGCTGTTGGGGCTGAACGCCCGCATGACCGAGTTCAACGCGGCCATGGCGCTGGCCGGACTGGAACTGGTTGCGGCAAAAGTCGCGAAACACAACCAGATCGCCGCCCTCTATAGGTCCGAGTTGGATGGCGCGCCGGGGATTGCGTTTCAGCAGCTTCCGCCGGGCCACCTATCCAGTTACAAGGACTATTCGGTGCGCGTCGACCCGGAAGCTTTTGGAATGACTCGCGACGATCTGGCCGGCGCGCTCTTGAAGGAGAACATCGAAACTAAGAAATACTTTTATCCGCCCCTGCACCAGCAGTCGCTCTTTCGCCCATTCGTAGCCTGGGAAACGCCGCATCTGCCGGCCACGGAGGCGGTCGCGGAATCGGTGCTCAGCCTGCCCATCTATGAATCGCTGCCCGCCGAGACGGTGCGGCAAGTGGCCGGGGCCATTCGCGGCTTGTCACAGCCGGTCCGCCAGAAAGGAGCCCACGCATGTTGAGCCTGCGGCCGAACCTGAAGTGGAAGGAAGTGGCGCCCCGCGTACTGGCGGACTTCCTGACGGTACACGCCAGTATGTTGCTGGCGCTGGCTATCTCCGTCACCTACCGTACCGCGCGCGGACATGGCGGCGAAGCCCAACAGCTTATCGCCGGATTCCGGCATTACTATGTGACTTTCTTTTGGGTGCTCTCGCCCATCTTTCCGGCGGTATTCCTGCTCAACGGGTTCTATACGCATTCGCGCGCCTACGTGGGCAAGCAGAAGGCTTGGGTGATTCTGCGGGGTGTCACCCTAGCGGTGATGCTGTTCTTCGCAGCCGATTTCCTGCTGTTCCAACTGCGGATCTCGGGACGCAGCGTGGCCCTTCCGTTCGTGGTGCTGGCAGGTTGCGGCCTATGTTCCGCGCGCCTGCTTAAGGCCTCCTTTGAAAAGCGCTTCTCGCGAAGGCCGGAGACCACTGGCGCCGCGCAGCCGAAGCGCGTGTTGGTGGTCGGCGGCGCCGGCTACATCGGCTCCCTGCTGGTGGAGCGCCTGCTTGGAACCGGCTATACGGTTCGAGTGCTGGACAGCCTGATGTACGGCGGCGACCCGCTCCGCAACTCCATGCGCCACCCGAATTTCGAGCTGATGACCGGCGACTGCCGCAATATCCAGGATGTGGTGAAGGCCATCCGGGGCGTGGAGTCCGTCGTGCAGTTGGCGGCCATCGTAGGCGATCCGGCGTGCGAGCAGGACCGCACATCGGCCCTGGAGATCAACTACGCGGCCACCCGCATGCTCATCGAGATCGCCAAGGGCCATGGCGTGAGCCGCTTGATTTTCGCCTCCAGTTGCAGCGTGTACGGCGCCGCGGAAGTCGAGGTGGACGAGCAGTCGCAGGTTTGTCCCGTGTCCTTTTATGGACACACCAAGGTCGATTCCGAGCGCGCTTTGCTCGAATCCCGCACGGACACGTTCCATCCCACGATTCTGCGCTTCGCCACGGTTTTCGGCCTCTCATACCGGCCGCGCTTCGATCTGGTCGTGAATCTGTTGTCCGCCAAGGCGGCGCAGGACGGCGTCATCACTATTTACAATGGCCGGCAATGGCGTCCGTTCATCCATGTGAGAGACTTGGTGGAGGCAGTGGCGCGGGTTTTGGAATCGCCTGCCCGTTTGGTGGGCGGACAGGTGCTCAATGTGGGCGACTCGCGGTTGAATCACACGCTGGCGGAGGTCGCCGAAGTCATCGCAGAGATATTCCCGGCGACGCGCGTCGAGCACGCGGATAACTCCGACTGCCGGAACTACCGCGTCAGTTTCAAGAAGATCGAAGAAGCTCTGGGGTTTCACGCCAGTTACTCGCTGCGGGATGGAATCGTGGAGTTAAGGAAGGCGTTTGTGACGGGGTTGATTGCCGACTATACGGATCTCCGGTATCACAACCAGCGTTTCCTTCTGGCCGCGGGGAGTCCCGGTCATAAGAGCGACGTGGACGCGCAGGTGATGGCCGCATTCTCGGGCGCGCCGGTGCTAAGTCGCGTTCAGTGAATGCTTGCATAATCTGTGGGGAGACCCCCCGGTCTGCGCGGGTCCCCCTGGACCCGCTCTTCGCTCGAAGAATCAAGTGCCTTGACGGTCGTGACAGGCCGACGAGGGCGTCGGCCGGACACCAGATGCAGGTGTTCGGCCATGGAAAAACTAAGTGGCATTGCGTGATCCTGCCTGCCGTCCGTCCTCATAAGGAGACCGCATCGCGCGTCACTTCAGATGCCATGCGAGTTTAAGCCCACGTCTGGAAACCACGCCCACCTTGCAACCAAGGACGGCTTCAAGGTCGAGCCAGAGGCCCGTGAGATCGAGCAACGACCGGCCCGGTTCGAAATCGACCAGGAAATCGATATCCGAGTTGTAGCGCTGATCGCCGCGGGCGACTGAACCAAAAATACGGACGTTGCGCGCGCCACGCTTCTCGGCGGCGGCCATGATCCGATTGCGGTAACGAGAGCGGATTTCGTCCAGCGTCATGCGGCCAAATGTTTTGGTGCCGGAGGAGGGGGTCGAACCCTCATACCCAGTGAAGGATGCGGGATTTTGAGTCCCGTGCGTCTGCCAGTTCCGCCACTCCGGCCGATTGCGCGAAAGCCTTTCCTAGTATAACGCGGTTGCAGCACGCGCCAGAGCGCCCACCCGATGGCATATTCAAAACCCGCAGCGCCGCCATGTATGGGATTGACGCGCACTGGATCGACGTCGAAGTCGACATGTATTCGTCGGGCGCCGCGCGCGGCTCGGCCGGCCCGCAACCGTTCAAGCCCGCGCGGTCTCGCCATGCGCTGTTCAATTCGATCCCATACGGAGGATCGCTGACGAGCAGGAATGGCTTGCGGTCACCCAGGAAGCGCGTCACCGCTTGGGCTGGTCGCGTCGCCGCAGAGCACGCGGTATTGGTTGCGCCGGTTGCCGCAGATCCAGAGATCGCCCAGCCGTGATACTGGATCCTCCGGCAGCGGCGGCGCGACATCGGCTTGGTCATCGTTGTCGGGGAGCGTCAGAAGCTCTTCGAGTTCCCTGGGATCGAAGCCTGTCAGTTCAAGAGGAAAATCGGCCGCGGCGAGTTCCTGCAACTCCAGGGACAAGAGTTCGTCATCGAACTCAGCCCAGGTAGCCGAGCGGTTCACCAGAATTCTAAACGCCTTGACCTGGGCGTCCGTCCACTCGTCGCAGAGTATGACCGGGAGGAAGGCTTTGTTGGTGTCCCTGAGCGGTTGGGGACCCAAAATGGAAATCCTGGATAAATCGTGTCGTTTCCCCAAACCTCAAAGGAGGGTCAATATATGAGCCAACTAGCCGTTGAATCAGTTCAGTGGAACACACTGAAGCACATCGCCGAAGTGAAGCCGATTGGCGATGGGGACGCGGAGTGTCTGGAAGAGGTTCGGCTTGTGCTCCAGAACCACAATTGTGTGAGTCGATTTGGTGTTTCGCTGCTTCATAGCCACTTTGCCTTGGACGATGACGAGATGATGCTCGAAACCACCAATCTCGATAAGAGAGAGCACTGGGTTCGCCCAGTAAAGCGCTCCCTCCCTTTGGATAACACCGGCCAAACCACCGTTGTGGCGTTCAATGAACGTGGGTACAATCAGGTCTGTGGATGCGATCCCCGTACCGGCGGTCACCACCACAAGTGACGCTCTCCCGCCAATCTATGACGGAATGGCGTTGGGTCAACCTTTCAGACGCCCGGCCCGCGTGACGAAGCGTGCTCTTGGACCGGCCGGCGGCCAAATTCTGAGTATTGTGAGTGCGCAAGTGACAAATCACCGGGTCGCATGCAACGTCGGTTTTCTGATTGGCAAAAAGAGGGGTTTTTAGGGCAAACCCGACATCAGCTAGGCTAGTGGGATCAATAGCTTAACCCACATTTGTCCGAATGTCGGCTACGGGTGGTGAGACCCATTCATAATCCAAGCCTCTGATCCCGAAGCGAAACGCGCAAAGGCAGCATCTTATAGCCGGTCCTATCCTCGGAATGGCGCACCGGTGCATTCCTCGCGGGACTGACGGAGGAAAAGCAAATGACGAGCGAACGAACTTTGTCAGCCCACGCCGGCTCCACGGCGCGCACGGCCGGAATCGTCCTGATGTCCATCGTTCTTTGGAACTTAACGGCCGGGTACATATTCGGGGATTCACCGGTGAACCCGGCCAACGTGAAACCGGCTAAGGCGGCCCTCCTGGCCGTGCCCTTGAGCTTCGAGGCCAATCAGGGCCAAACTGACAGTCAAGTGAAGTTTCTATCCCGCGGCGACGGCTATTCGTTGTTTCTTACATCGAACGAGGTTGTCTTCTCGCTGCGGACGCTGGCTGGTGTCAAAGCTCCGCCGTCGGTTTTCCGCATGGAACTGCTTGGCGCCGACCGCAAGGCGCAAGTTTCCGGCGCGGATATACTTCCGGGCGCGGCCAACTATTACATCGGTAACGATCCGAAGAAGTGGCGCAGCGGCATTGGTGCTTATGGCAGAGTGAAGTACCGGGGTATTTATCCAGGCATCGACGCCGTTTTCTACGGCAACCAACGGCAATTGGAGTACGATTTCGTGGTCGCCCCGGGTGCGGACCCTGAGCAAATTTCGCTTGGGCTCACCGGCGTGACCCCGAGTCTGGACATCGAGGGCAATGTTCTACTAAAACTGGCTGACGGCGATCTGGCTCTGCGGAAGCCGATCGTCTATCAGATTATCGACGGCGGCAAGACAACTGTCGACGCTGGATACACCATCTCTGGCGGAAAAGTCCGCTTCCTGCTGGGCAAGTACGACCGCGGCCAGACGCTGGTGATCGATCCGGTGTTTACGTATCTGACGTATTTGGGCGGTTCCGGGCCGGACCAAATCGGGGGCAGCCAGGTGGTGAACCAGACCAGCAGCCCGGCACAGGCTTTGGCGATTGATTCCGCCGGCGATGTCTATGTCACCGGATTTACCATGTCGGCGGATTTTCCCGTCGCCAATCCATATCAAGCCACCAGCAAAACCAATACATGGACGGGCTTTGTGAGTGCACTGAACCCCTCCGGCACCGCTTTTCTATACTCCACTTATCTGGGAGGATCCGTTTACACCTCGGGGAACTCGGTCGTATGGGATAGCCACGACAATGCGTTATACGTCGTGGGCACCACGAATTCACCCGATTTTCCGATCACGGCAGGCGCTTTCCAGACGTTGCTGGCGCCGACGGAGGTGAACAACAAGGCCGTGAGTAGTGGCCAAGACAACGCCTTTGTGGCCAAGTTCAGCGCCTCTGGCCAGCTCACGAACTCGACCTTTTTGGGTGGGGACTACCAAACCGCTGGATTCGGCATCGCAACGGATTCCCAGGGCCGCGCCTACGTCGTAGGTTACACCGTCTACAATTGCATCCCACCCGACTCGGCCGCTTACGAATGCTTCCCAACTACACCGGGGGCCGTCATTCCCGCGGGCACCGTTTCGACGAATGGCAACGGCTTTGTATCCGTTTTCGACCCGACGTTGTCGACACTTCTGTACTCCACGCTCCTCGGCGATCCCAATGGCGCGGCGATGAGCACTTCGGAGGCCTTTGGCGTGACGGTGGACCCGACCGGAAACTTCTATGTGGTTGGGGTTACGGGCTCGCCAAGCCTGCCTACAACTTCGGGCGCATTCCAGCCGACACTTGGGACGAGCAATGCCATACCACTTGTAGGCTTCGCCGCCAAGTTCGGACCGGTAAGCGCAAGCGGAGCCGGTCTCACCTACCTTACGTACTTGGAAGCGACAGGACTCAGCTTTGGCGACCTCCCGGGCGGCGTGGTTGCCGACAGCCAGGGCAACGCTTATATCGGCGGCTACACAAACTCAACAACGTTCCCCTTAACACCGGGCGCCTATCAGGGCGCCTGTATAGGAAACAACTGTGCGTTCGTGACCAAGCTGAATCCCGAGGGAACCGGTCTGGTCTGGTCCACGTTTGTCGAAGTCGCCGACTACTTCGGAGCCATTCAACTCGATACGCAAGGGAATGTATACGTGACGGGTTACAGCAGCGAGTTTTTCCAGGGAGTCGATGCACTGCAACCTGGCCTGGTCTCCGGGGGGTTCGTCTCGAAACTCGACCCGACGGGAGCCACCTTGTTGTTTTCTTCGCTGGTGGGAGCTGCTGGCGTTGGCGTTAACGGCGGGTCGTCTCTAACTGGCCTGGCGGTGGACGCCTCGGGGAACATTTATGTGGCGGGCAACATGATTGGCGCCACACTCCCAACGACGCCCGGCGTGGTCCAGCCTTCGTACCACGGAGGCTCAGGCGCTTACGGCGACGGCTTGATCGCCAAGATCTCGCCCACCGGCCCGGTGGTCACACTAGCCCCGGCTGGACAAGTCGAAGCCTTCGCGGCGGACTCCATCATGTCAGTATATGGCGTGGATTTGGTCACCGGAACAGCCGGGGCGCTGAGTCTGCCGCTGCCGACATCGCTGGATGGCAACTCAGTGACGGTCACAGACTCAGCCGGCGTAACGCGTCCGGCTCCCCTATACTACGTCTCGCCGGGGCAGATCAATTTCGAGATCCCGGCAGGCACCGCCGCGGGAACTGCGACGGTGACGATCCGGAATCAGAATGGGACTGTTCAGTCCGCAACGATCTCAATCGGCGGCGTTTCGCCGGGGATCTTCGCGTTGAACGGCTCGGGGCTGGTGGCGGCCTGGGTTCTGCCTGTGGTTTCCGGAGTGCAGCAAGCGCTGCAGCCGGTTTACCAGTTGGCATCCGGGAACGTGATTGCATTGCCGGTCAGTCTCGGACCATCCACGGAACAGGTTTATCTTGAGCTTTACGGCACGGGCTTCCGCAACGCCAAGAACTTCACTGCGACGGTAGGCGGCTTGAGCGTGCCGGTACTGGGCGCGGCCGCGACGTCGCAGTTCGTCGGAGAGGATCAGGTGAACATAGGACCGCTGCCGCAGGCGTTGGTGGGTCAAGGAAGCGTGAACATCGTGATTACCGCGGACGGGCAAGCCGCCAACACAGTCAATGTGACAATTCAGTGACGTCTGTTTTAGCGGCTTGAAGGCGCCTTGCAGCGTGCGCGTACGGTGAGTGTTGCGCAGTATCGTTCAGCACTTACCCCCTCCGGTGCAGCTTTCTTCACCCCCTCCTCCAGCAGCCTGTATCAGAGGAACTGATAGGCGTTACTCGTTTGGGCGCGTCCGGCAAAGCGGCGTACCCGCCCTGGTGAGTTTCTGGGCCTCCAACTCCGCATCGTAGTTTTGTGTATGCCGCTCCGACACGCCGATTTCCGACGCCAATGTGTGCACCGCGGGATAGCACTTCCCGCCTTGTCCGGAGTAGCGGGCTAATCGTCCATACGTCAGCTTGGCGCCGGCCGAGATGGCGGTCGAACGAACTAGGGCATCAGGAACGAAGAAGCCGGTGAATAGGCCAAAGGGATTGAACGGCTGGCCGACTTCGAGAGCCGGCGCCGATGCGTACTGTTCTGTCATCGCTCCCCCTGGAAGTGTTCCTCGGGCACGGCGCGGAAGGTCCCCGGATTACGGCGCGACGTGTTGCGTGAATACGGTCGACCAAGTCGAAATACATCGACTGTAGTGGTTCTAGGGTAAGTGAGTGTTATCCTGGCCTTACATCGGTCTATGTAAGGTGTAGAGAGGTAAGGTTCCTTGCCCTCAGTTATCCTTCAGTTTGGTTTTTGAGTCCCCTGCGTCTGCCAGTCCCGCCACTCCGGCCGATTGCGCGAAAGCCTTTCTCAGTATAACGCGGTTCTCGATGGCATTATTCAAAACCCGCAGCGCCGCCGTCTATGGCATCGACGCGCACCTGATCGACGTCGAAGTCGACATGTACGCCTCCGGCTCGGCGCGCGACTTCGTCATGGTCGGCATGCCGGACACCGCCGTGCGCGAAAGCCGCGAGCGCATCAAATCCGCGCTCATCAATTCCGGCTTCGGCTATCCGAATAAGGCCGTGACCATCAATCTCGCGCCGGCCAACGTGCGCAAGGAGGGCGCCGGCTTCGATCTGCCGATGGCCATGGGGATTCTGGGCGCGATGGGCAAGGTCCCGGCGCTCGACCATCACATTCTGCTGGGCGAGTTGTCGCTCGATGGCGGCATACGGCCCGTGCGCGGCGCTTTGTCGGTGGCTGTCTGCGCGCGCGCCCGGGGCATCGCCAACCTGGTGCTGCCGCTCGAGAATGCGGCCGAGGCAGCGGTCGTGGAAGGCGTGCGCGTATTTGGCGTGCGGCACCTGACCGAGGTTGTCAAACTCGTCACGCACGCGGAAGAATTCCCTCCAACCGTTCCCGCCCTGCAAGCATCCGGCCCCGAATCGGGCGCCCCGGACTTCCGCGACGTGCGCGGACAGGCCAGCGCCAAGCGCGCGCTCGAAGTCGCCGCGTGCGGCGGGCACAACGTGCTCATGATCGGGCCGCCCGGCTCCGGCAAGACCATGTTGGCCAAGCGCCTGGCGGGTATCCTCCCACCGCTGACGTTCGCCGAATCTATCGAGACCACCAAGGTGCATAGCGTGGCCGGCCTGCTCGCAAGCGGCGCGGGCCTGCTGCGCGAGCGGCCCTTCCGCACGCCGCACCACACCATCTCGGATGCCGGCCTGATCGGTGGCGGCTCCGGGATGGCGCGTCCCGGTGAAGTCAGCCTGGCCCACAATGGACTGCTGTTTCTCGATGAATTCCCCGAATTCCCGCGCGACGTGTTGGAGATCCTGCGCCAGCCGCTCGAAGACGGCTCGGTCACCATCGCCCGCTCCAATATGACCCTATGTTTCCCCGCCAGCTTCATGCTGGTGGCTGCCATGAATCCGTGCCAATGCGGCTTCTACGGCGACACCACGCGCGAATGCCGCTGCACGCCCGGCATGATCCAGCGCTATCTGGGAAAGATCAGCGGGCCGCTGCTGGACCGCATCGATATCCATCTGGAAGTCCCCGCCGTGCCGTATAAGGAGATGCGCGCCAACGGCGCCAGCGAGTCTTCGGCGGACATTCGCGCGGTGGTGGAGCGTACCCGCGCCATCCAGCGGGCACGCGGCTTCTATAACGCCCAAATGCCGACGCGCCACATCCGCAAGCTGTGCAATCTGGACGAGGCCGGCGAGCGCACCCTCGAAATGGCCGTGCGCCGGATGGGACTCTCGGCTCGCGCGCACGACCGTATCCTGAAACTGGCGCGCACCATTGCCGATGTGGGCGAATCCAAGGACATATCCGCAAAGCACGTCGCCGAAGCGGTGCAGTATCGCAGTTTGGATCGCAATTATTGGAACTAAGGCGCGCCCGGACGTCGGAGCGGCAACTGTCCGGGTCTTTCTGCCGTACAGGTAAGAGTGCTCGTTACGCTGAATTTACTTCCATGGCGATCCTGGCCCAATATCAATCCAGATAAGTGATGGTAAGCTATTGTCTGGCAGGCGATGACTGACAGCTACCTTGAATCCATCGCTTTCAAAGAAATGAGCGATCTTCTCCCCTCGACTAAATGTTTGGTCCCAGCGGATGACCATGCCGGGGCCAGAGGGCTCAGCGGGCTGCTTGGGCGCATCGACGTCGATAGGGTTCGAATCCACATACATTTGACAGTTGGCTCCGTATCTAAACAGCCAAGACAGAGTATCTCCGAACGCCTGTTTATCACGTGCCACCCTTAGCCTGACAAGGCATGGCTTCGGTAAGCGTGAGAATTCTTGCGTAATTTCAAAAGCAAGAATTGGTCCGAACGGCCCTCTCGCGCCGCTGGCCGGTTGGTTCCAACTGGGGGTAGCGATTGGCGCCGGCTTTGCGATTAGATTAGCTTAAGTCTTGCGTTCTCCGCCATGAGCGCGTCCCTAACGTTTCTAAGATCGGCGTTCGCGGATGCCAATTGTTCGTGGTCCTGAAAGATTGTCCTCCCTGTGAAATAAGTAATAATCAATGTCCATGCACACAGAGTTACGCCAGCAGTAATTGCAACGGAGATTATTGACCCACTAAGCGCAGCCTTGAAAGGAGACACCTCGCCCCGCTTCTTTCGCTGCACCCAACCAACGAGAGAGGCGACAACCAGAACTGCAACGGGAACAAGAAATGACCATACTACGATGGACAAGGTTGTTGTTCCAAGCGCCTGAACCACGTTTGTCCATGCTCGGGATATCAGATCGAAGAAATATTCACGCACTGGCCGATCCAAGTCGTCTCATCCCAAAAGGCTATCATAAACATTGGCTTGGCTATTCGGAGACCGGCGTTGAGGTTAAGCGTCGCTAAGCCTGCGAATGGCACGCCGGACAGCGGTTGTCGCAGAACCTTCCCGTGTACCAGCCGGGTCGGGAAATGCGGCGCGCGTTTCTGCGCCGCATCTCGGGCACAATCGCGTCTTGAAGCAATCTGCCGGTCCACCCGGCCTGGCGCTCCCGGTCCGGGGCTTCTATAACGCCCAAATGCCCACTCGCCACATTCGCAAACTCTGCACGCTGGACGAAGCCGGCGAGCGCACCCTCGAAATGGCCGTGCGCCGCATGGGACTCTCGGCCCGCGCGCACGACCGTATCCTGAAACTGGCGCGCACAATTGCCGATGTGGGCGAATTCAAGACCATCTCGGCGAAGCATGTCGCCGAAGCGGTGCAGTATCGCAGTTTGGACCGCAATTCTTGGAGCTGAGGGTGGGCACTGAGTCTACTCATTTCGCGACCGCCGAACTGTCAGCTACTCGCGGAGGATTCAATCGGGCGGCGCGTCCGGAAGTAAACCATGAGCCTGAACTACTATGCCCCTTGATTCTCCAAAGCGGCTGAACGACGATAGATTGTATGGGCAGCCAACGGACGACGGTCTGCCGACCCGGAAAGAAATAATGGCACGACACGTACGACACAGCCGGGCGGAGGGGCCGGCGCAAACTAAGCGCGAGAAAGGATGGCCATCTATTCTAGGGGTCTGGGAGTCCGGCTTCGCCGCAGTCGTGACGGCAGTCATGACTTTATTTATTTCTCTCGGTAACGAATTGGCCGCCGAGCGGTCCATCTTTCAAACTTTAAAGGAGCGCTGGGCTATTGTCGCGGTGAGCGCATCCTGTTGTTCACTGTCGGTCTCAAAATCGCCCTTGCCCTTCGACAACGCCGAAGATCCCCGCGGCTTACCCCGAAGGTGACGGCTGCGTACCTCCGTGCACTATCCGGAAGCGCAATCAACCCGGAGATCAAGGCCGAGTCCCGTGGCTGACGATGACGGCGGACATGGTGAACTGGCGCGAATCGTCGCGCAGGCCGACGAGCAGCTTAGGGGCATAAATCCCTCGCCGTTCTCTCCGCAGGCGTTTCGTGCCCTCCAGGAGCAAATCTCGCGCTACATCGCTGAGCTGATCGGCGAGTCGACACGCGAGGCGAAGCGGCGGCAATTGGACACAGTATCCGAGACCCACGTGGAACGGCCTCCGAAATCCTCTCTTCCAATGCAGGCCGGAATGTTTATCGGCATGTTGGCACGTTGGGCGGCGTCCTCCTGGGCGCTTCCATCTCGAATCTTTTGGCTATTGCGACCAGTAGCACCGTCACATTCACGAGCGTCGCGCTGACAACGGCGCTCGGCGTGATCGGCGCGTTGGCCATTGCGCTTCATTTTGCCCGCGACTGAGACGCCGGAACGACGAAGACGGCTTGGTCACCGTCGGGCGCTCCAGCTTCATGCTGGGTGGCGGCCATGAAATCCGTGCCACCACGGATCCCTGTTACTGCGATATAACGGAAACCATGAAACGCTGGGACTTCAGCCTCAAAAAGACATCCGACGTGAAAAGATCTCATCTTAGTCGTAAACGACTGCCATACATCGTAGCGACCGCACAGGACAAGCTGGGAGCGCACATTTCCAGGAATTTCAAGCTCGAAGACATCCTTTAAGGCAGTCGCAATGAGCTAATCCTGTCATGTCAGGGAACGTCGCTGCTGGGCGTCGTGCGGGCGCGGCGGCGAAGTCGTCAATCTGCGAACATCCCATTTTCGTTAATTCGTTGGGTTTTCTGCATTGCAATATTAGACCCGCAACGATGCCGTTTCTATGGCGACACTACGCGCGAATGCCCCTGCACACCCGGCATGATCCAGCGCTACCTCGGCAAGATCAGCGGGCCGTGCTCGACCGCATCGATATCCACCTGGAAGTCCCCGCCGTGCCCTATAAAGCCGTATGCGCTAAGGTGCGCCCGTACGGATCTGTGCGGGGGACGTTCGGCAACGGGCGTCCCTACCGCGACTAAACGCGGATAACCCGACCCTGCTCCACCAGTTACCGCAGGCGTTCCGCGACAACTGTAATCTCCCGGTCCCGCGCTTCCCGCACCACTTTGTGAACCGTGCTCCACACCCCGCCCCAAAGCGCATGCGCGCCCGCCCGCCCCAAGAAAATCTGCGTGATATTCTGCTCGCGCGCGAAATCCACGATGGTGCGCGCCACGTCCGTACCTTTCAAAACGTGCGTTTCGATATGCAAGTTGCGCGCGAAGCTTAAGTGCTTTTCAAGCGCCCCGCTGCGGGCTTCCGGCCCGCCCCGCCCGGAGTTGCGCTCCACATGCACCGCCAGACAGTCCGCATGCAGATAATCCGCCACGCGTTTTCCGCGCCGGATCAGCACGGCCGTGGATGGCCGCTCCGTCAGGCAAATGAGAATGCGCTCGTGCCGCGCCGGAGCTTCGGTCTCGGGCCGCGCCGTCTGCGTCCTGCCGGGCGCGGGACAATCCAAGTCCGAAAGCCGCCCCTCGACTTCGTGCGCCGTGTGGCGCAACGCCATCTCCCGCAAGGCCGTCAGGTTGGCCTCGGTGAAGAAGTTCTCCATGGCCTTCTTGGCCTTGTCGGCCGAATACACAACGCCGCGGTGCAAGCGATTCTGCAGGGCCTCCGCCGTCAAATCCACCAGCACTACTTCGTCTGCCGCGTCCACCACCCAATCCGGCACGGTTTCGCGCACGCGCACGCCTGTAATATGCCAAACCTCGTCGTTGAGGCTTTCCAGGTGCTGCACGTTGAGTGTGGTGAACACATCGATGCCCGCCTGCAGGATCACCTGTACATCCTCCCACCGCTTCAGCCGCGGCGAGCCGGGCACGTTGGTGTGCGCGAATTCGTCCACCAGGCACACCGCGGGCTTGCGCCGCACGATGGCGTCCACATCCATTTCCTCGAACACCGAGCCGCGGTATTCCACCTTCTTGCGCGGAATGAATTCCAAGTCCGCCGTCTTGGCGATGGTGGCCTGGCGGCCGTGCGGTTCGAAATACCCAACCACCACGTCCACTCCCTTGCGCCGCAGTTCCTGCGCTTCATCGAGCATCTGATAAGTCTTGCCCACCCCCGCCGCATAACCCAGAAAAACCTTAAGCCGGCCTTTGGGAGGCGCAGGCGCGCCATCGGAATGCACAGCTTCGACCGGGCCGCTCATGGCGTTTCCGGATGCGGAAAAATGCGGATATCGATATCCGTGGCCGCCCGGATCAACCGGTCCACAGGGCTGCGCGACCATATCTCCTTCCAACGGTCGGGCGCGCTGTGGCCCACGAAAATCTGCGTCACCTTTTGCTCGCGCGCAAACCGGATAATGGCCGCAATCGGGTCCGAGCAGTCCAACACGTGGACATCGGCCTCCAGTTCGCGAGCCAGCGCCAGGTTCGTGTCCATGGTCGCCTGATCCTCGGCCCCCAACCCGCTTTGCCGAACGTAGCAGACCAGCAGATTGCCGTGAAACCGGTCCGCGTTCCGCCGCCCGCTGCGCAGCATGGCGCACGCATCGCTGCGCGGGGTGACACACACCAGGATGCGCTCTTGCGATCCCCAGCGCAACGCCACGCCGTGCGCCCGCAGATAGCCTTCCAGTTGCCCGTCGATCACATCGGCCGCCAGCAGCAGCGCGAGTTCGCGCAATTCCGAAAGCTTGCGGCGCAGATCCGCCGGCTCCAGCGCGCTGGCGCGCTTCATCATATCGTCGACCGCCGCATCCACCAGCACGATCTCGTCCGCGGATCGCAAGAATCGCTCCGGCACGGTCTGCCCCGCGCGCTGGCCGGTGATGCGCTCGACGGCGTCCTGGTGCTCTTCGATGTGCTGCAGGTTGACGGCGGTGATCACCGAGATGCCCTGGTCCAGGATGTTGTCCACATCCTGCCAGCGTTTCGGATTGCGCGAGCCCGGCGGATTATCGTAGGCCAATTCGTCCACCAGGCAGACGCGCGGATGGCGGCGGAAAATCGCCGCGACGTCCAGCACTTCGTACTCCTTTCCGGCGTATGTTTCCTTGAACACCGGGATGTACTCCAGGCGCGCCATCAACGCTTCCAGATCGGGCGTAAGCGGAAACTGGATGGAGGCCACCACCACATCTTCGCCGCGCTCCTTGCGCCGCCGTCCTTCATCCAGCATGCGGAACGACTTGCCCACGCGCGAGGCGTAACCCAAGAACACCTTGAGACGGCCGCGTCTGGCGCGGCGCTCTTCCGCCTGCACGCGGCTCAATAATTCTTCGGGGCTGGGCCGTTTGTCGATGCTGGCGGGCACGCTACGCGATGCTCCTCTCGTTAACCATTCTGCCCGTATTGGGAATTGCTCCGCAAGTTGGCGCCGATGAAAACCCAATTGGATTGCCCAATGTCACTTCGTTTTCGCAGTCTCGCAATCCTGCATAAATTGGGGGGGCAGGCCATCGCCTTTTGTGGTCTGCCGCTCTGGCGCGCATAGGCAGACGACACAAAACGACCGTGCGCCCCACGCACATGGCTTTTAAGTGAACAGTATTGCTTTTAGCTGGCTGGAGGTTTTCGAGCGTGCGCCCCACGGAACAAAAAAGCTTATAGGGCATAGAAGAAATTTCGTCTTGACCGCATGCGTTCCCTTGGTTCAATCTACTTAGATGGCTCATCGTTTATGCGCAATCGTGCTACTGGTCACCGGACTGTTCTGCCTGCTGCCGCAACCGGGCCGCGCCGACGAGGGGCCTAAGCCCGACCCCGCCGGTATCGCCACTGGCGACAAGTCCACCGCGGTGGATGCGGGAGGCAACACGTTCGCCGTCCCGGCCCCGGCGGATAAGACCTCGCCGGACTACTCCAAGAACAAGAAAGATTTCGACGACTACCAGTCCCAGGCGGCCAAGGAACCCCTGGCGGTTAAACTGGCCGATTCGGTCGGCCATATCCGCGTGGCGACCAATTTTGCATGGACCCTCAACACCGGCTACCTGGTGCTGTTCATGCAAGCCGGATTCGCGCTGTTGACTTGCGGGCTGGTCCGCAAGAAAAATGCCGGGCATCTGATGATGCTCAACTTCGCCGCTTACGTCTTCGCATTTCTGGCCTACTATGCCGTGGGTTATGCGTTTCAATTCGGCGGCGTGGCCATCAACGCGGCGCCTTCCAACCTGGGTGGCACCCCGACCCTGAACCACTATCTGATCGGCAACGGCCTGTGGGGTTTCCTGGGAGGCAACGGGTTCTTCATGTCCGGCCCCGCCTACGATGCCGGCAGCAACTGTCTGGCGCTCTTCGAAGTCGTGTTCATGGAGACCGCCGGCTATATCATCGTCGGCGCCATCTGCGAGCGCATCACGTTCTGGGCGTTTCTTGTCTGCGAGCTGTTCATCGGCGCCATTCTCTATCCGGTTTTCGGCTGCTGGGTGTGGGGCGGCGGATGGCTATCGCAGGTAGGCACTACGATGAACCTGGGCCACGGCTACGTCGATTTCGCGGGATCCACCGTGGTACACGGCGTGGGAGGATTCTGCGCCATGGCGCTGGCCATCATTCTGGGACCGCGCCTGGGCAAGTACGGGAAAGACGGAAAGCCGCGCGCATTCCCCGCACACAACCTGGTCTATGTGGTCACCGGCACCTTCATCCTGCTGTTCGGCTGGATGGGCTTCAATCCCGGCTCGACCCTGGGCGCCACGGACCTCCGCATTTCCGTGATTGCCATCAACACCAACCTGGCCGCCGTGGCCGGTTCAGCGGTAGCCATGCTGCTGTGGTACTTCATGTTTGGGAAGCCGGATGTCACCATGGCATGCAACGGGATGCTGGCTGGCCTGGTGGCGATCACCGCGCCATGCGCGTTTGTGTCTCCCACTTCCGCGGTGGTCATCGGCGTGCTGGCCGGGATAGTGGTGTGCATGGGCGTATTGTTCAACGAACGCGTGACTAAGATCGACGATCCCTGCGGCGCCATCTCGGTGCATGGATTCTGCGGCTGGCTGGGGGCGGTGTGCGTGGGCATCTTCGCCGATGGCACTTATGGTTCCGGATGGAACGGCGTGGGCGCCACCACTTATCTGGGGCATGCCGGCCAAGGCGTTACAGGCTTACTGCATGGCGACACCCGCCAGTTCTTCACCCAGCTCGGCGGCGCCACGCTAATGGCGGTGTGGGCCTTCGGCGCGACTTATGCGGTCTTCTTCGTGGTGAATAAGATCAAGTCCATACGGGTGGCTCCCGAGGTGGAACTCGAGGGACTCGATGTGCCCGAATTCGGCATGCATGCTTATCCGGAGGATGCGGTGGTCACGGCGGAGTGACAAATTGTGGGGCGGGCAATCTTGCCCGCAGCCGCCTTTCAGGCGGCTTGCAGCAATGCCATGATCGCCCGGCAAACAATTTGACTGCGTCGAAATGAAGAGGCAAATTCAAGAGCGGCTTCTGCGCGAAGTTGCCGAATTGGGCGCGGAGGAAGCCCAAAAGGCGGCGGGCCGAGCGCTTGTCGCGGGATCCATTTCTGGGCAGCTTCCTACGGACAAAGGGAGCCATCGGCGAGGGCTCCGCCCGACACCAGCCGAGCGGCCAGCTATCCGCGCAGGCGGGCGCGCAACCAGTCTGCCAGTTGCGCCAGCGGCACAGTCGTCTGTTCTCCGCTGGCCATCTGCTTCACCGCGGCGGCCCCGTCGCGCAACTCATTGGGAGCGAGAAAAACAGTGAAGCGCGCGCCACGGCGATCCGCATAGGCGAAGAACTTCCCAGGTTTGCCGGCGGAAAAAGCCAGATCGGTTTGAATGCCGGCCGCCACCAGTTCGGCGGCGATGCGCGCAGCGCCCATGCTGAGGGCGGCATCGAACATGCCCACGCACACTTCGACCTTCGGCTTGGCGGGCGTGAGTCCCTTTGATTCCGTCAGGATCTCGGCGATAACCACGTCGCCGAAGCCCATCCCCACAGCCGGGCGTGCGGCGCCGGTCATGTCGCCGAACAGATTATCGTAGCGGCCGCCGCCGAAGATGGCGCGAAAGCGGCGTTCCGCGTCGAACCCCTCGAAGACCGCGCCGGTATAATACGACAGCCCGCGCACCACGCCGGAGTCGAAGCGCAAGTAGTCCGCGAAGCCCATGGCTGAGGCAAGTTCGAGCAAGCGGCGTACATCCTCCGCCGCGGGACTGGCGGCCAACGGCCCGGAAGACAGGCTATCCACCCCTTCGCCCGCCAGTTGCCCGATCACTTCATCGGCGGTGTTGGCGGCCAGCCCTCTCTCGACCAACATTTCTTTCAGGGTCTCGACGGGCACTTTGCCTTTCTTGTCGAGCACCATGAATACATCCACATGCCGCTCCGGCGGGACACCCAACTCACATAGCAAATACGCCACCACTTGGCGGTTATTGACGTGGATGCGCACGTCGCGCGGCCCCAGATCCAGTGCGCCGAGAGCTTGCGTGACACAGGCCAGAATCCAGGCTTCCGCCTGCACGGATGGTTCGCCGACGATATCGAGATTCCACTGGAAATGCTCGCGCTTGCGGCCGCGGGTCATGCGCTCGTAGCGGAAGCATTGCCCGATAGTCCACCACTTCGCGGGAAACAAGATCTGCTGCGGCCGCGCCGCGATCATGCGCACCAGCGACGGCGTCACTTCGGGACGCAGGGCAAGCTGCCGGTTGGATTTGTCCTCGAAGTGATAGATCTGTTGCGCGACTTCCTCACCGGCCTTGCGCGCCAGCAACTCGAAAGACTCCACGACGGGCGGCTCGAAGCGCTGGAATCCGTGGATGGTGGACGCGTCCGTCCAGGCGGCGAAGATGCGGTCGCGCAGATCCAGGTCTTCGGGATAGAAGTCGCGCATGCCGCGCGGCGGTTCGAGTTGCATAAGTATTAGTGTAAGCCGAGGCGCCGGCCTAAGCCGAAACAGGAATCAGCGTCAGCCCGTCGAGATGCTCAAAATCGTGATAGTCCGCGGTCACCAGCGGGAGGTCCCACTTTAGAGCCGCGGCGGCAACCCACGCATCGGCTGCCGTTAGGGGCCGTCCCGCGCTGCGGCTATCGGTCATGATATCGGCCCAGAACACACACGTATCTTCGTCCGGGAGCAAGGTCGTGCAGAGGCCAATGTGATGGATCAACTCCTCGCGCCGCCTTGAACCCCATCGATTCACTCGCGGCCACAGCAGAAGCTCCGCACGAGCCATGAAAGAAATGAACCATTGATGACCGGGTGCAATCTTCAGGCATTTCTGGTGGAGAGAATGGTCCGGCTTGAAGAGAATCGACACCACGTTGGTGTCGAGCAGAAGAACAGTCATTTCGGCCGTGTTGGGATCTGATGCCGGATCTCCCGAATCAACTCACGAAATGTATCGACCTCTTCCGGGTGACCAATGTCTTTGTAGGGAAGGGCATACACTGGTGGTTTGGCTCCATGAATAGGAACGGCGCGCTCGGGCAAACTTCGCGGATCGACGACAACCTTGGCCATGTCTGCATTTTAACCGAAATTCAGGCGCTCGCCTGGAGCGTCAATCTTCCCGGCCGGGGACTGAACCTGGCCACAAGTCGGCCAAGCACAGCACTCGTGTTATCGTGTAATTGCCGTGCATACACTGACAATTCGGATTCCCGCGAGCCCACGCTCGTCTACGTTGCATGGCAAAAGCCAGAGGCATGAGCATCAACCGCTTGATTGACGACTTAGCAACCTCGGCGTTGACGCAGTATGACACCGAGACACGGTTCAGGGCGCTAGCTCATCGCGGCTCCCGGAAGCGGGGCTTGGCGCTGTTGGATAAGCTGGATCGGGCCTTCGCGAAGGGCTGTTAGGCTGGGATGGCAGAGACCCAGTTCGGGGCCGCTGGGTATGAACGCCGCCTTGAACTACTCTCGGGGGCCGTCGATTCTGTAAGGTTAGGAGATATTGGCGGGATGGCCGTGTTTCAGCAAGGTTAAGCATTGAGACAGCGCCGACGGCCCGTCAAGGTGTTGGTTGACGCACGGAGTCGGTCGGCCTTCATTCGATGCTCAGCTTCGTTTTCCGATAGCTGCCGCGCATACCTTTATCCGCGATAGACTTCGGCAGTTCATGGCGTCAGCTTTGGCCAAGGCGCCGTCGAGCGATATGCCTGTGGAAGCGCCGGTGAGCACGCCAATCTGAAACTCGCGTCCGGCCTGATGTTCCGCGATAGCCCGCTTTGGGCGCGCCGGCTGGAGTGAAGCCGCTTAAGCCGGCCGCCTGGCCGTGCTCGACCAGCGCGGCAGCCTCCTCGGCGGATAGCGAAGGGAAAGAAAAAATCACGAAGCATTCTCCGTATAAATCCGGATCAACCGGCGCGCCGCGCGAAACGGGCTGAGCTGTCCGGCGAGCACTTCCTGCTCATAGGCCGACAGCTTCTCGCGCACGCCGGCGTGCTGCATGAACTCGTCGCGCAGGGCCTGTTCGATCGACTCGTACATCCAGCTTTTCACCTGCTGCTGGCGGAAGCTGGCGATCTGCCCGGTGCTGGTCAGCCAGGCGTTATGTTCGAGCACGGTATCCCAGATTTCGGCGATGCCTTCGCGGGCGCGCGCCGAGCAGGTCGTCACGCGCGGCGTCCAGCCCGTGCCGGAGGCGGAGAACAGGTGCAGTGCGCTCTCATACTCGCGGCGGG
>Ga0302325_10003358_pt1 | contig 37858 bp, 26 predicted proteins | sample Palsa_T0_2_FD_201948 | JGI IMG/M metagenome (GOLD analysis project Ga0302325, IMG submission 201948) | Peat permafrost microbial communities from Stordalen Mire near Abisko, Sweden - Palsa_T0_2 | ecosystem: Environmental > Terrestrial > Soil > Palsa > Peat permafrost | place: Sweden: Abisko...
GGTTCACGTAGAAGGGGAGAAGGATCACGCCGATCAGCGACGCGATGCCGCCGCTGCCGTTGTAGATAGAGACCAGGCTGTCAAAGTGCCATTCCTGGGTGCCCCCGACGACAGGGAACCAGCCGGGGAGGGTGATGACGTGCGTCCCCACAAAATACTTGAAGTAGTGGACGGTGACGCTGCTGCGCGCGGCGACGAAGAGGATGAACGTGATGGTGGTCACGAGCAGGATGAGCCACGGGCCGTTGGTGAAAAGGTCCCCGAGGTCGCGCCAGATCGAGGTCTTCTGAGCCTTCGGCGGCTCGACCCGCTCACGCGTGTTCCAGAACGTGTTCAGGAAGAGGACGACGGCCGCGATGCCGATCACGACGAAGGTCAGCTGCCAGCCGCGCGCCGGGTCGCCGTGGCCCAGCACCTTGACCGTGCCGAGCAGGAAGAACGAGACGATGATGTTGCCGCCGAGGAAGGCGCCGACGTACTTGATCGAGGAGAGGGACGTGCGGTCGGACGGATTCGGCGTCAGCACGCCAAGCATCGCCGTGTAGGGGATGTTGATGGCCGTGTAGAGCAGCATCAGGGCGTTGTAGGTGAGGACCGCCCAGACCAGCCGGCCGGTCACCTCGCTCTTCAGGGCCTGCGCCTTCTCGCCCAGGCTGTCGCATCCGTCGGCCAGAAAGCCGACGTGAAGGACCTGGAAGACGTGGCCCACGCCGTTGAAGGCCGCCGCCATGGCCCCGAACCCGGACCTCATCACGCCGCCGAAGGCGCTTTCGAGCGATGCCGCCGTGGAGAGCCCGGGCGTCGTGAAGGTGAGCACGCCGGCGATCGCAAAGGGGACGCAGAGCCAGAGGAGGTAGGGGCGGTACTTGCCCCAGCGGGTCTTGGTGCGGTCGCCGATCATGCCCATGATCGGGTCGAAGAAGGCGTCGAGGGAGCGGCTGAGGCCGAGGAGCGCCGCCGCGGCCAGGGCGCTGATCCCGAAGATGTCCGTATAATAGAACGTCAAATAGAGCATGAACGTCTGCCAGTAGAGGCACGACGCGAAGTCGCCGCAGCCGTAGCTCAGCTTCTCGCGCAGGAGCAGCTTCTGGTTGACCATCGCTTGGGTCGCTGGGGCGTCGGTGGTGGCGGACATCGTGGGGGGCTCGGCGAAACAGGCTGGGGTCATTCGCCAGCGGTTGTCTACAGCACGATATGTGAGTTTGGAACCAGAATCTTATTCCCCGGCTAGCGCATCGTGTACCAGAGCCACGCAGTCACAACCAGCAACGCGGCCAGCCAGATGCGGTAGTCCCGGAACCCGCCCCTTCCCTCGGGGGCCACGAGGGCGCCCCAGTCGGAGACCGTCGTGTGCGACAGTTTGGCGGCCGAGGTGCGCGGCGTGGCGAGGCTGACCGACACGAGCGCCGCCACGGACACCGCGAACGCGAGCATGGCCGCGTGGAGCCAGGGCCTCAGGAGCGGCGCCTCCATGAACGGCAGGAAGTGGAATTCGCCGTTCAGCATGAGGAGGGGGCAGACGACGCCGGCGGTGCAGAGGCAGGCGACGACGCCCTGCGTCGTCGTCCGCCTCCACAGGACGCCGGCAAAGAAGATGCCGGCAAAGGGAAGCATCAGGTAGACCTGGATCGTCTGCAGGTAGGTGAAGAGGTTGCCGAACCTCCCGATCATGGGCGCCCACGACGCGCCCAGGAGGAACACGGCGAGGACGGCGCCTCGCCCGACGCGGATCTGCACCGCCTGCGAGGCCTCCGGCCTCCAGCGCAGGTAGAAGTCGCGCGTGACGAGCGTCGAGATGGAATTGTACGTCGCGCTGATGTGGCCCATCAGCGCGGCGCCGATGCCGCTGATGGTCAGGCCGAGGAGCCCGGCGGGCATGATGTGCAGCAGGAGGGTCCCGTAGGCCTGGTCCGGCTTCTTCAGGTCGGGAAACAGGGCCCGGGCGATGAGGCCGGGAAGGACGAGCAGGAACGGGGTCGTCAGTTTCAGGAACCCGCAGAGAATCGCCCCCTTCCTTCCCTCGTTCAGGTCCCTGGCCGCGAAGGCGCGCTGCACGAGCACCTGGTCCATCGACCAGTAGAAGCTCCCGGCGAGGAAGACGGCGAAGAACATCCCGGGCCAGGGGTAGTCGGGGTCGGTCGCGGGCCTGACCATCGAGAACATCGCGGGGGCGAGCCGGGCGTGCAGCCCATTCCAGCCCCCGACGTGGCGCAGGCCGACCACGGTCAGGATCACGGCCGCGACGAGGAGCACCGTCGTCTGGAGCGCGTCGGTGTAGACCACGATCCGCAGGCCGCCCTTCATCGTGTAGAGCGCCGTGCCGAGGCCCACCCCCCAGATGACGGCGTACGGGTTCCATCCGAGGAGGCTCGAGAAGACGAGCGAACTGGCCCAGAGGGAGATGGAGACCTTCGTCAGGACGGAGAGGATCACCATGAACCCCGAGAAGAAGAGCCGGATCCCGGTGCCGTAGCGCTGCTCGAGGAATTCCGGGACCGTGAATATCCTGTTCCTTATGTAGAAGGGCAGGAAGAGCATGATGAGCGGCACGAGGCAGAACACCGCCGACCACTCGTACCCGCCGACCGCCATGCCGCCCGAGTAGCCGCTTCCGGCGAGGCCGACGAAGTGCTCCGCGGAGATGTTGGCCGCGAAGAGCGAAGCGCCGATGAAGGGCCAGCGCAGCGAGCGGCCCGCCAGGAAGTAGTCCTCGGACGAACGGGGCTTGCGCGACAGGAGCAGGCTGGCGCACGCGATGACGAGGACGTAGGCGCCCATCGCCAGCCAGTCGATCCACCGCAGCGCCATGAACTCAGGCGGAGACTCTCACGTCCTTCAGGTCGGCCCGGGAGGCGGCGTAACTGGTGTCGTAGGCGAGCACCGCGGGATCGGGCGTTCGGCCGCCCGCCTCGCACCAGGCCAGGTAGAGCGCCGGCCACCAGTTCTCGTGCTGCGTGAGCCCCTTGTCCCTGTAGCTCGACCAGTCGATCAGGACCTTCGACCAGCTGCGGTCGCCGTAGTCGATCGCCTTCCTGGCGTCGCCGTAGGGCCGCACGAACCAGTCTCGCCCGATGTGCGCGTGGAGCACCTCGTCCGCCCAGTCGTAGTCCTGGATCATGCGCGAGTACGCGTCCCCGGACGCCGTGCCGACCTCCCACTCGAAGCGTTTCCCGCTCTTCGGCATGAGGCCCTGCTCGATGAAATACAGGACCGCGTGGCGCTCGATCGGCGTGAGCTGGGTGTTGAGCGCGAGGGACCACGTGAAGTTGACCCGCACGAGGCGGCCCCAGTCGATGCCGGCGTGGACGAAGCCCACTTCGCCCATCATCGCGTGCCGGGCCTCGTCCCAGAGCTGCCGCGTCATGTCGACGTAGTAGCCCCAGGCGTTGCCCTTTGTCTCGGCGATGATGGACGCCATCATCTCAGGGACGTCGATCTCCCGCAGCCTCTTGTAGTACATCATGAGCGTCTTCGGCTCCGGCGGGAACTTGGGATCGTAGAGGAAGGCCTCGGCGTGGACGCCCATGTTGTAGGGATCGGGGAATCGCCCGTCCCGACGGGGCACCCCGTCGTAGGCCCGGGGCGAGATCGAAAACAGGCGCGGCGGCTCCCCGTCGCCGCCCTTCAGGCTCCCGTCGAGAGCCCCCGCCTGCGCGAGGAGCCGCTCGAGGAGGCTCTTCCAGCCGGCCAGATCGGAGCGGCGCTCCGGGAGGACCAGCTGCGCAAGGGCGCGGCCCCCGTAGGCCGCCATCTCCTCGACCTCGATCAGCGCGAAGCGGCAGATCCGGAACGAGGGATGGTCGACCAGCCGATTGGTCTCGTCCCGGTGCCGCACGAGGGCGTCGCGCAGGGCCGGCACCGCGTGCTCGTAGAGGCCGACGAGGAGCGCCGCCGTGTCGCGGGCGCATGCGATCTCGTCGAAGAACACGTCGAGCGCCCTGTCGGGGGCGTTGTCGAGGCCGAGCGGGGGCTCCCTCATCTCGCCCACGCGCTTCCTCCAGGCGGCCGCGTGCTCGGCGCAGTAATGGGCGTGGAGGCTGAACGCCATCTTGAGCTCGTAGATCGGCTCGGACGTCAGGCGCTCGATGAATATCCCGTGCAGCCGCTTCAGCGCCCAGTGGTGGCGCTTCAGCCGCCCCACGCATGCGTCGACTGAGAATCCGATCCGGGCCGCCTCGGGGATCGTGCAGATCCCGGCGACGGGCGGCAGGTCGCGGTAGGTCCGGTAATTTTCGGGGGTGGTCATGGGGTGGGAAACCTGGCGGGGCCTCGCCGGCCCCCCGTCACTTGTAGTAGACGCCGAGCCTGTCGATCAGCTTGGACTGGAGGTCCGGCACGTCGAGCGCGCCGGGGAACCGGTAGAGGATCTCCCCGCCCGGGGCGATCACGAGCGTGTACGGGTAGCCGCCGGGCCACTTGGGATCGAGCGCCTGCGCGAGGGCGTCGCCTCCCGCCCCGGTGTAGATGTAGTTGTTGGTGTCGCGCCCCTGCTGCGCCACCGCCTTCCTCGCCCCCGGGGGAAGGGCGGCATGCTCCTTCTCGAGGAACTTCAGCGCCTTTCCCTCGTCCTTCGGGTCGTCCACGCTGACCGAGATCATGTCGAATTCGCGGGAGTTGAGCCGGCGAGAGATCGAGACGAGCCCGGGGAATTCCTCGACGCAGGGGACGCACCAGGTTGCCCAGACGTTGATCACCCGCAGCCGGTCGGTGTCGTTCCTGACAAGCGCCGCGACACCCGCGGCGTCGATCGGCTCGATCGACACCGGTATGTGCGCCCACTCCTCGTTGCCCTCGGCGACCGAGCCCTTCTTTGTCAGCCACTTGGTCGAGCAGCCCATCGGACGCGTGCGCTCGACGGGCACGGGGCGCCCGGCGAGGAGCGCCTCCACCGCGTTGGCGCCGTCCGTCGCGTGCACGGAGGCCGGATCGACCACCTGCGAGTCGTCGAAGCGGCCCTCGTAGCGCAGCTTCCGCTGCTGGTCGAAGACGAACATGTGGGGCGTGCAGAGGCAGCCGTACGCCATCGCGGCCGCCTGCGTCCCGCCGTCGTAGAGGTAGGGAAAATTGAAGCCCCGGTCCCTGGCGTAGAGCTTCATCTCCTCGTAGCTGTCGCCGTACTTGCTGTAGCCGAGCTCGTCGATCCGCAGGCCCTCCATGCTGTTCGGGTTGATCGCCACGACGCCGACGCCCTTTCCCTTGAGCCCGGCAACGAACGGGACGATCCGGGTGTCGGCCGCGTGCGAGACCGGGCAGTGGTTCGACAGGAAGATGACGACGAGGAGGCTGTCGTCCCTGAAGTCAGCCAGGGAGTAGGTCTTCCCGTCGATCCCGAGGAGGGAGAAGTCCGGGGCGGCGTCGCCGATGCTGAGCGCGTGGAACTGGGGCGGCAGCCCGTGCTCGCCCGAGACGTCCGGGTCCTTCGCCTGGAGGCCGCCGGCGAGCAGGCCGAGGGCGATGAAACCCAGGAGGGGTGATTTCATGGGGGAACCCTGCGCCAACTTGCACGCCCGGGCAAGCCGAAGGAATTCTCCCCGGGGCGCATGCCGGGCAAAATCGCCGCTGGCGGGTTGCCAGCGCGGGCGACGGCGGGCAGGTTTCGCGCCCGGGTCATGCCCGTGAGGCGCGCGCGGAGAAGTATTTTCGGCCTGCGCGCCGTCTCACCCGTATATTCTTTCACCACTTTCAATGTCCACTGTGTTTCCGCGCGGCCGCGCCGCCCTGGGGCTGGTCCTGATCTCCCTATTGGGGCTCGCTTCGGCATTGGGCTCGGGGGATGCGGCGCAGCCCTCGCCGGGCGCCTCCGGCACACCCTCCGCCCAGCCCAGTGCCGCCCCGGCCGCCGCGGCGCAGGGCGCACCGGCTCCCCCCGCGCTGCCCTCCGCCTCTCCGCTGCCGGTCGCCGACACCGGCGCCGCTGCGGGTTCCCCCTTCGTCCCGGGCTACGACCAGTCCGTCACCCGGCTGCCGAACTTCGTGGTCGAGGGACGGCAGGATGACCTGGTGGGTGTCGCCAATTCGGCGACGCAGGGAACCGTGGGCAGCGATGAGCTCGCCGAACGGCCGCTCCTGCGCACGGGGGAGATCCTCGAGACCGTACCCGGGGTCATCATCACCCAGCATGCGGGGGGCGGCAAAGCCAACCAGTATTTCACCCGCGGGTTCAACCTCGACCACGGCACCGACTTCGCGATCGACCTGGACGGGATGCCGCTCAATCTGCCGACCCACGCGCACGGGCAGGGCTACGCGGACATGAACATCGTCATCCCGGAGCTGTTGGACCGGCTCGATTTCGAGAAGGGCCCCTATTATGCCGCAAACGGGGATTTCTCGACCGTGGGCGCGGCGCACCTGGTCTTCGCCGAGACGCTGCCCGCCGACATCCTAAAAATCGAGGGCGGCAGCGACGGCTACGTTCGCGGCCTCCTGGCCGCGTCAGTCCCCGTCGCCTCCGGCAGCCTGCTCATCGGCCTAGAGGCCTACCACGAGAACGGGCCCTGGGTCGTCCCCGACGACTACACGCGCTACAACGGCATGCTCAAGTACAGCCGGGGCAACGCGTCGCTCGGGTACAGCTTCACGGCGATGGCCTACCACGGCCGGTGGAATTCGACCGACCAGGTTTCCGAGAGCGCCGTCGCGTCGGGGCTGATCCCCTTCTACGGCTCGCAGAGCCCCACGGACGGCGGCTATTCCCAGCGCTACAGCGTCCAGGGCGAATGGCACCGGCAGGACGCCGACTCCGCGACCCAGGTCATGGCCTACGCGTTCCACTACGACCTGAACCTGTTTTCCGATTTCACGTACTTCCTGGCGTCGCCGGACGGGGACCAGTTCGAGCAGCAGGACAACCGCAACGTCGCCGGGCTGAAGGCAAGCCGCGCCTTCGTCGGCGAATTCCTCGGACACAGGATGGAGACCACGCTCGGCACGCAGCTCCAGGACTCGTGGATCGACGTCGGCCTCTACCAGACCGTCGACCGGGTGCGCACGGTCAAGGTGGACTACGACGGGATCGTCATCCCCGCCACGACCAAGGGGGACGCCGTCGACGAGACCTCGGCGGCGCTTTATTTCGACAACCGGATCTGGTGGGCGCCGCAGTTCCGCAGCGAGCTCGGGTTCCGCGAGGATTTCTACAATGTCGACGTGCGCGACCTCGATCCCGCGAATTCCGGCGAGCGCGACGCGTTCCTGGCGAGCCCGAAGCTGAGCCTTGTCCTCGGCCCATGGGACAGCACGGAGTTCTACCTTCAGGGCGGCTACGGATTCCACAGCAACGACGCGCGGACGGTCACGGCGACCCTCAATCCCGACGACTCGGTGGTCGGCGCCCACCTGCCCGTGCTGGTCCCCTCCCGGGGCGCGGAAGTCGGCGTGCGGACGGCGGGAGTCAGCAAGCTGCAGAGCACGCTTTCCGTCTGGTACCTTCACGACGACTCCGAGCTCTATTTCAACGGCATCGACGCCGACAGCGGCGAGACCACGGCCTCGCAGCAGGCGACCCGGCGCTACGGCGTCGAGTTCGCCAACTACTACACCCCGTTTCCCTGGCTCAAGCTCGACCTGGACTTTGCGGATTCATGGGCCCACTTCGTCTCGCCGACCACGCCGGCCGAAGACGCCACCCCGGGGGGGACGCTGGTCGACGAGGCGATTCACGAATCGCTCGCGGCGGGTGCGACCGTGAAGGGACCGGGCGGCTGGGAAGCGACCCTGCGCCTGCGCTATTTCGGCCCGCGCCCGCTGGTTTCCGACGGCAGCGTGAATTCAAAGTCCACGCTGATCCTGAACCTCGGGCTGGGATACCGGATCAGCCGCAGGTGGAGCGCGACCTGCGACGTCCTCAACCTGCTCAACCGGCACGACCACGACATCGACTACTACTACCAGTCGCGAAACTCCCCCGCGCCCGGGGCGCCGGAGCCCAGCGAAATCCATTTTCACCCGGTCGAGCCGATCGAGTTTCGCTTCGGCCTCGAGGCGAGGCTCTGACGGCTCCCGGCGCCGGGATTCCGGTCATTTTGCCGCGGTGCGCCCGCGCCATTCCGCAAAACGGCTGGCGCTGGCGTATTCCCCAAGCGCCTTCTCGGTCAGGCCCATGCCGCGCAGGCCAAAGCGCACCATTTCGTCCACGGCCGCGGCCAGCGGCCCCTCGTAGCGCACGGCGCGCTTGGGCGGCAGGCGGATCAGGCACGCCATCGAGGCCATGTGCTGCAGGAACCAGAAGAGGTTTTCGGGCTCGGTCGGCAGCGCCAGCGCGTCGCCGCATTTCCTGGCCTCAGTGAGGGAGGCCGCAAACGAGGCCCGGATCGCGCGCAAACGTTTGCTCCGCAGGAACTGCGACGCGAATTCGCCGTCGTCGACGAAGCTGCGGTAGAAAAGGCGCATGATCTGGTAGCCCTTGGTGGACTCCTTGATCACGATCCCGCTCACGAAGTTGAACACCAGCCTGACGAGCGTCTCCGTCGATGGCGGATGGCTGTCCACGCGCAGGCTGGCCGGCTCGATGAAGTCGGCGTAGCGCTGAAGCATCTCGTTGAACAGGGCGGCCTTCGTGGGAAAGTGCCTGAAGATCAGCGCCTCGGAGACGCCGCAGGACTCGGCAAGTTCGATGGTGGTCACGCCGTGGAGACCCTTTCGCGCGAAGAGCGGAAGGGCGGACTGGGCTATCGAGTCTTTCCTGAGCTTCGCGGTCAGGCGCGTCTTGGGTAGGGACATGTTATGGGGGTTTCCGGTTGATGCACCGACTGCCGCGCCGAAGCAAAGCGTCTTTTTGCGTATTTCGGGGAGGCCCGGCCCGGGGCTGCAGCGGCGTCGTAAGTAATCACTTACTTATGAGCCGGCGTGGCATGCTTGCTGCTACTTCCGCGTGGCAGTCTGAGGAAGGGGCACGCTGCGGATAGAGGCCGGCAACACCAATTCGAATCCATTCCCATGAACTACGTCCCAAGAAAATGCTTGCGCGCGATCATCGCGGTCGGCCTCGCCGGCGCGGGGGCGCTCCAGGCGCAGACCACCGCTCCCGCGCCGGCCGCAACCACCACCACCACGACCACTGCCGGTGCCAGCATGACACCTGTGACGACCCCGTCCCCGAGCGACGTGGACGTGCTGGAGAAGGTCGTCGTCAGCGATGTCCCGCTCGAGGACCAGGTGAGCCCGCTGCAGCGTCCGGTCTCCTCCGTCATCGGGATCGACATGTCGATACTCGACCTGCCCCGGTCCGTCACGGAGATCAATTCCGCGCAGATCCGCGACGAGTCCATCCTGGACGTCACCGACTTCTCCAAGATTGTCGCGAGCTCCTACACGGACACGCAGTTCGGCGGCCCCAACCTTCCTGAGCTGCGCGGGCAGTCCGCCGAGGTGTTCCAGAACGGGATGACGCGAACGCCGCGCTCGGACGGCCAGCCGCTCAGCTTCAACTCCGTGGAGGGCTTCGACGTTGTCCTCGGGCCGGCCGATGTCGTCTACGGCCCGACCGGCAACGTGGGGGGCTACGTCAACCTCGTCACGAAGCGCCCGTTCTTCGATGGGAACCACACGACCATCACGCTCACCTACGGCGACTATGACACCAAGAAGGCGCAGATCGACGTGAGCGGCCCCTTGGGCGACAAGCTCGCCTACCGGGTCAGCTACGAGGGGGAGGATTCCGGGAGCTACTACCGCTTCCAGCACACCCAGTCCTCCGACGTGTACGGCGCCCTCAGGTACATCCCGACGTCCAACATCACGATCGACTTCAACACGGAGTTCTACACGGCGAACTATTTCGAGAATACCGGCATCAACCGCCCGACACAGCAGCTGATCTCGAACGGGCTCTACTACCAGGGCATCGGCGTGAGCCCCTTCACGGGACCGGGCGAGGACCCCCGAAACTTCCTCTCGGTGATCGACGTGACGGGGGTGGTCCCGATCGACCGGAGGGACGGCCTCGTGGCCCCGACCGACGGCGACGAGGGAAAGAACTACCAGGCGCAGCTCGACGCGACGGACCGGCTCAACGGGAACCTGACGCTGGTCAACAAGGCCTACTTCGAGGATTACACCCAGCTGCAGCTTGAGTACGCGCAGCGCTACTACAACGACATCGATGAATCCTACAATTTTGAGGACCGGCTCGAGCTGCGCGGCGACTATGACAAGAACCAGTTCATCACGGGCCTCGCGTTCCGGTTCATCCACGTGCTCGCCTACTCGGACTTCTTCAACGAGTACCTGAACGCGACCGACATCACGTCGAACCCGGCCAATTTCCCGATAACGGAGCTCTTTGGGGTCGTGCCGGTCCCGGGAACCGGGGGAACCCAGTTCGCGACCCCTGGCGCATCCTACCCCAGCGCCGACTATCCCAACGAGCAGAACGGCACGCAGGACCAAAGCTCCTACCAGGTCGGCTATTTCTACCAGCATATCCTGGCCTTCACAAAGCAGCTGAACCTGCTGGTCGGTCTCCGCGCCGACCTCATCCATGAGAACCTGAAGGACCCGCTGCCGCCGCCCGGGTTCACCGCCATGGAGGCCTCCACGACCGAGGGGGAGGGCGCCGTGGACGTCAGCCTGACCTACAAGCCCGCCTCCTGGACCACGGAGTACGTGACCGCGGACTTCAACCAGTCGCCCGTGACGACGAACGGCGGCGGCTATGACGGGTTCACGGGCGACGGCATCACCCCCACGGACTTCCACATCAAGAATTTCCTCTACGAGGCGGGCTCCAAGTTCGCCATGATGAACAACACGCTTTTCGTGACGGCCACGGCCTACTTCCAGCAGCGCAGCCAGACGGACTTGTTCGGCGACGTCCAGGTCGTCGACGCCATGGGCTACGAGCTGGAGGCGAACTACCAGCCGAACAAGCACTTCTCGGGCACCGCCTCGTACAGCTACATGAATTCGTGGCTCCCGGGAGCCTCCGGAGGCCTGGCCTTCACGGAAAATGTCTACGACGCCTTCGCGCCGCCCTACGGCGACGGCATCGGCAGCCCCAACTTCGATTCGCTGCCGGTGGGGAATTACCGGCTGCCGGGCGTGCCGCGCGAGCTCTTCAGCGCGTTCTCCAAGTACAGGAGCGACATCGGCCTCGGGGCGAGCCTGGGGATCGTGGTCACGAGCCCGATGAACACCTCGTATCTCGGCAATGTCGTCATCCCGACCCAGTACACGCTGGACGGCGCGGTCTTCTACGAGGCGAAGCACTGGGCGGTCCGCCTGAACCTCTACAATATCACGAACCAGAAGAACTGGTCCGCGGAGGATCCGGCCGTGGCCAACGACCTCATCACGGCGGACCTTCCCTTCCACGTTGAGGGCAGCTTGACCTACCGGTTCTAGGAGCAACAGCTGGCCCGCAGGCGGCATCGACGGCGCGATCCCGCATCGACACACCCTCTAGCATGAAGATACCCCCAATGCACGCATCGGCCCCGGCGGCCTTCCTTCTCGCGTTGAGCGTCGTCGCGCTGGCCGCCGACGAGGTCCCCACCGCCACGCGGGTGACGAACCCGATAACGTTCAGCGCGGAGACCAAGACCCGGCAGGACCTGGTCCAGGTGGCCCTCGGACGGGAGCCGGCGGACCTGATCATCCGCGGGGCGACGGTCCTGAATGTGTTCACGCTGTCCTGGGAGGAGAACCAGGACATCGTCGTCCGCGGCCGGCGGATCGCGTGGGTCGGGGCCGCCGGCACCTGGCCGGGCGCGTGCATGAACATCTACGACGCCAAGGGGCTCTGGGCGGTCCCGGGCTTCGGCGAGGCCCACAAGCACATCGAAAGCACCTTCCTTTCGCCGGAGTGGGAGGCGGCGCTCGTCGTCCCCCTCGGCAACACGTGGACCACCGAGGGCTCGCACGAGTTCTCGAACGTCAGCGGGCCCCACAACGTGGAGTTCTGGCTCATTCCCGGCAAACTCGGCAGCCCGCTCAAGATATTCCCCTCGCTCGGGTCCGCGACCCCGCCCTCGGCGTTCGAGATTGGCGGCGGAAACTACGCGTACAGGGAGATCGCCGATTTTGTCCAGAAGAACATCGAAGTCCAAGGTCTGGACGAGGTCATGGACTGGCCCGCCGTCTCGATTCCCTCGCATCCGGGCTACCAGAGGATATGGGAGGACATCCAGGGCGCGCGGGACAACCGCGGCGTCATCGAGGGGCACGGCGCCGGCCTTTGGGACATCGACCGGATCAACGCATTCGCCGCCGCCGGCCTCTCGAGCGACCACGAGACGCGGCTCGCCCAGGAGGCGTGGGACAAGATGCAGCGGGGCGTATTCCTCGAGCTTCGCGACGAGAACATCGAGAGGGCGGTGCCCCTCTTCGTGCAGAAGGGGCTCAAGGACTGGTCCAACGTCTCGCTCGTGACGGACGACCGCAATGTCGCGGACACGCTCAAGGCGGGCACGATGAACACCCACATCAAGCTGGCGATCCGCATGGGCGCGCCGGTGGAGGCGGCCTACGCCATGGGGAGCTACTATCCCGCGCGCCATGCCACCAGGATCCGCTCGTGGGCTCCATCGCCCCGGGGCGCTACGCCGACGTGGTGCTCCTGACCTCGGTCAGGGATGTCGCCATCAAGTCCGTGTTTGCGAACGGGCAGCTGGCCGCGCTCGACGGCAAGTACCTGCTCCCCGTGCCGAAGATCGACTGGCCCGCGTGGGCCACCGACACGATCAACATCAAACGCCAGCTGGCCGCCAAGGACTTCGAGATCCTGGCCCCCGCGGGCCGCACGACGGTGACGGCCGCGATCCAGGCGCCCTTCTACACACTGCCCGACCAGAAGACGGCGACGCTCGCGGTCGTCGACGGGGTGGTGCAGCGCGATCCGGCGCATGACATCACCAAGGTGGCGATCGTCGACCGCTACACGGGAGGCGGAAACCTCGGCAAGATGTTCTGGACGGGCCTCGGCCCGAAGACCCCCGACTCGGCGATCGCCACGTCCGTCTCCCACGACCTGCACAACATCACGGTCATCGGCAGCAGCGACGCGGCCATGGCGACCGCGGTGAACCGCATCGTCGAGATCAAGGGCGGCATCGTCCTCGTCGACCAGGGCAAGGTCGTCGCCGAGATGCGCCTCGAGATCGGGGGCCTCATGACCTGCCGCCCGATCGAGGAGGCCGCGGCAAGCATGGAGGACCTCTACGCGAAGTCCGACGCGATGGATTGGATCGGGAGCCCGGGCTACCCCAAGGGCGTCATATTCGCGATGATCACCTGCAGCCCGTTCACCTGGCGCCTCGTGGTGCCGTATCCGGGCAATCCGTCGGGCCTCGTCCTGCTGCAGACCGGAAAGACAATGCCCACCATTTGGTGAAGCGGTGCGCGGCCATCCTCATCACGCTTTTGACGGGTGTCTGCGCGGTCCGCGGCGCCGCCACCCGGCCGATTCCGGAGCCGAAGGTGGTGGAGGGGTTCCTCAAGCTCGATTTCTACTGGCTCTCGTCCTATGACTTCGTGCGGCCGGCTCCCGACGCGCCGCCCGGCCCGGGCGGAAAGCCTGCAACCGGCAACGAGCAGATCCCGCCCGCGATCAAGAAATGGGACGGGGCGAGGGTCATCCTCACCGGCTTCATGCTGCCGACCAACTTCAGCGAGGGAAAGACGACGGAGTTCCTGCTCATGGCCAACCTTCTGCTCTGCTGCTACGCGACCGTGCCCAAGGTCAACGACTGGGTCCTCGTCCGGCTTCCGTCGGGGACCGACGTCATACAGGACCAGCCGATCACGTTTCGGGGGAAGTTCCACGTAGGCGCCCAGATCGATGACGGCATCCTCACCGCAGTTTACGAGATGGACGCGGACGGCCCCGGAAAGGTCGAGGAATGATGGCGCGGCGCCTCATCGCGGCCCTTCTCGGCCTTGCGGCCGGGACGGCGGCCCGCGCGCACACGATGACCCTGACGCAGGTGCTCGTCTCGTTCGACCAGCCCGGGACGGTCTCCGTCAAGGTCGACATCGACCCCACGATGATGCTCGGCAGTCCGGAGCTGTATTACAAGTTCGCGACCGACGCCCCGGGCGACCGGCAGGCGACGCTGGACGCGATCGTCCCGAGGATCCTGGACAGCATTCGCCTTTTCGCCGGCGACACGCCGCTTGCGCTGGTATTCCAGGACTTCACTTTGCCGGCGGCGTCGAAGGCCGACTATCTCGACGCCTCGATGAGCAAGCTGACGACGATGCGCTTCCTCGCCGTGCTCCCGGCAAACAGGCAGCCCCTGCGCCTGGAGGTGCCGGTCGGAGCGGAGATAGACTATCCGGTCGCGTACACGGTCCAGGTCCCTTCCGCCCGGGTCTCGATCACGCGGTGGCTCGAGGCCGGGATGCACGAGAGCGACCCCTTTGCGTGGGCCGACCGGGCGCCGCGCGCCGGAGCGCCGGCCGCCACGCCCATGGCCGCGGCGCCGCCCGCGGAGAAATTCGACGTCGACACGATGCCATGGCCGCGCCAGCTCGCCCTCTACCTGCGGCTGGGATTCCGGCACATCGTCCCCGAGGGCACGGATCACATCCTCTTTGTCCTGGGCCTCTTCTTCCTCGGGATCACCTGGAGGAAGCTGATCGCGCAGACCTCGGTCTTCACGGTGGCCCACGCCACGACCCTGTTTCTGTCGACGTACGGCATCTTCCGCCTGCCGAGCCGGTATGTGGAGCCCGCAATTGCGCTTTCGATAGCCTTCATCGCGATCGAGAACGTCTTCAGGCCGAAGCTGGGACCTGGGCGGCTCGCGATCGTGTTTGGGTTCGGACTCATCCACGGCCTGGGTTTCGCCAGCAGCCTGAGCGACGTGCCGTTTCCCAAGCACGACTTCATCGTGGCCCTCCTCGGCTTCAACTTCGGCGTCGACGCGGGCCAGCTGTTCGTGATCGGAATTGCTTTCCTGGCGGTGGGATGGTTCCGAAACCGGCCCTGGTTCCGGTCGCGGATAGCCGTGCCTTGCTCGCTTGCGATAGCCGCCATCGGCCTTTTCTGGGCTGTCCAGCGGATCATCTTCTACAGCCGCAACTGACGCCCGCCGCGTAACCACTATGAATACACGACCCATCAACCTGCGCGGCGCCGCCGCGGCAATCGCCACCCTCATCCTGCCCGCCTGGCTTGCGGCCTTCGACCCGCCCCCGGCCGGCGTCCCCCACGTCGAGGTGGCGTTCAACGTGGAGACAAGGACCCGCCAGGACATCATCCAGACGGCCCTCGGGCGGGAGCCGGCGGACCTCGTGATCCACGGGGCGAACGTCCTCAACGTCTTCACGCTCTCTTGGATGCCGAACACGGACATCGTGGTCAAAGGGGAGCGGATCGCGTGGGTCGGGCCAGCGGGCGAATGGAAGGGCACGTCCGCCTCGACGTTCGACGCGAGCAACCTCTGGGCGGTGCCTGGCTTCGGCGAATCGCACAAGCACATCGAGAGCACGAACCTTTCCCCCGAATGGGAGGCGGCGCTGATAATCCCGCTCGGCAACACCTGGACCGACGAGGGTTCCCACGAATTCTCCAACGTGAACGGCGAGCACAACGTGGAGTTCTGGCTCATGGCCGCCAAGTACGGCAGCCCGTTGAAGATATTCCCGGAGCTGGGCTCCGCGACTCCCCCGACAGCATTCGAGCGGGGCGGGGGATACTACGGCTACAACGAGATCTCCGAGAACCTCGACAAGAGCCTTTTCGTCGCGGGCCTCGACGAGGTGATGGACTGGCCTGCGGTGTCGGATCCCAAGAACCCGGGCTACCAGCGCATGTGGGAGGACATCCAGGCGACGCGCGACCACAGAGCGGTGATCGAAGGCCACGGGTCCGGCCTCTGGGACCTCGACCGGATCAACGCCTTTGCCGGGTCCGGGATCTCGAGCGACCATGAGGCCCGGATCGCACAGGAGGCGTGGGACAAGATGCAGCGTGGGGTCTTCATGCAGCTGCGCGACACGGTCGCGGACAAGGCCATCCCTCTGTTCGTCAAGAACGGCCTCAAGGACTGGTCCAACGTCTCCCTGGTGACTGACGACCGGAACGTCTACGACACGCTGAAGACGGGCACGATGAACTACCACGTGAAGATGGCCATCCAGTTCGGGGCCCCGGCGGAGGCGGCCTACGCCATGGCCAGCTACTACCCGGCCCGCCACGCCCACGTCGACCCCCTCGTCGGCTCGATCGCGCCCGGGCGCTATGCGGACGTCGTCCTTCTCACCTCGGTGAAGGACGTCGCGATCAAGGAGGTGTTCTGCAATGGCAAGCTGGCGGCGCAGGACGGAAAATACATTCTTCCCGTGCCGAAGATCGACTGGCCGGCGTGGGCCACGGACACGATCAACATCAAGCGGAAGCTGACCGCGAAGGACTTTGAGATCCTCGCGCCGGCGGGGCGCACGACGGTCGAGGCCGCGATCCAGTCACCGAGGTATACGGCGCCTGAGCAGAAATACATCACGCTTCCCGTCGTCGACGGCGTCGTCCAGCGCGACATCGACCACGACATCATCAAGGTCGCCGACGTCGACCGCTACTTCGGGAACGCGGCGATGGGGAAGATGTTCTTCACCGGCCTGGGCCCCAAGACACCGGACTCCGCGCTGGCGACATCGGTGTCGCACGACCTCCATGAGATCGCCGTGTTCGGCACGAGCGACGAGGCTATGGCCGTCGCGGTCAACAAGCTAGTCGAGCTCGATGGGGGGATCGTGCTCGTGAGTCGCGGGCAGGTCGTCGCGTCGATGCGCCTCGAGATCGGCGGGCTCATGACGTGCCGCCCGATCGCGGACGCTGCGGCTAACCTGGAGCAGCTCTACTCGGCCGCGGACGCGATGGACTGGATCGGCAATCCCGGGTTCCCGCGGGCGTCGATCGGCGCGCTCATCACCTGCAGCCCCTACACATGGCGTCTGGTCATTCCCTATCCGGGCAATCCCACGGGCCTTGTCTCGATAAGGACAGGGGAGACGCTGCCGACGATCAAGTAGCCCTTCATCGCCCGTGCGCCAGGGTCGTGCCGGCAAGACTCCCGGGTTCTCGAGGGACCGGGGCCCTCCCTTTTCGCTCGATGCGCCAGCCGGGCCCAAGTAGGTCTCTGGCTTCGAAGAGACCACGATGCTCCGCGCCGCAGCCGCATTCGCCTTAGTGTGGGCCATCGCAACGCCGTCGGCGTTCCCGCAGGCCGGGCCGCCGGTCGTGCCGATCGCGGCGGAGGAGCTTTTCCGCGCCGCGCCCCTCGGCGAGGCCCGGCTCTCGCCCGACGGCCGCCATCTCGGCACGATCATCACGGACGAGAAGGACCGGAAAAACCTCCTCATCGTCGATGTGAACGACTTCAAGCCGTCCGGGCTTCGCGGCAGCGGCTCATTCGAAATCTCCACGTTCGACTGGCTCGGCAACGACCGGGTCGTCTTCAACGTGCTCAGGGACAAACTGTATTCGTGGGGCCTCTACACGGGAGATATCGGCCGCCTCGAGCGTTTCAAGCCGATCAACCAGTTTGACGGGACGCAGATCATCGGCGTGCCGGGCGGCCGCCCCGACCGCGTGCTCGTCTGGATCACCCAGTCATCGAGGGACGATGGACGCCCGGGCAGCCTGGTCGAGCTGGACACAAGGGGCGCGCAGGACATGGACGCCGCGCGCAACAATGGCGCCTTGGTGCGCACCTACCGCGCGCCCGCCCCTGGGGCGGTCATGGACTATCTCTCCGACCACGACGGCGACCTCGCGCTCTGCGTGACGTGGCTGAACGGGCGGACGCATCTCTTCCACTACCTCCCTGCGAGCGGCTCATGGCGGCCGGTGCCGGTCGCCGCGGGCACTCGCTGGATGGCGGTGGATCCCGACCGACGCTTCCTCTGGATCGTGACGCATTCGCCGCAGGCCGGATATGAGCTGCGGCGCATGGACATCGAAAGCGGACTTCTCGCGGACCCGGTCCTGACCGACCCGCTCTACGACATCAGCGCGGGCCGCCTCTTCTTCTCCGAAGTCAGTCACAGCCTCGCCGGCGTCGTGTACATGCGGCGCAAGCCCGTCTCCGTCTGGCTGTCAAAATCCCACGCCGTGGCACAGGCCATCATGGACCGGCACAGGCCGAATACGGACAACGTGCTCGCCGAGTGCGACCCGGCGGAGTCCAAATTCCTGTTCATGCTCACGGGTCCCCTGCACCCGAGCTCGTATGAGCTCCTCGACCTGGGGGCGAAGAAGCTGAACGTCCTCGCCGACCCGTCGCCCTGGCTGAAGGGTCGCGCGCTCTGCCCCGTGCAGCCCATCACCTTCACCGCGCGCGACGGCCTCAGGCTTGAGGGCTACATGGCGCTCCCGCCGGGCGCCAGCAGGGAGCATCCGGTTCCCCTCGTCGTCCTTGCGCATGGCGGCCCGTGGGTGCGGGACACCAGCGAGTTCAATCCCGAAGTGCAGTTCCTCGCCAGCCGCGGCTACGCCGTCCTGCAGCCGAACTACAGGGGCTCGGCGGGGTATTCCCCGGAGATCAGCCGCGTCGGGGCCTACGACTACAAGCGGATGAGCGACGACGTCACCGACGCCACTAGGGCGATCCTCACGACGGGCACGGTCGACCCGAAGCGGGTCGCCATCATGGGCGGCAGCTTCGGCGGGTACCTTGCGGTGTCGGGCGTGGCCTTCGAGAACGGCCTCTACCGCTGCGCGATCACGGTCTGCGGCGTCTTCGACTGGGAACGCTTCATCAAGTCGAAGAGCGACGTCGCGCGACCCGCCGAATACCAGCTCCTCACGGACGAGGTCGGAAAGCCGGGCCGCGACAACCCATACCTCGAGAGGATCTCGCCGCTTGAGCACGCCGACCAGATCCATGTTCCCGTCCTGATCGCGCACGGAACGGAGGACACGATCGTCGACGTCGCCCAGTCGAAGCGCCTGGCGAGCGCGCTGAAGCGGCGGGGCGTCCCCTACGAGACGTTCTACCGCGCGGTGGAGGGCCACGGGTTCCGCGATTACAAGGACCGGGTCGAGTTCTACCACAGGGTGGAGGCTTTTCTTGCGGCAAACCTCGGCGGAGCCACCCTGACCCCAGTCAAATGACGCCCGATCACCTGGAAATGCGCCGACGCAACAGACTGCCCTGCGGTGGGGCGGCGCCCGTCATGGGAAAGAAGGTGCGTCTTCTCCCGCATGATGCTGCCGTTCCCTGCGCCGCACGGGGGATGAGCCGCTCGTGAGGGGAGCGACGCGACGCCATGCCGAGCCCAATAACCATAGTCGAGGCGGACCTCGGGCGCCGCGAGCACCAGGACGCGGTCCTTGCGATGACGGACGCCTATTCGCGCGACCCGTTCGGGGACGGCAAGCCGCTTGATCCCGGGGTGCGGGAGCGGCTCATACCGGGGCTGCGCAGCCATCCGACGACGCTTATCCTGCTCGCGTTCGAGGGGGAGCGGCCGGTGGGAGTCGCGACCTGCTTCGTCGGGTTCTCCACGTTTGCGGCGAAGCCGCTGGTCAACATCCATGACCTCGTGGTCTTGTCGGACTTTCGTGGGAGAGGGGTGGGGCGCGGCCTCCTGGCTGCCGTCGAGCTCAGGGCCCGAGATCTCGGCTGCTGCAAGCTCACGCTTGAGGTGCTGGACAGGAACGAGCGCGCGCTCGGAGCCTACAAGGCATTTGGCTTCGCCCAGTATGCGCTCCAGGAAGGGGCCGGGGAGGCCATCTTCATGGCAAAGCCGCTCCCGTAGAAAGTGCCGGATTGTCGGATTCAAGTCACAGCCCTCGCCGCCGATGAGCCCACGCGAGTTCCTGACGGCGGAGTGGCGGCATCTGGCGATGCTGAACTACGACATCGATCCCGGCGTGCTGTCGCCCCTTGTGCCGGCCGGCACGGAATTGGACGCCTTCGAGGGGAGGACAATCGTGAGCCTTGTCGGGCTTCCTTTTCCTGAACACACGCGTCCTGGGAATCCCGATCCCCTTTCACCGGAACTTCGAGGAGGTGAACCTCAGGTTTTATGTCCGTAGGAAGGCGGACGGCGGCTGGCGCCGGGCGGTCGTCTTCGTGAAGGAGCTCGTGCCGCGGTTCGCCATAGCGGCCACCGCGAGGGCCGTTTACGGCGAGAACTACGTCGCGGTGCCCATGGGCCATTCGATCGGGGCGCAGCAGGTTTCGTACAGCTGGCGCTACAAGGGGGCTGAGAACTCGATGCAGCTCGGGATGCATGGCGTCCCTCATGACGTTGAGGGCGGCAGCGAGGCCGAATTCATCACCGAGCATTACTGGGGCTACGCAAGGCGCGCCGGCGGCCGCACGACGGAGTACCAGGTGGCCCATCCGCGCTGGCGCGTGTGGAACGCGGACCACGCGCGGTTCGAGGGGGACGCCGCCGGGCTCTACGGGACGCCGTTCGCGCAGGCTCTTCGGAATCCGCCGGACTCGGCTTTCCTGGCTGAGGGCTCCGCCGTGACCGTTTTCAGGGGCGTGCCGCTGGGTTGAAACGGCGAAGGTCCTTCGTGGGGTGGTTACCCATGAGGTGAAGACCCCACGGTTCCGGGCATGAACGTGCTTTTTATTTGCGTCGCAGGTGAGAGGATGGTCAGGAATGAGAAACAAGCGGTCGCCTCCGGCCAGTCCGGCCACACGTCTGGCCAAGTGCCCCACGGGAATCAACGGCCTCGACGAGATCACGGGGGGCGGGCTGCCCCGCGGGCGCCCGACGCTGGTCTGCGGCGGGGCGGGCTGCGGCAAGACGCTCTTCGCCGCCGAATTCATCGTGCGCGGAGCGGCCCAGTTCGACGAGCCGGGCGTCTTCATGTCATTCGAGGAGACCGACGCGGAGCTCAAGGCCAACGTCGCGTCGCTCGGATTTGACCTCGCGGGCCTTGTCAGGCGGAAGAAGATTCTGCTGGAGCACGTCCACATCGAGCGCAGCGAGATCCATGAGACCGGCGAATACGACCTGGAGGGGCTGTTCGTCCGGCTCAATCACGCGATCGACTCCATAGGGGCCAAGCGCGTGGTCCTGGACACGCTCGAGGCGCTGTTCGCGGGCCTCCCGAATGAGGCCATCCTGCGCGCGGAGCTGCGCCGCCTTTTCCGGTGGCTCAAGGTCAAGGGGGTGACGGCCGTCATCACGGCCGAGCGCGGCCTCGAGCAGCTGACCCGCCACGGCCTGGAGGAATACGTGTCGGACTGCGTCATCCTGCTGGATCACCGGGTCAACGACCAGATCGCCACGCGGCACCTGCGGGTCGTCAAGTACCGCGGCGCGCTGCACGGCACCAATGAGTTTCCGTTCCTGATCGGCGACGACGGGCTCACCGTGCTGCCCATCACGTCGCTGGGCCTGAACCACCGGGTGTCGAGCCAGAGGATATCCACCGGCATCCCGCGCCTCGACGCGATGCTGAGCGGAAAGGGGTTTTTCCGCGGCAGCAGCGTCCTGCTCACGGGCACCCCGGGCACGGGAAAGACGATCATCGCCTGCTGCTTTGCCGAGGCCGCCGCCCGGCGCGGCGACCGCGTCCTCTTCTTCTCGTTCGAGGAGTCGCCCAACCAGATCGCGCGGAACATGCGCTCCATCGGCCTGCGCCTGGATCCGCTGGTCGATCAGGGCCTCCTGCGGTTCCACGCGTCCCGTCCCTCGCTCTACGGCCTTGAGATGCACCTGGCCACGATGTTCAAGGAGATCGCCACGTTTCAGCCGGATGTCGTTGTCATGGACCCGATCACGAGCCTCATGGCCGCGGGCACCGACTCCGAGACCAAGGCCATGGTGACCCGGTTGATCGATTACCTGAAAGGGGGCCAGATCACGTCCCTTTTCACGAGCCTCACCCATGGGGGGCATTCGCTGCAGCAAAGCGAGATCGCCATGTCCTCCCTTATGGACTCCTGGATGCTGCTGGAGGATTTCGAAGGGAACGGGGAGCGCAACCGCGTGCTGTACGTGATCAAGGCCCGCGGCATGGCGCATTCGAACCAGGTGCGCGAGTTCCTTATCTCGAACCATGGCATAGACCTGGTGGACGCCTACATCGGCCCCAGTGGCGTCCTGACCGGGTCGGCTCGGGCGGCGCAGACCGCCCGCGAGAAGGCCGCGTCGCTGGCCAGCCATCAGGACGGCGCCCGCCGCAAGCGCGAGCTGGAGAGCAAGCGCGAGGCACTGGAGCGCCAGATCGGGGGACTGCGCTCCGAATATGCGGCCAGCGCCGACGAGCTCCGGCAGATCGACAGGCAGGTCGGGACGCAGACGCGCCTGCTCAGCGTCGAGCGGTCCGAGCTGGAGCGCCTGCGCCACGCGGACGTCTCGATGCCGGAGCGCGAGCGGGGCAAGCCCATAGAGGAGAAAAAGCGGTGAAGAGGGCGAAGCCAGCCATGCCACGGAGGGCGGCCTTCTCCTCCAAGTCGGCGGAATTCTGGTACCTGAGGCTCTACGTCGTGGGCGAGACGCCGCGGTCGCTGGCGGCATTCTCGAACCTGACCAAGATCTGCGAGAGCCACCTTGAGGGTCGTTATAACATTGAAGTCATTGATATTGCGAATCACACCCAGTTCGCCAATGGGGACCAAATCCTAGCCATACCCACGTTGGTGCGGAGGCTTCCCCACCCCGTGCGCAAGATCATCGGCGACTTGTCCGATACGGAGCGCGTGCTCGTGGGTCTGAACCTCCGGACGGCCGGCTGACGCATGTGAAAACGGCCAAGACCAGCAGGAGCGGAAAGGCGAGCAGGGCCTTTGAGAGGGCGCTTGCGGCCCAGCCGCAGGCCAAGTTCATCCTGCGCCTCTACGTGGCGGGAGCCACCGACAGGTCCAGGCACGCTGTCCTGCGCGCCCGGGAGCTGTGCGAGACTGAATTCAAGGGCAACTTCGAGCTGCAGGTGATCGACGTCTACCAGCAGCCCATACTTGCGCGCGACGGACAGATCGTCGCCACCCCGACGCTCGTCAAGGAGTTCCCGCGGCCCGTTCGCCGCCTCATCGGCAATCTCTCGAATACCCTTGGCCTGTTCGTGGGGCTGGATCTGGGCTCGAGAGGTAAGAGCGGCAATTGAAGGCCGCCCCCAAGCGGAGGCTTTCCCGATCCGCCGATCGGCGGAAGGTGGCCACGCTGCGCGAGCGCCTGTACGAGGCCGAGGAGACGCTCCGCGCCATTCGCGGCGGGGAGGTGGATGCGGTCGTGGTGTCGGGCAAGCTCGGCGACCAGGTCTTCACCCTGGAGGGAGCCGGTCATGCCTACCGCATGCTCATCGAGTCGATGAATGAGGGGGCGCTCACGCTCACGGCCGACACGACCATCCTCTACGCCAACCAGTGCTTCGCCGGGATGGTCAAATACCCGCTGGAGCAGGTGATCGGCAGCTCGTTCCTGCGCTTTCTCTCGGTGGAGGACCGCGGCGCGTTCAAGCCCCTGCTGACGCGCTCCCGCGAGACCGGAACGAAGCTCCAGGCCCTCCTTGTAGGAAGCGATGATTCGAAGGTGCCGGCACAGATCTCCACCCGGGCCATGGCCAGGAACGGCTCCAGCCGCGCGACCCTCGGCATGGTGGTCACGGACATGACCGAGGGCCGGCGGACGGAGGAGCTGCTGCGGGAATTGACCCACCGCGTGGTGCAGGTGCAGGAATCCGAGCGCGGGCGCGTGGCCCTCGAACTGCACGACAACATCACCCAGCTCCTCTGCGCCGTGCTCTTTCGAAGCCAGGCGCTCGTCGGCCTTCTCTCGGGGAGCGCGGGCCCGGGGAAGCAGGAGGCGATCAAGCTCCGCGAGATGCTGGGGGAGACCGCAAACGAGGTGGAGCGAATATCGAACAATCTCACGCCCCACGTGCTGAACCAACTGGGCCTGACGGGCGTGCTTCGCGAGGCGCGGGCGGAATTCGCGATGCTCACGGGCATCGCAGTCACGCTGACCTGCGTGCCCCTGACCGCCCAGCTGCCCGCCGAGACCGAGCTGGCGCTCTATCGGATCGTGCAGGAGGCGCTCGGAAACGTGTCGAAACACGCGGGCGCAAACAATGTCGCGCTGCGGCTGGGGCACCAGGGCGCGTTCGTCCGCCTGACGATCCATGACGATGGGGTGGGCTTCAACCAGGACCTCCTTCCCGCGATGCGGAAGCAAAAGGGCGGCCTGGGCCTCCACAGCATGCGCGAGAGGGCGACTTACCTGGGCGGCTCGCTCAGGATCAAGTCGTCCCGCCGCGCAGGCACGGAGATCGAGGTGCTGATCCCGACCCCCTCCTGAGGCGGGCGCGGGGGGAGTGTCATTTCTTGGGGACCGCCGACCGGGATTGCCCCGGTCTACAGGGGCCGGATGAGCAGGTGGATCCGATCGCGGCCGCCCAGGTCGGGAGTCTCGTCGGACAGCCGGAATGCGATCGTCAGGTCGGTGGGAGCCGCATGCGTCAGCGTGATTCGCAGAAGCCGCATCTCCTGAGGCGTCCCCTTCAGTCGATCCGGATGGAAATCGAGAATGGCGCCCCCGGGCGGATCGCCCACCAGCTGCGCCACAAGGCGTCCGGTGGCAAACCCCTGGTTGACGATCCTTATGGGAAAGTCGACCGGTGTCCCGCAGGGTGCGGGCGACGGCAGCACGCCGGCCAGCGTCACGCTGACCCGACCCTCCGGGTTTATCGTCAGATGGATGGGCGCATCGCCGGGTCCCGCGGAGGGGGCGGCAGGGCGAACGTCCGGCGGGTCGCCGGCCCCGGCATATCCCGACAGGAGCAGGGCGAGCGCGGCGACGGTGGATGGCAACGGGCGCTTCATCAGGCCTCACATTCCGCGAGGATGCCTTCATAGCTCTTTCGGGCGTGGTCGAATGCGGCGGCGGCGGCCGAGCGCTCGCTCTCGCGCATGAAGGGTGACTTGACCTCCCAGATCCTGTCGACGCAGGCGCCGCACCATCTCGCGCTGTCCCTCGAGGCGCGGACGGGCCTGCCGGCTACCGTCACGAACACCGGGTGCGTGTGGGAAGAGGGCATGATCCGCAGCGCGACCCAGGAGCTGCGGGCAAGGAGGGCGTCAAAGCGGACCTTCCGGGGCGCGCCATCGGCCGTCACGCGGGCCGAGCCCGCGGCGACGCCGTTGACGACCAGCTCCACGGCGACCTCCCGGCCGTTTCCGATGCGGGCGTTTTCGAGATGCCAGCCGCGCATCTGCGCGTTGCGTATCGCATCGGTCGCGGGCGTGGGCTCCGGCTCGAGGCGGGCCGCCACCGTCGCCTCGACCTCGACGTGCCCCGGCGCCTCCAGGGCCCCGTCCTCCTCGCCGCTTCGCCGGCCCGCTGCCGTGAAATCGAGGAAGTGGCTCCGGCCGTCCCCGCAGTAGAGGCGGCCCTGCTGCAGGCCCCGGATCCAGGCGTCGTAGCCCTCGTTCCCGGAGGGGCGCCCCTTGAGCCGGACATAGCTGCGCCCGACACCGGGGCGCTCTCCCGAGATGCAGGGATAGTCGGTCTCCCCGACCATGGACATGCGGTAGCCGCAGTTGAGCATGTGGTACCAGGCGTTCAGTTCGGCCGCCGGCCAGGTGTCGCAGCCGGAGAGAAAGTCCACGCAGCCGTGCGTGACGTCGACGATCGCCTCCTGCGTGCCGATGCCGTCCATCGGCGGGATCACGTAGTTCGGCAGGTCGGTTGAATCGACCACCATCCCGCTCCCGCAGTGGGCGTAGCCCGCGACCGCGCCCTGCTCCCGGGCCCACTTGAGGATCGGCAGATTCCATGACGGCCAGTCCTCGATCAGCTTCGTCCCCGGGTAGTCCTGGTCCCTCAGGCGCAGCAGCACCAGGTGCCCGGCGTGGCTGGAGGGGAAGCCGGAGACCTCGACATCATAGCGCAGCAGGCTTTCAGGATCCTCCGGCGTGGGCCGCGGCTGCAGGCTGGCATTGTTGGCCGCCTGCAGCTCCGGGTGCTCGAGCGAGGCCTCGGGACTTTCCGTGTGGCCCGTGAAGAACTGCTTTTGATAATACCAGCTGGGTCCCCAGCTGAGGACGTCGCCGATGCAGAGGCCCTCGCCGCGGACGTGGCGGATCATGGTTTCCGGGGACACGCCCTCGGTGGGAACCTGATAGTGGGCGCAGCCGCCCGCGTGAAGATGGGTGTCCCCCGAATACCAGCCCCACTGGGCCGGGTCGATCCACCGCCTGAGGTTCACCTCGATCCGGCCGTTGCCTGCGCCGATGGAGACCTTCTGCTCGCCGCGCAGGTACTCCGGGCCCCGCCGGCTCACGATGGTGTAGTCGCCGTCGGGCAGCCGGAGGCTCTCCCCGTCGGCGCGATAGACGTGCTCCTGGAAGAACATGTCGGGCGCGAGCCGCATGGCCTGCGGGGGATAGATGTGGCCGAGGGCGTCGCTGACCGTGAGGGACGCGACGCACCCGCGTCCGTCCGCGTCCTTGATCGCCAGCGGGATGTCGCGCGTGGCCAGGCAGGAAAACTCGAAGTCATGCGTGGCGGATCCGCCCTGGCCGGCGGCCGGGAATGTCGAGAGCGTCAGGGAGCCGGTGCGCGGGCCGCGGTCGCGGCTGAAGACCTTGATGACCTGGTACTCCACGGCCAGGCCCGAAAGCTGGATGACGGGAATCTCTATTCCATACCGGATGATCGGGGCCGCCGCGTTGAGCTCGGCGAGCAGCCACATCTTCTCGATGAGCGGGCCCTTGTTCAGCGTGTCCATCAGGAACGCGCGCTGCGCCAGGGAGTTGCCCGCCAGCATGCGGCCCGGCGTCCTGTACCCCTTCTGGACGACCTCAAAGCTGTCGGTCCTCGCGGCGGGGTTTTCCACCCGGACCAGGAACATGCGCCAGCCCTGCTCGACCAGCGTGGTGTCGGCCTCGCCGGGTCCGAGGCGCGGCGGCCCGAAGGGGCTGATCGTCACTTGCGCGAGTGTGTAGCGGCGCAGGATCCTCTCCGCCGCCTCGACCGAGGGGCGGTCATTGCGGCGCGCCAGGGCCGCGACCTGCGCGGCATCCCCGGCGGCCAGCGGCGCCCCGAGGTCCGCGAGCGCCGCGACGGCGCGGTTCACGCCGGCAAAATACGGCTGCGGATCGACATCGCCGGCTTCGGGCGGCGCCCCTGAAAACAGAAGGGACGGATGCACGAGCAGCGCCAGTGATCCGAGACCCGCGGCCGAAATCGCGCGGCGGCGGCTGATGAGTGGACCGGCGCGGTGATTCATTCGTTCGCGTCAGGCCGGCATCGCCGGGCCCGAGGTGCCGATGACCTTGACCTCGCAGAACTCGCGAATGCCCTCCTCGCCGCCCTCGCTGCCGAGACCACTCGACTTCATTCCTCCAAACGGGATCTCGGCCCGCAGGGGGCGCCATTCGTTGACGCCGATGATGCCCGCGTCCAATGCGTGGGCCACGCCGTTGGCGAGAGCGATGTCCTTCCCGTAGACGTAGGCCGCGAGCCCGAACGGCGTCGCGTTCGCGCGGCGGACGGCGTCCCCGAGGTCGTCGTAGCGCAGCAGGGGAAGCACCGGCCCGAAGATCTCCTCCCGGGCCAGCCGCATCTCGTCGCGCACGCCGCGAAGGATGAGGGGCGCGAAGAAGCTGCCCGCCGACAGGGCGGGGTCGTCCTCGTGGCTGCGATTGTCGCAGACGATCTCCGCCCCCGCCTGGATCGCCTCGTCCACGACGGCGCGCACCCGCTCACAGGCCTTGGCGTGGATGAGCGGCCCGGCGTCCACGCCTGCAGTGAGGCCGTTTCCCACACGCTGCTTTCGCCACAGCTGCTCGAGCCTGTCCGCAAAGGGCGCCTCGAGCGACGCAGGCACGAACACGCGGTTGGCGGTCACGCAGACCTGGCCGGAGCACAGCAGCTTCAGCTTGACCAGGTCGGCCGCCGTGCGGTCCAGGTCCGCGTCGGCAAGGACGATGAACGGCCCGTTCCCGCCGAGCTCGAGGGACAGGCGCGGCAGGTGCCGGCTCGCGGCCTGCATCACCGAGCGGCCCGTGCCGGTGGATCCGGTCACCGAGATGACCCTCACGCGCGGGTCGCAGGACAGCGCCTCGCCGGCGACGGCGCCCCGGGCGGGAAGGATCTGCAGGACCCCGTCGGGAAGCCCTGCTTCCTTGAGGACCGGCCCGAGCGCAAGGGCGACGAGGGGCGTGAATTCCGATGGCTTCCAGACCGCGGTGCAGCCCGCCGCCAGCGCGGCCGCAATCTTCTTCGAGCCCTGGGCGATCGGGAAGTTCCACGGGGTCACGAGTCCGGCGACGCCCGCCGGCACGGGACGCACGTGGTATTCGCGGCCGCTCTGCGGGTGGGGCTGCAGGCGGCCGGACAGTCGCCGGGCCTCCTCGCCGAACCAAAGGAAGAAGCTCGCCGCGTAGTCCACCTCGCCGAGCGCCTGCGCGAGCGGCTTGCCCTGCTCCCGGGTGAGGATCTCCGCCAGGTCCTGGCGGTTCGCCACCATGAGCGCCGCGGCCCTCTTCAGGATGTCCCCGCGGGACGCGTTCGGCTCGTTGCGCCAGGATTCGAACGCACGCTGCGCACCGTCGATCGCGCGCTGGAATTGGGGCGGCCCCGCCAGCGGGACGACCGCGATCTCGGCGCCCGTGGCCGGGTTGCGGACCCCCATCCTCTCGGCCCCGGCCTCCTCCCACCGGCCGTCGACCCAGAGGCCGGGGCGCAGGCGCAGCCTCGCCAGGAGGGACTCGACCGCGTCAGCCATGGGGTTGCAGGGTCCGCCTGTAGATTTCCGCGGCTTCGGCCTCGGTGATGGGGCGGGGATTGGGATCCATGAGGCGGCGGTTGGCGACGGCCTCCCGTGCCATTTCCGCCAAGGCTGTATCCGGGACCGGGGTGGCCATCAAAGTTTTTCGCAGGCCGATCGAGCCGGCGAGCGCGGCGAGCATGTCCGCAAAGGCGCCGGCATCGCCGCCCCAGCCGAGGGCTGCGGAAAACACGCCGAGGTCCCCGCGGCACGACGGCAGATTGTGCCGCATCGTCTCCGCGGCAAGGCAGCCCGTGGCGACGCCGTGGACGATGTGGAAGCGCCCGCCGAGGGGCAGGGCGAGGGCGTGCACCGCGCAGCAGGAGGAATTGGCGAAGGCCACGCCGGCGAGGTTGGCGCCGATCAGCATCGCGTCGCGCGCGGAGCGATCCCCGCCGTCGGCGCAGACGGCGGGGAGGGCGGGCCCGATCCACCGCGCTGCCTCAAGGGCAAGTCCGCGCGCGAGCGGCGTCGCCGTCCGCCCGATGAAGGCCTCGAGGGCGTGGATGAGGGCGTCCATGCCGGCGGCCGCGGTCGGAAGCGGCGGCAACCCGTCGGTGAGCGCCGGGTCCAAGAGGACCACGTCCGGAACCAGGCACGGGTCGACCACGCCCACCTTGTTGCCGGTGCCCGGGTTCGTGAAGATCGCCACCGGCGTCGCCTCCGACCCGGTTCCCGAGGTCGTCGGCACGCACACGAGGGGCAGCAGCCGGCGCTCCACCTTTCCGATGCCGGCGAGCAGGCGCGCCTCGCGTCCGTCATGGAGGGTGGCCGCGACCAGCTTCGCCGTGTCCATCACGCTGCCTCCCCCGATCGCCACGACGACGTCCACGTCGCAGCCGGAATCGCGGTACGATTCCCGGGCCGCGGCCACGCAGCTGAACGGCGGCTCGGGCTCCGTCTGGTCGAAGACGCAAAACCTGACCCAGGCCCTTTCCAGCGGCTCGGTCACCCGGGCGAGGACCCCCGCGGCCTTCACGCCCGCGTCGGTGATGATGTAGGGGTTCGCACGGCCCAACCGGCGCAATTCCTTCGATAGCTCGCCGCTGATGCCGCGGCCGAAGCGCATCCTGCGCGGAAGGTTGTTCTCAAAAGTGTCTAGCACGTGGGGACTCCGGGGGGCCTTGGGGGGCGCTCAAAATTCGTCATATGCGATCTGGTCGGCCGGGACATGCAGGTCGGCGAGCAGTTTCGTGCAGGCCTTGATCATCATCGGGGGCCCGCACAGGTAGTATTCCACCGCCCTGGGATTGGGATGCCCGCGAAGGAGATTTTCGAGCACGACCTCGTGGATGAACCCCACGTGGCTGGTCCACCTGTCCTGCGGCAGCGGTGAGGAGAGGGCGAGGTGGAACGCGAAATTCTGGTGGCGCGCCGCGAGGTCCCTGAAGTAGCCCTCGTAGAAAATCTCCTGCCTCGAGCGGGCGCCGTACCAGAAGCTCACCCGGCGCGTGGTGTGAGCGGTCTCGAACAGGTGCGAGATATGGGCGCGCAGCGGGGCCATTCCCGCACCGCCGCCGATGAACACCATCTCGCGCTGCGTGGGCTTCACGTGGAATTCCCCGAAGGGCCCGATCGCGGTCACGGTGTCGCCCGGCTTGAGGTGGAACACGTACGAGGATCCCACGCCGGGCGGGCAGTCCTGGCCGGGGGGAGGGGTGGCGATCCGGACGTTGAAACGCAGCTGGCGCTCGACCTGCTGGTTGCTGGCAATGGAGTAGTTGTTCCGCCTGCCGGACTCGGGGTTCCGGGCGACGAGGTCGAAAACATGCTGGGCTTCCCAGACGGCGGAATAGGGCGCGGGAATGTCGAAGTCGCGGAAACGGATCTCCTCGTATGCGGGAATATCCAATTGCAGGTAGTCGCCCGGCGTGAACGAGACCCTCTCGGCGGGATCCGCAGGCTCAAGGATCAGTTCCCTGATGAACGTGGCGATGCTGAGGTTGCTGACGACCCGGAAGAGGACGGAGGTCTGGGGGCGGGCCCCCGCGCCCGCCTGGCGGGCCACGTTGAGGAAGAGGCGCCCGCGCCGCTCCTCCAGCGGATACGTCGCAAGGCCGCGGCAGACCGGCGGCCGGGCGGGCGAGCCGTCCCGCAGGTTGAACCGGCCGTTGTGCTTGGGGCATTCGATGGTCCTGCCGATGACCAGGCCGCCGGACAGGTGCGTGTTGCCGTGGGTGCACACGCCGTCGGTGGCGTAGAGTTCGCCCTCGCCGTCGCGGTAGAGCGCAAACGTCCTCTTTCCGTAGTCGAAGCGGACCACGTCCGCGGGGCCGAGGTCAGCTGCGGCGCACACCTCTATCCATCCCTGCGTGTCGGGCTTCACTGCGGAGGAAAGGGTTTCCTCGCTCAGGCGTTCCCTGGCCGTCGGGAGCTTGCGCTTCACATGGTGCGCGGGGTCCCTCGACTGCCTCAGGATGGTGGGGACGATCTCCCTCCACGCGCTGACGAGGCCGGGGTAGGGTTCCGGGCAGTCGTCCTTCACGAGGGCATGGAGCCTCGGGAGCTCGTGGTAGGGCACCAGGGGGAACATGTGGTGCTCCACATGGTAGTTCATGTTCCAATAGAGGTACCGATGGATCGGATTCATGTAGACCGTCCGGCAGTTGAGGCGGTGGTCGAGGACGTTTTCGGCGAGGCCCGCGTGCTGGGTCAGGCCGTAGATGACCATCAGCCATGTCCCGAAGACATTGGTGAGGCCCACGAAGAGCAGCGGCAGGAAGCTGCGGCTGTAGATTGAGAGCGCGATGACGGCGCAGTAGATCGCGACGTAGACCCGGGCCCTGGAGAAGACCTTCCTGAACTCCGTCTCGGGGACGAAGGTCCTTTCGTCGGCCGTCATCCGGCCGATCGAATGGAGCAGGATCTTTTTGTAGTAGGTCGGGTAGGCGCCGAGATTCAAGAAACTGAGGGCAATTCCCTTCAGGTCCGGCGGGCGCGGCACGGCGATCTCTGGGTCGCGGCCCACGATGATGGTGTCGCTGTGGTGCCGGGTGTGGCTCCAGCGCCACACGGTGGATTCGCGCATGACCATGAACGACGCGATCTCGTACAGGGTGTTGTTCATCCAGTCGGTCTTGAACGCCGTGCCATGGCCCGCCTCATGCCAGCGGGAGTCGGACGTCGAGGCGTAGAGCACGGCGTAGGGGATGTAGGTCGCCAGGGCCCACCAGGATCCCCAGAGGAGGTAGGTCGCGACACCCAAGCCGATGATGAGGGCAAACCACAGGAGCGTGTCGCGGATTGCGGGCCCGTCGCGGCGCTCGAGGAGCCTGCGCATGGTATCGCGCGGAACCGAACACTGGTACCAGTCGGCCTCGGCGAGGCCCTTCTCGACGGCAAGCGCCGCGTTGACGCCGGTCAGGCTGTAGTCGAGCTGTGAGGGCGGCTTGGACAGCACAGCCGGTGCGCGGTCGTCGCTCACGTCCTGGGGGGCTGGGTTAACGGTGCTCACGCGGTCGAGAAGGCGTAGACCGTGCGCCGGCGCTGCGGCCGCCCGGGCCGAACGAGGATGTCGCCGAACGCGCCCCCGGGCGACGGGTTGGGATAGCCCTGGCACTCCAGGCAGAAACCGGAATGGGGGCCATAACGGGCGCCCGACTTGCCGGCCTGCGCGCCGTTGAGCGCGGCCCCGGTGTAGAACTGCAGGCACGACTCGTCGGTGAACACCTTGAGCACCCGGCCCGTGCCTGCCTCCGCGACATGCGCGACCAGCGTGGGGGCCGGCGGTGCGGGCGCGCCTGGCGCGCGCAGAAGATAGAGGTCGCCGTGGGCGCGAAAGAGCGTCGGCAGCGCCTCCTTGAGGAGGCGCGGCCGCCTGAAGTCCGCGCCGCGGCCGGCAACGGGCTCGCGGTTTCCCGAAAGAGTCATCGCGTCGTCCGCGGGAACGTAATCCTCGGCGAGAATCTGCATCTCGTGGCCGAGGATCGTGCCGGAACCCTCGCCGGCGAGGTTGAAGTAGGAGTGGTTCGTCAGGCTGAGCGGCGTCACGCGGTCGGCCGTGGCCTCGGATTCGACGATGAGCTCATTTGAAGGCGTCAGCGTGTAGGTCACCGCGATCTCTACGTTTCCGGGATAGCCCTCCTCCCCGTCCGGGCTCGCGTAGGAAAGGCGCAGCGAGGACACCCCGTCCTTGCGGTGGGCGGGCCTCGCGGTCCACACGCGCTTGTCGAGCCCGCGATGGCCCCCATGCAGGTGGTTGGCGTGGTCGTTGCGCGCGAGGGCGTGGGTGCGGCCGTCCATGGAGAATTCGCCCGCGCTCACGCGCCCGGCGATGCGGCCGATGATCGCGCCGCAATAGGAACGGCTTTCCAGGTAGCCTCCGAGGTCGCTGAACCCGAGCACGACGTCGGCCATGCGCCCCTGCCGGTCGGGCATCCGGAGGGACGTGACCGTTCCGCCATAAGTGAGGATCTCAACGGATGCGCCCGCCCTGTTCTTCAGGGTGTACGCCTCGACGGTTTCGCCGGAGGAGAGGGAGCCATAGAGGCGCGGGGTCATGTGCGGAGGGGAACGCGGGGACAGTGTAGCCCAATCGCGCCCTAGGGTCTTCTCGCCTTCTGAGAAATAGTTCTCATATTTTGCTTACATGCTGGAGGACCTTAAGCTTGGAAAACAGTATGACGGCCTCATCTACCTGGTGGAGTCCGCGCGCAACCCACCCACGATCAAGAGCCATCACCATGTCGAGCTGGAGCTGAACCTCGTGGTCCGCGGCACGATCAGCTACGTGCTCGGCGAGCGCAGGTTCACCTTCGGCCGGCGCACCCTGCTGTGGCTGTTTCCCTCCCAGGAGCATCAGCTCGTCGACAGGACGAGCGACGCCGAGAACTATGTGGCGGTGTTCAAGCCGCGCCTGATCGCGCGGTCGTGCCGAAGCACCGTCTACGAGGGCCTGAAGCGCGACACGGCCGAGGTCGACGGCGTGCTGCACACGGTGCTTCCCCTGGAGACCTTCGACCTCGTCCGCAGGACGATGGACGGCCTCATGGAGGCCGCGCCCGATCCCGACGTGCTGAACCGCGAGGCGGGGTTCGGCGTGAACTCTGATTTCCGGTACGTCCACCGGGATCCCGACGGGCTGAACGCGGGGCTGCATCACCTGCTCCTCCTGTGCTGGCGCTGCCAGCGCGCCGGCAAGGCGCTCGACGGGGCGGTGACGCTCCATTCGGCGGTGCGCAAGGCGCTCGATTCGATCAGCAAGGGGAGCGAGAAGCAGAGCCTGCGGTCGCTGGCGCTGAGCTGCGGCGCGAGCGAGGCGCACCTCAGCCGGATGTTCACGCGCCAGATCGGCGTGTCGGTCAGCCGGTACCGCAATTCCGTCCGGCTTGCCCGGTTCATGGAATACGTCCGCCAATCCGACCAGATGACGATCACGGAGTCGGTGTACGCCGCGGGATTCGGGAGCTACGCGCAGTTTCATCGGGTGTTCACGCAGGCCTATGGGCGCGGCCCGCGCGAATGCCTCCAGGCCTTTGAGGGCGCCCCCTCCGGTTAGGAGGATTCGGCCCCCGTGAGCCCGCGCTCCGGCGGCGGGGACGTCTGGCCTGTTCACCACCATGGCTGCCCGGTGGTGGCGGGGCGGGGCAGGCTCCACGACGGCGTCGCCGGTGAAAGCGCGGCCAGGATATCCTCAAGCATCGCGGCGCCCTCCGGGGGATCGCCGAGGTCGGGCACCGCGAGCAGCTCGCCCTCGCGCTTGGCCGATTCATGCGCCACGATGCCGGGCAGGTTGTAGCGCGCGGCCGCCCACACGTGGTTGGGGGGCAGCGCGCCCGTCGTGCAGGCCCTCACGAAGTCGTCGGCCAGGAAATGGTGCGAACCGTGATGGCCGCTGGGGCGGTTCACCAGTTCTCGCGGCAGCCGCCATATCGGATGAACGGGGGCCATGCCCGAATAGAAATCGTGCTGGGTGCTGTCCTTGGGCTCCCCCGCCGCCTTTCTGTCGCTCTCGGCAAAGGGGACGCAGCGCAGGAGCTCGCCGAGCGGCGTGACCTCGCGATCGCGGTTCACCCATACCTCGCCCTCGGGCTGCTCCTCGAAACACCCCTCGGTCCCGAAGAGGCTCAGACGCACCGACCGTCCGCCCCAGTGGCCGACGCGCCGGAACTCATTGATGCGCGCGCTGCCGCCGTCGCTCGTGCGGAACAGCGCGGTCTCGTTGCTGAACGCGTTGTCCCACGGGTTGAGGCCCTTCCCGAACACGCCGTCCCCGCTCCGGTCGACCTGGCCGAGGCAGGACACCCGCGTCAGCCGCGCGCCGGTCACGCTCACGATCATGCTCACGGTGTGGGTGGGATAGAGCATCGGCGGCACGCCCGCGGTCCGCTTCCAGTCCGGGCCCCCGCTGTGCTGGTAGGCCTGGTAGAAGCCGTGCGACATGTCGTGCATGTACTCGCCCTCCCCGTAGACGAACCGGCCGAACTTGCCCTGGCGCCACATCTCCCGGCAAAAAAGGGTCGAGGGATAGTAGTAGCTCGTCTCGCCGAGCATGTAGATGAGCCCGGTGCGCCTCACGGTGTCCACCAGTTCGACCAGTTCCTCGACGTTGGTGCCGGCCGGCACCGCGGAGTAGACGTGCTTTCCGGCCTTGAGCGCGGCGATGGCCTGGGGGGCGTGCAGCCCGCGCTGGGTGAATATCGCCACGGCGTCGCAGTCGCTTGCCAGCAGCTCGTCCAGGGAGCCGTGGGTCTCGGTGACGCCGGCCAGGGCCGCCTCCTCGCGGAGGCGCTCGGGGATCAGCTCCGCCAGGCTGACGGCGCGCACCTGGGGATGGGCCTTGAACAGCGGGGTGAACGCTCGGGCGAAGCCGCCTGCGCCCAGGATTCCGACCTTGAGGGGCTTCATGCGGCGCGGCGCGGCGGCATCACCGGATCGGGCTCGCCGACGTCGGGGCGAGGGGGAACGTCATGCGGCGCAGGATGGCCTCGCCGCTTCCCATCGGGACCAGCGACACCGTCTCCGGCTTGTCCGTCCCCAGGTTGACGAGGCTCGCCTCCAGGCGGGCGGGGGCGGCATCCCAGGGGAACCGCGCGTCGGCGGCGGGATTGGGCACGAGGCTGAAGGTCGACGTGGAAGGGCTGTCCGCGGACTTGGCCAGTGCGTAGTGCCCCTGGGCCCACACCGCGGGAAACACCAGGTAGTCGTGGAATCCCGGCACCGGGTAGTCCTTGACCGCCCTCCTTATCGCGGCGATCGGAAGGGCATAGAAGAGGGGCCCGCGCCGCACATAGAATTCGCCGTTGTTGGCCGGGACCGGCTGCACCTCGGCGCCGAAGGACACGTCGACGGCGTCGCCGGGCCGCCATGTCTTGGCGACGAGGAGCCAGTCGCCCGCGCGGTGGACCTCGGCCCCCTCGCTCACGGCCGAAATGCTCGTGGCCCAGGAAGGGATGCGCAGGTGAAGCAGGAATTCCACGGGCGCCTCGGGCTCGATGCGGATGTGGAACCGCTCGGAGAAGGGGTAGCTCGTCTCCTCCTCGATCCGGACCGCCGTGCCGTTCACGGCGGTCCGCACGTCGCACGGCCCGTAGAGCATCGCCGAGAGCCCGTCCGCGGCGCGCATCCACATGCTCCGGACAAAAATCGGGCCTATCTGGGTGAAGTTCGGCGCGCAGCAGTTGGCCACGTCCTCGTGGGCCGGCGAAAACACGACGCGGTTCATGATGGCCCCGTCGACCCTGTAGATGTTGTCCGTCGTCACGTAGTCCATGGCCGTCCCGTCCGGCAGGCGCGAGCCCTGCACCGAGTTGTAGAACGTGGTCTCGGCCTGCTCGGCGAGCGCCGCGCGGCCGGTCTTCTGCGCCGCGCTCAGCAGCGATGTCATCCATTCCTTCTCGCCGCAGCCCTCGTAGCCGCCGAGGTCCGGGTCCGTCGGCTTGTTCGCAATGAACTCGTCGGACACGGGGCCCCCCGTCGGCGAAACATGCGCCCACGACTTCGCGAATGCCTCGTCAGCGCCGGCGCGCAGGATCGGATCGCCGGTCACGTACGCGGCCCAGACCGGAACGCGAAGGCCCTCGTAGGTCGTCGCCCCGTGGCCCATGAACGGGTGGTCGGCCGCGAGGAGGGTCGGCAGCGCGATGTCCGTCTTCACGTCCCTGGAATAATCCCGGTAGAGGTAGAGACCGAAGTCGCGGTAGGCGGTGTCGCCGGTCAGGTCGTAGAGGCGCTCCATAACGTCGACGAACATCAGGTTGTGGTTTTGGGTCTCGGCGCCGTAGGGGTCCTTCAGGCCCTCGCCGTAGTGGCTCATGGTGAGCCGGACCGCGCGCTCGACGGCCCGGAGCACCTCCGTCCTGCCAGTCGCCTCATAGTAGGCCAGGAGCCCGCGAAAGATGCAGGTCTGGGTCCACAGCTCACCGTTGTCCACGTCGCCGGCGGCCCATCGCACGGTCGGCCCGTAGATGCCCATGTAGCCGTCGGCGTCCTGCGTCTTGAGCAGGTAGGCCACCTTCGCGTCAGCGATGGCTCGCTGCTCGGGCAGACCCGTCATCAGCGCCATCATCGTGCTGCCGCTGCGCCAGTTGCCCTCCGTCTCGCCCTTCCACCAGGCGCCCTCGGCGCCTCCCCAGCTCCCGCCCCCCGCGTTCTGGATGTGGTCGGGCGTGTTCCGATTCACCCCGAAGATCAGGGCGCCGCACGTCAGGGGGGCGATCTCGGGCATGTGCCCGGCAAATCCGTTTTTCAGGTCGCGGATGAACTGCTCGCGGATCCACCCGGTGGGCATCACCTCGCCAAATTTCAGGAGCTGGAACTGCGGCTCGACGGCATACGTGGCGGGGACGTTGGCGGGCGCGGTGTCCGCGGGTGCGGTGTCCGCGGGTGCGGCCATGGGCGCGCCGAGCAGGAACCCGCAGGCGAGGAGCATCCCGGCGCCGGGCGCGGGCAAACGGATGAATCGGCTCGGTTTCAATTTTTGTTCCCAGGTTGGGTGCTGAATTTCGGAAAGGAAGGTTGGATGTGGTGGCTGGTCAACGGCTCCACTCCTCTTCTATCTGCTCCAAGGTGCGCCCCTTTGTCTCGGGGACAAGGCGCCACACCACAAGGCCGAGGACAACGCAGAACGCCGAGTAGACGTAGAACGGGAACGCGTGGTTCATCGTGTGCACGAACCACGAGTCCTTGGCGTCCATGACAGGGAAGGTCTGGGTCACCGCATAGTCGGCCGCCCACAGG
>Ga0302325_10003360_pt1 | contig 37847 bp, 28 predicted proteins | sample Palsa_T0_2_FD_201948 | JGI IMG/M metagenome (GOLD analysis project Ga0302325, IMG submission 201948) | Peat permafrost microbial communities from Stordalen Mire near Abisko, Sweden - Palsa_T0_2 | ecosystem: Environmental > Terrestrial > Soil > Palsa > Peat permafrost | place: Sweden: Abisko...
GAGCCCATCGTGTGGCGGGCGGCGCGCGTCGCCGCGCGCTTGGCCTTGGCGAGGGCCTTGGCCTCGAGCGTCTGGGGGCCGGTCACCTTCGGGATCTCCATGCCGAAGTCGTTCAGAACGGCGTTCGCCTTGCGGCCGGACGTGTCGCGGTTCTTGAGGGTGACGTGGCTGGTGCTCTTGGTCGTGGACATGGCTCATTTCCCTTCACTTGGTTAACCGAATGAGACGGCACTTTGTACTTACGATTTCTCGCAAATCGTTCCTTGTCCGCCCCAGGTTCCGCCGGACGCGTATCCGGCCCCACCTGCGAGACCTGCGGTCCCGCAGCATGTCTCCTCAGGTGTGACCGCGGATTTCCCTGGTCCAATCGGCGAGGACCCCGTCATGAATGTGGGCCGGTCCATCGCGACCTGACTCCTCTGCGGTCCCGCCGGACGGGAACGCGGTCGGACCGGCGGCAAGCCTCGCCACGGGCGACGCGCGACCCGCGATGTCTGACCGGGCTATGGTTGCGCGTGACGTAGCGGTGATCCCGTCTGCAAGCACTCCCGCCGGAACCGGACGGCATGGGGTCGCGCAAGCCATACTCTCACCCACGGGCTCCTTCGCTCACGCCGAGGCAGGAGCGAAGAGCCCGACCGCGCGAGAGTCGCTGCGCCTCGCCGCCAGGGCCTGGGTCGCGTCCGTTCTGCGTCAGGGCTTCTCGTCGCGCAGGAAGGCTTCGAACAAATCGGTCAGCCGCCGCTCCCGGTGGTATCCCCTCGCTTCGATCGCGAGAAGGGATTCTCTCGCTTGCACGAGGTCCGCGGGGCTCGACTCCCGGAGCAGGGCTCGGAGATCATCGAGATCTTGAGGCCGACGCCGATCGTCGCGCGCGAGCATCTTGAGCGCCATCAGATGACCGACGCGGGCGACCGGAATGCGCAGTCCCGGCAGTATCTCGATGGATTCGGCCCCGCGAGCCACCTCGAGCTCGATGCCCGAGGACGCGAATAGAAGATCCACGACGACGCCTCGCGCCGTGCCGCCCGGTGCAACGAGGCGGGCTGTTGCGAGGCGACCGACGCTGTCCTGTTCGACCGCCGCAAGCATCCGGAAGCCAGTCGCCTGGAGGTCGAGCACGAGAGACTCGGCATCCGAGTCGTTTGCGACCTCGACGACGACGTCCACGTCCCGTGTCGTCCGCGGCTCGGCACGCGCGCTGACCGCAAGTCCGCCGACGAGTGCCCAGCGGCGCCCGCGAGCATCCAGATCAGAGGCAATGCGTCGGAGCGCAGCCTCGAGCGAATTCACGGCCGCCGCGGCCAGGCCACCGGTGTCCCCACGGCGTCGCCGTGCTCGGCTCCGGGCCGGCGCTGGCGCCAAGCATCCACGAGCGCGTCGATTTGCTCCTCCGTCAGCTGCGGCCGATCCCGGCGGAGGCGCTGGCGAAACATCGATTCACCGAGCTCGGCGAGCTCCAACGCCAACCGCAGTCGTTCCGCCGCTGCCGAGTCGGGCTCCACATCAACAGCATAGCAGCCAAGGCCGATGCACCCCAGTCCAGCAGCTTCCTGCCCGCCCAAGCGGCGCAGCGCTGATCGTCAGGTCGCCCCGCCCGTCAGCTCCATTCGCGCTCGCTCTGCGGTCCCAGCGTTCGCGGGAAAGAAGCACTCGATACGGATCTCCTGCGCCGTGACGTCCATCGGAGTGCCCAGCGTGGTGACCGTCGAGAAGAAGTCGTACTCGCGACCCGCCTTCCGAAAACCGACGGGGACGATCGGCACGGCGGGGGACCGGGTGCTCAGGGCCTTGTGGCCGAGAAAAGCGGGAACGCCCGGATACGCGAGGATCTCGTGGAGAAGCGCGCGGGTGGCCTCGTTCTTTCACGCCGCCCACCGCTTCGCGATGGACGCGGCGCAAGAGCGCTTCGGCGACCGCCTCCCAGTTGGCGACGAAGGGCCGCACCGCGTCCGGGTGGAACATGAGCCGCAGGACGTTCGCGGGCTGGCGCGGGGGCGGCTGCCCTTGGAGCAAGAAGGCAAAGAGGTTCGACGCGGCGCGGTTGGCCTGGACGATGTCCCAGCGTGGATTCATGACGACGGCCGGGAACGGCTCCTGCTGGGCCAGAATGGCGTCGAGCGCGCGGCGAACCGCCTGGAGCGCGGGCGCGTCCTTTTCGATGAGCGCTCGATCGAACGCGACGAGCGCGGCGAGGCTCGCGTCCTCGGGAGCGCGTCCGGTACGAATCGCCTCGACGTCGGCGGCGGTTACTCCCTCCTTGAGCGCCATCGTCGAGTGGAAAGCGACGGCCCACTCGCATCGATTGGCGACCGCGTTGGTGAGGAGCAGCGTCTGCTTCTCCGCGCCCGTGAAGCTGCCGCCGTGGAAGTTGCCGAACGCACCGACGAACCCGTTCACGAGCGTCGGAGATTCGGCCATCGTCGCTGCGAGGTTGGGCACCATGCCGAAGTTTTGCTTCAGGCCCTGCAGGGCCGGCTTCGACTTCTCGGGTGCGGATTCGAGAGTGTGGACGCGGAAGCTGGTCATCATGTCCGATTCTCCTGTTCGCAGCGCCGCTATTCGCGCCGTCATGCGAGTGAGTATCGTTCGCGCCAGCGCGTCCTCAATTCCCTCCGAGGTAAGCGCGCTCACCGAAACGGGTTCTCGCCGGCGAGCCCGTGTTGGTCGACGCGACTCTTCGATGCGGGCGTCGCGGAGACCGATGGCACGGGCCCGGGCCCGGTACCCGAGGCGTTGGTCTGGGGACCGCGCGTGGGGTGTGACGACGAGCTCGGAGGTTGCGCCGATGCGGGCCATGGGGGCAAAGCATTCGCGGGTCCAGCGTCTGCCATCGCTTCTTGCGTCGGAGCGATCGACGGGGCACTACCTTGCAATAGCGAGGGGAGGGGAGGCGCGGCGGCCCGGACCGGCGACGCGACGTCCGAGGGGCCGGTGCGTGACGACGACCAGAGAAAGGCGCCCGTGACCGCGGCCACCGCCGCCAGCACGCCCGCTGCCGCGATGGCCCGCCAGACCGAGGGCATGGGTGGAGGCGGAGCCGACGCCCCCGTGGCCGTTGTTTCGGCAAGGCCCATCGCAATGCCGGACGCCGTGGTGGCCGCAGGCGTGAGGGGTGGCGCGCTCGATCCACGGGGCGGAGGATTCGAAGAGTGGATGACGACGCGTGCGGGCGGCACGCTCCACGAGACGGCCCGCCCGGCTGCTGCGGGCTGACGCAGCGGCGCGATCGCCTCGGCCAGCTCTCTGGCACTTTGGAAGCGAGCGTCGCGATCGACATCCATCGCCCGACGAACGGCCGCGCAGAGCGCGGGCGGGAGGTCCGGTCGCCGTGACTCGAGCGGCGCGGCTTGGCCCTTGTGGATGAGGATCGCGAGGTGCTCGATGCTCTGCGCGTCGTAGGGGCGCACGCCGCAGGCACACTCGTAGAGGATGACGCCGAGCGAATACACGTCCGTGCGCGCGTCGAGCGTCGGCGACGCGATGAGCTGCTCGGGTGACATGTAATAGGGCGTTCCCATGACGAGGCCCTCGGTGGTGATGCCGAGCGCACCGGTCCGTTCGGAATCGAACTTCGAGACTCCGAAGTCGAGGATCTTGAGGAAGGGCGCTCCGTCGCGCGTCGTGACGATGAGGTTCTCGGGCTTGAGATCGCGATGAACGATGCCGGAGACGTGCGCCGCGTGGACGCCCTCGCAGGCCTGGTGCACGAGATCCGTCAGCTCGCCCACGTCGATCGGTCCGCCCTGGCGCAGCCGCTCGTCGAGGGTCTGCCCCTCGATGAGCTCCATCAGCAGGTACGGTTCGCCCGACTCGAGCCGCCCCGCGTCGAACGTCTCTGCGATGTGGGCGTTCGCGATGCGCCCCGCCGCCGACGCCTCGCGCACGAAGCGCTCGACGACACTGGGTTGCTGCGCCGCCTTCGCGTGGAGGACCTTGAGCGCCCGGTGATGCTTGGTCAGCTCGTGCTCCACCTCGTAGACGGTTCCCATGCCGCCGACTCCGATGACCCGCATGATGCGGAGACGGTTGGCGACGATGGTTCCGGCTGGATAGGCGAGATCCTCCGAGCGGCGCGACTGCATGGGCGGCAAAAGCGTCCCACTTTCCGCTGCGCCTGCCAACCAGCTGGCCTAGGCTCCTTGGCCGTGGACGACGCGGATCGCGCGCGCTTCGAAGAACGTGTCCGCGGGCTCTGCGCGCGCGGCGAGCATTCGGCCGCCGCCACGGCGATCGTGCGCGACTACGGGCCCGAGATCCTCGGCTTCCTGATGGCGCTGCATCGCGATCCGGTGGAAGCGAACGATGCGTTCGCCGAAGTCGCCGAGGGGGTGTGGCGCGGGTTGCCGTCGTTTGCGTGGGAGAGCAGCGTGCGGACGTGGGTGTACGCGATCGCGCGCAACTCGGTGCGCCACCGGCAACGCGACGCCGCACGCCGCAGGCGCCGCGTCGCCAACCAGACCGACAGCTTCTTCGAGGGCATGGTCCAGAAAGTGCGCACGGAGACAACCCCGTTTTTACGCACCGAGAAGAAGACGCGCCTGCAGGCTCTTCGCGACGCGCTGCCGGAAGAGGACCGTATGCTGCTCGTCCTGCGGGTCGACCGCGGACTTGCGTGGAACGACGTCGCCCGCGTCGTTTCGCAAGACGAAGGGCCGCCCCTCGACGCCGCGGCGGTCGCGCAAGAAGGGGCGCGGTTGCGAAAGCGCTTTCAGCTCGTGAAAGACCGCCTGCGGGAGCTCGCGAAGCGCGAAGGTCTCACGGAATAACCGGTGATCGACGACGACGACGAGGCGCCGGAGAGCGAATACGACGACGTGCTCCGCGATATCGCCCGCGCGTCGGAGCGGGCCCCGGGCGTGCCGTCGTCATCGCTCGTCACGGGGAGCCTCATCGCGGGCAAGTTTCGCGTGGTGCGTGAGCTGGGCGTCGGAGGGATGGGGGCCGTCTACGAGGTGGAGCACGAGCTCACCAAGCATCGGCGTGCCCTCAAGGTGCTGCGGCCGGGCGCCTCGGGCGACGTGGTGGAGCGTTTCGTGCGCGAGGCTTCGGCCGCCGCGCGCATCGGCAGCGCGCACGTGGCCCAGACGTTCGACGCCGGGCGCCTCGACGACGGATCGCCGTACCTCTTGATGGAGCTGCTCGAAGGCGAAACCATCGAGGATCGGTTGCTTCGCGCGGGCCCTATCGCGCAAGGTGAGCTGGCGGACCTGGTGCATCAGGCGTGCGACGGCGTTCACGCCGCGCACCTGGCCGGGATCATCCACCGGGACTTGAAGCCCGGGAACCTCTTCATCGAGTCGCGCGACGGGCGTCCGTTCGTGAAGATTCTCGACTTCGGAATATCCAAGTTCGACGAAGGCCGGACGGGCGCGCCCGGGCTCACGAAAGACGGCTCGGTCATGGGTACGCCGCATTACATGGCGCCCGAACAGGTGCTGGGCAGCGTGTCGATCGACGCGCGGACGGACGTCTACGCGCTCGGCGTCATCCTCTACGAGTGCGCTTGCGGGTCGCGGCCGTTCGAGGCCGGGAGCGTCCAGCATCTCGCGGTGCTCATTCATGAAGGACGGCCCGTCCCGCTCGAACAGCGCAAGCCGTCGCTCGCGGGCGCGTTTTGCGACGTCGTACGCCGCGCGATGGCCCCCGAGGCGCAGGAGCGGTTCGCGACGGCCCAGGCGCTCGCCGATGCGCTCGCGCCGCTGCGAGAGCAAGTGATCCGGATGGAGTCGGGCGCGGGCGGGTCCGACATGCTGCCGCGGCCTGCGGGCCCACCGCGGGCTCGACGCGCGCGCGCGCTCGGTGGGATCGCGCTGGCCGTGGTGGTCGCGGGAGGCGCAGCGGTCGGGTCGCTCGCGCGATCGCGCGGCTCTGCGGCCATCACGCCACCTTCTCCGGGAACCGTCGCCATCACGCCTCCGAGCGATCCCGCCGGCGAGGCCGTGCTGGTGCCAGAGGCTCCAGCCGTGCCGATCGCGAACGGCCCCGGCGAGAGGTCGAGTCGAGCGGCCGAGGCCCTCGACGCTTCGGGGGCTTCCCCCTCTTTGCCGCCCCGAACGACGACCCGTCCCACGGGGACCGCCGGATCCCCCCGCAACCGCAGCGACACGACCGGATTGGCAGGGGAAAATCCGTTTCGCTGAACTTCTTTCCAGAAAAGGCGCGCACGGCTTTCACAACCACGCCCGGTGGGAACTGCCTCCACGTTCAAGGAGGCCAGTGAGTCATGAGCACGCAGAAGCAGGTCGGTTTCGGTCGGGTTCTCGTCGGGTTGGCGTTCGTGGTCGGGATGGGGGGCGCTACGGGTTGTGCATCGTCCGGGGCGCTGTCGGGGGGCAACCTTGGCGCCGCGGAGGCGCAGGCCCCGGGGGGCGCCGGAGTCCTGCGAGGCACCGTTCAGGTGCTCGATACGCAGGTGAACCCGCTCGTGCCCGTGCGCTTGACGGCCGAAGGCGACGAGGTTGCCGTTCGCTTCGCGCACTCTCGAAACGGGGGCGCGGTCATGCACATCGACGGCCGTTCGCTCGCCCCGATTGGCGACGAAGCGCCGGTCGTCGCCGAGCACCGCGAGGCCGCGTCGGGTCGGTCCGTTCGCGTCGTCTTCCGTGACGGCCGCTTCATCGAGTGCTGGAAGGCCGGCGACGCGGAGCGGGGCTACAAAGTCATGGACCAGGCGTGGACGGGCGCCGGTGACCGGGTCGGCTCTCCCGTCGCGATCTCACCGGCCGACGCGGACGTCCTCGGCCTCCCCCAGGTGGTGTCCGTGGATGGCGAGCACGCGGTGGCGACCTTCGCGGCGGTCGATGGCGACAAGACGAAGCTCCTAGCCGTGTCCCTGCGGGTGCTCTGATGCGGTCTGCGATTGACACCCACATGCCCTCCGGTAGAAGACACGAGACAGAGAGGGTGTCGCCGATGGGGCAAGGCGGAAGGTTGGGGCGTATCGCGCAGGGGCTCGCGGGGGTCGCGCTGGTCGCCGCGGTGGCGGCGGCCTGTAGTTCCTCGAGCGCAGGGGCAGCGCTCTCGGCGAACTGTTCGATCAACAGCGACTGCGACTCACCACTCATCTGCGCCTTCGGGCGTTGCCACGACGCGTGCATGGCGTCGCGCGACTGTCCCGACGACGAGCGCTGTGTCCTCTCCGGCACGGCGGGCAGTTGCCAGCTCCCCACGGAGACCACCTGCACGACCGCGAACTCACTGTGCTCCACCGGCGAGATCTGCGGCACCGATCTTCAGTGTCGCGCGCAGTGCACGTCGGCGATCCCGTGCGCCACCGGTGACTACTGCTTGCCGAGCGGCACGCTGCAGGCGTGTTACGCGCCGACGAGCACCGTCGACGAGCCGACGCTCGTTTCCGACGGCCTGATCGCGCCGGATGGCGCGGTCATCAGCGACGGCGCGGTGAGCTTCTCGGACGGCCCCGCGGGCGACGGCACGACAGCATCGACCGACGGCGCGGGCAACAGCGACGGGTCGAGCAGCGGCTCGAGCAGCGGAGGCTCGAGCAGCGGAGGCTCGGGCGGCGGCACCACCGACGGGGGCGATGCGACCGTCAGCAACCCCGGCCCCGAAGCGTCCGTGAACACGTGTCCAAGCGCGCAGACGACGTTTTCCGCGCAGGGCTCCGGGGACGAGAACTCGAACTTCACATCCGGCGTCGGCGCGCGGACGGCGACCCAGATGCTCGCCTTCAGCTCGTACAACGGCGCCGATCCGGCCGTCCCGGATGGCGGGGGTCCCGAGGTCGGCATCATCTACGTGCAAGCGTTCGACCCGGGCAACGGCACGGCGGCCGCGCCCGCGCAGCCGCTCTTTTACGTCACGAACGGCGCCCAGCCGAACGACAACGACATTTATGAAACTGGCTTTGGCTTGCAGAGCTCCGCCATCGCCCCGTCCGGTGAGATCGCGATTCTCTACACTGTCCGGTTCTACCTGAGCGGCGCCTACGACAGCGGCGTGAACCTCTACGCGGCGTTCCTGAGCGCCGCAGGCGACGCGGGCACGACGGACGGCGGCGCGGCCGGGCTCCACCTCGACAAGCAGGTACTGCTCGACACGGCGGAGGTCTACACGCAGCCGCACGCCATCTGGTCGAATAGCGCCGGTGCGTTCGTCTTCTCGTGGGGGTACGTGTCCGGCGGAGACTTCGTGAAGATCCGGAAGTTTTTGCCCAGCGGGCAAGCCGCGGGAGGCGACAGCGACGTCGTGCCGACCGACAGTCCGTCGGGATACGTCCAGAACACCAACTACGAGGTCGGCGCAGTCGGCGTATCGGGGAATCTCTACGGCGTGGCCTACTTCAGCGACCTTACGACCGACCACGAGTTCACGCTGCTCGACGCCCTCGGGAATCAGGTGGGCGATCCGATCGCGGTGGCGCCGGTCAGCGGCAGCTGGGGCTCCGTCTCCGGCACGTCGCAGGGCTTCGTCTACTTCCTCGACTCCCAGCCGGTCAGCTGGGCCTTCTTGCCGCTCGACAGCGATGGCGGGATCGCCTCCTCGGGACCGGACGCGGGATTTTTCTCGACGTCCTCGCTCGGCGGCGACATCGATGCCGTCGAGGGGCGGACCGTCAGCGACGACATGAACGGCCAGGGCGGCGTCGCCGTCGACCTTATGTATCCAACCGAGGTGAGCTTCGCGTACGTCAACGCGGACGGCGTCGGGCATCAGGGTCCCGTGCAGGTCTTCTCGCGCCAGAACAACGGCAGCGATTACACCTCGATGACGAACCTGAACGGGAGCTTCGTCGTGTCGCTGTACCTGGCGGCCAACCATCAGACGCTCGTCTCGGCCTCGGGCTGCGCGCCGTAGCGAGCGGCGCGTCGAGCGATGAGACGCGCGCTGGTCGTCGCCCTTGCGCTGGGATGCCTGGCGCCTCGGGCGGCGCTCGCTCAAGGGAGCCCACCGCCGTCATCGATCGACGCGCAGCGGGCCGAGGCGGCCGAGCGCTTCGACCGCGGGCTTCGCCTCTTCAACGGCGGCGATACGGCGGGGGCGCTCGCCGAATTCAAGCGGGCCTACGCGCTCATTCCCAACGTCCTGGTTCTCTACAACATCGGCCTCGTGTGCGCGCAGATGGGGCGGCCGATCGAAGCCACCGCGGCGCTCGAAGAGGTCGTCGCGGCCCCGGCCGGTCTCTCGCCCGAGCGTATCGCGACAGCGAAGCTCCGGCTCGACGAACAGCTCGCCCGCACCGCCGAGGTCACCGTGACCGCCAACGTCGACGGCGCCACGGTGGAGGTCGACGGCGTCGAGGCCGCCAAGCTGCCCCTCGCGAAACCACTGCGCGTCACGAGCGGCAGCCACGTCGTCGGCGCCATCGCCGCGGGCTACGCGCCGCTGCGACGCGAGCTCACGATCGCCAGCCGCGAGAAGCAGACGACGTCGTTCGATCTCATTCCGACGCAGGGGCGCCTCGCGCACCTCGCCGTCAAGACGCATTTGCCGGGCGCCGACGTGTTCGCCGACGGGCAGCGCATCGGCATCACGCCGCTGTCGGCGTCGTTTCCGCTCTTGCCTGGAACCCATCGCGTCGAGCTCCGCCGCGCGGGGTACGCGACGGCGTCGTCCGACCTCACGCTCGGCGAAGGCGCCAGCGGCGAGGTCACCCTCGAGCCCGAGGAAGACGCGACCGCGCTCGCATCGACCAGCGGAACGCTCGCCCTCGCGTTCGACGAGACGCAGGTCGTCGTGACGATCGACGGCCGCGCGCACGGCGTCTACGGCGCACCCCTGCGGCTGGCCCCCGGGCCGCACCACCTGCTCGCCGAGCGTGGCGACTTCGAGCCCATCGAGAACGACTTTGCGATCGAAGCGGGCCGCGCCACCTCGCTCCAGTTGATGCTGGTGCCGACGCCCGAGTATCGCGCGCAGTTCGTGTCGAAGGCGCATACGCAGCGCACGTGGGGCGTCGTCAGCATCGTCGCGGGGGCCGTCGTCGCCGGGGCCGCCGCCGTCCTCATTGCCTACGATGCCTCGCAACGCAACGACGGCAACTCGGTCCTCGCGTCTCTGCAGGCGCAGAGCACCTTCGGCAGCGGCGACGCGTGCGACATGGGTCAGGCCTTCACGGCGCTGACCCAGCGATGCACGGTGCCGAAGACGGCGGCGGACAGCCAGATCAACAATGCGAACACGCGCGACTACTTCGGCTGGTCGGCCGCAGGGGTCGGCGTCGCAGGCGTCGTCCTGGGCATCGTTCTCTTTGCCACCGCCGACGATCCGCATCGCTACGACCTGGCGCAGACGAACGACCCGCTCCCACAACGCACGATCGCCCACGCCGAGCCCGTCCTGTGGACCATGCCCGGCGGGGGCGGTCTATCGATCGTGGGTGCGTTCTAGGGCGGGCGCTCGAAGCACGCTACGGTTTCGAGGTTGCGGTAACGATGGGGTGGGGTGCTTCGGCGAACGCCAGCGCAGCGCGCGACGTCCGCGTGACGGGGAACAGGCATCGCGTGCGGGTGCAGGCCTGATATCGAACGGTGGCCTCGACGGCGCGCGTCCCGACGCGCGCGGCTTGCTTCGCGTCCGCGCACGGAACGAGGACCCGGACATCGCCCGCGAAGGTGGCGATCGACTCGTCGCCGAGATCGAACGGCGTCGGCGGCGGGAAGACCGGCGAGCCGAGCGCCATGTCTCCGGCGTCGACGACGACGCGCGTCGCGATGTAGGTCGGGGCGCTCGGACGGTCCGACATCACGTGGTACCCGGGCGCCACGTGAAGCGTGACGGCGACGCCGCAGACGTCGTGCGCGGAGGCGATGGAGACCATCACGGCCTCCTCGGGGCGCAGAGCAGGCGGCTCCGGCGCCTCGAGCAGCGCGCGGTCGAGCTCCTCGCGCAGCGCCCCGAACGTCGGGTCGAAGTGCGCCGAATCGGGCAGCAAGAAGAGGCGAATCTGGCCGGCGGGGTCCAGAATGAGCGTCGCGTCGAGGGCCACGTTCGCCCGATCTTCGAAGGCCGGCTGCGCGTGCGGTGGTGCGTAGCTCGTGGCGACCGCGCCGCTCGCGTCGTGAAGCGCGACGACCGAGGGCGAGACGTGCTGCGCGGCATAGCTGCGCCACACCCGTTCATCGTCCTTCACGTCGACGAGGACGACCCTCACGCTGCGCGGCGCGTACGTAGCGGCCATCTCGCCGAGGTGCGCGACCTCCGCGTCGCAGTACGGGCACCACGCCGCCGTGAAGTGCAAAACCACCCAGGAGCCGCGCAGCGACGAGAGCCGAACGGTGCCTCCCGCCGTCGACGGAAGCTCGAAGTCGGGCGCGGTCATGCCCGGCTGCGGCGCGCCCATCTCCGGGCGCACGGCCCCTCCGAGGCCGGGCCGTTCCCACATCGGGGGGGGCGCGCCGGAGCGAGCCCCGGGCGCACACCCGAGGAGCACGGCGAGCGAGAGGAGCTCGGGTCGGGCGCGGATCACGAGGCCCCGACGATGGCGTCGAGCGCCCGCCGCAGATGGACCAGTCGTGCGTCGAAGTGCGTCGTGTCGAGCAGCGTGAAGAAGCGGATCCGCCCTTCGCGGTCGATGACGAGGTTCGACGTGACGACGACCTTCGTCCGATCCGCCACCCCGGGGCGGGCGAGCGGTGGCGCGAATGCCGCGCTGACGACGCCGTCTCCGTCCCGGAGCACGGGGAACGGCATGGCCCGGCGCGACACGTACTCCCGATACGACGCGTCGTCCTCGCGGACGTCGACCGCGACGACGCGCACGCCCCGGGCCTCGTAGTCGCGCGCCACCTCGACGAGGTGCGGCTGCGCCGCCTCGGAGAAGGGGCAGTACGACGCCACGAACGCGAGGACGACGACCGACCCGCGCATCGACGAGAGTTTCGCGTGGGCTCCGTTCTGGTCGGCAAGGTCGAAGTCGGGTGCTTCGTCGCCGACGTGCGGCGACCCCATCTCCGGCGTGACGACGACGCTCGGCGTCGCGCCCGTGGCGTCGAAGGGCGACGCTTGCGTCGCGACGGCGTCGCGAGCCGGCGTGGTCTGCGCGCAACCCGAGATGGCGAGGGTGAGGAACGAGCCCGCGGACATCGCGGCTGCTGCGAGGAGCGAATCGAACGAGCGGTGAGAGCGGATCGAGAACATGGCGGCCTCCGTTGTTCCGCCAGAGTGCTCCGCCGACCCTTTCGCTACATCGGGGGTTCCCCCTATTCGGGGGCCTATTCCGGGCGGGACCGCTGCTTGAGGACGTAGGCCGTTGCGGCGCCACGGCTCTTCAGTCCGAGCTTGGAAAGCACTTTGCTTACGTGGTGTTCCACGGTCTTCGGGCTGATGAAGAGACGCTTCCCGATGTCCGCGTTCGACAGGCCATCGCCCACGAGCGAGAGCACCTCGGCCTCGCGCTCGCTCAGCAGGGCTCCCTCCGGAATGCGTCGCCCGGGGCCGGCCGCAACCCCCAGCTCGCGCATCACCTCCGCCGCACGATCGACGTCGCGCATCGCGCCGAGCTTCGCGAAGTCCTCACGCGCGCCGCGAGCCATCGCGCGCGCCGCGTCGGCGTCGTCGACCACGAGAGCACGCGCCATCGAGAGCCTGGCGCGGGCCGTTTCGAGCGGCATCTCCAGGGCCGCGAACCGCTCGCGCGCGTTCTCGAGCAGCGCCCACGCGTTCGGATCGCCCTCGGCAACCGCCACGTTGCCCGAGGCCATCGCGGACGCGGCCAGACACGCCGCGCGTCCGGTGGCCTTCGCGACCGCTTCAAACGCCTCTGCGCTCGCGCGGGCTCCTGCGACGTCTCCTTCGAGCAATCGCGCCTCGACGAGGATCGCGTGCAGCGGCGCTGACTGCATCACGTCCGCGCCCACCTGCATGATCCGGCGCGTCAGCAGGCTCGCGGCCGCACGCGCCTCTCCCCTGGCAAGGTTCAGCCGCGCCATCGCGCGCACGGCGGCCGCCGACTCTTCGTGCCCTGCCAGGAGCTCCTCGGATTCGGCGACGCGGCCTTGCAGGATGCGAAGCTCGGCGAGCTTGGCGAGCATGTGCGCCGTGTACGAAGGGTGCGAGCGCAGCGAGACCTCGATCGCCCCGCGAAGCTGCTCATCGGCCTCGGCCCATCGCCCGAGCGCGATGAGGACGCTCGCGTAGTTCAGCCGACAAACGCTGTAGATGGTGAGGCCCTTGAGCTTCTTGGAGACCTCGTCGGTGACGCGGCACCATTGCGCGAGCCGCTCCATCTCCGAAGCGCTCTCGCACGTGGTCAGCATCGTGCAGCACGTGTCGCCGACGGTGAAGTAGCTCTGCGGCTCGCCCGCGGTCACCGCGGCCATCGCCTCGTCGAGCCGCGCAAACCCCTCGTCGACACGACCCACGGCGACGAGCGATCGTCCGAGCAAGCTGAGTGTGAGCACTTCGAGGTCGACGTCGCGGAACTGTCGCGCCACGACGAGCGCCTCTTCGCACGCGCGCACCGACGCGCGTATGTCCTCGTCGCGTCGGCCGCGCGAGACGAGCAGCCATCCATGTTCGGCGCACGGCGCGACCGACTCGAGCGCGCCCGATGCCCGCTCCAGCCAGCCGTTCCACGCGGCGCGGTTGCCGGTCGCGATGAGATACTCGTTGGCCAGCCAGATCGCGGCGCGCGCCGCTTCGTGCGGGTGACCGCCCGCCCGGTGCCGCGCGAAGGCCTTCTCTCGGAGCTCGCGCGCCCGGCTCCACTCGCCTTGCCACCACAGCGCTTCGCTGAGGCCGTCGATCGCGTTCGGGTCGTCCGCGTCGTGCGCGAGGGCGTTCTCGAACTCCGACCGAGCGGCGTCCCACTCGGCTCGCGACAGCGCGGCTCGACCCGAGGACAAAGCATCCGCCGGCGACCCCATACCTCGTCAATATGCCGCGATTTTCTGCGGCCGTCTGCGCGAGGAGGCCCACAACCGTGCGAGAGCCGCGCGGACCGCGCGATCAGGCCGTCCAGCGTCCGGGCAGCAACATCCGGGCGTAGCGTTCCGACGCGCGTACCCCCTTCTTTCGCATCGCCTCGGAGGCCGCCGCGATCAGAGCCGTTCCCTCGGCGCCGCCGGTCAGAGTGCCCAGGGTATGGCGCGCCGCCGCAGCATGGAGCGCCATATCGGCCGCCTCCGACCGCTCGACCGCGGCGCGAAGATGGGTACGCGCGCGATCGCGCCGGCCGTTGGCGTTCGCAAGAGCGGCGCTCGCGAGCGAGGCCAGGGCGTCGACCCAGGGCTCGCCCTCCCCCGCGAGCTTGCGCGCGAGCTTTTGCGCTTCTCCGAGCCGATGCCCGCGCGACTCCGGCTCTTCGAACGACGCGGCGACCGCGCTCCGGGCGCGCGCGAAGTTCGTCAAGGCGCGGACGCACTGCGCACGGGTCAGGAAGCTGCGGCGGACGGCCGCCTCCTCGCGGACCATGCGCTGGTGGGCCCGCGCTCCGTTGCCTTGGTAGAGATCGATCTCCACATGAGCAACGAGCGCTCGCCAGTGCTGGACCAGGAACCCGCCCTGAGGCCAGCGCGCCAGCCCATCGACGACGTATCGGCGCGCGGCGGCCGGGTCGTCCTTGGCGAGGAAGACAGCGGGGGCGACGCCGGCGCTCAGGTTGACGATCTTGAGCAAGTCGCCACGCTGTTCTGCATTCGCCAGCAACGGGGGGAGCCGGCGGGCGAGCTCGCCCGGTTCGCCCATCAGCACGAGGGCGAAGTCGCCGAAGACCGAGAGCCCCTGCGCATTCCACCGCTGGCGGGTCGCCGGCAGCTCTTCGTAGGCATGCTTGCACAGTTCATGGGCCTTCTTCCAATGGCCGCGAAGGAAGTGCCGGAAGGCGAGCGTCGCGCAGATCGCTTGTTCGGCACGGTCAGCGGAATCAGGTGGACCGGCGAGCCGGTCGCCGAGCTCGACGAGCGCGCGTTCGCGAGGCGATTCGGGGCCGCCCTCGGCCGCCATGGCGTTCGCAGAGAGCAGCGCAGCCGCCGAGATCGCGAGCCGATCCCGGCTTCGGAGCGCGACCGAAAGAAGCCGCGCCAGCAGGCTCGCGGCCACGAGCGCGTCGACCACGCCGAGGCCCGCGACGGCAGAGTACAGCGTCTCGATGTGATCGCGCGTCCGGCGAGGAACCTCCGCAGGTTCGCGCGGCGCCACACGCAGACCGACGACGCGAACCCACGCACTGTAGACGGCGAGCCAGAAGAGCGCGCTCCACGCCGAGCTCGGCACGCCCCGGCCGCTGCGCGCGAGCGCTCTGCGGAGGATACGTGTTCCGCCGTCGATCTCACCGCACATGAGAAGCTGGTTCGCTCCGGCGCGCTCGAGCGTCTCGCGCTCTTCTTCCGGCGCCGAGCGGGCGGCCTCCAGGTAGAGCGTCGCAGCCTCGGCGCTGTGCCCCGCCCATGCGAGCGCCTCCGCGAGTCGCAGGCTCACGCGGCGAGCGTCCGGGGAGTCGGGAGCCATGGTCCCCAGAGTGAGCCGGTACAGATGCACGGCGCGGTCGAACGCCAGCTTGTCGCAGGCCGTCTCGGCGGCCTTCTCGGCATAGATCGCGCCGCGCTGTGGCTCTCCCGCGTCGAACCAATGGCCAACGATCGCCTCGCCGTCGACGTCGGGCTCGGCCTCGTATGCCACCGCGAGACGGCGGTGGTAGGCCCGCGCCTCTTCACGCGGCAGACGCGCGGCCACGGTCTCGCGAATGCGATCGTGGCTCGTTTCGACGAGCTCGCGCCCGTCGCGCACGCCCAGCCGAACGAACCGTCGCTCGCGCAGCTCGCTCAGCAGCGCGTCGAGGCGCTCGCCCGCTGCCGCGGCACGTTGCAGGATCGACATCGGTATCGGGCGTCCGTGCGTCGCGACGAGCTCGAGGAGGTGCCGCGTCTCGGCGTCGACTCTCTGGAGGCGGTGACCGATCAGATCGTCCAGCGTGGAGCCAGCGTCGCCCATGACCTCGCGCGCGCTCGTGGGCGCGCCCCGCTCCCAGACGCTTCGCGCGAGATCCTCGATGAAGAACGCGCTGCCGCCGCATTCCTTTGCGATGAGGTCGGCGACGCGCCGTGCGTCGGTGTCGTCCGAGCCGAGCACGTCGAGCGCCACACGGCGGGCATCGTCGAGTGCGAGCGGCTCGACGGGCACGTCGCGCACGTCCAGGCCCTCGACGACGTGCTTCTTCCAGTAGGACAGGAAAGGGCTCGACTCCGACTCCGGACCGTCGCGGTATCCGAGCACCAGCATGGCCGAGGGCGCGTCGGGGGGCCGCATCACGTCGAGGAGCAGTCTGGCGCTGTCGACGTCGCCCCATTGCACGTCGTCGACATGCACGATGACGGGGCCGAGGCGCGACAGCCGCGCCAAGATCTCCCGGAAAGCGCGACAGGCTCGCTCGCGCAGCTGGTAAGGATCGTCGGTGGGACGCGACGACATGGCGGCGATGGCCGGGAGCCGCCGCAGGACCGGGAAGATGTGCGCGAGCGCCCAGGCGTCGCCGGGCAGAGAGACGTCTTCGCTGCGCTGCTCGAGCGCGGCGAGGCACCGGCTCAGCGCGTCCACGACGCCGTCGACGGCCTTGTACGCAACCGCCTCACGTTCGTAGGCGCACCCCTGCAGGATGACCGCGTTGCTGCGAGCCGTCAGTCCGTCGAGAAAGTGCTGGACGAGCGCGGACTTTCCCATCCCGGACGCGCCGCGGACGCACGCGACCACACTGCCTCCCGTGCGGACGGCCACGTACGCGCGATGAAGCGCGCGGAGCTCGGTGCTGCGGCCGATGAGCGATGTCGCGGGTCGCGCGCTGGAGGGCGGGAGCGGGGAGCGATCGGTCCTGCTGACTCCGAGACGCCGCAGGACGCGGGGGCCGTTGGGGCGCTTGTCGGGCTCGCGGCAGAGCAGATCGTGGCACAAGGCGTCGAGGTCGTCCGGCACGCCATCGACGAGGTCGCTCGGCGGGGGCGCCTCGAGGACGGCCTTGCGGTAAAGGACGTCGCTCATCTCGCCGACGAACGGCGGCTTGCCGACGAGCGCCTCGTAGAGCAGGACTCCCACGCTGTACCAGTCGTTGGCGGGGCTCGGCGGCTCGTCGAGCGCCTGCTCGGGCGCCATGTACACCGGAGTGCCGACGACGTTCGACTCGAGCAGACGCGGGTCGGCCCGCCTCCGTACCTCTGCCGCGACACCGAAGTCGAGCAGCACGACGCGTCCATCGTCGCCGACGAGGACGTTCGAGGGCTTGATGTCGCGGTGCGCCTTGCCGGCCGTGTGAAGCGCGTGGACTCCCTCGGCAAGCTGCCGTAGCGCAGCTCGCAGGCGATCGACGTCGGCGGGCGTCCGCGCGCGCACCCCGCCTTCGGGCGTCGCAGATCGGTCGATCGGCAGGGTGCCGCTGCTCCAGCCCTCGCGTCCGCCGCCGCGCGCGCCGCTCACCGTCGGTATGGCGTCTTCTCGGTACGCGACTGCGTCGGGCTTCCACACGTGCTGCCGGAACTCCGCTCCGCTGACGAGCTCCATCGTGAGAAAGACGCCGTCCGACTCGGTGGCGACGAGGTCGTGAAACCGGATCAAGTTCCGGTGGAGGACGTTCGCGAGCGTGCGAAACTCCTGCTTGAAGAGGTAGAGCGCACCGGGGCTAAAGCGCGCGAGCGTTTTGACGGCGATGCGTCGCCCGCGCTCGCGATCGTAGGCTTCGTAGACGACGCCCATCCCGCCGCGCCCGATGCACCGCACGACCTCGTAGCGCGCGGTTCCCCCCCACGTGGGAGGGTCCGTTTTCCTGCCTATCGGTTGCACGTCAAAACCACAGCGTACGATGCCGACATGCCCACAGCCAAGGCGCACTACTCCCGGGTCGTTATGGGTTCAGCAAGGTGGGTGCGACCTGGATACGCGACGTCGCCGTGGCCGTGGATCCGCTTGGATCGGTGACGGTCACGGTGACGTCGAGCGGCTTGCCGAGGAACGGCTTGTAGTCGATTCCCTCGTTGTCGAGCTGGTAACGGATCCCGAAGAGCTTGCAGTAGCCCCCCTCGTCCGGACCGTAGGTGAAGGCGAGCGTCGTCGGAGGGATGACCGCGTTGGTCTCCGGCTGCACCCCGGAGATCCTCGTGAGCGACCCGGCTTGCTTCAGGTTCTTCATCCGCGTGGCGATCCAGATGTGATGCCCCCCTTGGGGTCCGGCCTCGGCCTGAAGAACCTGCATGGGTTTGATCGGGACGTAATACGACTGCCCGGTGCCGACTTGCAGATCGGGAGGCCCGCCGCCGCGAGGCTTGCACCGGTCGGGCGCGTTCGACGGCCAGTTGGGGGCGTACGACTCGAGCCGCGCCGCCGGCACGTCGGATGACAAGCAAGCGCCCAGAATGCACGTGGAAGGCGCCGTGCACGTGGGGCCGCTGAGGGGCCCTGGGACCTTGCTCGCGCCGCGCGGCACCACCGGGTACACGATGCAGCGCGCCTCCAATGGGATGCGCAGCAGCGCGGTGTGATCGGGCACGAAGTGCGTCGACGAGAGGCGCGTGAAGAGCGGCTTGGCGGCAGGATCCCCGATCGCCTCGACTTCGACGTCGAGCTTCGCCGCGGTCTTGCCCGGCGCCGAGATGGTCTTCTCCCATGGCTGCGGAAACCCAACGCGTGAGCCATGGGGCGGCGCGATCCGCTCGTCGTCGACGACGGCGCCCGCGACGCGAATCACCACGTGGAGGGCGGACACGATGCCACCCATCGGATCGCTCTGAATCCCGACGACGAGCTTCGTCGCGTCGTGCGAGCGGCAGCCGGCGAGCACCCCGCAGATGACGGCAACCCAAACCCCGCCCGTCGTGGACGACCGCACGCCCATACGAGCGTCACGCATCGCACGCCGCAAAGCAAATGGTGCTCCAGCGCCGCACTGCGATCCATGGCGCCGTGAGGGTTTTCGATGCGTGCCAGAGTGCGCCACGCCAGGGTTGGGGTGTCGTGGAAGGGGGGGGAAAGCGGGTCTGGACGGGCCTCAAGTCGAGGGATTTCAAGGGTCTCCGTCGGCGGGCAAGGCTGGCCCGATGCGTGCTCTGTGCTGCGGCCATAGGAGCGCGCCCGCACGGACGCGTAGGGGTCATGAATCGATCGAAACTCGTGTTGGGTGTCGTCGCCGCCGCGGCGGCCCTCGGCGCAGTGGGCGAGCGCAAGGCCTCGGCGTGCGGTGGCTGTTTTCACCCGCCGTCCCAGACCGTCACCGACATCACCGACGAGAAAATGCTCCTCGCGGTGTCGGGCACGCAGACGACGCTCTACGACCAGATCGAGTATTCGGGATCGCCGTCGAACTTTGCCTGGGTCCTGCCCATTCGTGGCACGGTCACGGTGGGTCTGAGCGCCGACGTGCTGTTTCAGTCGATCGACGCGCTGACGGCGACGCAGATCAACCCCCCACCACAGAACTGCCCATCGCCCAATTGCGGCGGCTTCGGGGCGTCGTTCAACGGTTCGGCGGGCGGCGGCGCCCCGGAGACCGCCAGTGCGGCCGACGCGGGCGCCGTGCAAGTGCTCACACAAGAGAACGTGGGCCCGTACGAGACCGTGCAACTGGAGTCGACCGACGGGAGCGCGCTCGACGACTGGCTCACCGAGAACGGCTACAACATCTCCCCGTCGGTGCAGCCGATCCTCGACGCGTACGTCAGCGAGGGCTTCAACTTTCTCGCGATGAAGCTCCTGCCCAACCAGGGCGTCCAGGCCATGCGGCCGGTCCGCGTCACGACGCCGGGCGCGTCGCTCAGCCTCCCGCTACGCATGGCGTCCGTGGGCACGGGCGCCATCACGGGCATCACGATCTGGGTCGTGGCGGACGGCCGCTACGAGCCGCAAAACTTCCAATACTTCTACATCCCGACGAGCCAGCTCGTATGGGACTGGGCGACGAGCAGCAGCAACTACACGACCCTTCGCGTTCAACAGGAGGCCAACTACATGAACGCGGCGTGGGAGATCGAGAGCTCGATCGATCTGAACGAGCAGAGCATCACGAACGTGATCCTCAGCGGCGGCCAGTACTACGGGAACGGCTACATCACGAGCAACCCCGTCGACGCGACGCAAGACTACCTTCCGTCCGGTGAGGCGGACGCGGGCGAGGGCGACGCCGGCTACGAGAGCGCCGAAGAAGTGCGCGCCGACGACGTCGCAGCACTCTTCGCCGGGATGGCAGGGCCCAGCGTTCGGGTCACGCGCATCCGGAGCGACATCGCCCAGACGGCGATGACGTCGGACTTCGTGCTGGAGGCGGCATCCGATCAGTCGGAGCTCTCGAATGTCCGCGATCTCACGCAAAGCGTCGACTTGACGTGCCCCATCTACCAAGGCTGCAACGTCGTCGGCACTGGAACGCTCGCCCAGGCGCAGGCCAGCGTGGACGACGGCGGGCTGGAGTTCGAGGGCGGGGCGGGATTCGATGCTTCGGTCGGCCCGGGCGGAGGCCCGAATGGCACGGGGACGGGCGGCTCGGCGTTGGGTGCGACGAGCGGCCATGGAGGTGGGGGTTGCGCCGCTTCGGCGCAGGGCACCGCGGGTTCGGGCGTGGGCTTCGGCGCCCTCGCGGGCGTCTTGGGCCTCGTGCTGGGGCGTGCAGTGCGGCAGCGCCGCCGTCGCGACCGCTCGAAGGACTGAGCCGGGCGAAGGGCGCCTCGCGCCCGCTCGCCGGCAGTCGTTGCCGACGTTACTTCAACACTCGGACGAGAAACCGGCTCACCTCGTCGACCACGTTCCCCGGTATCGCGTGACCGCCGCGAAACGCGGTCCACTCCACGGGGATACCGCGTGCGACGAGCGTGCCTCGGAGCGCGTCCGCCACCGCGAACGGCAGCACGTCGTCCGATTGTCCGTGGCTCATGAACACCGGCAACCCGCGTCGCCCTTCGAACCGTGGGGCCCATTCGTCGGCCGCGATGTGCGACCCCGACAGAAGGACGAGACCGGCAAACGCGCGCGTCGACCGAAGCACCGTGTCGAGCGAAAGCATCGCGCCTTGCGAAAAGCCGCCCAGCACCAACGTGTTCGACGCGGGAGCCAGGGTGCGCATGGCCTCGTCGAGAAATGCGTCGACGGCTGCGCGCGCGGCGTCGAGCCCAGCGGGCACCTCGGCGAGGTCGCGGTTCACGCCCAGTGCCTGCCGTCGCGCGCGCTCTTCGAAATCGACCGGCCACCACGCACGACCGCCGGCGAACTGGTGTCCGAGATCGATCGGGCCCGCCGGGAAGACGAAGCGTGTGCCGGCAGGCGCTGCGAGCACCCGTGCGAGCGGAACGAGGTCGTCCCCCGAGGCGCCGAAGCCGTGGAGCAGGATGACGACCGGGCCGTCACCGCCGCCCTCGCGATCCGTACCGCCCGTGATGCGACTATCGAGAGGGCCTAGCTTGGTGAGGCGCATCACCGCCCCGTATCACACGCGCGTCACTGCTGGAGCGTCAGTTCGTGGTGATCGAGTAGTTGCTGATCGTCCACGTGGCATCCTGCCCATTCGTCGAGCACACCTCGATTCCGAAGCTGAGCTGGCCCACCGTCGACGTCGACGGCAGCCAGCCGTGCGACGCTCCGTACTGGAAGAGCGCGAGCAGGTTCACGGTGCCGGACGTGACCGTGGTGTTGGCGTAAAAGACCACGTAGCCGCCCGTGCCGCTCGATGGCGACCACCACACGTCCCACGATCGCCCGTCGAGAGAGATGTTCGACGCGACTTTGCTCCCGCCCGGGGTCTGGTTGTAGTTGTCCACCCAGACCATGAATTCGTTCGCCTGGTTGTTGAACCAGCAGTCCCAGGCGACCTCGTAGTCGCCCACGTGGGGGCTCGTCTCCTCGAACGTGGCCGAGATGGTGGTGAACGAGCTGAGAGCCGGCGCGCTGCTGAAGTTGTCTTGCATGGCCGGGTACGAGAGAACGGCGGTGTTGCCAGTCGGCTGATTCGAGGTCACGACGAAGTCGACGGTGCCGTCGCTGTTGGCGCAGCCATAGGCCGACTCCGGCCCGCAGTGGTTTCCGGAGCCCGAGCCGCAGTTCCACTGGTTGTCGTAGAGGTAGTAGCTGCCAACGTTGCAGCCGCTGTTCGAGCAGGTGCACGAGGCGTTGGCCATCGTGCAGGAGCTCGTCGCCCCGCCACTGCTGCTCGAGGAGCCGCCGCTGCTGGACGAGCTGCCGCTGCCACCGCCCCCGCTGCTCGACGAGCCGCTGCCGTGGCCACCACTGGTCCCGCTGCTGCTCGAGCTTCCGCCGCTGCTGCTGCCGGTGCCCCCGCTGCCGGACGCGCCGCTGCTGCTGGTGGCCGTGCTGCCGCTGCTCGATGCGCCGCTGCTGCCAGTGGCCGTGCTGCCGCTGCTGCCAGTGGCCGTGCTGCCGCTGCTGCTGCCCGTGGCGCCGCTGCCGCTGGCGGTTCCGCTGTCGTCGTCGACGTTGCCGGCTCCGCTGCTGCTGGCAGTCCCGGTCCCGTTGCCACCGCCACCGTCCTGTCCGTTGCCGGAGCCTCCGGAGGTCGGGTTGCCGCTTGAACATGCGGCCGCCACCAGCGTGGCCGGCAGAACGAGAAGCGCGCGATTCAGGAGCTGGGACACGTGCGTTCGGCGCATATGGATCATGGTGACAGGAGCAGGCGCCGGAGGGGGCGTACGAGGCTCAAGTATTTGCGCGACGTCGAGGTGAGACCATGTGGAGCCCCTCCGCACAGAAATGTGAGCCGCCTGCGCCCTTCGCTGCGCCTACGTTGGATTGGATCTCGCCTCTCCAGCGCGCTTCTGTCGTTCGATGACGCTCACGACCCACCCCCTGTCTCTCGCGATCGCCGCGTGCATGGCGGGCGGCTGCAGCGTGGAGCGCTTGACCGCCGTGGAGCCGATCGAGAGCCCGACCGCCGACGCCGCGGCCCACGGCCAATCACCGCTGGACGCGACGACGGACGCGTTCAACGACGACTCCGACGGCCCTCCATCGAGCGGCGACGACGATACCGTGGACGCGTCGATGTGCGAGGACGCCGTGTTCTTCACCGCGCAGCCGCTCGGCATCTGGAACGACGTCGACGACGCCGGCTACAACGTCTTCAACAACGTGTACAATACCGACGCGGATCCGGGTCCGCAGGGGCTGTACGCGTGCTCGTACCACAGCTGGTACGCGACCTCGGATCAACCGGGCAATGCGGGCGTGGTCGGCTCGTACCCGAACGTGCAGGTGAACTACTACACGAAGGTGGGCGATGCCTCGGTCGCGCCCGCCGTCGGCTCGTTCCAGACCATCACGAGCACGTTCGCCGAGATGGGGCCGCACGTCGGGGTCTACGAGTTTGCGTACGACATCTGGTTGAACGGCATCGTGAGCGCGGGCTCCAGTCAGATCCTGATCTGGGTCGACAACTTCAACCGGGTGCCTGCGGGAAGCCTGCTCGAGACGACGACGGTGGACGGTCGCACGTACGAAGTGTGGACGACGCCGGACAACGCTTCCATCGTTCTGAAATCGACCACCCCGTTCACGTACGGCACCGTCGATTTGTTCGCGATCATCCGCTGGGCCATCGACCAGAGCTTGCTGCGCTCCGATTCGACGCTCTGGCAGATCGACTTCGGGGTGGAGATCGAGTCGACGGCGGGCGAAAACGCCAAGTTCCAGGTCGAGGATTTTTCGATCACGACGATGTAGGGCGTCGCTCGACTACGCCGCACGGGCCAGAGTGCTCGGCAATCCAAACTCGGTGGCCGCCGCCGTGAGGCCCGCCTGCACCGCACGTTCCCAGTAGCGTGTGCCTGCCCAGAGCGCCGGACGGTCCGCGTACGGAACACTCTCGCGCACGAGCTCCATGCCGGCCACGAGGCGCTTGGCGATCGGCAGCGCGTGCCGCCACGGCGTCGTCGGAACGCCGAGCAAGTCGGCCGTCTCGTCGCCGACCAGCGAGCGGCACAACGTCGTGCTGAACCGGTACAAGCGTTCGGCGTTCGCTCGGGCGCGTGCGTCCGTCGCGGCATGAAGCGGCGCCTCCAGCAGCGCACGCGTGAGTGCTCGCGAGTCGTCGTCGGGCGGCGCCTGCATTGACCCGATGATCTCGCCAAGCGTGCGCCCCTCGTGCTCCGTCGCCGGGAGGAGCTCTGGGTCTACGCCCATGAGCCAGCTCGACCAGCGCCACAGGTGCATGTACGCGGCGCCATCGGCGGGTGGAATACGGACGCCGAGCTGCCGCAAGCCCTCGAGGACGACCACCGAGAAGAGCAGCGCGGTGCCGAGCTCGTCGTGCTGGTTGATGGGGGCGCCCCAGGCCTGCGCGTCCCAGCGACCGGTGCGCAGGATCATGCGCCGCACTTGCGCGTGAATCAGGCGCACGTTGATCGTGATGCGCCAGCCCGGGGCGCGCGGCCGCATGCCCCCCGGCGTGATCGTGGCCTGGACGAAGCGCGACGTCTCCGCGAGTCGGCGAGCGACCTGCGACTCGAGACGGCCGCTGAAGACCAGCGGTTTGTTGCCCGCGGGCGAGGCGTAGCCCAAGACGAGCGACTTGACGCCGAGGACGAGCCCCCCCAGGGCGCCCGCGCGCAGAAGCACGGCGCCGCCGCGATCGACCTCGTTCCAGTCGACCCAGACGGGCACACGCTCGACTTCGTGAAAAAACGCGCGCAGAGCGCCCGGGGCCTCGGGCACGGCGGCGCTCCCCTCGCTCAGCGCCCGGCGCACGAGCGACCAGCCGGCGCCCGGAGGCATCGCGTCGATGACGTCGACAGCGGCGTCGGCAATAGGGTCGACCCGGAGCAAATACGCGCCCAACAGGTCGGCCCGGTCGCCGAAGCGCGCCCGCGCGGCGTCGAGGTGGACCAAGCGTGACGGCTGCAAGAATTAGAGTCTAGTGCCCCGAGTCCGTGACGCATCGAAGAATGTCAACAGGAAGGCGGGAAGACGGGAAGGATCGTTTTGCCGGAAACCCTTCCCCGTCTTCCCGTCTTCCTGTGATCTCAAAATATCAAGGTTTCACGGACTCAGGACACTCCTGGTGGTTTTATTTGGCCTGATACGGCACGACCTTGTCGAACTTGCCGTCGCCGTCGGTATCCGTCGACCGCTGATCGAGGACGCCGTCGTGGTCGGTGTCGCGCGTCTCTTCGATGACCTTGCCGTCGGAGCCGTACTTTTTGAATACGTCGACGCGCCCATCGTGGTTCTCGTCGAACCCGGCGCCACGCAGGGTGCCGTCGGCGGCGTAGTACCCCAGGTCTTTGCGACCGTCCTTGTCGAGGTCGACCTTTCGGGCTTCGCCCCAGGGATAGTCGGTGGGTAGCGGAGGGGCGCTGGGATCGTCGGGTGGCGGCATGTCCCCGCGGTCGACGAGGAGCGGGGCACCGCCGCAGGCGGCAGCCAAGAGCAGCGCAGCGATGAAAAAGGGGCGCACGGTCAGCACGGCGAAGGTGTCCTTCCGGAGAGACGTCGCGTCGCGGTCACGAACCGGTGGCAGCGACGGCATTGATGTCCGCCGTCTCCAGTACCGCCTTCGGTGCTCCGTGTCGCGCCACCTGGAGCATCGCCCGTGCGATCACCTCGGAAGTGGTGACGTTGCGGGGGAAAAGCGCCTTGATCAGGGGAAAGAGCGGGACGAGGATCGCGTACAAGATACGGTAGAGCGGCGTGCGCGATACGATGCCCCGAGCGGGCTGGATGAACCCCGGGCGGAACGCGAACTTGCCCTTGAAGGGCATCGCGAGGATGGCGTTCTCGGCCTCGCCCTTCACCCGCGACCACATGACGCGGCTCTTGCCCGTGCCGTCCGATCCCTGGCCCGAGACGAAGACGAACGTCATCTGCGGGCTGCGCTCGGCGAGCACGCGCCCGGCCGCCACGGCGATGTCGACCGTCACTTTGCGGTACTCGGCCTCGGTCATTCCGGCCGAAGTGACGCCTAGGCAGAAGAAGCACGCGTCGTAGCCCGAAAGCTCGGCGGCGATCGCGCCGTAGTCCGTCAGATCCGGGACCACGATCTCGCGAAGCTTGGGGTGACGTTGGCCGGTGGCGCGCCGCCCCAGGGTGAGCACCCCCTCGACCCCCGGGTCGGCAAGGCACTCGCGAAGGACGCCCTGGCCCACCATGCCCGTCGCCCCGAAGATGATGATCTTCATCGCGCGCCCTGGCCTTTCTTGTCCGTCATCATCCGGCATTGCTCCGGGTACCCCTACGGGCAAAAGACGAAGGCGTAGTCGTTCATCCCCTCGCACGTGAACGTGCTGGTCGGATCGTCCGAGGGGTAGCTGTACGCCGTGGGGCACGCGTCCTTGAAGAAGCGCGTGTACTCGTCGGGGTACATGCAGTCGGCGCTCGCGGCGTCGTTGCCACCAAGCACCTTGCACGCGTCGTTGGCGCAGGCGAGCACCGTCCCGTTCACGGCGTCTTGCAGCACCTGCGGGCACGTCTCGTCGAGGTTGACCGCGCACGAAGGATCGCCGCAGTCGTATGGGTGCGCCGGGTTCGGGGTGTGGCCCTGGGCGACGATCTCGATGGGGAGGTTGAAGCCGTCCACTAGGCTCACGTCGTAGAAGTCGAGCCCCGTCGCGCTCGTCGTCAGCGTGAGCTCGGCGAGCGAGGCTGGCAGCGAATCGCTCGCGCAGGCGAAGTGGCCGTTCGTCGTCGCGCACTGCACCTTGCCCCAGATGCGACCGGACCAGCCGTTGGCGACGCCGACCTGGAACGAGTAGCCCGGGGGCATCTCGACGATGCCGCCCGGGAACGTGGTCGCCGGCAGGACCGCGGCCCAGATCGTCTGCGTGCACTGGTTGACGACAGTGAAGGTGCGCGGCGCGCCTTCGGCGTCGCCGAGCCACTGCGCGTCGGTGGGGACGCTGACATCGCCCGGCGGCTGTGCGTCGCTCGGGCCCGAGAGAGAGGCCTCGGCGCCCTGCGACGAAGCGTCGTCGGTGCCGGTGCCGGACTCGCTTGCGCCCGTCGCCGTCGCGTCGCTCACCGGGGTCTCCGCGTCGCTCGCCGTTGCCGTGGCGCCGCCCTCGCTGGATCCCTTGGACGTGAACCCGGAGGAGCCGCAACCCGACGCCAAAGCGAGCGCGAACAGCGACGCCAAGGCCGCCGTCGATACGGACGAAGGACGCCGGCTCATGGCATCGCTCGCGCGGCGCCCGCGTCCGCGAGCCACGCGGCGACGGCCGACGAAGGGAGCCCGGAAGCAAAATCGAAGTCCGTCGCGCCGAGGCGCCGGATTGCGATCGAGCTGCTCGCCGCATCGAAGATGACGAGGAACGTGGCGGTCTCGTACACGGGCCGCTGAAAGTACGCCGATCCGCCGCCGGTGACCCCCTGGAACGAGTAAATCGTCGTCGTCGCCTGTTCGGGGTGCGCGGGCGTGGCCGTGGCGCCGCCAAGCACTTCGGCGATGTCGATCTCTCCGCAGCCGCCGTCGGCGCCCTCGCCCCGGCAGTTGCATCCGTACTGCGACGATCGCACGACCTGCGCTGGCAACAGCCAGTACGCGGGCGTGACGTTGCCGATCGGCATGCGGAGCTTGGCCGCGAAGATCTTGCTGCCCGTGGAGTCGCCGGCGAAGCCGTGCAGAGCGAGGCCGCGACTGAAGCCGCAGTCCGTCCCGTCGGTCACGCCCGAGCAGACCGTGGCGCTCATGACGTTGACGCCGACCCCCGCCTCGAGCGAGCCGCCGAACTGCACCGGCGTGGGACTGCTCGTCGTGCCGCTGGCGGTCACGTAGCTCTGCACGTAACCGTTGCACCGGTACCAGGCGTCGTTGCCGACGAAGGCCAGCGCGTCGGTGGTGCAGCGGTCCCAATAAGCGACGCGCGTGTAGCCGCTCTCGGCCGGGTCGTAGACCGCGAGCTGATAGAGCTCCATCGGCCCGCTGAAGACGAGCGTCATCTCTTCGGTGAACGGCGCGAGCGGCCCGCTGACGGGTGTCGCGGCCTTGTCGCAGACGTTGGGCGTGCAGCTGGGCGCGACCGTGGACGTGACGACGCGGTCGTAGCTGCCCGTCGCGCCCACGTTCGTGTAGGTGATCGCCGTGACTGCGGTGCCCGTGGGGTCGGGCGTGTCGGTGCCGAGGGCCGTGTTGCCCTGGTCGCTCGCGGGGCAATCCGCAGGCAAGGTGACCACCGTCTGGCCGTCGCCGAGGATGCCGGCGTCGTCGGGCGAGGGGATCGTTCCGTGGGCCGCGTCACCGAGGGGGCTCGCGGTCGCGTCGTTGCCGCTGCCCGCGGCGCCCGTCGACGTGTCGGCTGTGCCGCCGCCGGCCGCGTCATCGCCAGCGCCCGCGGGGCCGGCGTGCGACCCGGCGCACATGGCGAGGCCGAGAAGAGGCGCGAGCCCGAGATACGTTGCGGCGCGCCAGCCCACCATGGCGAAGGCCCATGCTGGCACCGATCGCGCGTCGCCGCTACGAGGGCATGCTCATCGGCGCGAGCGCATCACGCACCGCCGCGTCGGCTTCGCGATCGAGCAGCGCCTTCACCCGCGCCGGGTCCGCGCGACGGATTCGATCGAGCCCGCGAGCCGCGGCCCGTCGCGTGGGAGGGAGGTAGAAGCCGCTCCCGTCTTCCAGAAGCTTGAGCAGCGCCTCGGCGCAGCCGTCGTCGGCGCGGTCGACGATCGCGGCGATCGCCGAGAGGCTGACGCTCGCGTCGACGTCGCGGACGGCGCCATACACGGTCGATAGCTCGCCTGCGGGCAGGAGCGTTCCGAGCGTGAGCACGGCGGCCGCTCGCGTCGCGCCGTTGAAGTAGCCCTCTCGGTTGACGAGGACCTCGCGAAGGGCTTCGACCGTGGCCGGGCCGGGACGCAATCGGAGCGCCTCGACGGCGTCGATGGCGACTTCGGCCGACGGGCTGCGGAGCGCAGCGATGAGCGCCGCCGTCGTGCGCGGGTCAGCGGGAGGGGCCTCGACGTGCTCCATGCGCGTCACATGCTCGACGCGCTCGACGTACGGTATCTTGCCTAGAAGCCGCGCCAGCGTGGGCCATCGCCGCTCGAGCCGGCTCAGCGTGACGCCCACGAGGCGCTGCACGACGTGGGGGGCGCGGAGCGCCTGGACGATCCTCGGCGCTTGCAGCGCCATCCGTTGCAACCATGTCGTGGGGAGCACGCCCGCATCTTGCCATCGAAAGTCGGTCGGAAACATGTCCCCGTGTCTTCACGCAGGTTTCGCGCGCCGAACTCGCACGAGAGAGAGCGGGTCTTTTACGCCCTTGACTCGCGCTTCGAACCGCTCGACGAGCTCGAGCGCCGCGCTCTCCTGGGGGAGTCGCGCCAGCAGCGCCTCGTAGGTATCCGAGGGCATGACGAGCTCGGCCGACCCCGCCAGGTGTTGCACCCGCGAAGCCACGTTCACCGTCTGCCCGAAGTAGTCGAGGGCCCCGTTGGCAGTGACCACGTAGCAGGCGCCCACGAACATGCCGACCTTGATGCCCACGTGCGCGCCGTGGGTCTGGGCGTCGCGGAACGTGTCGAAGCTCGCAAGGGCGTCGATGGCGGCGTGCGCGCATGCCAAGTCGTCGACGAAGGCCGCCATGATCGCATCGCCCATCGTCTTGATGAGGACCCCGTCGTGGGCGGCGACGATCGCGCGCATGACGTCGAAGTGATCGTCGACGAGTCGGAATGCGGCCGCGTCGCCGACCTTGGTGTAGAGGGCCGTCGAGCCCGTGAGATCGCTGAAGAGCAGCGCCGCGCGCGCGACCTTGAGCGGCGTACCTCGCTTGAGGAGGTCTCTCGCGAAGAGCGAGCGAAACTCCTCCAGCGTGGAGACCACGTGGGCCGTCGCCGCGGCGCTCGCGAAACCGAGCTGCTCGATCTTGACGTGCCTGCCGTCGTCGAGCGTGTTCGTCAGGCGCAGCGAGCCTCCGGGAGCGACCACGAGGCTCGCGGGCTGCAGGCCCGCGTCGGTCAGCGACGCCTCGATCGATGCGCTCCCCGTCGGGTCGACCTCGATCGTGGCCGTCGCACCCCCGCGGGCGAAGAGGCGGTAGCGGCCCGGATCGAGCGGGATGTCGAGCGAGGTCACGCCGTTGGGGCCGGCGGTCGCCTGCACGAGCACGTGGGGCGTTCGCGCCGGGTTGCCCATGCAAAAGAGCGCATCGGGGAGGCGCCGCAGGGATGGGTGCGGCTTGAAGGTGGCCTCGACGGCGCGATCGAGGTCAAGCTCGTAGGTGATGTCGCAGAGCTGGCAGTGCGCGTCGGCCCCGATCTGATCGAGCCCGCTGGCCTCTTCCGATGCCGTCAGGCAGCTCGGGCATACGAGCCCCCAGCGCATCTCGAGGAGGCCTGCCGGAACCCCGCGCAAGAACGCGCGTAGCGTCGCGCGCCGATCCTCGCTCCAGAGGTCGGCCTGCTCGAACGGGCGGATGCGCATCAGATCGGCGTCGGCTCCTTCGCGCACCAGCTTGCCGAGGCGCTCGGCGAGCGTCGCGTCGACGCCCTCGGCCTTCAAGCGCGCGACGGCCGCCTCGATGCGCAACGGATCCGACGTCGAGACGGGGCCGTCGTAGGGATTGGGCGCGCCTGCGGCGACGAACGCGGCGATCTCCGGCCCGATGCCGGCGAACGAGGAGGCGACGCGGCGGGCGTTGAGCCACACGACGGGCCGCAAGATCGCGGAGCGCGGCACGAGCTCGAGCTGCAGCGTGGCGACGGTCCCACCTTCGAGCGCGCCGGCTCCGTCGGACGCGCGCGACGGCGCCAGTGTGCAGCGCCACGTCAGCGACGTGATCGGTCCGCCGTGCATGCGCCGGTGCACGCTGAACGCGCGGGGCCGGCTCCACTCGAACGGGAACTCGTCGTACGTCAGCTTGAAGCCGCCGGCGCGTGTCTCGCCCACGAAGCGCGCGCCCGACTTGTCGGACGCATCGATGGGCCGGTAGTGCACCTCGCTCATCCCGAGCAGGCGGTTGAACCGATCCGTGTCCGAGAGCAGCGGCCATACGCGGTCCGGTGGCGCGGCCAGGTTGACGGATCGTGTGACGACGACCGCGTCCATCGGATCGACGCCCACACTATCACGTCAGGGCCCGGAGCCAGCACCTCTGGCGCCTCCGCCGGCCTCGCCCACGACGCCGCCGTAGGGGCCGTCGAGCGCCTCGCCGGTCAGCGCGAACCAGGCCGACGCGTAGTAGCTGCCAAAGAGGGCGCGGGCGACGATCTGCCCTCCCACGCCGTTCGCTCCGTTCGCGTAGCGGACGAGCAGCGGCACGGTCCGGTCGTACCGGTAGGGGGTCCCGTGGCTCGCGCCTTCGTGCGCGCCGGTCTTGCCCCAGTAGAAAGCCCCGGCGCGAGGGATCACGTAGGCGTCGCCGCGGTTCGACGTCGTACGGCACACGAGTGCCGGGATCGTCTCGTCGGCGGGGGCCGGGCACGCGCCGGCGAGCTCCGTCGGCCTCCGCACGTCGGCGATAGGGCGCTCGCCGCCCATGGTCATGGCCGTGAGCTCTTCGCGGATCGCGTCGTCGAGCAAGCGCCGCCGGTCGGGCGGAAGGGCCAGTGCCTCGGGCGTGAGGTACACGAGCGTGTCCACGACGGCTCGAACGAAGTCGCCGTGCCCGAAGCGCGCCGCGAGCCGCCCTTCGAGGTACGATTTGATTGCGTCGGCGCTCAGCCGGATCGGCGCGGCGCAGGGCTTCTCGTATGGATTGGGCGCGCCCGCTGCGCACCAGGCCGGGTGCGCCGGCAACGGGAAGGGAACGATCCCGTGGTCGCCCGAGAGCACGACGGCGTACCCGCCGGGACCGAGCCGCGCATCGAGCCGATCGAAGAAACGGCCTAGCGTCGCGTCCAGCTCTTCGAGCTCGTCCCACGCTTCCCACGAGTCGGGACCGAACGTGTGACCGATGTAGTCGTTGGCCGAGAACGAGATCGCGAGCAGCATCGGGTGGTCGGGGTCTCGCGCGTGCTCGATCGCCGCCAAGCCCAGGTCGGCGAGCAACGCGTCGGCGGCGGGCGTGGCGCGGAACCGCTTGGGAAAACCCGGCCCCGCGATGGCATGCGGAAAGATACGGCCGCCGACGTCGGGCATCTCGCCCGGTTGGTCGTCGGGAATGTCGCCGGCGTTGCGGGCGATGAACGCGGGATCGAACAGCGTCCACACGCCGTGATCAGCCTCCGACGGACGCTCGAAAAGCCGAGCCCAGGCGGGCAAGGCGTCGCCCTGTGCGGCTGCCGCCGCGGCTTGCGGCATCGAGGTCACGAGCGTGCCAGCGTCGTCGTCGAACCAGAGCAAGGCCGTGGGGCGGTGGCCGCCGCCGAAGACCGCGCCGCGGTCCTTGAGCGACAGCGCGACGACGACGGCGCGCGGGTCGCGGGCGACGAGTCGGTCCGCGAGGAGCGGTTGCCGCATGCGATCGGACGTCATCTGCGCGAGCGAGATGCCGTTCTTCGCGCGCTTGCCGTCGGCGGTCGTGACCACACCCGTGGGGCCCACGACGCGGTAGCCCGGGTCCTCGAGCAGCGACGCCTCGCGCGGCGGGTCGAGGTCCGCGCGCCACACGGCGTTGCCGACGATCCCGGTCTCTCGCGGGACGCTGCCCGAGAAGAGCGCCGAGTGGCCCATCGCCGTCTCCGTGCCCGCGTGTAGATACGTGAGATCCGTCACCCAGGTGCCCTCACGACGCAGGCGCGCGAAGCCCCCCCTCTCCGGCAAGCGCGGCCACCTCTCGGCCGCGACCCACGCGGCCAGTTGATCGACCACGATCGCGATGACCACGGGGGCGCCCCCGGCCGTCGACACCGTGGGAGGGCTCGACGTGGGTGCCGCCATGGAGGAGGCGGAGGACGCCCCCGGATGCTGCCCGCACGCCAGCGCGACGACGGGGACGCCGAGGGTCCACGGTCTGCGTCGCGGCACGCCGCGAGCGTAGCCCAAGTGGGCTGTCCGTTCTTCGATCCGTTGTCACATGAATGACACGAAGAGGGCGTGGAGTGTTCAGGCGATGCGCGTCGCCGACCAAGCCTTCCAGCAGCTCTTCAAGCATCTCCTCGTTTACAACATGCTTTTCGAGGATACCGAGGTTGACGAGAGGTTCCTTGGCGTCGGTCCCGATTCGCGTGTGCTCGGTATTTCGGGTGCCGGCTGCGGGATCGCCAATCAGCTGAGCCGCCGACCCCGCAGCATCGACGCCGTCGACTTCAACGCGAGCCACCTGGCCATCACCGCGCTGAAGACGGCCGCCGCGCGCACGATGGGCAGCTACGAAGAGTTCTATCGTCTTTGGGGTCATGGGACGCACCCCGATCCGGAGCGCGTGACGAGCACCCTCGCGCGCGGGCTGCCCGCCTGGATCCAGCGTCACTGGCGCTCGAACTACGACATCTTCGAAGAGGCGTTGCACCACCGCGGCCTGACCGCCCGGCTGTTCGCCGTGCTGCGCCGGCTGGCCAAGGTGGACGACGAGTGGTTGCGGGCCCTCATCGCCACGCCGATGAGCGAGCGGCGCCGCCACGTCGTCGAGGCGTTCGGTCCGGTGCTGCGTACGCCGTGGGTCGGCGCCGTCTTGCGCACGCCGTTGCCGCTCGTCGCCATCGGCGTCAACCATGCGCAATGCGAGCGCATGCTCCGCGCCGAAGGGCTGACGGATGTCGTGGACTACGCCCTGATGCACCTGCAGCGCGTGGCGGAGACGGACCTCGAGCGCAACTGGTTCGTCTGGTTTGCCATCACCGGGCACTTCAACCATGCCCACCCGGACGCCGCGCCGCCGTATCTGCGCAAGGATCACCACGAAGCGGCGCTGGATGCCCCGACCGACGTGCGGTTCCACCACGGGAATATCCTCGACGTGCTCGGTGCCGCCGGGCGCAACACGTGGACGCATTACACGTTGCTCGATGCGCCCGACTGGATGCCTCGCCTGGTGCAGCGTCAGCTCCTCGACGAGATCCTGCGCACGAGCGCCGACGGCGCCGTCGTCTTGCATCGCTCCGTCGAAGACACGTCGCTCCCCGAGCGCCACGGCCTCGAGCGCCACTTCGTGCCGATGGTCGAAGAGACAGCGCTCGCGACGCAGCTCGATCGCACGCGGCAGTTCCGGCGTGTGTGCTTCAACCGGATCGCGCATTGAGCGGCGCGCGCTCGGACCATCGCGCCTTTCTCAACCGCTACTACGGCGCATCACGGTTCATCTACGACGCCACGCGCAAGTACTACCTCCTCGGTCGCGACGGCGCGCTGCGGGATCTCGCCGCGGACCCCGCGTGGTCGACGCTCGTCGAGGTGGGCCTCGGGACGGGGCGCAACCTGGCGCGCCTGCACCGCGCGCGCCCCGACGCGCGCCTCGGCGGGCTCGAGGCGTCGGACGCGATGATCGAGCACGCGCGCGCCAAGTGCCCGTGGGCTCGGATTGCGCAGGGCTTCGCCGAAGATGCGCCGCTCGCCGACGTGCTGGGCGCGCGGCCCGACCGCGTCCTCTTCTCGTACTGCCTCTCGATGGTGGGGGATCGCGCGGTCGCGCTCGAAAACGCGCGGCGCGCCGTCTCCGAGCGCGGCGCGGTGGTCGTGGTCGACTTCGCCGACTTCGCGGGATGGCCCCAGCGCGCGGCGCGGGCGTTCCGCACATACCTCGAGACGTTCCGCGTGAAGCCCCTGGCGTCGGACGACTTGCGCGATGCCGCATCGGTCCGCCGTGGCCCCGGCGGCTACTACGTATGCGCCACGTTCGGGCCGCTCGCTTCGTAGCTCACGCCTCGGGATCGTCGGAGAGCCACTTGGCGAGCGTCTTGGCGTCGACGCCGAGAGCGTCTGCGGTGCGCCGCTTGTGCCCACCGAACCGCTCGAGCGCCCAGGCGGCGTACCGGCGCTGCACTTCACGGATCGGCTGCACCTGGTGCCCGAACCCTTCGGGCACGGCCGGCGTCGGGGCGGCGGTGACCGTGGGCGGCAGATCGGCGACGGTTGCCTCGACGCCGCGGCCAAGGAGCACCATGCGCTCGATGGCGTGCGTGAGCTCGCGCACGTTGCCCGGCCACGCGTGATGCATCAACGCTGCCAGCACGGGGGCGGACAGCCGCTCGACCGGCGACTGCGGGTGCGCCGCCTTCGCGCGGCGCAGCATCGCGTCGGCAAGGAGTGGGACGTCGTCGCGCCGCTGGCGCAGGGGAGGGATCTCGATGGTGACGACGTCGAGCCGGTAAAGGAGATCCTCGCGAAAGGCGCCGGCGCGGATCCGTTCGCGGAGATCGCGATGGGTCGCCGCGACGAGGCGAACGTCGACCCGCCTCTCCTTGTTAGAGCCGACGGAGCGCACCGTGCCGCTCTCGAGGACGTGCAGCAGCTTGGCCTGCATCGCGGGCGCCATCTCGCCGATCTCGTCGAGCAGGAGTGTGCCTCCCGCGGCCTCGGCGACGAGCCCCTCGCGGGTCGCCGTGGCGCCCGTGAACGCGCCCTTCACGTGGCCGAACAGCTCGCTCTCCAGCAGGTTCTCGGGGAGCGACGCGCAGTTGATCGACACGAAGGGTCGCTCGGCGCGGATCCCCACAGCGTGCATCGCGCGCGCCAGCGCTGTCTTGCCCGTGCCGGTCTCGCCGACGAAGAGCACGGGGGTCGCGGCGTCGGCGACGCGCGTGACCACGTCGAACACTTCGCGCATGCCGGCGCTCGCGCCGACCAGGTGGTCGAGCGCCGACTCGTGCCGGAGAGCCGACCGCAGCGAGCGCGCCTTCCGACGCAGGCGCGCCTCGCCGATCGCGCGATCGACGAAGAGAGCCAGCTCGTCGACCAGGAACGGCTTGGTCAGGTAATGGTACGCGCCTTGGCGGATCGCCTCGATCGCCGTCTCGACGGCGGCGTACGCGGTCATCACGATGACGGGTCGCTCGGGCGCCGTCGCGCGCGACCGCGCCAGAAGCCCCATCCCATCGACCTGGGGCATCCGCAGATCGGTGACGACGGCCTCGAACGCCTCGGCCTCGAGCCGCGCCACCGCCTCGACGCTCGACGCGCAGGCGACGGCGTCGAGGCCGCGGTCCGTCAGCCCTTCGGCCAGGGTTTCGGCCAGGTGAAGGTCGTCGTCCACGACCAGGACGCGCGCGGGCATGGTCGGTGAGCCCATTCTAGGGGCAATTCCGCGGGACGCACGCTGTCGCAGGCCCCCCACTCACGGGGACGCCCCTCGGCGGCCTATTCGGCGGGAGCCAGCGCCCCTCGCGGATGCCCGCTCTCCTCTTCGTCCTCGTCCCGGTCCGGATGCGCCTTCGCAAAGAGGACATACATCACCGGCACCAGGAACAGCGACAGGAACGTCGATGACGTCAGCCCGCCCACGACGGAGAGAGCCAGCGGCTGATTCGCCTCGGACCCCTTCTCCAGCCCGAGCGCCGTCGGAACGAGCCCGATGATGGTCGCGAGACTCGTCATCATGATGGGAACGAATCGCGATCGCGCCGCCTCCACGATGGCCACGCTCTTCTCCTTGCCCTCGCCGAGGCGCACGTTCGCGTCGTCCACGAGAAGAATGCCGTTGGAGACGGCGATTCCGATGACCATCAAGATGCCCATGAGCGCCGTGATCGAGAACCCTTGTCCTTCCGCCATGAGCGCCAGGACGATCCCCACGAGCGACACCGGGATGGTGAACAGCATGACGAACGGCAAGCGGAGCGACTTGAACTGGGACGCCATGATCATGAACACGACCATGACCGCGAGACCGAGCGCGAGACCGAGCCCCGAGAACGTCGTCCTCATCAGGTCGGTTTCGCCGACCCAGTCGTATTTCACGTCGCGCGTCGCGGGCGTCCTGGCCAGGGCCGTGTCGAGATCCTTGGCGACGCTGCCGATGTCACGTCCCTCCGTCTGCATGTAGACGTGGAGCGCGCGCTCCAGGTGGTTGCGCTCGACCGCGATCGGGCCCGGTTCCCGCACGACGTCGCCGTATGCGCCGAGCAAGACGGGACGCCCCTCGCGGTCGACCCGGACCGGCAGCTCTGCGAGCTGCTGGGTTTCCGTGACACTACGCGGATCGTAGTAGGTGACGACGTAATACGACTGCCCATTGTGGGGATCGATCCAGACGCTCGGAAGATTGATGTTCCCGAGCGTACCGTCGAGCGTGGTCTGCGCGGCCGCGCGCGCGTCGACGCCCACGAAGCCGGCTCTCTGACGATTGGTGTTGACGTGAATCTCCGGGTAATCGAACTGCACCGAGAGCCGGACGTCGCGCACGCCGTCGATCGTCCTCGCCACGTCGGCGATCGCGCTCGCCCGTTCGTTCAATTGCTTGAGATTGTCGCCGCGGACTTCGATCGCGAGCGGGGCCGTGTACCCGTTGGCGAAGACGCTCGCCACGAGCCCGCCGGGGTAGACGAGCACCTCGACGCCCGGGAACTCGCGCGTGAGGACTTCGCGTGCCTTCGCCCCCAGCTCGTCCTGAGAGAGCTTCCGCTTCTCGGGGTCGTTGAACTGCAAGCGCAGGTAGCCGGTGTTCGGCGCGACGTTGGGACTGACCAGCGCGCTCCGCGCGTTGAGCGGCGCGCCGAGGTTCTCGATGACCATCAGGACGGTGCCCTCGGGAAGCTCTGTCTTGAGCGCGTCGCCCATCGCCTTGATCTTCTGCGTCGCGTCCTCGAGCGACGTGCCGGCGGCAAAGCGCACGTAGATCTGCGCCATCGACTCGTCGATCGGCGGGAAGAAGGTGGTGGGCAGACGCGCCGCCGCGAAGACGGCTCCGACGACGAGAACGGCCGCTGCGGCGATCACCGTCCAGCGGAAGGGCAGAACGTGCGAGAGCACCACCGAGTACCGCTCCGCCGTGCGGTCGATGAACGATTCGATCTTCTTCCAGAACCCCTTGTGCTCGGCGTGTCCCAAGAAGTAACGGCACGCGACCGGCGTCACGCCCATGCTCACGAAGTACGAGGCGATCATGGCGACCGCGACGGTCAGGGCCAAGGGGGCGAAAAGCTTCTTCGCGAGCCCTGCC
>Ga0302325_10003363_pt1 | contig 37824 bp, 21 predicted proteins | sample Palsa_T0_2_FD_201948 | JGI IMG/M metagenome (GOLD analysis project Ga0302325, IMG submission 201948) | Peat permafrost microbial communities from Stordalen Mire near Abisko, Sweden - Palsa_T0_2 | ecosystem: Environmental > Terrestrial > Soil > Palsa > Peat permafrost | place: Sweden: Abisko...
CGGAGACGCTTGAGGCTATCGCTGCCGAGACCGGCTACACCACCAGCGCTGTGGCCACAGCCGCTTACACCATCAACACGGCTGCTGTCGCTACTCCGGTGTTTTTGCCTGCTGGCGGAACCTACAGCGCGACGCAGTCGGTTACCATCAGCGATGCCACGCCGGGCGCGACGATTTACTACACCACCAACGGCACAACGCCGACAACCAGCTCGCCCGTCTACTCCGGGCCAATCTCCGTCTCAGCTTCGGAGACGCTTGAGGCTATTGCGGTCGAAGCGGGCTACAACAAAAGCGAAGCGGCCACGGCCGCCTTCGCAATCGACCTGTTGCAGCAACAAACCGACATGCCCACCTTCAATCCCCCGAGCGGATCGTACAGCTCAACACAGTCGGTTACCATCAGCGACGCAACAGCCGGGACCACCATCTACTACACGACTGACGGCACAGCGCCGAGTGTAAACTCGGCGGTGTACCTGGCGCCAATCAATGTAACCGCCCCCGAGACAGTGCAAGCGATCGCTATGATTGGCGGATTATCACCGAGCCCAGTTGCCGCGGCGACCTACACCGTGAGCCCACCAGCGCCTACCTTCACCATTGCCCTGTCCCCTGCATCGCTCTCGCTCACCGGCGGTCAAACCGGGACTTCAGCGGTTGTTGTCACGTCGCAGAACTCTTTCTCTTCCCCAATTACATTCAGTTGCTCTGGATTACCTGCCGGAGCAACCTGCAGCTTTTCGCCGGCAACCCTAACGCCGTCAGGATCGACGACCGCCACCACGATGACAATCACGACATCGCCAATAACTTTATCTTTCCGGCGGAACTCCCGCACTCTATTCCCTGCCTCGACCTTCGTAATCGCGTGCTGCCTACTGTGCCGCAAAACCAAACGCGGATGGTTGCTGTTGATCTTCCTTTCGCTCGGCCTCGGCCTGAGCACGGGATGCGTTGGCAATGTCAGCCAGTCGCAGTCTTCTGAGCACAGCTCTGTCTCCGCGGTCACAGTGACCGCGTCGGGCGGCACTCTGCAACAGGCCGCGAGTTTGAATCTCACGCTGAATTGAGTTGCTCCAAGGCGGGTCTAGGTGTCCGGAGCATCCGATACCCGTCTCGCGCCCATTCCAGGTGATGCTCCGAGTACCGGTAAGTTGTGCACTTTGTCCCGGCCGCTGCTCGGGCGAAGAAGTCCATCGCCGACTTGTGATCGGATCGCCTTATTAAGGCGTGCAAACAAGCTTCTTGTCGATTAGAGGGAATTAAATCAGGCGGGCCCGCTTCACTTGGTGAGCAGTTGCTTCACGAAGCGGGGATTGGTCATCAGATGGGCTTTTTGCTGCCACTCCGAGAGTGGCAGACTAACGCTCGCGCCATCCCTGAGTCCAGAGTATCGAAAGGCCTGCTCGATTTCTATATCCGTGAGAAAATCCTGAGCGCTATAAGGCGGGGGCGCACCTTCTCGAACGGACCGGTGCATACCATCCAACACCGAGGCAACGCCGATTTGCTCCTCACAAAAGGGATAAGCTTCGTAGGGGTTCTGCCAGGCCAACCTTCCGACTTTCGGGATATTTGCTGAAATCGATGCCAGGTGACCGGACGGCGTCTCTGTTTGAACCACCGGGATGGTATCTGTCTTCTTCGAAGTCGGCTCGGTCATCTTGATCTCGTCGTTATGCATAACGCCGAAGGCACCAAAGATCCGGATACTACGATGACCATCCATGCCGTTCGCGGGATGACAGTAGTTATAAACCAAAAGCGATCCGTCATCGTAAGTCACAGAGGCAATCTGCCAGAGAGCGTGCACATTATCGATCATCAGGGGCGGAAAGGTGACGCCAGTGCATCGAACCCGAAGGGGCTTTCCATTCAAATAGCGGCGAAGCTGCGCAATCCCATGGTACTTATACGAGTGAAGGTCGTTGTGAACGACGTAGATAGTCCCCAATGCCCCCGAAGTAAGCAACTGCTTGCGAAACTGTTCGCGCGGCATGAAGGGAAACTGCTCCGCAACGCTCAGAAGCATGTTGTTTGCTGCTGCTTTCTTGATCACCCGCCTCGTCCCGCTAGCTGACCAGGCGAGCGGTGTCTCCGCTAGAATTGGAACCTTGAGATCAAGAAGGTTCATCACCGTCACTTCGTTGATCGGATCAGGGACGGCAAGGATGAGCAATTCGGGCTTAGCTTTCGCGATCAGCTCCTCGGCATTGCGAAACGATTGAATGCCGGTTTTGCTTTCAAATCGCCGAAAACCTTCGGCGCTGAACGTGGTAAAGCCGACGATCTCGTATTTGTCAGTGAGCTGGCGCAGAATGGGAACATAGAAATTTGCGAGCCGGCGGCTCGCACCAACAAGTCCCACTTTCATAACCGCTGAGGGGCTGCTCACGCCATCCCAGCTTTCACGCTTTCATCGACTAGCGGAAACCGGGTATCGACGGAGCGGACATTTGCTTTTCTGATATGCGCCTTAAGATAATCTGCAACACGTAGTGCAATGGCCACGACCATTAATGTGGGATTTGCCGCACCTGAAGTGGGAAACACTGAGCTTCCCGCGACAAAGAGACCCTCCACTTCATGGACCTGGCAATTTGCATCCACCACTCCATCCCGCGGATAACTGGACATACGCGTTGTGCCCGCTGGATGCGCTCTCTCATAGCACAAACTGACCCACTGACTGTAATCATCTAACTGCTGAATGCCATTCAGTGGCGGAAGCCCTAAATGCTTCAGTTCTTCGCAAACCGAAGCAATAAGACGGCTAGCCGTCATTCGTTCCGAATCGCTAAGCTTCCAGTGAAGACTGGACAGCGGCATACCCAGGGCGTCTTTTTTGTCTGGACTGAGAGTTACGCGGCTCCACGGGTCGGGTATCTGTTCGACCATGAGTTCGAGCCAGAGTGATTGAACTGAAGCTATCTCGGGCCTATGTTTAAACTGGCGGCGCGAGAGCCCTTTGACGACCTCTCCAAGATGATTGAACACCACGCGCACGTCCGACGCAGAAATTCGCGCAGACTTCATGGATGATTTCAGGCGCCCTAATGCGGTCCAGGGATTCGCTTCCGGGTGCACAAAACCACTAATGTGGGCGTGGCAGTTCAAGAGATGCTCATTCTCCTGTGCTTCCCTGCTCAAGCCGAAACCGTGCAGATAATGATGCCTTCCGCGTTCGTCGTCGAGCCAATATGCGCCGAACCGAGAGCGGAGCTCGAACGACTGGCTGAGCTCAAATCTTCCGACGCGCACGCTCGTATGATCCATAAGGAATCTGCCCACCATGTCATTCTGGTTGCCGACTCCCCGCGAGAAAATTCTGTTGGATGCGAGCAGTAATCGTGCATTTTCAATGCCGCCGCAGCACAAGACGACTGCGCGCGATTTGACGATGCACCGCTTGCCCTCGAGGGTCGATATCTCTATCGATTCAAGTTGTCCGCCGCCCGATGTGAGATTGATGTGCGTTGCGTTGGCATGGAGCACAATTCGGATATTCGGAGCATCCGATTGAATCCAATCCTGGCCGAAGCGCATGTGGTCCTTGTTCACGGGGCGCTTGCTAAACTGCCAGAACATCGGCCGAAGCGTGAGGCTTCTCAACGGCGGGGACGGAGGATCAACTCCGAAACGGCTCCACAGAGTTTCGTCATACTGATTGGGCCCCAATCCCAGATAGCGACCGGCGCGCTCGATGTAAGGATCGAGTCCTTCTCTCGTCACGGGCCAGCCGGACCAGGGAACCCAGGAACGCCGTTCAAAGTCGATTGCGTCAAAGGGAGCACAACGGCCGGACCAGGTCTGCGAAGTCCCTCCCAAGACGCGATTGCGCAGGACATCCTGGTCCAGAATCCTGGACACGCCGGTGCTCTCTATCTCGTAAAGGGCCTGAGTGTCGGCTTCGTACTCCCGTCCGCCGCTTTCCAACACCAACACTTCTGTACGTGTGCCGACGAATTCATTCGCGATCGAAAGGCCGGCTGGGCCGCTGCCGATGATGCAGAGGTCCGCCTCCAGAACTGACCTTCGCTCCATTTCGCGCAGATCAAGGATTCTCATTTCGCAACCCCCGGGCGTTCTGCGAAGTTGTGGCTAGAATGATGTCTTCTTCTTCCAAGCAGAATTCTACGGCCTCTCTCCCGAGTGAAGCGACTTCCACAGGCTGCTGCCTTACGCTCTGCATAACCTTCTGCTTGTGCCACCCGCGCACTTCTCCTTGAGCCATCGCCGAATAAGTCCCCAGATAAATTCGAGGAAAGCTCAGTGCGACCGGTCTCGCTGTCTTTTCACCTTGAGTCCGGTGCCCGCGTTCATTATCGCCGTCTCTTCCGTATCTCCGTCAAGTTCGACGGCTGCGACAAACCAATGGCGATCACTTCATCGCCCACAACCGTATCCTTGCGGCGGAATCCTAGCGCCGTAGTCCGATGCGCAGATTCTGCTCACAGCTGCCTGCCCGCAATCAGATCGCGCCACGCACCGGGACGAAATTGTCTTGCGAAAAAATGTTCCGCCACTGCAACGCATTTCACGTTAAACCCAGCAGCATTTTCCAATCAAGAAGATTGGATTGCGCCGAGTGTATACTCAATAAGAGTTACTCCCAATGTTTGGAGGTCGCCACTTATTATGAAGCGTGTCCACTCCAATGCCATGCGCCTTGCGTGGCGCGCTCTTCCAGTTCCGTTGAAGAATCGATTAAAGCCCCCTCTGCAGTCTGCGATATCAGAGCTGTTCCGGCAATGTGGGTTTGGATTCGTTGAATTTCAGGGACTGCTGAAGCACCTTAGATCGAACGGCTTTTCGCCACGCACGATCATTGACGCGGGAGCATTCATCGGCGATTGGAGCAAAGATGCGCATCGCATCTTCCCCAATGCTCAAATTGTGATGGTCGAGGGCAACGAAGAGAATCGCCAGATACTTGCCACCGCTTGCAAAGATATTGCAAACTCTGCGTTCGAGATTGCAGTCCTCGGCCCCGAGAAAAAGTCGTCGGTCGCTTTCTACGTTAATTCCCAAGGATCATCCGTGTTGCCGGAGCTAACTTCTTTCGGCCAAGAGAAAGTAGTCGTGCCCATGTTGCGCCTCGACGACATCATGGAGGACCGTCTCTCCGTAGGGCCGGTCCTTCTCAAGCTCGATGTGCAAGGATTCGAGTTAGAAGTACTTCGCGGTGCCCCCAATACATTGGCTAAGTCGGAAGTCGTTATTATTGAGTCCTCCCTGCTGACGTACAATGAGGGATCTCCGTTGATGGCAGAAGTTATTTCATTCTTGGATCGATCGGGTTTCGCGGTATACGATTTCTGCGGGCAGCACAGGCGCGAATCAGATGGTGCACTCTTTCAAACCGATATTGTTTTTGCTAAGTTCGACAGCGCGTTGCGCCTAAAAAAGAAGTTCTGGAATGCCGAGCCCGATAACTAATGCATGACTTGGGGGCCGAATAGGCATCGAGACGCTTGCTCAGGCAGATAGATCGGCTGTTTCAATGTTGAGGGCTAACCGCTAGGGCGTCTTGTATTCGATCAATTCGGCTGGAGACTTCTCCTTCGTATGCATCCAGTACTTGATCTGGCCAAACAAAATCGGAATCTGCTGGACATGCGAATGAACACCGAACAGGAACAGCTCCCAACGAGACCGCGATTTCCAGCGGAATTTGAAGGCGGTTCTAAGCACTCGGATTGCGCAAATGGCGAGGAATGCCCCAATGTAGAGCCACGAGCGCGTAATCAAAGAGGCTGCGAGCGCGGTAATGAGACCGCCACAGTACAAAACACCATTGACCATATTCCTGCGAGATTCAGCAATCCACAAGGGATGTTTAGTGTTCCTGGATAACGAAGAAACCTCGGCGAAGGCATGCCCAGTGCGCAGTGCGCGCAGCCAGTATTGACGCCAGGTAAATATTGCCAAGTCATGTCCGGTCATCGGCACGTCGATCCTTAAGATCAACCCCTCGTTTGAGCGGATACGTCGACACAGATCGGGCTCCTCCCCTGCGATTAATTCCGGATTAAAGCCTCCGGTTCTTTCCAGAGCTGAGCCACGGAATACGGCATCTCCTCCGCAACTATCGATCAACCCTGGCGGGATGATCCACTCCAGATCCATGATCCGGTTGTAGATGGACGCTTCGGTGTGGATTTCGCGTCGTTGGCCGTAGACAACCATGATCTTCTGATTTTCAAACTCAGCCAGAGCTTTCACTGCGAAACTCGGATCGAGAATGGTGTCGCCATCCAGGAACAGAATAAATGGCGCTTTGGCGATCTGCCATCCGGCATTGCGCGCACGCGCGGCGCACATTTTTCCAGCTTCGAGCTCGATTACCTTCGCGCCGAGTTCGGCCGCGAGCGCAGCTGAACCATCGCTTGAGTACGAATCAACATAAATGATCTCGAAATCCCCGAACGGGTGCGCCATGCCCTTGACCGATTCAAGACATCGCCGCAGGCGCTCGCCTTCATTGCGACCAATGATGACTGCTGAGAGAGCTAAATTAGACATAATTAGACATAGTTCATTTCCAACAGATTACGACTATTAATTCGCAATACTTGTCGCACGCGTCGCTGACCTTAGCTGTGCTACCGCAGGACCGTGGGTATTGAGTGTTGGGCCGACGATATGATTCCTGATCGTGCGCAGAGCCACTCCTGCCCGCATCTGTAGCCTGGCAAAGAATGGGAGTTCCTGGAGATACTGATCGAACAATTCCTTCACCGGTGTTCCTCCGTCACCCCAGGATCTTGCGCTCGCGGCGGTCCCAGCCGCCAGGCGGTGGGTGAAGTGAGCCAACTCCGGGATGCGCCGATGCATTTCCAGTGCCATGAGGATATCGGCGTGAAGCTTGTAAGGAAGAGGCTGGCCGGCACTGCCATCATTCAATCCGTGTATGCGCAGGCTGCCTAATGCGCCCCCCAAATAGATTCCGGGCGCAAGCAGCACGGCAGCAAACTTTAGGTAATTGTCGCTAATCAGGCATGCGCGCGCCTCGGGCACGGGAAAAATCCGGGGTAGAAAGCTTCGCCTGAATGAGAGTCCTGAAGTGGACAAGGCCGGAAAATTGAAGCTCTTGTTTCTGAGGTCGAAACGCCTAATCCTCGGCACGGGCTCAGGTTCAATGGGCGTTTGCCCGTCTTTGGCTACCCGTCTAAGTTGATGAAATACCCACTGCGCTTCCTTATCGGATTCGAATTGATCAACTACCTTACGAACTCGGTCTCGGTCGGCAATGTCATCGGAATCGAGGAAGAACACTAGATCGCCGTCGCTGTTGTTAACTCCCGCGTTGAATGCCGACGCTAGGCCGCCATTTGGCTTGAAAACGGACTTTAGGCGCCCTTTATACTTGCGAATGACGTCGCGAGACTCATCAGTCGATCCATCATCGACAACCACAACGTCAAAATTGCTGTAATCCTGGGCCAGCGCACTCTCAATCGCGTCTCCAAGATATTTTCCGTAGTTATAGTTTTCGATCAGAATTGATACTCGCGGATCGTTGCCCATCATTCATCTCCGGATTCTCTAGGACGGCCCGTTGCCTTTGAAGCAGCCGATCGGGAGTTCTGCAGCGTCTTTCAAAGGGACTTCAACATCCGTAAATTACGAAAGCTCAATCACAGGGAAAGCGTGGCTCAATCCTACGCACCTAGACATTCCACGGGCATAAACCAGGCGTTAAATCGCAGCTCAGTTCGGGGAAGGCAAGAAAGATAGCCAATAATCTGCTAATTATACAAGCGTACCAGGATTTTCACAACGAAGCAGATCCAGTGGGCGAGAGGCCCGCAAATACAGGTCCCGCCTGCCGGCCCGAGCGATGCGCAAGCTCGAGTTCGATCTTATCAAGCATACGTTTCAACTCGTCTATATCGATTCGAAACCCGCCAGGAGCGGGATGGCCGACGAGAGTCGCGTAGAGCGTCTCCAACGAATCGGTATAGTACTTGATAGTCGCGGTGAATCGGGTCGGCGGCTGCAGACAACATATGATTGCGTCATCGGCCATCGTCATGAATGCGTGTGACATTTGACTTCCCTCGACCCCAATCACGATGTCGGCGCCCATCGCTTGTGCGGCGATCTCCGCCGGCGTGAGTTTTTCAGGCTCCACAATCGAAAAGCCCTGAGAGCCGAGATAAGATTCAAGTTCTTCTTTATTTACAATCGTCCGGCTCTGGCCAAGATTTCCTCTGCTCAACAGGACCCGCTTTGCTCCGACAGGTTTCACCTGTTCCCTGATCCGGCGGCGAAGTATTTCATAGCGCTGTCGCTTATAAGAATTTTGCCCGAAGTCTCGCAGGATCACGAGTTCTTCAAATTCAGCGCGGTCGACTTGTTCACACCAAATGTTCAGCAGTTGGCGATACCCCGGCTCGTGGAGATATGGTTTGCGCTTCAGAATTACCGGCTCGCCGATTTCCTCCGCTGCAAGATGCAGCGTGAGATCATCGGTCATCCAATGCCCAAAAAAGTGGTTGCCGCTCCATGAGCAGGCAACGGTTGCGCTCTTTACATGCTTCACAGCAGAGCGCGAAGAGTCGGCCGGTGGGTTAACGAGCAATCGCTCCTTCCAGCGGCCACTGTAAAGGGCGCCTCCAGCCACTGAGACGTTTCGAAGCCGATAGGCAACCGTGGAGGCATGGTCCTTGGTTAATCCCTTCAGAAAGTCAATCTCCTCCTGAACAGTGGTTCCTTCCCACGAGCCTGTTACGAGTTCGAGGTTTTCCGGCAGGTAGATCGCCGGCTCGAGCGTCTGGCGCAAAATGGGCGCGACGGTCCAGCTTTCGACGCAAGCTTTCTCGATCGAATCGACTGCGCCGCCGGCAAGCGAAAGCAGCTTATGTCTAATTTGCTGAAGATTCAAGTACATTCCTTTCCGTAAGCGGCTCCGACACACTAAATATCTGTTCTGCGCGTGCGCAAATCGAGCCTCGCCGATTCGCTGCGGAATATCTACCCTCTCCACATTGGATCACCATGCACTGCTCATCGGTACCTGGAAGATGTACATCGATCCCGGCGGCATCGTGAAAGTGTAATTCGCCGTGACTCCGGTGAGGGAGGTGCTGGTGATGGGGATATTCATGGCGGTGTCATTGTTGGCGCGCGGATTGCCCGTGAGCATGTCGAGTTGCGCGGTACCGGTAGGAGTTGCCGGGAACTGTAACGTGACCGGCGTCTGGTTATTCAGATCGCGCGAGATGACCACGACATCCGCCTGGTTCGCTACGTTGGCGTCCTGGAAAGTGTAGATCGCGATCAATGGATAGCCATTCCCATCGGTTGTTACGGGGACGGTGCTGGTGCTCGTCGACACCATCGGCCCGGAACAGTAGATGTTGCGCATCTGCAGCGCCTCCCATATCGGATACGGATTGAAGCCACTAGCGAAGTTGCTATGCGACGTGTAGGCTCCCGTGCCAACCTGGTACATGAAGAGATTCTGCATGCCGAAGCCGCGCTGCGAGGCATAGAGATTCACGTCGATGGCACCAATCGCCGCCGCCAAAGACGTGTCTCCCGCGTATTGTGCTGTGTCAGACCCCGGTCCCTGCTCATACGATGCCAGCGAATAGTTGATTCCGTTTTGAGCGTCCTGCTGTTGCTGCGCCACAATTGCGTCAATAAGAGCGCCGTTTGTAGCTGGCAATTGCACAAGATCCGACTGATAGTAGGCGTCGCCGGTCAGCGAAGTGTTGCCGCTGCTGTAAAGTGCGTAATCGACGATTGACAGTTGAGGTGCGGCTTGAACCGCCGTTGACCCAAATGAAGGATTCAGGAAGAATCCATTGCCGATAAACTTGATCTGGTTCGAGTTGAAGTAGCTCTTGCTCGCGGTGGCCTGGCTAATTACGAAGTTCGCCCATTGTCCGTAAGCTGCATCAGCAGGCACCTGCTGCGTGCCCCATTCCTCGTTGCCCACTTCAAGATAGATGGTACTGAAGTCATCGGTGTACGGACCGGGATGGTTCGAGGGGCGCATGGAGGCGTAACCCACGCCCGCCGGCGCCGCCAGGTAGTCGATGAGCTCGCCCCACTCCACCTCGGACAACGCCATATTGACGATCAGCCACGGACTTGCGCCAACTGCCTTGACGTTCGCCAACGCGTCCGGCAGATGCTCAAGCTGGGCCCGATTTTCATACTGGCTGCCGATCCCCGGCGTGTTGCGTGTTTTAATCTCCGGCGTCAGCCAGCTATTGAGACTGAGGAACGAGTACCCCTGGGCGGCATTCGCGAAGTTACTCCAGATGCGGATGACCGATGGATGGAAACTGTTCCATGCCTGCACCACTTGCGGACTCAGTGTGTCCGGCGACCATGAGGCATCGTAGAGCTGGAAGTTATCAACCCAGAGAGTGCCGGGCGCCTGGAAATCCAGGTGAACGCTAGGCTGAACAGAATTTGCAGAGATTCCCCCGACAGCGGGGAAGGTCCACGTGAAGTGCTGCCATTGGTTTGTAACGCCGGTAAACGTGTGGCTGAGATTCAATCCGCTGATCGAGAATGTTACATCGCCAGACGCAATGCCGGACTGCATCAGCCAGACGTCCACCTCGTAAGTGTGATTGGTCTGGAACTCTTCGTCAGTGGGCCCGACGAAGGCATTCTCAATGTACTGCCATATGCCGTTTGCCTCGGAATTCTGATCGGTAATCTCGAGACTATTGTTGCCGGTGTCGGATGAAGGCACGTTGGTGCTCAAGGTGATGGGCCATGTTGACTCGCCGTGCGTCATCGTTGAACCAGTGGTCTCGGCGACCCAAGTCGGGGTGTAGGCAGGGATCCGCGTATCGAATTGGGAGATATTCGGCACTGCAACGACGTCGTCCAGATCCAGCCAGACAATATCGCCCGTCAGAATTTGCGGCCCGCTGCTCGCGAACGTAATGGTATTGTCAGCGGGCGCGGTGCTGGCGGAATTTGCGGTGTAGCCTGTTACAGTGTCGGTGCGAAGCAGGGACCAGGCGCCGCTGCTGTATCGATAAGTACGCGCCGCTGCCCCGACAAAGTAGCCGGCAACAATACTCGAATAGACCGATGTACCGCCATTTCCTGTTGCGATGAATGTTGTGGCAGTACCATCCTGGCTCGCGGTGAAAGATATACGCGCATCATAGGGCGAGAATCCACCATCGGCAATCCACGAGTTCTCGGAAATGTTCGCTGACCCTGCTGCTGGCTCTATGTTGAAGCCGGCGGTAACAGGATTCGGGGCGACGATTGTGGTGCTAATGTTGAAAGCCGAAGGGCTATTGGTGCCCCCAACTCCGGACGACGACGGCGTAGCGGTGGTTTCGCTTGACAACGTGCTAACGCCGTATTGGTTCACCCCGGCAACCTTAAAGTAATACGGAGTCCCGCTCGTCAAACCCGTCACAGCGTACGTCGTTGATGCGATCCCCGTGGCGACGGGCGTGGAGCTTTCCCCGCCCGGCGTAGTACCCACATATACGTTGTACGATGTAGCCAGCGACGACACCGACCACGAGACCGTCACCTGGCCACTGCCCGCGGTCGCCGTCAGGCCCGTCGGCGCTGCAGGCGTAGAGGGCTGCGGCGTAACCGCGGAGTAGCTGTTGCCGATGCGGATATCGCCAAGCGAGCTCTGACTGGGATCGTCGGCAGCATACCAGGTAATGCTCTGGAACGCGGTGCTGCCCGAAGGCGAGTACTGCAGCGTCGGCGTCGATGGCGCCGTCCCGCCCAGCGAGCTCGGATCGATATACAGGTTGATCTGGTCCGCGGCTCCATTCGATCCAAATGTGTCCTCGATGACGAACAGCACCACTTGGCCCGTCACCACAGGCACGTTGCTTCTAAGTGTGGTGCCGTTGTACTGTAGGCTCCACCAAGGATTCCCGTTAGAGTCATTGGAACTGGAGCCGAAGTACCCTACCTGAATATTTGCCGGGCTCGTATACCAGGGGACTGCGCCGCCCTTGGCCGTCAAGCCGATCACGGGCGTTGCACCGCTCACATCCTGGCGCACGAGGAAGCTGATCCAGATGGTTTGCCCCGGCGCGCCGATCAGGTTGTTGGAGATGTAGTTGGCGAACGGACCAGTTAGAGTCGCATTCAAAGCGCGTCCGGCAGACTGGTATCCGTATCCGCCGCTCGCATAATTCGGATCGCTGAACAGGCCTGTGTAGTTCAGCTGAGATCCGGTGACGATCGCGTAGCCCGGCGCCGCCGTCGATCCCGTCTGCTCCACCCAGCCCGCTGCCCAGCCCTGGTCTCCACCGCCGCTTGCCCCGTTCAGGGCAAATGTCCCGGTCTCACTGAATGGCTCGTATGCCAACAGTGAGCCGCTGATTGATTGGATCGGAGTTGCCGAGGCCTCGTTGGAAAGGGAGCTCGTGCCGGTCGAGTTGACTCCAGCGACCTTGAAATTGTACGCGATGCCGTTCGTCAACCCCGTTGCGGTATAGGTAGTCGACGTAATCCCGGTAATGATCGGCGTAGAACCTTCTCCGCCTGAAGTTGTGCTCTCGTACACGTTGTAGGATGTGGCACCCGCGGATGCTGTCCACGATAGCGACACCTGGCCGATGGCCGCGGTGGCCGACAGACCCGCCGGCGCCTGGATCGGCGTTGCCGACACCTCGCTGGAAAGGCCGCCCGTGCCTGCCCCGTTTACCGCGGCCACCTTGAAGTAATATGCAGTGCCATTGGTCAGGCCCGTTGTTGAGTATGTGGTCGAAGTGATCCCTGTGGCGATCGGGGTGTTGCTTTCCTTGCCTGAACTGGTGCCTTCGTACACGTTGTACGATGTGGCTCCCGAGGATGCCGTCCACGACAGCAACGCCTGGCCGCTGCCCGCTGTTGCCGTCACACCTGTCGGCGCGAAGGGCACCGACAGTTCCGGTGTGGCCGTCGCCTCGTTGGACAGAGCACCCGTGCCAACCGTATTTACGCCAGCCACCTTGAAGTAGTACGGCGTTCCATTGGTGAGGCCGGTCGCCGTATAGGTAGTCGAAGCAATTCCCGTGGCGATCGGCGTGGTGCTTTCCCCGCCCACACTCGTGCCCTCGTACACGTTGTACGACGTGGCCATCGTGGATGCCGTCCAAGATAGGGACACCTGGCCAATCCCCGGACTCGCCGTCAGTCCGATCGGGGCAGCAGGGGACGCCTGCTGCGGCGTGACCGCGGAGTAGCTGGTGCCGATGCGGATGTCGCCGAGCGAGCTCTCGTTGGGGTTGTCGCCTCCGTACCAGGTGATGCTTTGGAACCCGGTGGTGCCCGAAGGCGAATATTGCAACGTCGGCGTCGACGGCGCCGTCCCGCCCAGCGAACTCGGATTGATATACAGGTTGATCTGATCCAGGGTTCCATTCGATCCGAACGTGTCCTCTACGACGAACAGCACCGCCTGGCCGGTCACGACAGGCACGTTGCTTTTGACCGTGGTCCCGCTGAACTGCAGACTCCACCAGGGATTTCCGCTGGAGTCATTGGAACTGGAGCCGAAGTAGCCTATTTGGATATTCGCCGGGCTCGTCTGCCACGGACTGCTGCCGCCCTTCGCTGTCAGACCTACCACAGGAGTCGCCCCGCTTGCGTCTTGGCGCACTACGAAACTGATCCAGATACTCTGCCCCGCCGCATCGATCAGGCCACCGGACAAGTAGGAGGCGAACGGACCCGAAGTGGCCACATTCAAAGCCCGCCCGGCGGACTGGTAGCCGTATCCTCCGCTCGCATGATCCGCGGTGGTGAAAAGCCCCGTGTAACTAAGCGCGGACGTCGACACGATGTTGTAGCCCGGCACCGCCGTCGATCCCGCCTGCTCCACCCAGCCCGATGCCCACCCCTGATCTCCGCCTCCGCTGGCTCCGTTCAGCGCAAACGGCGTCGTTCCCGTTTCCCCAAACGGCTCATACGCCAGAAGTGCGCCATTCGCGAGAATCGGCGTCGCCGACGCCTCATTGGAAAAACCACTCGTGCCAGACGTATTGACCGCCACGACCTTGAAGTAATAAGTAGTGCCATTGGCTAAACCTATTACGGTATAGGTCGTCGCAGTAAGTCCCGTGGCAATCGCCGTTCCGGTTTCTCCGTTCGAGCTGGTACCCTCATACACGTTGTACGACGCAGCCCCCGTTGATGCTGTCCACGAGAGCGATATCTGGCTGCTCCCCGCTGTCGCCGTTAGACCGGTCGGAGCGGATGGCACAGACAACACCGGCGTCGCGGACGCTTCGCTGGAAAGAGGGCTGGTACCGGCGACGTTGACCGCGGCCACCTTGAAGTAATAGGTAGTGCCGTTGGTCAGGCCTGACACGGTGTAGGTCAAGGAAGTGAGCCCGGTCGCGATGGGGGTAGTGCTCTCCTCGCCTGAAGCCGTGCCTTCGTATACGTTGTACGACGTAGCTCCCGTTGCTACGTTCCACGAGAGCGATACAGCGCCGCTGCCCGCAAGCGCACTCAAGCCTGTCGGGGCGGCGGGCGCCGAACCCGCTGATGCCGGCGTGACGGCGGCGTAGCTGGTGCCGATGCGGATATCGCCAAGTGAGCCCTGATTGGGAGCGTCGGCGGCATACCAGGTGATGCTCTGGAACGCCGTGCTGGCCGAAGGCGAATATTGCAGCGCCGGTGTCGATGGCGCGGTGCCGCCCAGCGAAGTCGGGTTGATATAGACGTTGATCTGGTCCGCAGCTCCGTTCGATCCGAATGTGTCCTCGATGACGAACAGCACTGTCTGGCCCGTCACCACAGCCACGTTGCTTTTGATCGTGCTTCCGTTGTATTGCAGGCTCCACCAGGGATTTCCGCTGGAGTCATTGGAACTGGAGCCGAAGTAGCCTACCTGGATATTCGCCGGGCTCGTTTGCCACGGACTGCTGCCGCCCTTCGCTGTCAGACCGACCACAGGAGTCTCCCCGGCCGTATCCTGGCGCACAAGGAAACTGATCCAGATGCTCGTTCCCGCCGCACCGATCAAGCCGTTCGACAAGTAGGAGGCGAACGGACCCGAAGTGGCCACATTCAAGGCCCGCCCGGCAGACTGGTAACCATATCCTCCGCTCGCATGATCCGCGGTGGTGAAAAGCCCCGTGTAACTAAGGGCGGATGTCGACACGATCTCATAACCCGGCAACGTGGTCGATCCCGCCTGTTCCACCCACCCCGCAGCCCACCCCTGGTCTCCACCTCCGCTGGCTCCGTTCAGCGCAAACGGCGTCGTTCCCGTTTCACCAAACGGCTCGTACGCCAGAACTGTGCCACTGGCCAGGACCGGCGTCGCCGACGCCTCGCTGGAAAGAGCGCTCGTGCCGGCCGTGTTCACCGCGGCCACCTTGAAGTAATATTCAGTGCCATTGGTCAGGCCGGTCACTGCATATGTGGTCGAAGTGACTCCCGTGGCGATCGGCGTGGTGCCCTCCCCGCCCGAACTGGTGCCCTGATACACGTTGTACGAGGCAGCCCCCGTTGACGCCGTCCACAACAGCGATACCTGGCCGTTGCCCGCCGCCGCCGTCAAGCCGGTCGGGGCAGAAGGCAAAGTCGCTTCCGGCGTCGTCGACGCCTCGCTGGAAAGAGCGCTCGTGCCGGCCGTGTTCACCGCGGCCACCTTGAAGTAATACGGAGTGCCATTGGTCAGGCCTGTCACTGTATACGTGGTCGCAGTGATCCCCGTAGCGATCGACGTTTCCTCGCCTGAAGTGGTGCTCTCATACACGTTGTACGACGCAGCCCCGGTCGATCCCGTCCACGATAGCGACGCCTGGCCGTTGCCTGCCATCGCCGTCAAGCCCGTCGGGGCGGCAGGCGCCGCACTCGTTGACGCCGGCGTGACCGCGGAGTAGCTGGTGCCGATGCTGATATCGCCGAGCGAGCCCTGATTGGGACTGTTGCCTCCGTACCAGGTGATGCTCTGAAACGCCGTACTGGCCGAAGGCGAATACTGCAGCGTCGGTGTCGACGGCGCCGCCCCGCCCAAAGAGGTGGGATTGATATACAGGTTGATCTGATCCAGAGTTCCATTGGATCCAAATGTGTCCTCGATGACGAACAGCACTGTCTGGCCCGTCACCACAGCCACGTTGCTTTTGATCGTGCTTCCGTTGTATTGCAGGCTCCACCAGGGATTTCCGCTGGAGTCATTGGAACTGGAGCCGAAGTAGCCTACCTGGATATTCGCCGGGCTCGTTTGCCACGGACTGCTGCCGCCCTTCGCTGTCAGACCGACCACAGGAGTCTCCCCGGCCGTATCCTGGCGCACAAGGAAACTGATCCAGATGCTCGTTCCCGCCGCACCGATCAAGCCGTTCGACAAGTAGGAGGCGAACGGACCCGAAGTGGCCACATTCAAGGCCCGCCCGGCAGACTGGTAACCATATCCTCCGCTCGCATGATCCGCGGTGGTGAAAAGCCCCGTGTAACTAAGGGCGGATGTCGACACGATCTCATAACCCGGCAACGTGGTCGATCCCGCCTGTTCCACCCACCCCGCAGCCCACCCCTGGTCTCCACCTCCGCTGGCTCCGTTCAGCGCAAACGGCGTCGTTCCCGTTTCACCAAACGGCTCGTACGCCAGAACTGTGCCACTGGCCAGGACCGGCGTCGCCGACGCCTCGCTGGAAAGAGCGCTCGTGCCGGCCGTGTTCACCGCGGCCACCTTGAAGTAATATTCAGTGCCATTGGTCAGGCCGGTCACTGCATATGTGGTCGAAGTGACTCCCGTGGCGATCGGCGTGGTGCCCTCCCCGCCCGAACTGGTGCCCTGATACACGTTGTACGAGGCAGCCCCCGTTGACGCCGTCCACAACAGCGATACCTGGCCGTTGCCCGCCGCCGCCGTCAAGCCGGTCGGGGCAGAAGGCAAAGTCGCTTCCGGCGTCGTCGACGCCTCGCTGGAAAGAGCGCTCGTGCCGGCCGTGTTCACCGCGGCCACCTTGAAGTAATACGGAGTGCCATTGGTCAGGCCTGTCACTGTATACGTGGTCGCAGTGATCCCCGTAGCGATCGACGTTTCCTCGCCTGAAGTGGTGCTCTCATACACGTTGTACGACGCAGCCCCGGTCGATCCCGTCCACGATAGCGACGCCTGGCCGTTGCCCGCCATCGCCGTCAAGCCTGTTGGGGCGGCAGGCGCCGAACTCGCTGACGCCGGCGTTACCGCGGAGTAGCTGGTGCCGATGCGGATATCGCCAAGTGAGCCCTGGTTGGGACTGTTGCCTCCATACCAGGTAATGCTCTGAAATGCCGTGCTGGCCGAAGGCGAATACTGCAGCGTCGGTGTCGACGGCGCCGTCTCGCCCAACGAGCTGGGATTGATATACAGATTGATCTGGTCCGCAGTTCCGTTCGACCCGAATGTGTCCTCGATGACGAACAGAACTGTCTGACCCGTCACCACAGCCACGTTGCTTTTGATCGTGCTCCCGTTGTACTGCAGGCTCCACCAGGGATTTCCGCTGGAGTCGTTGGAGCTGGAGCCGAAGTATCCTGCCTGGATATTCGCCGGATTCGTCTGCCACGGACTGCTGCCGCCCGCCGCCGTCAGACCTACCACAGGAGTCGCCCCGCTCGCGTCCTGGCGCACGAGGAAACTGATCCAGATGCTCTGCCCAGACGCGCCGATCAGGCCGCCGGACAGATACGAGGCGAACGGACCCGAAGTGGTCACATTCAAAGCCCGCCCGGCGGACTGGTAACCATATCCTCCACTCGCATGATCCGTGGTGGTGAGCAAGCCGGTGTAGCTCAGCGCGGACGTCGACACGATGTTGTAGCCCGGCACCGTCGTCGATCCCGACTGTTCCACCCAGCCCGCTGCCCAGCCCTGGTCTCCACCTCCGCTGGCCCCGTTCAGCGCAAACGGCGTCGTTCCCGACTCACCGAACGGCTCGTACGCCAAAACTGTGCCTGACTGTGCGATGGCACGAGAGATCGGAAAACCCATGAGCACGAATAAGGCTGAGACGAGCAAGGAGGCGATGCCCCCCCGACGAATCTTCTTGCCCTTTCCGTCCAACCCGATTCTGTTCATGTATTTCTCCGAATACGACGGGGATTTCTGAGCGTGTGCGGTAATTGATGGCGCCGAGGACTAGGACTCCGCGGGAAATATCGATCCTCGGAGCTGGAGCTGATCGCGGTTGACGACCACGCCCCTCTTTCATATCTGGGTCTCGAAGCAACTCGAATCTTTCCGTAACTGCTGGCTGCCGCAATCTGCGGCCGCTAGATCCCAGACGCAACTACCGGACACGAATAGTTATGCTTTGAGTTTGCAAGCTCTAATTATTTCTTTGTCGACCATTTCTGATGATTGTGTCGCTCAGAACGCGTTGGTTTGCCTGTCGGCAGTGGTTTGTTCAAACAGCGGCGGACACTCGCGCTACAAAAGTGGCTTCGGTGACTTTCCCCTACCCGATTCTGTGCCTCTAGCACGACTATCCCTCAAGTGAAGACTCGCCGAAAAGCAAAGGTCGGAGAGGATTTGGGCGTCCATTTGCCGTCGGGAATTGATTGAATCCAACCGCTGATCAGGAAGAACAAGATATAGCCCTGTCCCGCCAGAAATACTGTGATTAACACCACGGAAAGGCCAATCAGCATTCCACCGAGACAATAAAACAAGCACGTGTCTAAGGGATCCTTTGAACGCACAATGGCTCGGATGAGCGCATAAAGCCCCTCCCCCACGATAAGAAGAAATAGCCCTAATCCGACCTTACCCTGTGCCACCCACAGAAGAAGATATTCGTTATCAATCGAGAAAAAGTTAGCGGCCTTCGGATTCAGTTCACGGGCAACCTTTGAATATAACGTTCCGCTCCATCCAAACAGCCCCCCAGCTACGGCGACAGGTTCGTAGACGTCGTAAAGCCGCGTTCGGTATGTTGCGCTCGCGACCGTCTCATCCACAACAGGACTCTCCGCAGCAGCTTCTAATGCGGCCGCTCTCCGATGGGCCACATAGAAACCAGCGCCGATGACGACAATGGCCAGGGCCAGCGCCAGGCGCCATCTCTTGACCATACCAACGCGGGCGATCAAATAGCCGACGAAGCCTCCCAGAGCCGGTCCGCGTGAAAGCGTCATCGCCAGGCCAAGCGCAATGCTGCCGACACACCACGTGGAGCGGCGCACCTTCAAATATCTCGGCTCAGGCGGGCGGGGCCGCGACTTATTCAACTTCCAGAGCCACAGCGAGAGAAAGAGCCCCATCAGAAATACGATGCCTGCATTTTCGGCTCCCAAATACGGCCCTTTAACCCGGAGAAAGCCCATTCGGTACTGGTCCCCCCAGTAGGCAGGGTGGCCGAAAAAGTTATGCGTCACCACAACAAACGGGTTGTGCTTCCCGACAAATTCAATAATCGAAAAAAAACCAACGGCGGCGAGAAGAAATACCAGGCGCCTTACGAATTGCTCGCGCAATCCTGTCTGTTCGATCAGAAGCTTTCCAACGGCGTAAGCAAGCAATCCGCCGAAAAAGCCGGGCTCAATAAAGTTATAGAATGCAGTTTTCAGATCGAGGTTGATGTAATCCGTGTAGAACCCAGCGAGCGCATAGCCAATCACCCATATGTCTGCACGTTGAAAGCGCCAGTTGTAATAGCGGGAAGCGATTGCCGCAATCCCCAGGGGTAGAAGGGCGACGTCGTAGCAGGACACTCCTGGGAGCGAGGAAATATTGAGAAAGTAAATTGCCGGAATCAGGAGTAATACCGGAAGAAACACGTCGAGCAACGTCGCTTCAACGGAGTCCATTAATTTGATAATGGCGATTACAGCAAACAACAGTACCGCCAGGTTCGATTGCATGGTTCAGATCTCCGGGTCGATTCTCGGTTCGCAGCCACATGCGATGAGGCTGCGCCGCCGGGCCGCGTCCAACAAGTATACGGCTCCCTCCCTAAGCAAACGTCGCATTCGCGGTTGGCAGGGTCCAAGCCAACCTTCGCTCCAACCAGATTTCCTGGGTATTCGAGCTGGCGTATGTAACGGAGTTCCTCACCATGCTGATGACTTGCTCTCGATTCCGCTCGAGCTGAACGATTGCCTCTGCCATTGCTGCTACGTCAAGCCATGGGACAACCTGCCCGGCTCCGCTCTCCAATAACTCCCGATAATAATACGTATCGAATGCCAGATATGGCACACCGGCGGCCATTGCATCCAATGCGCTTCTTGGCGTATCTTCGCGCAACGGCGCTGCCAACAACAGATGGTATTGATAAAGAAAGCAAAAGAATTGCTGATTAAACGTCCGACCGCCCAGAAACCTCACATATGAGTCGGCGTCGTACTCAGTGGTTATGCCATGCAATGCGTCGAGCTGTTCTCCGCTACCGATGATATCCAGCTCTACATTGCTTCCCTTCCTTCTTGCCATCGCCACGGCCTGTATGCATCGATCAATCCCTTTATATGCGGTAAGCCGCCCAAAATATGTCAATCGAAGAGGCATCGACTTGTCTTTAAGTCTGTTAACCTTGCTTTCCAACGCGCTTGCATCGATAATATTCGCCTCGCTATGGGAAGCATCCAGAATATATTTCACATTAGGACGCCCGCTACCGAAGTCGGAAACCATCTTTCTGCCCTTTAGCAGCACTACCGAGCAGTACCGCACCGCAATTCCCAACTGAAGAGAGCGCGCTGTGTCATAAATGTATTTGCACAGAGCGTAGCTCTTCCAGGACCAATCGCCTACGCGATAGCTCATCTGAGCTGAGTTGCGATAATCAATGTCGACGACAAATACCGTGCGTCGCCGAAGGATCGCGCCAAAGAGGATCGACGCAAATTCAAAGGGAAGCCACACATCCCATGACAGACCGCTATGAACGCAGAAGCTTTGTTGGGTGAGCCAATAGATTCTGCGCATTGTGGCCCAAAAGCGTCGGATCCTTGCGCCGAACGAGCGAGCATCTGCGTCCTCGGAGAAGAGAGTGCAAAAGTTGATCGCTTCCTTCTCTTCATCAATCACTGACATCACCTGTTTCCTGCTCGCGTAGACACCTTCTCCCATTGCTGGAGCTGCAACGACCAACCTGTCCGCGGCGTCTCCGATTCTGTCTCGCATCATCCGCAAATGTTCCGCGAAGGCGCTCTCCACGGCAACCTGGCCGGGGCCGAAGCGAAAATGCTGAACCGGAAGAACCATTAAATAGTCTGTTGCTCGCATATGGGCGCAATATTGTTAGCGGTATTAGTTTAATTTTTCGCTTGTCGTCCGATGGTCGTCAAGTTGACTTTGGTTTGCAGGATGCTGAGCCGATGTCGGGCTGGTTGAATAGGTTAGAACCATCATGGTGGCCGCGGGGATGATATACCTGTTGCCCGTGGTCACGGTTGCGCTGGGCATAGTTACCACGGGTGTAGCGGAACTGGACGCCATAAGACCGTTCTCATTGTGATCGGTGATCTTGTTCTTGTTCCCAAACAGAGTCTCCGCAACCCTAGCACTGCCCGGCGCCCCAATGCCGCCCAGAACCACAGCCTCACTTGCTGACAAGTTGTTGTTAAACACAATCACTGTCCAATTCGATTTACGGGAGTCGGCATAGGCAAACGCTTGAACGTAAGGAACCGCTGAATTCGGCAAAATTGTCCTGGTCCCGTTTTGAGGCTGTCCACCGGCATAGCGAAAGGTCGGAGTTCCGCTTTGCATTATTTTCATCAGGTTCGAGTTCGTTCCGAGCGCGTTATTTACAACTTGCATCGCCATGGAAATCGGTCGGTCGACGTCTGAACACGAACTGAGTTGCCCCGGTCCGCACGCTAGGGTCCGTTCAATTCCCCACATCGGCACGGCGGGCGAAGGGCGGTGATTATACTTGAAGGAGTTCTGCGCCAGCAGAAACACATTTATCGGGCCTGTGACGCCGGAATCGCGCTGCATTAAGAGCAAATGTTCCTCTGTCGCGAGCGCATGGCCAACCGAAGCAACGATCTGGTCCATCTCCATCTGGCTGGGATTCGCACTGCCACCCGTCGTCGAGTAGTTGACCTCGTAGACAGCCGTGCCGACACCGAACGAGTTCTTCACAAACGAGGTGTTTTCATACATCGACTGCTCACCGTTCCCGAGCGCAGGAACAGAATCTACGTTTGCATCCTCAGCCCACTCGTCGAGAAACGGCGCCCCGGTAGCTGATACACTCGCAACTGAGCTATCAAAATTGTTAAGCCAGTTCAGCATATAGGGTGCATTGTCAACAAAATCGGGGCAGCGGCTCGTGGTCGCTTTCGAGCATCCGGCCGCACTCAGTGCGCGGTACACCCACCCGTAAATGCCATAGCCCTGTCCCGGGGCCGCCCACGAATCTCCGACGAGCTTGATTTGCGAGTGATTGTAGCCACGCGCTGCTTTGGCCGCTTGCATCTTTAAACCAAGAAAATAGCCATAGGTCGACCCATTCCCTGCCCAGAGGTCGGGTCCCGCAGCAGTGTTCCACGTCTCGTTGCCATCTTCGAGATATATCTTGTATCCGGCCTCTGCAAATGCCTGCGTCCAACTCTCGCCGGCGGACGGTCCCTTTGAGCTGTCAGCCAGCCACTTAATCAGCTTCGTCCAATCAGCAGCCTGATTAAGCTGCCCGACCGTTATCCAGCAGTCTGCTCCCACCAGCAGACACAATTGCAACTTATCCCAGTAGGGAACGCCCTGATTGACCTCGGCCTCAAGATAGTTGTTGAAGCCGCATTGACGCAGTCCGCCTGGGCTGGCGGTTTCGGTCATATCAGTGACGGTAGAACACCAGTCAGCCCCGTCCATAAAGCGCATTGACCCGGGATGAAGTGCTCGCAGCTTGCGTACAAAGGCATCCCGATACACAGTATTATTTCCGCTGAATGTGGACCCTTCAATTACGGAAACATCCTGGACGAGCGCTGTACCGGAGCTTACCGCGAGGGCCAACTCTAGGGGGCCATAGCGCGATATTCCCACTTCGTTCGCGTCAAAAGATCGGGTATACGTTGTCCATCCTGCTCCAGACGCTGCATTCACAGCGGGCGCTACTGTGAAGCCCGATATATAGTTTGGTCCGCCGCTAAGCCTCCTGACATTGTAGGTAATCGTGCAGGCATTCAGGCACTTTGCTTTAAACGAGGCGGTATACGATCCATGGATGCTGATCCAGGTCGCATACTGCGATGCCGGCGTCGCGTTCGTGTCGGTGTTGTTGGCGAACGCCTGGTCGACATACAGGTTCAACGAACAGCCAGATTGCATCTTCAGACTTTGATACGTATTTGCGCTCGCGGGAGATGTGTCCGACGTGTCCCAACTTGCGCCGGGACACACACCGTTGCCCAACATTTGCTGCGGCGAAAGGGTTCCCACTGCGGCGTTGTCGAATTTCACAATCAGCATGTCTTGGTTTTCCGTTCGGCACGCTGACGTCAGCGGAGTTCCGAGAGTGAATTCTATGCCGGTCGTGCCGGTGTTTGAAGTGGAAGCCGTGATGATGCCTTCGCCATATGGGGTACCCGTTGACGCATTCACCGCAATGTAACGGGCCCCCACCCAGAAATTCGCCGGGTAGCCGCCGGGCGACCCGGCCGCATTGTTATACCAATGCCTTGTATCATTCTTTCCGCCGGAACTGCACACCCAGGACGCCTGCCAGTAGGCGGGCTGAAAATACCCGCCGACCTCCATCCCGAAATCCTTCAAGATCTGCTGCTGGCCATATGGGGCCACGCCGCCAATATTGATTCCGGGGCGATCCAAACCCGACTGCTGCACGGCAGAAGAGATCGTAATCGTGGTGGTTTGCGCAAACAATGGAAAAGCAGCCAGAAAAAGAATGAAAAGGCAGCGTCTCATTGCGCTATTGCTCAATAACCGCACTCAGCTAACTCTCTGACGAGCCAAACTCCACACTTCCTGGGAGAGTGTACTCTCGTCGCTCAGGCAACTGCATAGCGGCAACTTTGTGCCCCAAACGGATAAGTGGCTTCTCTATCCAGAAGTAGCTGATCGAGGCGCAGGTAAGAATGCACACTGGCGCCCAAGGGAAGTTTTGAACGATTCCCAGGGGACGAGATCCCTCCGGCAGAAACAATGTTTGCCAGACATAAATGCTGTAAGAGAGTCTGCCTATCCAGCGGACCCATCCCGCCTCGAGCCAACGCGCAAGGAGCAACTGAGGCCGGAGGACAGTATGTGCGATGAGCAACGGCAGCACAAGAGCTGCGATAGTCCTTCGCCAGGGCTGGGCCGACAGGAGTGTCATTCCGATCGCGCCGGCGACTACCAGCAAGATAAAGGTGTATCCCGACATCTTTCTCTTACACCAGTCGCGAATCGCGGGCTGGTCTAACAGGAGCGCTAGAACTGCTCCCCACATGAGACCATCAAATCGATTCTCCGTTCGAAACTGGAGCAGTGATCCGCTAAACAGCCCAAAGTGATATTCAATTGCCCTGACCACAATGGTAATGCAAGCAAGCATGGTGCAAGTGGCAATGGCCTGCCGCCACTTGAGGAGCAAGAACATCAGAGGTATTAGGAGGTAGAAATGCTCTTCGATCGCGAGAGACCAGAAATGCCCTGTGTACCACGTGCCGGGCACGTAGTTGCGGACGAAGCCAAGCACACTCAGAAATTCACTGGCTTTGAGACCCGGCAGCAGGTCAAGTTTCCAAAGGGTGAAGAGCACCGTCAGGTAGGCCAGAATGATAGGAAGGATTCGAAATGCACGCCGGATGTAAAACTTACGAAGTGATATGGTCTGTGTCGCCCGCTTCTCCGAAAGCAACAAAGTGCAGATCAGATATCCGCTGAGCGCGAAGAAGACGTCGACACCATATCCCGTGTGAACGAAGATATTCGCCACGACTTCTCCAATGCGTGTGTGGGAATTCCTGAGCGCGGGCTGGGAGTGCGCCCCGACCACTAGCCCTATGGCAATGGCGCGCCATCCATCTAGGCTCGGGATGTATAGTCGCCTCTCTCTTTCGGTCATTCGCCTCTCCGCGTTGTTCGCTCTAATACAATCGTGCTTTGAATTATGGAGTGCTGTCGTTGTCGCTTTGCTCGTGACTAAGGAGCATGATCTTCAGACTTTGCTCGCACGCAGGCTTTGCTCTGATTGAGAAGGGACTGGATCGTCGCCCCCTGCAACTGTTTGAGTCCTTCGCGGGAGCACGCGTGCGGGCACACCTACTGCGATGGAGTTCGACGGGACGTCGGTAATCACCACCGCATTTGCTCCAATCGCCACATCGTCTCCGATCCGAATCGGCCCCAGGATCTTGGCGCCGGCGCCGATATCGACTCGATCACCCAGGATAGGGGAACCACGGACGCCGGCATGCCGCAAGCCTACGGTCACACCATTGCGGACTACGCAGTCGTCTCCGAACACGGCATCGCCGCTGATGATGATTCCACCGAAGTGATCGATTCGGAACCGCCGCCCCACAGTCGCCTCGGAAGGAAGTTCGATTCCGGTGGCAATTTCGCAAACAGGTCTCAATGCCTTATAGAGGAAGGAAAACGGCATCCGCAGCCATCGCCAGCGAATAGTGCTTCGCCAGCGCCCGAAACGGTACAGCGTCATGGCCCAGAGGCCCTGGCGAGTCAGTTGCCGATCATAGGTTCGCCAGTCCTCACGGATATTGTCGAACAACCCAAACCTCAAATGGCAGAACAAATCTGGCTGGCTCTGCGGTCGCCTTTCGACGGACTCACGGTCATTGCAACATGTCAGCGCCGCGGAGCGCGGACCAGCCCAATTCAAAGAACAGCAACTTTCGATCGAGAGCTGAAATATCGAGCTCTTGATCCTAGCGATGCATTTTCTTGACAGCGTTGAGAATTATTGGCGGCGTGATAGCGTGAACAACCTTCCCAACGGTATCTCGAACCGGTCGCGCACTCCCTGGACTCTGCTGGAACAGCGTGGAATGAGTTTCATGAACTTCCTCTTCGGGCCGGCCGTTCGAGTAATAGTAGGTCGCGATCGACTTGCGTGTCCGCTCTGGCGGGCAAGAGAGTGGTGTCGGATGTCCATGGTACGAGGTGCTGGTTGTACTGAAGATTGCGCAGCGGTTGAAGACCGGCAGAATTTTTTGCTCGGCCCGCGACATATCTTGATTCCATAGCTCGAAATGCCCGCCGTATTCTTCCTTCCAGTCCTTGTTCATATAGACCAGCACGTTGATCCGGCGATCGAGATTGAGCTTCGTGTGAAAGTTGAAGTCGGCGTGGACCCCAAGCTTCCCGCCGCGCTTAATCTGGTGTAACCCTCCGCCTACATAGTACGGATCGGGAATCACACCCTTGATTCCCGTGAGGACTTCGAGGAATTCGATCATCGGGCGGCTATTCAAAAAATACAGAACATCACGGACTGTTCCCGGCAGCCTTTCGACCACGTCATAGGCGAGCTTCCGTTCGTTTGGATTGTTAAACTCGCTCCAGGCAAGTTGCTTCGGTTCAGGAAAGTCTCTGATTGCCGCCTCCGCCGCCTCAACCGGCAGAAAATTATCAAAATAGATATGCGGAAACGGTTTGTTATTCTTGTACTCTTCGGCCTTCTCTTTCGCCAGCGTTTCAAGTTTGCCGAGAAATTCACTGCTCAATAGTTCCTGCATAGCGGTCCCCCCTTGTATCCCGAGACCTTCACTGCTCAATAGTTCCTGCATCGCAGTTCCCCCCTTGTTTTGATGATTTGAAGGCATCCTCTCGCTTGGACGCCGCACTTTGAATTAATGGATTCGGCTAGCTTCGGTTTCCCCTCCGCCGCCGTTTCTCTTCTCTATTTACAGCCTCTAAAATCGCGTCTACTTGAAATATCTTTCCAGAAGTCCCATCTCTTGCTGCCTATCGCGGATCACCGTTTCTCGCATCACTTGGTCACTCGAATACCTATCTCATACATTATCCCGTCTTAGCCTGAGTCTGGAATGCAGTAGCTTGTCTAGCCATAACTACTGTGTCAATCCATGGGTTACCAAGGTTGCGCCGGAGATAAGCGACTCCCCGCGAATGTTCTCAGACAATCCCCACCTCATCAGCCGGGATAGCTCGCGGAGCATCCGTCGTCCCTGCGCAGTGATCCTCGCGACCGCTTACCGTTGCTGAATACTTGAGAGACAGGTTACGGCAGATTGTCAATTCGCCAGAGTGCTCCAGTTCGTAATCGTAATCAACAAGGGAGTTAAAGAACACCTTCTCACACTCTGGACCATGTAACTCGATGCAGAGATTCCGTACCTTGGGAAGCCACGACTTTGCGGTGCCGCCAAAGAGCCCGAGTTCCGCCCCCTCAATATCGATCTTGAGCAAGTCGACCCCTGCATTCCCAGACAGACCGATTAAGCTGCCTACATCCCATGCCTCAACTTCGCCGGTTCTCCCATTTTCGGCTGGCAATACTTGAGTGGCCCATTCTCGTCCGTCACCGAAAGTTCCCTTTGAAAGACGAAGCGCGGTGCGCTCCGACCAGACGGCACCATGGACAATTTTGGTCCTCTTGCCGTAGGGCCTCAAGTTAGACTCGAGCACCTTTACGTTACGCTCGTCCGGCTCAACAGCGATGATGCGGCATTTTGGGAAGCAGTTCAAGAAGTAAGCCGAGGTATAGCCAACGTTGGCCCCGAGATCCAGCACCAGCTCGACATTTTGCAGATTTTGCAAGCTTGCATATTCTGCAAAGTGGAAGACCTGATAAAGCACGCACATGTCGCTGCTTTCGCCTAAACGAGCGGTCAGGGGATATCGCACCTGGCGAGGACGTACCTTCCACTGCTTTGGTTCTGCTATACCGAGGACTTGAGTCAGGCGAATCAAGTACCAGTACAGCGCGGATCGCAAACCAAAGAGGTTTCTCAGAATTGCAAATCCTTTCGCGCGTTGATCAGTCTGCATAATCAAACCTCGAGTAGTTTTTGGCTGAAGGGAAGTCGCCCCCGCCAGCTCGAATAATCAGAAACATTTGACGGCGGACCGCCTTGCTTTCTCGATGATGATTTCTCGAATGCACTCACCAAGGCTGCGCTGGAGATAAGCGACCACCCTTGGTATCGCGCCATGCCTGGCATACCATCGTCGCCATACGTTGATCGGCGCGTGCCCGAGCGCGGCGATCTGGGTCATTGCTCCAGCGTCTTCGCAGAGATTGGAGCCAATACCAACCAAAGTCGACAAACATGGCCAAGAACGCACGCAGCGCGGAATGCTTTCGATAATAGAGAAGTTTGCTTCGCAGATTCCATAGTATAAGCTGTGTTCCGCTTCGCGACAGTTCGAGCGATTTGAGCTGACGCGAGGACTCGCCCCCGATATTCACGATTGCCACATCTGGCCAATACCAGATGGAATAGCCTTTCCCTTTGAGGCGCTTGCACAAATCAACTTCCTCAAAATAGAGGAAAAATCGTGGGTCAAACGGACCGGCAGCAGCAAGAGCCTCAGCGCGAATGATTGAATACGCGCCTGGAACCCAATCGACTTCCGCTGCTTCTCCTTGATTCGCCCATGTACGGTCAACTCGCCCCAAGAGACGCGAACGAGGAAATCTCGCCGCGAGTCCGGAGAGACCGATGAGATTGTCCAGAATCGTGGGAAACATCCGCGCCGAAGGCTGCCAGGAACCGTCGCGCCCAATCAGTCGCCCGCCACCCAGTCCTACGCGAGGATGAGCGTCCATGTGAGCTACGGAACGTTCGAGCGCGGCTGAGGTAAGGAAAGCGTCCGAATTTAAAAGCAGAATGTAGCGGCCCAGCGCCGATTGGAATCCTAGGTTATTCGCCGGACCAAAGCCAAGATTCACTTTGCTACGAATCAATACGACATCGGGAAATTCGCGTTCAAGCATCTCGGGCGATCCGTCGGTCGATGCGTTGTCAACAACAATAATCTGAACACGCAGCGAACGAGCTTCGCGATACACCGCAAGCAAACATTGTTGCAATACCTCGAGGGTATTGAACGAGACGATCACGACCGAGACGTCGAACTGATAGGAGGTAGAATTCTGATTCTGCATACTTATTAAAAGGTAACTTGGGCTCTGGCTTTCCTACGCCCTTATGCATTCATCGAAGATTGCCGCTAACTTTTCAACATTTTGGCGCAGGTCATATTGCTCCAAAACGCGCAGGCGCCCGCTCTTCGCAATCCGCTCCCGCATCGCTGCATCGGCCATAAGCCTTGCCAGTGCCTCAACAAGGCCATCAACATCCGACGGCGCGACCAGCAACCCATCAATTCCGTCCCGAATAAGCTCAGGGATGCCGGCAACGCGAGTCGTCACGCATGGAATCGCCATCGCCATCGCTTCCATCAGAACGACAGGAATGCCCTCGGCAAAACTAGGGATACAGAACAGGTCTGCCCTTGCGTACAGCGTTCGAATGTAATTCTGATTGACCGCGCCTTCGAAGATCACAGATCCGGAATTCTCGATCTCAGCCGCTCGTTTCCTCAACGAAACTTCATCGGTACCCCCGCCGACCAAACGAAGCTGAACTCGCCATCCCTGCCGCACAAGCCTTTCCACCGCGTCAATCAACAGATGCTGTCCTTTTGCGGGCGTTAGACGGCCTACACAGAGGATCTCAAAGACTTCCGGCGCCGCCTTGCGCGGCCTGGGCGAAAAGAGTGTGGGATCCACTCCAAGGCGCGACACGAACATCTTGCTCCAATCACTATAAGGGGAGCACTTCATCAACTGGCTACGAGCGAAGTTACTGATGCAGCAGATGAAGTCAGCTGCGGCAATCTTCTGCCTGAGGTATTGACCCTCCGCATCGAAGAACTCGTCCGGTCCATGGACCGTCATCGAAAATCCGCATCCGAATGTTCGTTGCGTGTACATGCCCACCGTAGCCGCCTGCTGTCCCAGGTGAACATGCAGGTGCCGCAGCTTCGTGCGCTTCATCCAGACACCGACCATTAAAGCTTCAGTGAAATATGCAAAGTTGAAGGCAAGGCGCCGTAGATCCAATCCTCCCAACTGAAAAACCATTCGCAAGCCCGCCCAGAATCCGGCAAAGTTCGTGAGCATGGTTTTCAGATGTGCCTTGGCCGCGCCAACCAGTCCATGTCTCCTAAGGCAGTAGGCGCGTTCAGCCTCGCTCCATTCCTGCTCTGTCAATCCCTCCTTAGGGCGGTCAGGCAAATTGATTGACGCGACATCAATAGCAAAACCCAGTTCTCGGAGCTGAATGACTTCCCGCAAGATGAAAATCATCGACAAGGTCGGGTATTGGCTGACCAGATACGCGATCGAATGAGTTCGAGAGAACACTGGTGATTGCTTGCACGGCGCATCGAGAGTGCTTACTACTGTCATATCGATATGCAGAGAATTAGGGTGACTGGCAGAAAATCGAGTATTCGACGATTCTGCCGTTAGATGAAAGTGCTACCTCCCTTTTTGGAGATAGCAGGATATTGAAGGCGCATCAGGCTCAGGTTTCGCTCAAACTACGTGGAAAGCATAGGAATTGAGCGCAAGCTGTCGCGATTCGCATTGCGCTTCACGACTTGCTGTAAGATTGCGAGCACTCGATCGGCTTTCGAGTTCCAGTCGAGGCCATCCTTACGAACACGCAACTTTCCGCCTTCGCCGAGTGACTCGCGAAGTTCGGCGGAACCGGCAAGTTTCACCATCGCGTCAGCGAAGCCATCGATCAGGCCCGTTTTTGAACTCGGATCAATAAGCACTCCAGAGCTTCGATCCACATAGTCCGCAGGTCCACCCCATTTGATCGAGATAACAGGTTTGCCAAGTGCCATCGCCTCCAATATTGCTGTACCGCCGCACTCTCTTAGCGAGGGCATGACGAATACATCTGCTTCGCGGACGATCCGAGCAGCCTCAGGACGGCTGAGCCAACCATGCATACGGACGACAGACCCAAGCTTATGTTGCTCGATCGAGGATTTGACTTCTGCTTCCAGCTCGCCGCCGCCCACCAGATCAAGCCTGCATCGAGGTTCTTTCGCAACCGCCTTGGCAAACGCGGGCAACAAAAATTGGATTCCTTTCCAATCAACGAAGCGTCCAGAATAAACAAAGCGCACTTCACTGTCCTGACGGGATTCGACGGTTTGCGCGGGTTGCCAAAGATCGAGATCGACGCCGCTTTCGAAAAGGCGGATGACTTTGCCCTGATGCCGTGCAGGCAAAGCCTTCTCAGTGGTCTCATTGGCAACAAGCAGGATGTCTGCTTTGAGCTTGCCCGGCATAAGTCGATTCGCGAATTGCGAACAGAAGCGCCCAATAGCGATCGAGCAGCGAGTCAACGGCGAGTCGAGGTATTGAAACGCAGGAGGGAAATTCATGCCGCCGCACATTGGGCCAATCACAACCGGAACCCCAACGTCGTACATAAGGCTCAGTCCCTTTGGACTGATGGGAGCTGGCTCGAGCACGACATCGATCTTGTTCGCACGCGCCAGTTCGATCGCGATCTTGCGAAGCCTTGACTGCGTGGAATAATGAATAGCTTGGCCTATAGAATATTCGAAGAGCCGCGATGGAAGCTTTCTGCCATAGCGAAATGCGGTTTTTTGGAACCGCGTATCGCGCACCAGCCGAATTCGCGACGCTAATTCCGGAAAGGCCGCTGATAACTCGGCTTCAACCCGCTCATGACAAGCGAGCCATACTTCCGCACCGCGCTCCGCAAACAACTTTGCATAATAGAAGGGTAAGCTCGACTCGCCCCCCATTTTCATCGAAATATTTTCCGACACGATCAAAATGCGAATAGGCGGCACCATGACCTTCCACGTAAATTTAAATGAGATTGTCATTTCACGCGGAACGAAAGATTCGGTAATAACCCGTGTATTGCAACACTCGCTTGAATGCCCGCTCCGTAGCATAATTCGCAGGCCTCAATTCCACAAATGGAATGGTCCGGCCTGGTAAGGTATGCTCGGTGGTGCTATCCAGCATTTCCGAAGCCCGGGCAGCAAGCAACCACCACTTTGATTCTCCGCCGGCATGAAAGCATTTCAGTTCGCGCCATGGCTCCGCCCTGAGAATGCGCAATCCGCTTACACCGGCCTTTACCATCACTCGTTTTGCGATTGAACGGTGCCAACATTTCCAGTATGCGGGGTCAAGGTGCCCGCCTCCCTCTCGCATCGCCAAAGCGGCCCAAACAATCGATTCAATATGCGCGATGCGCGGCAGTGACTCGCCCCCGAGTCTACCGACTAGCCAATCAAGCCATTCCAGATCCGCTGAACTGCGCCAATGTGCGACGCCGATATCCCCATGGTTTGCGAGGGGAATTCTTGCCTCCATTGCTGTCTTAACTACCTCTTGAGGAAAGAGGCAGTGAAACTTCTGCCACATCAGCAACAGACCGGTTTGCGGTGTTTTCTCAAACTGGAATCGGTTCGGGAAGTAAAGGTCGGGGTCCAACAGCACCATTTCGGAGTCGGGGTCACTCAACAATAGCGGATCCGTAATTTTGCGCCAGCATGGATGGCCATGTCGAAATGTCCGCAAGTTACTGTGACGTCTGAATAGGTCCGCCTCGCGATCCCCCAGGTCCTTCTCGGAGTAGACGTGCCACCAATGCGACTTAGCATGGAGGGACGACACCGCATCTGACAATTCATATTTGTCGTCTTGCGTGTCGGTAATGAGGTGAAGATTCAAGGGCTCCAGCGTGTTGCGAAACAGGCTCTCCAGTGCGCCCCGGGCATAGCCCAGAGAGCGGGGCGAAAGAACCATAAAAACTTGACGGCGTTGAGCCATTCGACCTCCCGAAGACACTGAACCCAATTGGGATCCGTGCAGTTTGTCAGGGCGGCTCCGGTTGGAAACGAGTACGAGCGCGCAAGGTTGCTGGGCTGCTGCTTCTTGGGGCATACCAGAGGCCTGACAAGCCAATTCTTATAATTCGGAACCGCGAAGGAAGCTGCAGCTTTGACCAAAGTCATTCGCCGGTGCGAGATGTTCCCCTATCTGTTCGGAAACCACGAGACCCTCTCGCGTCCTTCATCAAAATCACAACTAGAGTCCAATGCCCCTGGTGCGGCATGAAACTGCTGACCAACCGCTCGACTCTGTAGCCTGCTTGTGCCCAGGAACTTACGAGACATGGCACTAACCGGCAATGAGCATTCGCAAACCAAAACCTATTCCGAGAAGGGACAGGAAGATTCCTGTTGTCTGCAAATCCTGCCTCCATGTAGAGACACCTTCGCGGCTCGCCGCGCAGACCAGCACAATATAGAATGGGAAATCTCCCACGGCTACAGCAACTACTGCGCCGAACATCCCAAAGAAATGAAAGCCCAGAGGAATGGCCAACAGCATGGTGGCACAGTATAGCCCGTTGCCAATTGCTTGGTATTGCGATTTTCCCAGCGTGAGCAACGCAGGCATCGTGGTTGCGTACATGAGCGTATGCCACAGTCCAAGCGCCAGGACCGGCACCATCCAAGATGCCGCATGGTACCGTCGATCGTACATTTTTGTTACTAGGAAGCCGCCCAGGTAAACCATCAGGCAAAGCATGGTTCCTCCCGCGAGCAGAGCAAGAAACCGGTATCGCAAGAAGACCTTACGGAATTCCGCTATCGGAAGGTGCGCCATCTTGGCGATAAACGGATAGCCAACCTTTTGGGCAAAGGCATTAATGATCGCCCGTGGAATGTCCGAAGCTGTATATGCAATACTGTATACTCCCAGTAGGCTGAAGCTGATTAGTCTCGCAAGAATCAGCCGATCCGCCTGCGAGGCGAAAAAGTAGAAAGCCGTAGACAGCAAAATCCATTTTCCGAAGTGGACCAGGCTGTGTAGGCTTTCACGATCCCAACAGAAGCGATTCCGTATGCCGGGAATGAGCCCGCGGTGAAAGCTGAGCGCCAACCGAAGCACGGTGTTTGCAATTGTTCCTATGATCAGCGCCCAAACGGACCGGAACGCGTAGGCACAACCAATCATAATCAGCAAACCTGCGATCTGCGCAATAATGTCGAGAGCAGACAATCTGCGCACGCCCATGTGCCGATACATTGAAAGCAAATTGGTACTGTTAAAACCACTTATTACAACACTGATACCCAGCGCCGGCAAAAGCGTCAGCAGCCGTGGCTCATGGTAGAACCGCGACATCGGCCAGGTCAGTATCAGGAGGACGACGAAAATGGCCACGCCGCGAACCACCTGCAACGTCCAGACGGTATTTAATAAGGCAGGGTCGTCTCCACGTGAGCTGCGAATCACGCTCGTGCCAAGACCGATATCGCTCATCAAGCTCAGCCCGACGACGAGTGTCGAAACGAGTGCCATCAGACCGAATGATTCCGGCATGAGCAGCCGGGTAAGAATGAGGCTGTTGGCGACGCGCAGTGCCATCGAGCATCCGTAGTCCACTACGGTCCAGAACGTGGCCCTCAGCGCCGCGGATTCGAGAACGGGCGTTCTCTCACCAACCGACTCGCCTTTGTCGAGCTCTTCGGTATCCGATTCCAATAGTTCAGCTATTGGCGATGCAGTGTTTGTTGACAATATGTTTTCGCGCTCTCTGAGTGTTGCTGCTGTATGAGTTCAGACGGTCCGACGAAAGATTAATGATGTTCGTTGAATCGTCGGCTTGGTCAATTAATTAGAACTGCCCTGCCTCAGGCACTGGTCTTAACTTGGCTGTAACTCGATTCGTCGGTCGCAAAGCGCCGCAGTTCGAGTGAATGCTCATATCTGCGGAACTCTTTTTTCAACGCTCGATCCGCACGCCCCAGGCTCATTTTATTCAGAATCACCGCAACCCCAGCAGTATCAAGCCGCTCGAGAATCCGAGCAGAGCGCTCCAGTTCCGGCTTCGTCGTCGCACTGGACTTGACTACCAGTACAGTCACATCCACCCCCCTCGCCAGATACTCGGTATAAGCAGAGATCGGCAGCGGAAATGCATCGATCAACACCACATCCCACTGCTCAGCTGCATGATCCTTAGTACCCATCATGGTTTCAAGAGCTGGAGCTCCTCGTTCCATGCGGTATCCCGTCTGGCTGTGGAGCGTCTTGAAAGGGGAAGTCCAAATTTCATTGGGTTTAACTTTCTCTTGGAGAACCAGTCCCGATGGCAAGGAAGTGGTGCCGCGATGGACCTCTGATTCGCCTGCTTCCGATTCCACGATTATTCTTGTTCTTAGATTGAGCCCACGCAGCTTTTCGCCCAACTTTCTCACCACGGTGCTCGTTCCGCTACCATGCGCTGTGGATGTGAAAAGAAACGTTCGAGCTCCTGAGTTGCGGACCGCATGGTCGATTCCCGCAGCCAGTCGGAAATAATATTCATCGACGAGGCCTTCGGAGAACTCATTATTGTCCAGCAAAATCCCCAAGGGATGAAATCCAACTAACCACTCGACATCCTGGGGCGTGTGCAGTCTACTATCCAGCTTATCGATCCCGACTGGGAAGCCGACGGCGCAACCCAAGCTGAAGAGAACCAGAATGACCATGAAAATCGGCAATCTGCTCTTCTCTGGACCCAGCGGACTCTGGGCCACAGTGGACACGTGAATCGATCCGGGCGAACTACTTTCCAATTCGAGGTCCCGTATACGATCGCCGATCGCGTCATACGCCTTCTGCAGACTCTCGATCTCCGGCCCAAGCTCGGCAGCTCTCTGGAATTTAGGTGCGGCTGACGTCGCCGTACTGGTATTCTCGCCCAATTCCTGTATGAGCTTAAGTTCAACCAGGCGCGAGCGCGATACATCCACCAGCAGCCTGCCCTGAAGCTGTGCGGCCGCATTCCGCCTCAGGTCGCTAATCTGACTGTCGATCGAAGCTAGTTCAGCTTTGTCTTTCTGGTAAATAGGATGATCCGACCGCAGGCCGTTCATCTCTTGAATCAACGCAGCCCTGCGGTTATTCAGGGATTGCCTTACGCCGGATAAGCCTGGGTCGGCGGAAACGGCTTCATCCGCGGCTGTGTCCAGAACCGCAGCGCCTCCGGATCCGCTCCCCGCCTGAACCGAATTTAACTTAGCCTCAGCGGCTTCACGCTGCATTCGTGCCGTTGTCAACTCTTCACGAACCTGCTGTGACGTTAAGTCATAAGGGTTTGTCGCACCCATGCCAGCTTGAATTGTGGCTACACCAAGCTGCTGCATTAAACGCGCTTGCTCTGCCAAGCGTCCGTTCATTTCATTCTGCACTCGGTCTTGCTCCTCATGCAGCGTCTTCAGGCGGTCATTAAGCCCGTAGAATTCTTCGTTCCTAGCTTTCTCTACATAAGTGTCCGTAACTAGATTCACGGTATTGGCAAGACCGCTCGGCGAGAGGCCATTTAGCCCAATCGAGACTTCATAGGTCGTACCAATCCTCTTAACATTAAGCGCGTTCTGCATAGCCTGTATCTCAGAGGGTAGCGCTGGGCCAGTCCGGTGCCGCACCCAAGGCGGAAGTTTGGCGATTGCATCGGCGATAATGTCGTATCGAGTGACCGTCTGTATCTGGTCCTGGATATAAGTCTCGTAAGGAAGGTCGTCGACCTCGCTGTCGGCGGAGAGGATTTTGGGGAATTTTGGCGCAACATACACCACGCTGTGAGACTCGTAGACGGGCTTTGCCGTCTTCCACAAAATGTAAGCTCCGGTACTAAGAAATCCAAGAAGAACAGAGAGGAACACAAACCGATGCCGAAGAACAGCTGCCGCTACGTTGATACTTGGTTTCAACCTGCGCGGGCTTCCGCCCGGCTGGCGCGACGGAAATGACGGCAAGCTGATGGAGTTTCCAGAGGTCGGATTGTCAGGTACCGAATTGAGCATAACCAGCCTTTGTAGTTAGTGAACGGCAATTGCTGCGACACTGCCTACCGATAGGAATGGTGCCAATTGCTGCAACACGAAGCCCACTTTGGCGACTCCGCTCTTTGGCACGAAGATCACGTCACCGGGATACAGGGAGATCTCCATCTCCCCATCTGGCTTAAGAAGGTCGTTCAGCCGAATGAATTGAGTCTTTCCCCCTTTCGAGCGATGCACAATCTGGATCTCTGGGTTATTACCGGCCGCGTCACTTAGACCACCTGCCTCACCCAGAAGCGACGTGAGAGTCGCGTCGTGTCTCAGCGCGATCTGCCCCGGATGCTGCACTTGTCCCACAACCGTCACAGTCTTCATTGCCGTGGGCACAAAGATCAAATCGTTGCGACGCAGGCGAAGGTCCGCCAATGGGCTGCCCGTGACAAGTAACTCTTGCAGATCGACCCACAAAACCTGGTCTCCTCGATAGATGACACATTCGTCTGGGAGACTGCCGTCCGGCCGTGTTTGAATGCCGCCCCTGGATAGCACTTCGAGCAACGTCGGCGTCTGCTCGAAACTGATCGAACCCGGGTTGCGTATGTTTCCGAGCACGGTCACATGATTCGAACCGTATTTCACAACTTCAACCGTAGCGGTGATATTGGTGTAGTAATTTGATAACGCCGCGGTGATCGTCCCAGCGGCTGCTTCGCGCGTCAGGTTGGCGATTACAATTGGTCCTGCCAGAGGCAATGTAATACGCCCGTCGGGTCCAACAATGCTCTTGGTTGTAAGCTCCGATCGCCCGGGAAATTCGATGGATACCTCGTCGCCGGCTCCAAGCGTATATTCCTCATCGGCCGAAGGCTCGAAACGTCGAAGAATTTCGGTTGAACTTAAAGACAGCTTGGGATCGGCCGCGCCTTCCGCGCCGGAATACTTCGTTTCTCGCATTGCTGCCGACTGAGTCTGATCTGCCGCGAGATTGGCCGACTGGCCAGCGCAAGTCGGAGCAGACAGAGCGATTCCAATCACAACCATTCCATACATTAAGGGCATGAAAGCGCCGTCTAATTTAT